>Ga0114923_10000717_pt1 | contig 24469 bp, 23 predicted proteins | sample SumtaG_FD_89578 | JGI IMG/M metagenome (GOLD analysis project Ga0114923, IMG submission 89578) | Deep subsurface microbial communities from Indian Ocean to uncover new lineages of life (NeLLi) - Sumatra_00157 metaG | ecosystem: Environmental > Aquatic > Marine > Oceanic > Sediment | place: near...
GGAGGAGGGTCACAACCGCGGTCTGCAGGCCACCGAGGCGCTGGAAAAGATCGTGGTGTCCGCCAACGACTCGGCGAAGATGTCGGGAGAGATCTCCCATGTGACCAGGGAGCAGGCATCGGCCAGTGAGATGGTGGCCACCAGCATCGAGCACTTCACCAGGCGGGCGGATATGATCAGGCGTGCGACCTCCGAAGAGGCGCAAACGGCGAAGTTCATAAGGGAATCCATCGAGAAGGCGAAAGGAATGGTGGAAAAGGTCTACCGGTCCACTGAGGAGCAGAACAAGACCAGCCAGATGATCAACGACATGGTCATCAAGGCTGAGGAGATAGCCGGCAGGCTGCAGCAGGCTACCGAGAGGGAAAAAGACCTGGCCACTTCCATCTCCAGATCCGTGGAGTCCATGAGGGATATGAGTCAGGAGAACTTCTCAATGGTGAAGAGTATCGACTCCTCGTCAGAAATGCTCACAGACCTGTCCTCCTCCCTGGGCAAGGAGCTCAGCAGGTTCAGGATAAGGAACGACAGGGGAGAGGGACCTTCAGGTGGGAAAGGGTAGCGCAACTTTTCGGGCCCGTTGCCGGTTGGGCCTCACAAGGGAGCGGTGATTCATGAAAGGTTTCAAAAGATTATTTATAGCTCTGTTTTCGGCTTTGGTACTTACGGTAATCGCATGCGGGAATCCGCTGGAAAACAGCAGCACGGATGGAGTTTCCTTCACGCCGCAGCCGCTGGGCATGGATTACTGCTATACATGTCACAATATTCCGGATTCCGATGAGGCCTACGAGCAGGTTTTTGAGGAGTGGCTCTCAAGCCGCCACGCCAACTTCAGTGTCGGTTACTTCCCCCCTGTAGATCCTTTTACCATGAGGGATATTTTTGGGGTCCCGCGCACTTACGATGAGATAACAGGTGGTCCATCTTTACCCGGTCCCTCCTACCTGGCCGGCTGTAGGCCTTGCCATAACGGGGAGGTCGTGGCGGGTAACATGGGTGGATCGATCCTGGACACTCTAACTTATGGAGTTCTTTTCACGGATCCGATCCTTGGTGAGGTCGCCAGGCCTATCATTGACTGCGAGGCGTGCCACATCAGCGGTGCCGGACACTTCGGCGGCGCATCCCCCCCTGAAGTCGCCATCCCGGGTTTTGCCCAGTGCACTGAATGCCATTCTCCAACGGCCTCCATGCTGGACCTCCAGGCCTTCGCCGACGCCGAGTACACCGATAATCATGGACCCAGTTCAACACATATGTGGGCTTACGGCGGAACAGTTGTGGATGATATCCTTAATTTTGGCGATCCGTCTCCCATTATCGAAACCACCTTGACCGTTGCCTCCCGCTCCTTCGAAGCTTACGTCATCAGCGCGGCCTGGCTGGCTGCAAACGGCAGCACCTGGTTTTTTGACGGCCACGAGACCATCAACGACACCCACTACCAGGGGATATGGATCACCGACGCGCCCAATGAGCTTGCAGTCTACGAGGTCCCCACCTCCAAGTTTGGTTATGTGGACCTTACCAATACGTCCCCCAACTCCGGTATGGTCAGGGCTGACTCCGTTGATTCCTGCACAGCAAGTTGCCACAGCGCTCACGAGTTTGATCTCACGATTAACGAACAGTGGTTCGAAGGGGCTCACCACCCCAACATAGAAGGTCCTCTGGGAACAACGACAAGCCGGGGACAGGTCGTAATCGATATACCCGGCCCGGCCAACTGGGGAGCGGTGGACCATGGATTCGATGAAGGATGCGTAAGATGCCACACCTCCATGGGGTTTGCCGAGGTAGCACCTGGCTACGGCGACGCCGTTCAGACACCCAGCGGGGAATCGGACGGTTTCATCACATGCAACGCGTGCCATGACGGGGTGAACTATCCGACATCTGCCGATAAGAGCCTTCGTTTCAGCGGATCAGTGTCCCTTTTCGATTACCAGGGTATTCCCCTGGCCAACGTTCAGGCCGGCAACAGCGCTGTGTGTGTTTACTGTCATCAGGGCCTGGAGGACGGCAGCCACATTGATGCCGATATTGCTGCAGGCTCACCAGGTTTCAGGAACATGCACTACCTGCCTGCCGGGGCTACCCTCTTCGGCATTAAGGGCTATGAATATTCCGGTCAGACCTATGCGGGGGAACACACATTCCACGTTATGGCTGGATGTGCCGGTTGCCACATGGCTGAGGATAATCCTTCTCTCGATGATGTAGCTGGTCATACCTTCCGAATGGCATACGGATCTACTGAAAATACCGCCTTCTGCACAGCATCCTGCCACCCGTCCATGGGTGCCCTGGACGCTCCTGGAGAGTTCGATCATGGGGTGGACTGGTCCGGGATCGGGCCCACATCGGCGAAGAACGAAGTGGCCTATCTTCTAACAGTGCTCCTTCACAACGCTATCGAGGCCTATGATAGCCCGGACGACGCCGACACGATGGCTAATATAGACTATTCGAGCCGTTATCCCTATTTCGGGACCACCGACCCCAGCCAGCAGTGGGACGGCGTCGTTGCCAAAGCGGCGTTCAACTGGCAGTTCATATACAAAGACCCAGGAGCTTACGCCCATAACCCCAAATACGCGGTTCAGCTCTTGAGGGATTCGTACAACGATCTGGCCTACGCCCAGTCCCTGGCGGGGGCTCCAAGCATACCGCCTCTGGGTGGTACAAGGCCTTGACAGTAGCAATGGAAAGGGTAGGCTGTTGTTAATAGCTGCATAATTGAAACAGATCAACAGGGACCATAAAGGAGGGGGAAATGCTATTCTGGCTCATCATCGGCATCGGTCTGGCTATCTTCGGTTTAATCGAGCTCCTGCTCAACTTCACCCTGCCCTTCGTTGAGCTCCGGACCATCCTTCTTTTCCTGCTGGTCATGGGGATGTCCTACCGTATCTATCTTATGGAGCAGGGAGGGGAAAAGGAAAACCTCAAAAACAGGGTCCGCGAACTAGAGGACAAACTGCGCGAACTGGAGATGGAAGTCTGATAGCCTGTTAGGTATAAGAGCGTTGGTGGTCGGCGGTTGCCGGGAAAGGCTTTCCTGGGGCCGGCTGAACCCGGCGATAAGAACCGCCATAAAGGTATTACGTTGAAGGGCCGAAAGGCCCTTTAGCTGTTGAAATGAGGTATCCAGGTACTTAGTGTCGAGGTGAAAACTTCAATCACCGCCTGCCACTGCGTAGTAATGTTTCAGGTGTAATAAAAACGAATTAACAGAGGATCATCAGTCTTCATCAAATTTTTCTTTCGAAGATCAGTCTCGGACGAAGCCTGAAACTGATCTTCGAGTGAGAGGTCCATTTTGACACGATCGGGACAAAAAATCGGAGATCCAGAACCAGGAGGAATGGCAAGAGTTTTTCTGAGCGTTCGCAGGGGATTTTTGTCGGGTATTTTCACATCCTGGACCTTGCTGAAGGTCATGATCCCCACTATGGCGCTTGTGCAGATCCTCAAGGTGACTGGCCTGCTGGATATTATGGCCGTCACAGGCGCTCCGCTCATGAATCTCTTCGGGCTGCCCGGCGAAAGCTCTCTCGTCCTGATAACGGGAGGATTTGTCAATATATATGCGGCCATAGCCGTTGCTGTTAACATCCCCCTGACTGCGAAGGGGATGACTACCCTGGCCATCATGGTTCTCATCGCCCATAACCTCATCGTCGAGACGGCGGTCCAGAGCCAGTCAGGAACGCCGGCCTGGATCACTCTCCCAGTCAGGATCTGCGCCGCCATTTTTGCCGGCCTCCTGTTTGCCTGGATCATACCAGGGGGCGGCGAGTTGATCGTCCAGGCGGGGACAACGGTCGGTGATGAAAGCTGGGGTCGAATCCTTCTTGCCAACGGGATATCTCTGGCCAAGATCATCGCGATCATCATCGGCCTCATGGTGGTGATGGACCTGAGCCGGGAATTCGGCTTCATGGATCGAATTACTGCTGGTCTGAGCGTTCCCATGAAGTTCCTGGGTATGGACAGAAAGACCTCCGTGGTAACGGCCGTTGGGCTGCTTCTCGGACTGGCCTACGGCGCTGGTCTCATCATTGACGAGACCAGGAGAAGCAATATAGGGAAGAATGAGATCCTTGCCACAAACATTTTTCTGGGTATCAACCACGCTCTGATCGAGGATACTCTTATCTTCGTGGTCGTCGGGGCCGGTCTGGGATGGATCCTGCTCGGACGTCTACTGGTTGGTTATTTGATCCTCAAGGTTTCTCTCCCTGTGGTGCTGTATTTCTGGAAGCCGGAGAGAGGGGTCCAATGAAATCAAACTGGGGTGATTACGGCTTGACACCCTCAAGTTAGTGGGAAACAATGCGCTCTTATTGCGGCGGTCGGATCTGATACGGCCGACTTTGATAATCTCGTAAAAAAAGGCCATTCGTGGTTTTTTGGGCGCCCCACCCGGGGCGCGTTGATGACTTCTTGCGAAGTCATCAACTTTTGACACTCGGAACAGGAGGGAAGACCATGAAAAAATATCATTGCACGGTCTGTGGTTATGTCTATGATCCTGCAGCCGGAGATTCGGATGCCGGGATCTCTGCCGATACCACATTTGACGATCTCCCTGACGACTGGGTTTGCCCGGAGTGCGGGGCTGATAAGAGCTTTTTCGAGGAGGATTAATATTGAGCGCGATCGAGCTTGCGCCAGGTGTTCACTGGATAGGCGCCATCGACAGGGATCTCCGCGTTTTTGACGTCATCATGAAGGCGGAGCAGGGAACCACCTACAACTCCTACCTTGTCAAGGGATCGAAAAGCTGCGCCCTTATTGAGACAGTCAAGGCCGGATTTTACGATTCCTACCTTTCCACCATCAAGACCCTCGTGGACCCGGCACAGATAGACTATATCGTCATGAACCACACGGAACCGGATCACTCCGGATCTCTGGACAGCATCCTGGCCGAGGCCCAGTCGGCCAGGGTAGTTGCTTCAAAGAACGGTGCTACGTTTATCAAGGGGATACTGAACAGAGATATTAATGTTCAGGTGGTGGGGGACGGTGACTCCATCGACCTTGGAGGGGTGACTCTGGAGTTCATCCAGGCTCCCTTCCTCCATTGGCCTGACACCATGTTCACCTTTGTTAGAAAACATGGCATCCTGTTCCCATGCGATTTTATGGGCAGCCATTTTTCCGATGAGCGGATGTTCGATGATCAGGTGGACGATTTCAGCCATTCCCGCAGATACTATTTTGATCACATCATCCGCCCCTTCAAGGAATTCGCCATACGCGCCATGGACAAAATGGAGGGTCTTCCCATCCAGATGATTGCTCCAAGCCACGGTCCCATTCTCCGCACCGACATCCACAAATACATTGAAGAATACAAAAGCTGGTGTGCGGTACCGAAGAAGCGCAAAAAACCTCGTATTCTGGTGTTTTACGCCTCCAGTTACGGCAACACACGACGCATGGCTGAGAGTGTGGCCGACGGATGCAGGAAGATGGGCGCGGAAGTGAACCTGTTCGATCTGGAAGTGACGGACGCCGGGGCCATACTGGACGAGGTTGAAGCGGCCGATGCCTTGGCGGTGGGGTCCCTCACCATTAACGGAGACGCCGTAAAACCTGTGTGGGATTTTCTCTCCTCACTTGCCACACTCAAACTGAGGGGGAAGGCCGCCGCCGCCTTCGGTTGTTACGCGTGGAGCGGTGAAGCAGTGAGGTACATTGAGGAGCGGTTCAAGGCCATCAAGCTGAAGGTTCCTGTAGAGGGTGTTCGTGCGCAGATGATGGTCACCCAGCAGGACCTTGAGGCGTGCAGGGAGCTTGGTGAGAAACTTACCGCGTCCGTGACTTCCTAGGATTTGTAATGCTTATCGTTTTACGGCATGTTCACTATGAAGGTCCGGGTCTTATCGAGGACATGCTTGAGGGAAGGGGACTTCCTTACAGGATCATAGACGTGTTCGAGGAAGGTGTTCCCCTTGGAGTCGCAGGCTTTACCGGGATCGTATCCATGGGCGGCCCCATGTCTGTCAACGACGGAACCGATGAGATCGAGAGGGAAAAAGTACTTCTCCTCCAGGCTATGGAAAGGGATATCCCCATCCTGGGTGTGTGTCTCGGGGCTCAGATCATAGCCGGCGCCATGGGTGCCAGAGTATATGCGGGCGATCACCCGGAGGTTGGATGGGGTGAGGTGACCCTGACCCAAAGCGGGGTAACAGATACTCTCATGGCGGGTGCTGATCATGTTCTTCCCGTTCTGCACTGGCACGGGGAGACTTTCGATCTGCCGGAAGGCGCTGTCAACCTCGCCTATTCAGAGAAATTTGAGAACCAGGCCTTCAGGGCAGGCAGCCAAACCTATGGTCTGCAGTTTCACCTGGAAATTGACGAAGAGATGGTCCGGGAGTGGGTCGACATGGACCGGGAAGATGAGAATGGGATTGTTTCCGAACCGGATGCAATTTTAGATGGTGTCAGGCAATATCTCGCTCCCGTGCGGTTTGGTGGCGCCTTCATTATCGGAAGGTTTCTGGACCTTGTGGCGGGGCGGAAGAATGGTTAAAATAAAAGGAGTGGATAGTGAACGGTGAACATTGAAGGGTCAAAACTTACCCCTAAAACTATACTGCTTTGCTTTTCACTATTCATGATTCACTGTTCACTGATTTCAATGGAGGTTACAAATGGTTGATAAGGAAAAGGTCAAGGAAGTTCTGGATAAGGTGAGGGTCTCCCTTCAGGCTGATGGCGGAGATGCCGAGTTGGTAGAGATCACCGACGAAGGTCTGGTCAAACTTCGCCTCGTCGGCGCCTGCTCTGGATGTCCCATGTCCCAGATGACCCTGAAGAACGGTATTGAGCGGTCATTAAGGGAGAATGTGGACGACTCCATCGTGGTGGAAGAGGTAGTTTAAAAACAGTACCCAGAATCCAGAATCCAGAATCCAGAAGCCAGGAGATAATTCCTGGCTTTCTGCGTTCGCGGACTGGGCTGGATTGAATCTTGGGTTTGAAGGTCTAACACAGGTACTAAGTGGCTTCATGCACTGCCACGGTGTCCTACCAGGCGCTCCGGCGCAATAAAAAGGCATTCCACGAGCTTTTCTACAGCACTTACAGGAAGCAAGCATTCCTTCTGGCTACTGGATTCTGGCTACTGGCTACTGATTTTCACCTGTAATTCTCTCTCTCATCCTGTACAGGAATGCGGCGTGTTCCTTTTCCTGCTTTTCCAGTTCCGTGACCGACGCGCTGTCCTCGGGGTTCTCGATCATATCGGCCATTTCTCTGAAAAAGGCGACTGATCTGAGCTCGAAATCGAGGGCCATGTCAATGGCTTCGATAACATTCTCGAAGTTCTCCGCTTTGGCGGCGGCATTTTCGGGACTGGTGAATATACGCCTTGAAGCGAAAGCCCTGAGATAAAGCAAATCCACCTCAGTAGTGGCGTAATCTAGCTGTCCCGGTCGAGCAAGGGCCTCTTTGAGAATGGCCTCAAAATCTCTTATGTGTTGATATTCGTCTTCCTCGAGGTTTCCGAACAGCTCTTTTGTTTCATCTGAAACGGCAAGCTCCCGCAGCCTTCTGTAAAAGGCCACGCCAGTGGTCTCGATCTGGATCGCCATCTCGATGATCTCTTTCAGGTTCAACTTCTTGTCGGCCATGTCAGCCTCCCATGACTGTGTTTTGAAAGGGTTTTATGGTAGAAAATGGAGTATGACCAAATTCGATCCCATAAAATGCCTTTCACTGTTAAGGCTAACACGAGCTTTTGAGACTGGCAAACACTATGGAGGAAAATTATCCTCCATAGGGTTGGTCCTGATCCTCGCTCTTGCGCCGGGGCAGGCCATAGCCGCCAGCATCAAGGTGACCTGGGATCCGGCACAGGTCAAGCGCGGTTCAGTGGTCATGATGAAGGTTCAGTCACCTGTCAGGCTCTTGGCTGTCGAGGCGGCCACGGGCCAGGACCGGTTCCCATTACTTAAGCTCGAGGACGGGGTCTATGGTGCCATGGTGGGGATTGATGTGAAGTTAAAGGAGCTTTCCATGCCGGTCGATTTCGCCCTGTTCCCCGCCAAAGGGGGACCACCTTACAGGATAAGGGCTGACCTGGCACTAAAAGACAACACTTCAGGGCCCAGGCGGGTCCAGAAGCTCTCTCTGCCATCAGGGATGGTTGACCTGTCCCAGAAGCGGATAGACGAGGTGCGTGATGACACCAGGACCCTGGGGGATATCCTGGCCACCAGGAGCAGGGAGAGATACTGGGAAGAGGGTTTCCTCCTACCGTTGCAGGGCCGAATAACGACCAGGTTCGGTACCGGTAGAGTGTTGAACGGTAAATCGCGCTCCCCACACAGCGGCGTGGATATCGCCGGTAAAAAAGGAACGCCGGTGAGGGGAGCGAACAGGGGGAAGGTACTCCTTGCGGACGATTTTTACCTCTCGGGAAAAACGATCGTTATCGATCATGGTTGGGGTGTGTCCACCATCTATGCCCACCTGGACAGGATAAATGTCAGGGAGGGGCATGAAGTGAAAAGAGGGCAAATCCTGGGTACTGTGGGGAGCACCGGGCGCTCCACCGGCCCGCACCTGCACTTCGGGGCGTTCATCCGGGGAGCGAAGATAGATCCACTTAAGCTTATTGAAGTAACGAGAGACTTTAAAACTGGTACCCAGTACCCAGTACCCAGTACCCAGTAGTCATTTGTGTAAAACAACCTCACTTAAAAGGAATCGCTCTTTTCCTCCTGTGTTCTGCGTTCTGCATTCTGGCTTTCCCCCCTGATTCCATTCCCTGCTTTCCCTCAGCCTTTTTCCCCTTTCAACAGGTCAGTGTAGATTCTGATGTACCTTTCAGAGTGTTTTTCCAGGGTAAACTCTCTTGATACTTTCTCCCTGCATTTTTTAGAAAGAACAACCCTGCGCCTTTCGTCCTCTAATATCCACTCGATTCCCAGGGCCAGGTCCTCATCTTCGAAGCACCGGGCTCTGAAGCCGTTTATCCTGTGATCCACGATGTCCTTGAGTCCGGAAGTGTCGAAGCTGACAACGGGGGTGCCGCAACCCATGGCCTCTATGGCCGTTTTCCCGAAGGCCTCCTGGATGGAGGGGACGAGCATCACATCCCCGGCTGAGTAAAGGAGGCTCAGGGCCTCATCGTCCTCAAACCTTCCCAGGAACCGGCTTTCCATCCCCAGGTTCTTTGCCGGTTGAGACTCCTCTGCCCCGAAGACAACCAGCAGCGTCGAATCCCCCCATCCCCTTGCGGCCAGGATCCTACAGGCTCCGAGGACGTGGTCAAAACCTTTCCTGGGGTAGGTCGTCCCGCCCAGAGATCCGAAGAGGACGATCTTCCTGTCCAGCGGCAGGTCCATGGCGCGTCGAGCGACGGTCTTTTCCGTAGGTTTAAAAACGGTTTCATCAATGGCATTTGGAATCACCTGGACCGGGTATCTTCCGAACAGTGAACTGCGTTTCGCACAATCGGCCAGCCAGCTGCTGATGGCTATAGGGTGGATCTCCCTGTTACTCCAGGCGTTACGCTTGAACTCCCATACCCTTCGTGACAGATCCATCTCACGGGTTGAATTCAGGTGGGGACATGCGCCACAGGCCTGGAGGTATTTGTCGCATTCCTGAGAGTAGTGGCAGCCCCCGGTAAAGGGCCACATGTCTCTCATGGTCCAGACGATAGGACTTTTGATTCTGGCGATATCGGCGGGATTCAAGAAACCGTTGCATACCCAGTGTAGGTGGACAATGTCCGGATCGAAACGCTCAACAGCAGAGTGGACCCGGGTTGGAATCCGGGAAGGGGAAAACATGGTGAAGTTGTCGACCCGGTACCGGGTTGTTAAAAGGCCGTCAAGGCGGCCCCGGACTCGGATCAGGAACTTGGCAAGGGTGCTTTCAGGTCCGAAAACGGTTGGGTCGTCACTGGACTTTCGCGCCACGAGCATGCTGGAGTCAACACCTTGTGCCAGAAGGGAGCTATGCAGCCAGTAAGCCCCGCGAGCTGCGCCCTCGCCGATATCGTGGGTTGCAAGGTGAAGTACTTTCATCTCAATCCACCGAACAGTCCATTGTCTCCATCCATTGCAGCAGGACGATCCAGGCCCACTGGTATCTGTCTGCGCTGCCGTGTTCAACTTTACTTGCCTGGGACCTGAGGAAGGCCGATGAAAATATCCTGCGCGCGTGAGGGCTGGAGAAGGTCCCCAGAGCGCGTTTTTTGAGGGGCCCCTGCAGCCACATCCTGAAGGGCAGTTCGAATCCCATTTTAGGTCTTCGCCAGACGTCTGAAGGAACGAGATCTTTCACAGCGTCGATAAGCACGGCCTTGCCGGTGCCCTCTCTGATCTTTGCCTCATCAGGGAGAGCGATGGCGTGTTCCGCCAGGCGGTGGTCAAGCAGGACAGGCCTCACTTCGAGGGAGTGGGCCATGCTGGTGGCATCAACATCCCTGAGGAGAGTGTTGACAAGGTACTGACCACATTCGAAAATGGAGGTGGCCGCCACGGTTGGAAGTTCCCGGAAGATCAAGTGCGCGATGTCCCGATCCGCAGCCTCGGCGAGGCTGGTGTCGGTAAGTTCCCTGGACAGGTTTCTTCCCACAGAGGGCGGGAACATGATGCGGCGCAGGCCCGCCAGTTGACCCGTCAAATCGGAACCTCTCCTGTAAAAGGGAAGTGTGTAGCGGTTGGGCCGCATGGTGTGAAGACGGGCCAGAAGACGTGCCAGTGGAGCAAGGTCGCCGGATGAGGCCGAAAGACAAATATCACTGAAATGGGGGTAACCAGCGAACATCTCGTCTCCGCCGAGGCCGGAAAGAACTACCTTAACGTGCTCAGCTGCCGCTCGGCTGACCAGGAATGAGTTGGTGCCGTCGATGCTCGGTTGATCCAGAGCCGTGATCAGCTCATCGAAGATCTCGGAAATATCCCGGGCTGTAACAACCACTTCATGATGCTCGCATCCAAGGGATCGGGCTGTCCGTCTGGCGAAAGCGAGCTCATCGGCCACATACCTGTTGGATTCAAACCCCAGAGAAAAACTTTTGATCGGCGCTGTCGAATGGCGGGCCATGAGGGCTACAACGGCTGAGGAGTCAACTCCTCCGCTCAGAAAAGCCCCCACTGGCACGTCAGACACAAGATGGTAGCGTGTTGCCTCTTCGAGGATGCGCCGTGTTTCCTCAACCAGTCCATTGTAATTCTCCTTTTCGTATTCCTCGCGCAGGGGGGCAGAGGCGTCCTTAAGGTTCCAGTATCGGGTCTTGCGTATATTTCTTCCGCCGTTGGAGACGACCATGAAGCAACCCGGCTCGAGGTGTTTTACGTCCCTGATCATCGTGTGGGGCTGGAGGACTGAGCCGAAGGACAGATAGTGGACAAGGGATTCGCGGTCAAGAATCATTTCCACCAGGCCGGCAGACAGGATCGCCTTGAGTTCGGAAGCGAAAAGGAACCCGGCCGAGGTGGATGAGTAAAGCAGCGGTTTGATCCCCAGCCTGTCCCTGGCCAGGAACATATTTGCTTCCCGGCTCAGGCCGGGGCCCCATGCGGGATCGGGGCCGTACCGGGATCCCCGGTCGAGGATAGTGAAGGCGAACATTCCGCGGAAACGCGCGAGACAGTCTGTTCCCCAGCGCAGGTAAGAGGTAAGAACGACCTCGGTATCCGATCCGGATCGAAATCTGTGGCCGATATCCTCAAGCTCTGCCCTGAGCTCCCGGTAGTTGTAGATCTCACCGTTGTAAATGATGACGAAGCGGCCCGAAGGATCGGACATAGGCTGGGCGCCACGGTCGGACAGGTCGATGATGGACAACCGCCTGTGCGCCAGGGAAACGGGTATCTCCTTGTCGATGAAAAAACCTTCTCCGTCCGGCCCCCTGTGGCTCAGAGCAGTGGATATGGTTGCCATAAGGGAACGGTCCGCCGCTCCAAGTATTCCAGCTATTCCGCACATGTGTTTTAAGACTCCGTCCGGGAGATTATGCTCTCGAACTCCCGGACATGATTTCCGCAGAGTTTAGGCCACGTGAGGTTCTCCCTGACATATTCGAACTGCTTTCGGGCCGATTCCCGCAGGGAGTCCGGGTCTGCCATGCATTGCATAATCAACTTCTCGAGGGCCTCCATATCGCCCACCGTATATACGCTGGACGTGAAATCCCCAATGACCTCCGAAATCCCGCACCCGTCCGAGGCGACAGCCAGTGTTTGACTCATGTAGCTGTAGTATTCCAGACTCAGATAAAGTGTCTTGTTCAGGCCGAACAGTTCGAGGAAAAAGTAGTAGTGACAGGGTTCACGGTAGTCCTCGTGGAGCATGTGGAACTTGTCATCCCAGGTATTCATTCATCCGTTGACCTCTTCCTGAAGTCCAGGATGGCGTAATCTCACCATGCCCGTCTCATGTCACGTTTCTCGAGGTCTTTTTTGTAGTCCCCCGTCAAAACCTGATGCATTATGTCATAAAATCCTTCATTTAAGCGTTGTATCCCGAACCGGGCCAAGCATTCGTCCCTGCTCTTTTCTCCCATCTGTTTTCTCAGTTCCGGGTCCCGACCCAGCGTGACGAGATGTTCCCTGAGGCCTGCGGCATCTCCTTCGGGAAAAATCAACCCGACGCCTTCCAGCTGAAAAGGAATAGCTCCGGAATCGGATCCGATGACGGGAGTGCCGCAAGCCATGGCCTGAACAGTGACGTTTGGAAAGGTGTCGATCCAATCGGGGAGCGTTCGTGAACCCAGAACGAGGCAGTCCATGGCTCTCATGAGGCGCGGGACTTCCTCCATGGGGACAGGACCTGTCATCCGAACCCGCTCTTCCCAACCCTTGGCGGTGATAATGCTTTGAAATTTTTCTCTATCCGCACCATCCCCCACTATAAGGAGGGACCAGTTGATATCCTCTAGCGGCAAAGCATCAAGGAGGTCGAAGATGCCCTTGTCGCTGGATACTCGTCCGGCGAATCCAATGACGTACCTGCCAGTCAATCCGAGTTCACTTCTAATCAATTTCCGGTCATCGTGGTCGGGCCTGTAAAGCTCGGGGTCCACCCCGATCTGGGTCTGTAAATAGACCGGTTTCGCATACCCCAACCCCTTAAGGGACCTCAGGCATCCGGGGTAATGGACGATGCCTGCGTCGTAGTTGTCCATTATACTGTTCCACCTCAGGTGTTGGTGCCATTTCTCAGTCCTCATCCCGAGGGCGTTCATGCTGAAGAAGATCATCTTAGAGGAAGGAGACCACAGATTCCTGAAGGCGATGATCTGCTGGTGGACCCAGATCGCCTCCTCATGAACCGTAAAAATTATGTGGGGTCTGTATCGGGACAATCCCATGTCCGGTGAGAGGTAGAGATACCTGAACCAGTCCTTTGTACTGGTCGTTGGGAAAGGTGTGACTGAGAAGCGGCCCTCTTTTAGGAGCTTCGATCGGAAAGTTACCTGTTCCCGGAGCCAGGACGATCGCCAGGTCTTAGGGACTATGAGGTTCACTTCTACCGGATAAGTCTCAGCGAGGTGACGCCACCTCTTCCGTGGCACATCCTGGCAAAGGGCATGGCTTATTACAGCCAGGCGTATCGGTTCTTCTCTGACTGCGGGTGCTGCCTTTAAGTTGCCGGTTATCTTCATGTGTTTACCTGTTTCCGGGACAGAAATCTGATCAAATCCGGGAGTAGTAGCGACCTGATCTGCATTCGGAAAATGCGGTGGCTCCGAAACGGCTGAGTGGCTGGACGGTTGTCACGGTGGCTGGTTTCCTCTCGATTTTGTGGAACCTGATGAGTTTCGAGATGTCGATGCCCGCTACGCCGTCTCCGTAGGTGAAAAAGAACTTCTCGCACCGATGTATGACACGAACCTCTTGAGGCACCTGCTGCCAACACTTCCTGTCAGAAATACTGTTTTTATGATCGACTCTTCTCTTTTTTTGGGCGCTCCCAGTACTCCTATTATTACCGTAACATGGCAGCGAAAAACAAGGTCAGCCTTTCAAAATGTCCGTGATGTCGAAAACGTATATCTGCCGCTGCCCCCTGTCGTGGGCAGAGTCGATGATCACCAACTGTTCGTTATGATCGAATCGTGGATGGAGGTCACACCGGTAGGTGGTCGCGTTATACGGGGAGAAAAAACGACCGATTTCATGGGATATTCCAGTATCGCTGTCGTAGAGCAGAAGATGGCGGAAGCTGTTCTCATCCTCGTAGGTGTCGGTCAGCATCCATCTCTGGTCCCTGGTCCAGGTGTTGTGGCCGTTCCTGGTAAGCACGTCCGGAGCCAGGAGCCTGATATCGTGAGTGCCGTCCACGAGTTCGAGGTAATCTGCGTGCGGCAGGTATGAATCCGCTCCCAGGCTTCCCATGGTCTTCTTTATCAGGCGGAACGGCGGCCGGAACAGCGCAGCAAGCACCCTGTTCTTTCTCACCGCGGCCTGCAGTTCGGCATGGACCGGGTTGTGCTGGGCCCATATGGTGAGTTTCTGGTCGTTCTTCCAGGTGTAATGGGAATAAAAGCCAGTATCGGGAAACATGAACAGATCCGACCCGTCGGCAGCCGCGGTGTAGAACCTGGTGGTGTGATATCCCTTTGCATCGTTCCATCTGTGGAAAAAGGCGAACCTGGTCCCGGAAGGGTTCCAGGTGAAGATTTCCAGGTAGTTATCCATCTTATCCAGGCCCCCGACAGGGTCTCTCTCTGCAATGGCTCCCGTGGAAACGAGGAGGCAGGCCTCACCTGTTTCGAGGTCCACCTGGAAGATGCCGTCATCATAGCTGACAGGGTTGTCCCATCTGTCGTTGATCACTGACATATATCGGTATCCCGGCCTGCAGAAGTAAAGGCGCTCATTATTGGAGGCGAGAGCTGTTTTTCCCGATGGGTGAATGGCGTAGACGGAAAAGGGAATGGTACGTGTGGACCCGTCAGCAAGGTCGAGGATGCGGGACACATATTGCCCATCCTCCACATCATTGTATATGATCTTTTCCTGGAAATCGGGGGGGAGCCACTGGAGCATGGCCCCCTGCTGCATGTTGAAGGCACCCGTTTCACCGATGGGATGAAAAGAACGTGTGCTCAAATCCCAGTAACCTACGGTGGCCCTGTCGTCAGCCAGTGCCTCCCGGTCATCGAATGTAGTCTGATGCGCAAGGAGTTTGGTCCCGGAACGGTTCAGAGGACTGTGGCCGTAATAACCAAAGAAATTGGATTTTGGCCCGGTGGTCCGAAATGTGACGCGGATTCCCGGTGTCAACTCTAGCTCCATGGACCCCCCGGAGCAGTGTGAGTTTTTCTCTGGTCCCCGTCCGGCAACTTGGTCCTGTACTCGTCCGGGGGCACCTCGCGGAAGGTGTCGGTCATGGGCAGGGTGAGGACCCTGAACCTGCCCTCTGTGACTGGCTCAGGCTGGAAAGTGCCCTCCTTCCTCAGCCAGTCTGTCTCCCAGATCTTCGGTGCCAGTATGGTCACTTTGACAGGGTGATTCTCTGCGAGGAAATGCCACTTTCTGAGGTTTGGGATCAATGACAAAGGCATAATTGATGAAAGCTAGTTTGAGCATCTCTCACAGCGATTCGAGCACCTTGTCGAAACTCTGATCATAATCGTAATGTTCGGCAAGGGGAGCGCACAATCTGTGAATCGTCTCAAGTTCTTCAGTGGAGGCGTCTTTTCTATCAGAGGAAAGGTTGCCGATGTGGGAATGGCGGACGCTGTAGGAACTGTCTCCCATGAGTTTAAACACCTTCTCTTCGCTGAATCCGTCAAGACCGAGAAACTGGAAAAGTTCTCTAAGCGATTCCGGGCTGGCATCCTCGAGGCGGACAACACGACAGACCCTGCTGTCGTCGATCATCTCGAACTGGGTCCTTATCATGCCGTTAACCCCGTTCCATATGGAGGCGGTCTTTTCGGCCGGTGTCTCCCCCGTCAGAAATTCAGGGGGCCGAAGTTCCTTGAACCGCCCGCCCGTGGGATCATCGTCTCTCTCGACCATCAGGGTGGAGCGGCCGCAGGTGACAGGGTGGCGGATCAGATGCACAAGTCGAAGGCGTTCAGGACCGAGATACCTGTAAAGCATGGCGCCGAAGGGGAACATGTGATTAAGGGTGTCCCCGTACACCTCAAAGGGTTGGGTTAGCTGCCTGAGTATCTTTTCTTCGAGGCGGGGATAGTCCTCGATGGAGAGGTCAGCGAAGCGGTCGGGATCACTGACGAATTTCGACACGACGTCCCTTACAACAGTCTCTTTCAGTTGGGGTCCTGGTTGGTGAAATACCCGGGCGTTTGTCGCTGTATCCAGCACCCTGGAAAAAAATCTGGTGCCGACACGACCGGTGGAGAGAAAGTAGAAGTTGAGTTTTCTGTCCGCGTAGCCCCGCTTGTGCAGAAAAGGTCTGATGCATCTGGCTTTCAGGATCTGGAGAGTGTTACTGTTTTTTACCGCGCGGATCATTCGAGTCGTCCTTTCACTGTTCGAAGGATCCTTTTACTGGCGTGCGTCTTAGGAGACGAAAGGTGTCCAACAGTAGAAGGGACCTCATCTGCATGAAAAACACCTTTCTAGTCTTCGCGAAGAGGAAAGATGATCCTATGTAGGCGATAAAATAGGAGATGAGGGTTGCGTAGGCTGCCCCCAAAATGCCGTATCGGTCGATGAACAACAGGTTGAGTGCGATGTTGACGAAGGCGGCCAGCACGTTGGCGAAAAGGTTGAATGTCATAAATGATTCCGTCACGACCCACAACCCTCTGGCGACACCGACGAAAACGAAAACGGCGGCGAAGATGTGGACGACCAGAACGGGTGCCGCGTTGAGATACTGGGCTCCGAAGACCAGTTCGATGATCTCATTTGAAAACAGGGCAACCGGGATGGCAATCCCGTAAGCTCCTATGGTTAGGAGGGAAAAAAGATCCTGAAGCCTGCTGTAGTAGAGCTTTTCGTCCTTCTCGCGGGCGGACACTATGGAGGGCTGGACGGACCAGGTGATGACCATCGGTATATAGTAACAGAAGGCTGAAATCCTCACAACTGCGCTGTACAGACCTACAGCGTGGTCATCCATCATCTGCCCCAGCATGATCTGATCAACCTGAAGATAGATTAGCACGAAAAACCCGGAGAATATGAGGGGCCAGCTCTCCAGCAGGAGGGTCTTCCCCCGATCCAGCCTGGGCCGCCATCGACCCATACGCCGCCCGGTGAGACGGTAGGCCAGTACAAGTCCGGCGGCGACCAGGATGGCCTCCAGAAAAGTGGCGGCCGCAAAGAAGAAAACACCAGCTCCAGCCAGGATCAGAAAGATCTTGAACAGAGAATTGATGAGGTATGCTACGCTTTGGGCAATGACGGCCGATTTCGATCGGACTTGGGAGCGGAACCACAGTTCGATGGACTCGAACGATCGAAATACAAATCCCAGGGCGACGACAAGTGCCATGGTCCAAACGAGAGGGTCGTCCGGCCGGAAAATGGTGATGATGGGCACCGACAGAGCCACCATGAGCAACCCACCGGCCAGTTTCATGGCGAAGGCTGTGCCGAGAAGTTCCTCGGCATCATCCGGGGACCGGACGATGTCCCGAACAACGATGCCGTCCAGTCCGAGCTTGTGCAGGGTCATAAAGAGACCCACGAACGCGATCACGTAGTTGAGCATTCCGAAACGATCCGGTCCCAGGTGCCTCGCCACCCACGCTACCACGAACAGCCCGACAACGACCCTGAGGGCCTTGTCAAAAAGCAGCCAGCCGATGTTGGAGAGGATCTGGCGAAAACCCCTGTGAGATGCGAATTTCGATCTCAGGGCTTGGAGCCCTATGGTGATACCGGTATATTCAAGGAGATTTTTCATTTCCAGGCACCACGGATCTGTTTCGGCGGTCAGGTCCCGCTGGGAGGGAAGATCTGATCATCCTCCCCCTTCCCGAAGGTTTAAGGGGTCGTTAATAACAGCGTTCTGATTTAAGATAACGGCTTGCTGACAAGGGTGATCGGTCATTGCTGGTATATCATGAATCCCGTCTGTAGAACACAATGGATGAGGCTGCAGGCATGAGGCACCACACCCGGTGGACAAGGAGGCCGTCTATTGACCATCCCCGGTCAGGCATACAGATAATCTGGATCAAGGGTGGAATGCGCCGTGCAAGCAATGTTTTTCTCGGTAGCGGTCCTGGCGGGCCTGACCGCTGTTGCTCACCATCTCGATCGCCTTTAAAAAGGCTGACCGAGCCGGCAACGCTTCCCGCTTAAAGGTTCAGCCCAGTTCGAGGCTGTGCTCCTTACAGTATCTTTCCAGGATGCTCTGTGTCAGGGGTACCAGGGGTACCGCGTGAAAATCGCTGGGGTATATCCAGAGGTAATCGAGGTCGTCCTTTTCATAGTGATGCCGGCTGGTGTCCACACTGGCCACATGATCGAAGGAAATGAAGTGTGAATCCCCCTCGATATGTTCGCTGGGGCCGAGAAAAACAGGGTGTATGGATATTCCTGTAAGATCCCTGACCCGTTCGATGATACACTCCTGGAGGCTTTTCCCCGGAATGATGCGGCACCATGGAATGGCGTAGGCGTAATGCTGGAGCTTTCTGACGAGCAGGACCTCCCCTTCCTTGTTCTCGATAATGACCCCAGCGAAGTTATCGATACCCGGTTCCATAAGTGTTAATCTTAATCCGCCAAGCGTCGGCGGTCAATAACCCGAAATCCGCCGATTGGGCTCTTCCGGTCGGGATGACACGGTCGAGAATCGCTATGGATGGCGTAGGCGCAACATGCCTGACCCTGTAAATGAAAAATACCTCTCAAACGCCCCGGCCGGAGGATCAACACAAACCAATAGCGGATTTCGGGTTCTACTTGACAATAATCAGGAGTTGTGCTGTATTTCACATTGAAGGGAAGGGCGCTTCTCTTCAGGGGGGGACCCGGGGTAGAGATATCCCGGGTTTCTTGTGTCTGCACGCAGACAAAAGAAAATCCGGGAAGCCCAAACTCCAAAGCCCAAAGTCCAAAGTTTGACAACAAGGTCCAGTAAAACAACTGGTTCTTATTCTAATAAGCTTTTTATAATCAACGGTTTAGAGCCTGATTTCCGGGCATCTGGAGAGAGAAAGCGAATCCATCTGTTTGATTTTTCTTTGGCCTTTGGGCTTTGGTCTTTGGGCTGTTTCAGCGGAGTTCTGTTGGCTGAAACACTACCTCTGCCTGTATCATCTTCTCAAACCTCGACAGGATCCTCCTCACATCGGCTGACGTACCTGCCTTCAGGGCGCGGCGGGCTGCACGAAGGCAGTCCTCGTGCCGGATAAGACGAATGGAGCGTTTGATAAGAGGTATGGAAGAGGCGTTCATGGATAGCTCCGTGATCCCCAGGCCTATCAGCAGGGGTGTCCAAAGCGGATCCGCTGCTATTTCCCCGCATACCGCTATGGGTATATCAGCCTCCCGCGCGGCTCTGGCGGTTACGGAGATGAGGTTTAAAATAGCCGGGTTCATGGGGTCGTACAAATGGGCTACCCTTTTATTGTTGCGGTCTACAGCCAGGGTATACTGCGTGAGGTCGTTGGTGCCGATGGAAAGGAAATCCACCTCCCTTGCCATTTTCCCCGCCAGAAGGGCTGCCGAGGGCACTTCGATCATTATTCCAACCTGAACGGCGCTGTTGTGGGGGACCTTTGAAGACATGAGCTCCCTCCCGGATTCTTCCATGAGCCTCCGAATCCCCATCACCTCCTCAAGAATTGAGACCATGGGGATCATGATACCTACTTGCCCGTGTCGTGCGGCCCGCATGATCGCTCGGATCTGGGTCTTGAAAATATCCACCTTCTCGAGGCACATCCTGATGGATCGCCAGCCCAGGAAAGGGTTATCCTCAACGGGGAAGTTCAGGTAGGAAATGGCCTTATCACCTCCCACGTCCAGAGTCCTGATTTTGACCAACTTTCCCTTCGCTCCCTCCACCATGCTCCGGTATATCCTGTACTGTTCGTCCTCGGTAGGTAATATGGAGCGGGCCATGAACGGAAGTTCCGTCCTATACAGGCCGATCCCCTCAGCGCCGTAGTAATCCATAAATTTAAGATCGGACAGAAGGCCGACATTGGCCATCAGGTTGACCTTGTATCCGTCCAGGGTCACAGCCGGCAGCTCCTTTTCACTGACCAGTTCAACAACGTGTTTTGTGTAGTCCTCCAGGAGCCGTTTGTATTCCTTTACAACGTGCTCATCAGGGTTGATGAAGATGTTTCCTGTGTTGCCGTCCACGATGATGTAATCACCCGGTTGTACTACTTCGAGCAGCTCCTCTATCCCAACAACGCATGGTATCCCGAGGGAACGGGACAGGATGATGGCGTGGGATGTGTGCCCCCCGGCGGATGTGCCGACACCCTGAACCTTTTCGGTGGACAGAGTAGCGGCGTCCGATGGAGTGATCAACCTGGTGATAAGGACTCCTTCTTCGTGAAAATGGAGAGAGCCGTCCTTGGACTGGTCGGAAAGAAGGCGTATCACTCTGCGCCCGACATCCTCAATATCAACGGCCCTGTCCCTGAGATACTGGTCATCCATGTCCTGAAAACTTCTCAGGTATCCTCCCAGGACACTTTTGACGGCGTACAGCGCAGTAGTTCCGGTATCGATAATCTCGAAAACCTTCTGATTAAAGCCCTGGTCTTCCAGCATCATCAGGTGAATATTGAATATCTTGGCATCTTCCTCACCCAGCTGCTCCTGCACCCGCTCACGGAGAGCTTCGATCTCATTTCGCCCGGCTTCAGTTGCCTCGCGGAACCTTTTCTTCTGCCCCTCCGGATCATCAGTGCGCTCTTCTACAATATAGTGAAAATCCTCATTGATCTCCATGATAACGGCAGGACCCATGGCGATGCCCGGTGTGGCGGGGGTTCCGTGCAGGACAAGGGATGAGCGCTCAGGTTTGGCTAAGGACAGGGTTCCCGGGCTCCCTGTTGTCAGTTCACGCAGAAGCCTTGCGTTAACCACGACTCCGGCAACCTGTCCAGCGATGGTGTTGAAAAGCAGCAGCTCCTGAGTGTTGTAGGTTCTGTTGTCGAGGTCCTGGACAACCAGAACGCCAATGGGACTCTTGCGGCTGATGAGCGGGACCCCCAGGAAGGTCTTGAACTTTTCCTCCCGGGTGACCGGGAAATACCTGAATCGGAAATGTTCGTGGGCATCCTGTACGACAAGGGGGGTCATGGTCTCGAAAACCAGCCCCGTCAGACCCTCGGACGGTTTCATTTCAACTTTCCCAATGGCGGTGGAGTCCAGACCTTCCGTCGCGACAAGAACGAGCCGGTTCTTCTCCTCATCGTACAGGTACAGAGAGCAGACATCGGTGGCCATCTCCTCCTTCACCATGGAGACGATATTGTTCACAGTCGCCTTGAAATCGTGGGACTCACCGATTACTCGGGTAATGCGGTCTAGCAGGTTAAGCTGAACTTTAACAGAACTCACTTAATGTTGATCCTTTCCGATGTCCTTTCCAGAACATTGATAGGGTCGCAAAAAGTCCATTCGCGGCTTTTGCTCAACTTAAAAGCGAAAAGTGTCATTTTCGCTTTCCTCACAGATCAATGACTTTAATTAACGGTCATTGATTTGGGCGCCCCACCCGGGGCGCGTTGATGACTTTTTGCGAAGTCATCAACATTTGTCATAATATAAATGATTTATACACGATAATTTCAATATACCTTGAAGCTGAAGCGTTGCCAAGGGAAGGCAATTTCATATTACAAATTCCAGGATCCAAAGAGTTACAAGCATTAACGCAGAGGGCCGCCCTTCGACAAGCTCAGAACAGGCAGGAAGCGCCCCCTTCGGGCGCTGCCACAGAGGGCCGCGGTTAACACCCTGAAAAAGGATTTGAATTTAATGGTTAAGTATAACTGCTTCACCCTGCGGGACGTGCGGCCTACCAGCGAGCCGCCTTCCACCGTCGCTAACGCCTGTCGCCCAGATTCCGACTTCGCCTTCCAGGCTACGGCGGACAAACAGCGTGACTCTGCCTGTCCTGAGCAAGCAAAGCGCGTCGAAGGGCGTTACTAGCTTTAACCTCACGTACTGGGACCGGAATCTGAAATTAGTTTATAGCGCTCCCGCGTCGGAAAAAGAGTAATAGGACTGCGCGGCCACGATCACATGGTCCAACATTCTCACCCCCATGAGAGAGGATGCCTGGCTTATCCTTTCAGTAAGAAGTCTGTCCTCCGGTGATGGTGTTGGATCGCCCGATGGGTGGTTGTGAAGGCATATGATGCTGGGAGCGGACCTGATGACCGCTTGCCTGACAACCTCCGAGGGGTGGATGTGAACAGTGTTCACACTGCCTAAGGCGCAAAGATCCTCTGCAAGGATCCGATTGCGTGTATTCAGGGTGAGAACCATGAACTGTTCCCTGGGCAAAGAGGCCAACCGGAAACGAAACAGATCATACACGTCCTTACTGCAAGAGACGAACAACCCCTCCGTTGGTTCATAAACCAGCTGCTGAAGCAGTTTCGGCAAGGCCAGAATCGTTTCAGCCCTGCGCGGACCGATATGCCGCATCCTGAGAAGACTTTGTCTGTCGAGATGAAGGATGTCGCCGATGCCGTAGTGGCGAAGCACCTCGCGGGCTGCCCTGCGACCTATTAGACGGGAGAGGGTCATTATTCCCGTACTGTCATCATTCCTGGTCATTCAAATCCTCCGGGGTGTTGTTTTACTATTTTGATAGGGTCGCAAAAAGTCCATTCGTGGCTTTTTGCTCCTTGGAAAGCGAAAAGTGTCATTTTCGCTTTCCTCACAAATCAATGTATTGCGTTGCTGGTCATTGATTCGGGCGCCCCACCCGGGGCGCGTTGGTGACTTGTTACTAAGTCATCAACATTGATAGGGTCGCAAAAAGTCCATTCGTGGCTTTTTGCTCCACTTAAAAGCGAAAAGTGTAATTTTCGCTTTCCTCACCAATCAATGACTTACATTTCCGGTCATTGATTTGGGCGCCCCACCTGGGACACGTTGCTTGGGATCGTGAACAAATAACCTCACTGGATGGACTTTTGCCGGCTCATCCGTTATAACGCCATTCAAGATGAGTGCCATAATTCCCGGATCGTTAACTTTTGTGGATAAGATTCCAGTAAGTACCAGTGGCGAACTCGACGTGGTCGATATCACTGGAGAGGTTCGGCAGTTGATTATGGAGTCGGGTGTAAGTGATGGAGTGGCACACATTTTTGTCGCGGGGGCAACAGCGGCCCTTACCACCATCGAGTTTGAACCCGGAGCTGTTGCAGACCTGAAAGAAGCCTTTTCAAGGCTGATCCCCAGAGAAAGGGAATATGCTCACAACGCCAGATGGGGGGATGGCAACGGCCACTCTCACGTGAGAGCGGCAATGTTGGGTCCTGATATCACTGTTCCGGTTCGTGACGGGGACACTTTGCTGGGAACGTGGCAGCAGATAATCCTGGTTGAATTTGATACGAAGAGCAGAAATAGGGAAATTCACCTTACGATTATGGGTGAAGGCGTTTTCAAAGAGGCTCAAGATGAAGATTATCGAGACTGACGAACTGAAAGGACTTCTTCGCTTCGCCACGGACCCCGAGGGCCAGACGAAGAATGATCGTATTACACTTACTGTTCTGGATATCATGCAGATCATGGGGGAAGGCAGGATCGACCGCGATGAGGTTAAGGGTGAGGAGGCCAGGCGGGTAAAAAGACCGTCAAGAAAATCATCCCGGGACCCGGTCGGTTACTGGGACCTGGCACAGGGGGCCTATTGGGTGACTTACAACGAAACGGTTGAGATCCACGATGAATTTTCACTGATTTTGCAACCCCATCAGGCGCTGATGAGAAATGGCCTGTGGCATCCGACGCTCGTTGTCCAGGATTGGAAAGAGGTTTCCGGGATCCTGCTTGTGGTCACGGCCAGGGGTGTTCGGCTCATGGAAGGCGCGCCGCTTTCTACGGGGTTTATCGTCACCTGAAAGAAATAAAGGCTGTCTCACGCCCTTCGATCCCGCCTGTGGCGGGACTCAGGGCAGGCAAGTGTGCAAAGAAGATCAAAAGCTAATTAAACACAGGGTACACCAGTCTTCGCTGAAGCTCCGCCTCGGCAAGCAGAGTTTCACAGGGTAGATCGAATGGAACCTGGTTTAAACAGCGTCTCTCCCAGGGCGTTAATTAATACATCCCAAAGTACACGATCTAACACGAAGGGGTTCATTCAAACCTATACATTTTTCTTTGTGTCACTTTGTGTACATCGTGTTCAAAAATGCCGCTTTTATAGAAAGCTGCTGTTCCAGCAAGTGCGTTGTTTAATGGAACACAAAGTACACGAAGTTTCACGAAGGGGTTCATTCAAACCTATACATTTTTCTTTGTGTCACTTTGTGTACATCGTGTTCAAAAATGCC
>Ga0114923_10000718_pt1 | contig 24436 bp, 21 predicted proteins | sample SumtaG_FD_89578 | JGI IMG/M metagenome (GOLD analysis project Ga0114923, IMG submission 89578) | Deep subsurface microbial communities from Indian Ocean to uncover new lineages of life (NeLLi) - Sumatra_00157 metaG | ecosystem: Environmental > Aquatic > Marine > Oceanic > Sediment | place: near...
TATAACCTGAACAGGATAAAAGAAGTCAATTTTGAAGTTAATGATAAATTAAGTGCGGAGGACATCAAGAAACATGATGTAACGATTCAAAATATCAGGATCTGGGACGAGCGTCCTTTACTTCAAACCTACAGGCAGATTCAAACCATACGCCTATATTACGATTTTAACAATGTAGACGTAGATCGTCATCTAATCAATGACCAATATCGACAGGTCATGTTGGCCGCCCGGGAGTTGGTGATAAATCAACTTCCTCCCCAGGCAAATACCTGGGTCAATAGACACCTCATCTATACCCATGGCTATGGATTGGCCTCAAGCCCGGTCAATGAAGTAACCAGCGAGGGACTGCCCCGCCTCTTCATCAAAGACGTGCCGCCTTCCTTTGAACCTGACCTGAAGATAGAGCGCCCCGAGATCTATTATGGAGAAAAAACGGAGGAGTATGTTCTTATAAAGACGAAGACCAAGGAATTTGATTACCCCAAGGGGGACAAGAATGTCTATACCATCTATGAGGGAAGGGGAGGTGTCCCCATCAAATCTTTTTTCAGAAGGCTTTTATTTGCCGTTGAATTTTTCGATCCCCAGATACTATTTACCACTTATTTAAGCCCGGAGAGTAAAATAATGTACAATCGCCTGATTGGCAGGCGGGCGGGTTTGATTGCCCCATTTCTCGATTATGACGGTGATCCGTACATGGTTGTTTCCGGGGGAAAGCTCTATTGGATTCAAGACGCGTACACGACCTCTGATATGTATCCCTATTCTCGCCGATCTTATGGCCATTTTAAAAACAGAAGACTAAACTACATCCGGAATTCGGTCAAGGTAACTATCGATGCCTATAATGGGGATGTAGCTTTCTACATTATTGATGAAAAAGACCCTATTGTTAAAACCTATTCGAGTATATTCCCTGATCTATTTAAGCCTTTCAATGAAATGCCTGTGGATCTGAAAAAGCACATCCGGTACCCCAGGGACCTCTTTGAAATCCAGGCGGATACATACACGAAATATCACATGGAAGATGTCCAGGTCTTTTATAACCAGGAAGACCTCTGGCAAATTCCTGATGAGTTGTATGGTGACAGCCGACAAGAAATGGAACCTTACTATATCATCATGAAACTGCCCGAAGAGGAAAAGGAGGAGTTTCTTCTGATGCTCCCTTTCACCCCTTCCAAGAAGGATAATATGATTGGCTGGCTCGCGGCCAGAAGTGACCTGCCCAACTACGGGAGTCTGGTAGTTTACAAATTACCCAAGGAAAAACTGGTCTATGGACCGATGCAGATTGAAGCCAGGGTGGATCAGCAAACGGAAATCTCCCGGGAGTTGAGCTTATGGGGCCAGAGAGGTTCCAGAGTCATCAGGGGCAATCTTTTAGCCATTCCCATCGGTGATACATTTATCTATGTGGAGCCGGTTTATTTGGAAGCAATACAGGAAAAAAGCGAATCGCCCTCAACAGGACCACCTCAGAGAAGAGCTGCGCCGGTTTCTTCACAACAGGACAAATCAAGGTCTGCTGCCATACCGGAATTAAAAAGGGTCATTGTCGCTTTTGGCAATCGCTTAGTTATGGAGGAAAATCTCGATAAGGCCTTAAGCAGTGTATTGGGTGGGCAAATATTCCCCAAAGAATTGGCTTCCCCTGCTATTCCTCAAACTCGGGATCTTTCTAATCTAGGAGTGTTGGCCCTGGAACACTATAATAAAGCAAAATATTACTTGCGCGAAGGGAATTGGGCTGAATACGGGAGGGAACTGGAAAACTTAGAGAAAATCCTAAAAGAAATATCTAGTTTGGAATAAGGTTGGACCACGCCAAATATCCGACATTACATTGGTTTGGGGTCACAAAGACATCATGACCCCCTATTTATGATGTTGGGTAGTTAATTTTAGTAGTTCCCTTTCCCCTGGTTGGAGGGGGTTAGGGTGAGGCGGCGTGGTCATTCATTGGGTACGATTTTCAGAAGATCACTATATTCGCCCTGTTTTCCGAGATCCATTGATCGAACTTCTTGCGCAGCCAGCGCTTAAACCAAGATCTTGTATATGGTATCAGGATCCCAATACCTGCCAGATCGGTGATAAATCCCGGGGTTAACAGTACGATGCCGGCAACGAAGATCAACAGGGCATCCAGCATTTCCTCTGCCGGCAGCTCTCCTTGGTTCAGGCTTTCCCTGACCCTCGTCATTGTTTTGATTCCCTGAATCCTGGCCAGATACGCGCCCATGAATCCTGTTACAATTACGATAAGGATGGTGTTAAAGGCCCCCAGGTAGTATCCGATCTTTATCAACAGATAAAGTTCAAAGAAGGGGATGAGCGTAAATGCTAAGAATAATTTAAGAAACATGTTTTGCAAGTTGCTCCGATTATTTGTTTGCACCGAGCATATGTGAGTGCCCGGTCTTATGTCAAGACTAAGACATAAGTTTCTTTGTTGACGCTGTGAGCATTTATTGATATTGTTATAATAATTGAGCACAATCCAAAAATCATACATTGGTTTCAGCAATCCTTTTTCTCTCCTGAAAACGCACAATTTGGATTTAGATTCTCTGTTTTGATGGAGAACCGTTTGTCCAAATCATCCCACAAACAAATCATTGACAAGTTAGCCGCGTCTTATGGCATCGAGCCGGAATACATGGACAACTGGGGCCGCGTTCAACAAACCCCGGCAGAGACCAAACTGAATATCCTCAGGGCAATGGGGGTCAATGTTGATACCGAGGCCCGGGCAAACAAGGCATGGCATGCGAGACAAGAGGTCGAATGGTCATGCATGACAAAACCTGCCGTCGTGGCTACACTCTCGGGCCTGCCAAAGGACCTGGTGTTTCAAATCCCCGCCAGTGCTTCATCAGGTAGTGCTACCGAGGACCTGGAAGCCTCTCTTGAAGTTACAGACGAACACGGTATGGCCCGGCACTTTGCCTTCACCCACAAGGACTTGTCTTTTTGCGAGAGCGGGCGGGCAGGGAACATGACCTGCAAGCATTGGAGCCTGCCGTTTCCTCGACTTCAGAATATAGGTTATTATAGGTTTTACCTGTCCGTGCGCACGGGGGGTGGGGGGCAGGAGTGGTCACAAGCCATATTCGTTGCAATATGCCCTGAGAAGGCCTATATCCCGCCGTCCTTGCAGGGAAACGGTCGCGCCGCCGGCATTGCCATAAGCCTTTATGGTGTGCGATCCAAAAGGAATTGGGGGGTTGGTGACTTTAGTGATCTGAAAAAAATCCTGGATTGGGTTGCTGAAAATCTGCACGGAGGCATTGTCGGTTTAAATCCATTGCACGCTATTTTTAACCGGGGGCCGTTTAACACCAGCCCTTATCTTCCCATGAGCCGGTTTTACCGGAATTTTATTTATTTAGATATTACCGTTATCGAGGATTATCGAGATTCGCCAAAGGCCCGGGGCCTGGTCGATACGTCCGAGACACAGCGTCTGCTCTCTGAGCTCAGGGGCTCGGAAACGGTTCAGTATGAACAAATAGCCGCGCTCAAGCAAAAGGTATTAAAAGAAGTTTTTCAAACCTTTCTTGAGCATCATTGGAACAGGGCGGGGAGCAAAACCGGCCGGCAAAAGGAATTTGAAGAATACATTGAGAGGGAAGGCCTCCTGTTGGACAACTTTGCAACCTTCTGCGCCTTAAATTCAGCCATGCGTTCCAAGGACCCGGAGGCATGGACCTGGTCGCAATGGCCCCGGGAATACCAGCGACCCGACACGAAAACAGTCCGGCGATTTCGCGAGGAACATTGGAGGGAAATTCTTTTTCACAAATACGTCCAGTGGCAATTGGAAAAACAGCTTGCCCAAATCCAGGACTATGCAAGAAGCCGGGGGATGTGTATCGGCCTGTACCATGACCTGGCCCTGGCCGTCGACAGGTTCAGCGCTGATTTTTGGGCCTATCAGGATTTTTTCATTTCCAAGCTCAGGCTGGGAGCCCCGCCGGATGCATTCTCACAACACGGCCAGGACTGGGGCTTCCCCCTGCCTGACATGAAAAAAATCCAAGAGAACGGCTATGACTTGTTTGTGAAAGAGATTCAGAAAAATTGCGCTTTCGGGGGGGCGTTACGCATAGATCATGTCATGAGATTTTTTCACCTCTATTGCATTCCCGAGGGTGAGCCGCCCAAGAAAGGGGCTTATGTATCCCAACCTTTTAAAGATTTGATCAGGATTGTCGCGCTTGAGAGTGTTCGAAACCAGGTGATTATCATTGGTGAAGACCTTGGCACCGTACCAGCATACACACGGGATATATTGAGCAAGGCCAACATATTTTCATACAGACTACTTTATTTTGAAAAGGATGATCAAAAGGGCTTCATTCCGCCGCAGGACTATCCTGAATTGGCGCTTGTGGCGGTTGCCACCCATGATCTGCCCACCTTGGCTGGATTCTGGACCCACAGAGACATCAAGATTCGCAAAGAGGCTGGTATGTTTGATAGCCGCGAGGCTGTTGTCAAGGCTGCTTCCGAAAGAGAGATCGACAAGCATAACTTGTTGGTACTCTTACAAAAGTTGAAACTTCTACCTGAACACTATCCCTGCGACCCAACGGCCTATCCAGAGGTTACGGGAGAGCTTCACAATGCCATTGTGGGATTTCTTGCGCTGACACCGGCCAAGTTATTCATTTTAAGCCAGGAAGATCTGTTCAAGGAGACAGACCAGCAGAATCTTCCGGGAACCACCGTAGAATACCCAAACTGGTCCCTGAAGATGAAATACACAGTGGAGCAGTTGCGCAGCAACTCCAAAATAAGGGCGCTTAGTGACAAGTTCCAAAACTGGATCAAAAGATCAGGACGAAACAACCCCACAGTTTGGAGGTATGCCATGTCAGAGAAGAAGGGCAAAACAAAATCCTCTTTAAGGAGAGAGATTTCCAGGGAATCCGGCAAGATCAAGTTTGGAAAAGAAAGGACGGAAAAGATTAAAAGGAACGGTCGGCCAAGGGAAGAGAAGATTTTGGAACGGGCGCAAAGGGCCAGGGTTAGAGAGGTACACCGCAAGATCTTAAGGGATGAAACTTACAACAAGCATAAGAAAGCCGACAAAAAAATAGGAGGAGTCAGGGGGAAATTTCATCCGTCTCTCGAAAGGACACGCAAACGAACGTGAAGCCGGCACAGCTTATTAATAAGAATTTCCTGCTCGACATTGGTTTGGGCACAATGATGTCTTTTCCTCTATTCCGAGTCTCCCGGGCTGGTGTTTTTTGCAACTTATCTGAGGGGGCATTCCTTGCCCCCTCCGCATTCTCCCGCAAGCGGGAGCTGCGGTCTCCCCCACAGATAAGCCACAAAAACACGGCGCCCTACCGCCAGTCACTCCAGAAAAGACATCATGACCCCCTATTTATGATGTTGGGTAGTTAATGTAACACTGATTACACTGATTTGATCCAATGACCAATGACCAGGTACCGAGAATCGAGGTTCAGATTTACGAGATACAAGATCCCCGGGAGGCTGAAGCTGTTATCGAGTTGGGTGTTGATCGGATCGGAAGTGTAATACTATCTGAAGAAAATTGGAAGATGCCGGCCATAAGAGAAGCAATCAATGTTTCAAGGGGAACACGTGTGAAACATAGTTTGATTCCTTTGTTCAATACAAAAGGGATCTTGTCTGATGCCATCGAGTATTACCAGCCGGACATTATACATTTTTGCGAATGCTTGACTGATGATGAGGGGTGCATTGTGCCGCTTGAAACGTTTGTTGACTTGCAGATTTGGATAAGAGAGCGATTTCCGGGTGTTGAAATAATGCGCTCCGTCCCCATTGCCGCCACGGGAAGCAGTGCAAGGATACCAACCATAGAGATTGCTAAGAGCTTCGGGGCCGCCAGTGACTATTTTCTCATTGACACATGGCTTGACAAGGAGCCCGTGGAAGGTTACATCGGCATCACAGGACGTACCTGCGACTGGACCGTAGCAAGAAGGCTTGTGGAGTCAAGTGCGATTCCCGTCATCCTGGCCGGCGGTCTGTCACCGGAGAATGTCTATGAGGGTATAACGACTGTTAGGCCTTTTGGTGCAGACAGCTGTACAAGAACCAATGCATTTGCATTGAACGGCAACGGGAAACCCGTGAGGTTTAAAAAGGACCTGGCAAAGGTCAAAACCTTTGTTGAAGAGGTGCGCCGCGCTGAAAAGGATTTATGACAAAATTTTGACAGGAGAGGTGGCCAACGTCTCAGGCGCCTCGGACACGAGAACGACTTTTCCTGTTATCCGGGGACCGCTATCGCTGGTTTTATGCCTTAATTGAAGAGGCGAGAGCTCATGATTGAGTTTTTTCAAATAATTAGAGTGCAATATGTTGCATTTTGGCATGCAGCTTGCTTATATTTGTATAGATATGCATTAACGCTTTCAAAACCTTCAGGGTTCGTATAGTTTCCATATGGCCGAAAAGAGATTCAGTATAAGCCAAGACGAGCAAGGCGTTTACCATCTCGAGGGAGAACTCTCCATCCATGACCTGGAAGAGCTAAAAGGTTTTTTGGAAGGGTTTCGCAAAAACAAGAAAGGGGTTACTCTTTCCTTTGAAAAAGTTGGATTTATTGACACCGCGGCTCTTCAGTTGCTTATTGTCTTTAAGAAGCGGTTGGAGCCCAAGGTAAAGCTGCGGATTTCCGCCGTGTCCGACGAGGTAGAAAAGATCTTGTCTTTTTCCGGCCTCAAGTCCGCATTGATGTGAGGGGTAGGCCAAGATGGAAAAGCACATTTTGTTTATAGATGATTCGCCCACGATCAGGTCGTCGGTCTCTTTTTGCTTGCGCAATGCGGGGTACAAAGTGACCGAAGCTATAGACGGTGAAGATGGCCTCCAAAAAATGGAGTCGATGAAAGAGGAAGGGCAATCCCTGTCCCTGATTATCACCGACATTAATATGCCGCGTATGGACGGGATTACTTTTATATCGAAAGTAAAAGAGACCGAATTCAAATTTGTTCCGATATTAGTACTGACTACCGAGGCCGAGGAATCTCTGATAAAAAAAGGACGAGAGGCAGGGGCCGCAGGCTGGCTGTTGAAGCCTTTTCAACCAGAACAGCTCCTGTGGGCTGTCAAGAAAGTCGTCTGGTCAAAATGAGCGAACAAGACGAAACCTTAGAAATTTTCTTCTCCGAGACAGAAGATCTGCTGAAGCTGGCGGAAGAAAGCCTTCTGGCGCTTGAATCCACGCCGGAATCTACGTCTGATATAGAACAGCTCTTCAGGTCGATGCATACCATAAAGAGCGGTTCGGCCATGGTGGGATTTATGAGTATCTCAGAGTACGCCCACCTTGTCGAGAACCTGCTCGAACGACTTAGAGCACACAAATTGACGGTAACCAATACCCTTATCACCTTTCTTTTAGGTTCGATTGATTTTATCCGATCGATGGTTGACAGGGTATCTCAAGGTGAGGCGGAAGCCGACCCCGGGGACCTCAATGAGCGAAAAGATCAGGTAAGGCGCTATTTGGGGGTAGATGCCATAAGTACACCTGAAGAGGGCCCGGAGCCGCCTGCCAAAGAAGCGCCAAAGGAATCTATAGAAAAATTCACTTTCTACGAGATCAATCTCAAGTTTCGAAAAGACCTTTTCTATTCCGGACAGGACCCCCTCCTTATTCTGTCGGGCTTTGCAGAATTGGGAGAGTTTGTCCGGGTCGTCCCCGATCTTTCCGAACTTCCGGATTTTGCAAATTTTTGCATGCACGATCTTTATATATCCTGGCAGATCATTATTAAGACCAACAAGTCTTATGAGGATCTTGAAAATGTCTTGATATTCGTCAAAGATGACAACGATGTTCATATTGAAGATATCACCAATCGTTACAGGGAAGGTATTGATATAGAACTTGCCGACAAGAAACTCGGCGAAGTGCTCTTGGAAAACGGCAGGATCACGGAAGAAGATCTGACTAGTGCGCTGAAGAAGCAGAAGATGTTGGGTGAGATCTTAGTAGACGACGGAAAGATTCGGGCTGAAGATCTTAAAGAAGCCGTGACTTCACAGGAAGAGAGTCGCACGGTTTATCGCAAAACAACCATCAGGGTTGATGTGGAAAAAGTTGATAGCCTGATTAATCTGGGTGAAGAATTGGGGATTGGACTGTCCAGGTTGCAATCTTTCTTTGAAAAACATACCGCCCCCGTGGAAATGGAAATTACGGAAGAGTTGGAAGATATTCTTAAGGTGAATCAAGAGTTTCAGGAACAAGTGGCACGGGTTCGAATGTTCCCGTTAGAAGGAACCTTTCGCAGGTTCCAACGTATGGCAAGAGATCTTGCGTTTCAGCAAAACAAACAGATCAAGGTGATCTCAACCGGACTTGATACCGAAATGGACAAAGAGGTTATTGAACATATTGCAGACCCTCTAAAACATCTTGTCCGAAATTGTGTTGATCACGGCATAGAGACTGAGGAAGAAAGGCAAGCAAAGGGGAAACCGCCTGCAGGAGTTATTGAATTTAAGGCCTATCAGAGAGGAGGAAGAATCTTTATTGAAATCCGTGATGACGGAAGAGGGCTCGACTTGATCGGTATTCAGAAAAAGGCAATTAAACTGGGCTGGATTGAACCGGATCAGGTTGTGAGTAAAGAGATCCTGCTGGGATTTATCTGTAAGCCCGGATTTTCCACGAGTTCACAGGTTACGGAACTCTCCGGCAGAGGGGTTGGAATGGATGTGGTGAAGACACAACTTGATCAACTTGGAGGTACAATAGATATTAATACAAAAAAGGACCAGGGGACCACATTTACCTTGTGCCTGCCCTTGATATCCGCCCTTATGGAGGTCTTGCATGTGACGGCGCAGGGCACTTCACTCTTGGTACCACTACAAGCCATCGTTGGAACGGAAAAATTCAAAAAAGAACGCATCAAGGGCTTTGGGGCTCATGAAAGGGTATACTCGTTTCGGGGTGATTATATCCCCCTCGTAAATATAACAGAGATTCTTAACTTAGATACGACTTCTGCAAACGGCAACAGCTCTGCCCTTGTCTTTGTGGATACAGGGAGCAAGGCCTTTGGTATACCCGTGGACGAAGTCTTGGAGCCGAAACAGATTATCGTCAAGAGCCTGGAAACAAACTATCGTAGTGTCAAAGGACTTGCCGGTGCTACCATCTTGGGAGACGGCTCGGTCTCGCTTGTGCTGGATCTTCTGGGACTGGAGGAGATATTTTTCAAGAATTCCTTTAAAGGAGATGCCGCCCATGAAAGTGAAGAAGAGGATGAATCGGGCTAACTGGTTAATTTGCTTATTGTTTTTCGTTTTGATATGCGCCCCGGTTTGGGCACGGAATCCCAAACCAGGAACCTATGTGGGTTCTGATGCGTGTCAAGATTGCCATGAAACCGAATATAAAAACTTTCAGACCTATGCCAAGAAGGCCCACTCTTATGGAAGTATCAAGGAAATGAAAAAGGGGCTCGCTGAGGCTGAGTTTCACAAGTGTTTCGAGTGTCACACCACTGGATACAAAAAACCGGGTGGGTTCCGCTCCGAACACGAGACGCCCCACCTCAAGAACGCGGGTTGCGAGGTCTGCCACGGCCCAGGGAGCCTTCATGTTGAAACCGGGGATCCAAAAGACATCAAGGGGAGCCTGACGACCAAGGATTGCGAGGACTGTCACTGTGCAGAACGAGTGGAGGCATTTGATTATAAGCCCCTGATCTACGGGGGGGCCCACTGAGTTTATTGGGTTCATTGAGTTTCTGGTGGAGGTGAAGGATATGACAAAGTGGATAGATAAACTGCTGAAAAGAACTGGGCTGCGTGCTAAGATCCTCGTGGCAACGATCATGGTGGTCGGGGTATTTACCGGGGTATCCCTTTATCAAAGCCTGTCTTCTTATACGCGGAGCGTCTTGAGCTTAGTAGCAGAATCGAGCCAAAGCCTGCTCGAAAATACCTATAGTGCCATCAAATATCCCATGTCGGTCGGGGACAGCAAGACGGTTGAGAAACAACTAATACACGTTAAAGATCACATGGAAGTGGTTGAGGTCTATATATCGGACTTCCGCCAGATTCTTCAGTACGCCTCGGAAGAAAGCCGCATTCATACCAACATCGCGCACTATTTATGGGAAAAAGAGACCCAAGAGGCACTTGCCGATGCGTTAAAAACAGGACAGCCACCTGAAAAGTCATTTGCGGAAATCAAAGATTCGGACGCTTTCTTGGTCACAATAAAACCCCTTTTGAATGAAAACTCTTGTCACCACTGCCATGGCGCGAGTCGAAAAGTCCTGGGTGCCATGGTTGTCAAACACCCGGTAAAAGATGTTTATGCTGCTATTACCTCAACCAGAAATCGCTTGATTATGATCTCTGTCGTGGGGATTATCGGGATGGTACTCGTTATATACTTTCTGTTTAATCGATTAGTGACCAAGCGCATTCACTGGTTGGCAGAAAAGACGGGTCGGGTTTCAGCCGGAGATATCACGGTTGAAGTCCATGATGATTCGCAGGACTCCATTGGGTGGTTAACCGGGAATTTTAACCAGATGATCAAAAACATACGTGATCGTATGGAATATGCCAACAGCCTTAAGTTAGGCATCTCGGATCCTTTTTTTATGGTCGATCCTGATATGAGGGTAACCTATATTAATGAGGTCGCTGCCAAATTTACGGGTTTTCGTGTTGAAGAGATTGTGGGAAAGAAAACCTGTAGGGAGATATTTAAAAGCGATGTCTGCGATACGGGATGTCCTGTGAAAAAGGCCATGGAAACCGGAGAGGCCACTATTGGTTCCAAGGTCACCATAAAAGATGTTACGGGGAGGGAAATTCCTATTGTTACGAGTGCCGCTGCCCTGAAGGACTCTACAGGCAGGGTATTGGGCGGGTTTGAAATTATACGCGATGTCACCAAAGAGGTTGAAGCGGAGTCCGTGCTCAGAGATTCTTACCTCAAGGAAGAAGAAGCAAAGAAGAAGCTACAGGGCAGAGTCGAAGGCCTCTCGGATATCTTGGCAAGAGTCGCCGATGGGGACTTTACGGTAAAGGCCGAGACGAGTGGTGAAAATGATGCAATGGACCAGCTGGTTCAGAAAACCAACGAAACAGTCGAGCATATGGAGGAACTCGTCGGCCAGACAAAAAGAGCCGCCCTTACAGTGGTCAATGGGGTTCAGCATATCTCGGAAGGGAACCAAGAACTTTCGCAGCGTACCCAGCAACAAGCGGCTACTGTGGAAGAGACAAGTGCTACCGTGGAACAACTTGTATCCAATATTAGCCAAAATACGGCTAATACCCAGCGGGCCGATAGTCTTTCAAAGGAGGCGGTGGCCGTGGCCATGGAGGGTGGAGAGACAGTTGAAAAGACTGCTCAGGCCATGACCGGCATGGCCGAAGGTAGCCAAAAGATAGTTGAGATGATGGATTTGATCAACGAAATAACCTTTCAGACAAACCTTCTTTCGATCAATGCCGCCGTGGAAGCGGCGCGGGCCGGGGAACAGGGACGGGGGTTTGCTGTTGTTGCAAACGAAGTGCGCAATCTTGCAAAGAGAAGTTCGGCGGCGTCCAAGGATATTCAAAACCTTGTCCGAGATATCATGGGTCAGGTTAATACAGGTAAAGAGTGGGTTGGCCAATTAGAGAACGGATTTAAGAAGATTGTCCAAACCATTAAACAGGTTTCCGATGCTCTCAGCGAGGTTTCATTAGCCACCCAGGAAAGTTCAAGAGGGGTTGAGCAAATCGGCCAGGCAGTGGACGAGATGGGTGATGTGATTGAACATAATTCATCATTGGTGGATGACCTGGCAGGCGCCACTGAACTGCTTAACGAAAAAGCGGGCCTGCTGCAAGTTATGACCGACAAGTTCACCCTGCACGATCATGGCGAGATCGAAGTTGAAGATCTCGATTTCAAGAAAAGGATCCCGGCACCGAAAAAGGAGAGGCGAGGGACCAAACCGCCCACCACTAAATCTTTACGTGAGGAGCTGGTTGCCCAGCATCCCGCTGAAGAAAAACCTGAAGACCTGACAGAAGAAGAATTGGATGAAGAGTTTGAGGAATTCTAATGTCTGAAACTCAGGAATATGTCATTTTTTTAATAAGTGAACAGATATATGGCATTGAAATCCTCAAGATAAAAGAGGTCGTCAGTTATCGTAAGATTACACCCCTTCCCAACATGAAAGGGCTTATCAAGGGGATTATTAATCTAAGAGGAATTATTTTGCCCATCTTTGATTTGAGGGAAAAGTTTCACCTCCAGGAAACCTCTTACACTCCTTTTCATATTATCATTGTCCTGGAGATACTCGGAAGAGTCATGGGGGTTATTGTAGATGAGATTTCGGACGTTGTGGAACTTTTTTCCGAGGAAGTTCAAGATACTTCCAATCTCCCTCCTGGTATAAAAGCTGAATATATCCAAGGAATCGGGAAAAAAGAACATGAGGAGCTTATCATCTTATTGAACGTAGATCGACTCTTGAGTACTGAAGAGCTCGAAATCATAGATGCTACCTGATCAGCACGGTATGCTGTTATGGTCCCGTACCTGTTGGAAGAAGAGTTTGAGTTGTTTAGACGTCTTATCAGGAAGCATGTCGGCATCTCTTTTTCCAGTGCAAAAAAGTTTACTTTGCAACGAAAGCTGGCTTCCAGACTGAGTCGTTTGGGGCACAAATCGTATCTTGAGTATTATCGCTATTTGCTCCATGATAAAGAAGGCGGATTGGAACTCCGGCAGCTTATCAACGCGATTACGGTTGGCCAAACCGAATTTTTCAGGCATATCAAACAGTTTGAACTTCTGGCCAACGTCGTATTACCTCAAATCGTAACACAGAAGAAAACTACCAGGAAATTGCGCATATGGTCCGCCGGGTGTGCGACAGGCCGGGAAGTTTACAGTATCGCAATGGTAGTGGACGACATGCTTAAAGGTGAAGGTAGCAACACTTGGGACATTAAGATTTTGGCCACAGATATCGATACTGACGCCCTGAAATTTGCCTATAAGGGTCTATATCCACGGGACTGTGTACAACAGGTCCCATCAGAATATCTCAGGAGATATTTCAAAAAGGGGGTTGGAAAGGATGCAGGGTTCTACATGGTCGGAAAAACTTTGAGAAAGAACATATTATTTCGAAGGCTCAACTTTATGCACTTTGAATTCTCTTTTAAGAGCGATATTATTTTTTGCCGAAACGTGATGATATATTTTGATACAGAGGTCAAAAAAAAGCTCATCGACAATTTTTTCAATGTCTTGGACCGAGATGGTTTCCTATGCCTTGGCCACGCGGAATCTTTAATTGGCATCGACGAGCGTTTTGACTTGGTGGGCCGTTCCATATATAAAATCAAAAAATAGGGAGAAATTTTGTACCGATTTTACAGCCGAAAATTAGAGAAAACAGTCATAATGCTCATGGCGGGCGAGTATTTTGCGACTAAAAACGGTGAAGTACTTTACACTGTTGTCGGATCTTGTATCTCCGCCTGCATTTATGACAAGGAGAATAAGATAGCGGGGATGAATCATTTCTTGCTTCCGGGAATGGTGCATCCTGATGAAATGCTGTCCTGTGAGGTCGGGCGATATGGTATGTTTGCCATGGAGCTGTTAATCGGCGGGCTTATTAAATTGGGAGCACGCAGAGAGGGACTTCAGGCCAAGTTGTTCGGGGGCGCCAAGGTATTGAAATTTAGAGAGGGTAACGGCAATGTAACAGGATCCAATATTCATTTTGCAAAAAAGTTCTTGGAACTGGAAGGTATCCACACAACGAACGAAGATCTGGGAGGGAACTGCGGCAGAAAGGTCTTGTTTTTTAGTGACAGTGATCGAGTCCTCTTGAAACGATTTAACGTAAGAGATGACAAACGATCCTTACAAGACGAAGAGGCTTACAAGAAAAGGATTTTCCAAAAACGATTGGCAAAATCACCTGTGATTCTATTTTAAGACATGAAATCAATCCGCGTGCTCATCGTTGACGATTCGCCCACTGTGCAATCGATTCTGACAAATATCCTATCAGGAGAACCTGATATTGAAGTGGCGGGGACTGCTTCGGATGCCTTTGAGGCAAAGGATTTGATCCTGAAAAAAAGTCCCGACGTGATCACCCTGGATATTGAGATGCCTCAAATGGATGGAATCACCTTCTTAAAACGCCTGATGAGCTTCCGTCCTCTCCCGGTGATCATGATCAGTTCATATACCCGCGAAAACAGCATACGCACCTTGGAAGCCCTGGATGCCGGAGCTGTTGATTTTGTTGCTAAACCTACAGAGGATGCCAAGACCAATCTTGTAAAACTGAAAGACGAGATTATCATGAAGGTAAGGGCGGCGGCACAGGCCAAAATCCAACGCTCTACACTATTTCCCAAATCCGTAACACCTGTATCAACAGCAGAAATTAAGGCTTCGAACAAAATCATCGCCGTTGGGGCCTCAACCGGCGGCATTAACGCCATACAGAGACTGCTGGAGCCCTTTCCTTCGAATATAAATGGAATTGTCATAGTGCAACACATGCCGGCCCGCTTTACAAAGGCCTTTGCCCGACGGTTGGACACTTTGTTTCCCATGGACATCAAGGAGGCCGAGAACGGGGATCGCCTGGATAGAGGGAAGGTGCTTGTAGCGCAGGGAGGATCGCACATGGAAGTTGCCAAGGACCATAATGGATACTATGTTCAGCTGAATAACGGCCGACCAATAAAACGCCAGCGGCCTTCGGTAGATGTCTTGTTTCAATCGGTTGCAAAGACTGCGGGTAACAATGCCATTGGCGTACTACTGACCGGAATGGGGGACGACGGGGCCAGCGGCTTGCTCGCTATGAAGAAAGCCGGGGCTTTCACCGTTGCGCAGGATGAAACCACCTCGGTAATATTCGGAATGCCCGGAGCGGCTATCAAACAAGGTGCTGTTAAAGCAATAGCTGCGCTGGACAGTATAGCAGGCATTCTTCTTTTGAAGCTTCAATCATGAAAGTGTTTGTAAGGATTGTTGCATGGCCAAGATACTCATTATAGATGATAGTCGATTAATTGCCCACGTGGCAAAGACTATTTTGACCAAAGGCGGACATGAAATTTTTTTGGCTCAGGACGGCCTGGCCGGCCTGGAGGCGGCCAAAGCTGAACAACCGGACATAATCCTGTTGGACTTGATTATGCCCGTTATGGATGGCTACCAGGTATGTGAACAATTAAAAAAGGAAGAAAGCACCAAGGAGATACCTATCATTATGCTTACGTCACAGGCCGAACCCGCCGATAAAGTGAAGGGCCTGCAGATGGGGGCTTTAGACTATGTGACAAAACCCTTTGACGAAGGTGAGTTGGTAGCTCGTGTGAATATACAGTTACAATTAAAGGAACTATATGAAGCCCTTCAGGAGAAGAATCGGCAGCTTCAGGAGATGGCCAACCGAGACGGACTGACGGGCCTGTTCAACCATCGATATTTCCACGAGCAGTTGTCAAAGGACTTTTTACGCGCAAGGCGGTATCATGAGATACTGTCTTGTGTTTTGTTGGACATAGACCATTTTAAAAAATTTAACGATACCTACGGCCATCAGACGGGTGATATCGTATTGAGTACCCTGGGTCGTATAATCGAAGACTCGGTCAGAGACACTGATTTGGCGGCCAGGTACGGGGGCGAAGAGTTTACGCTCGTTTTATATCACACAGACGGGCCGGCCGCGCTTTATGTGGCCGAACGCCTCCGGCAGGCAGTGGAAGGTTGCGAGGTCGATGCTGAAGGCAAGGTGTTGAATGTCACCATAAGCCTGGGGGTAGCCACATTTCCGCACGAACAAATCCACGATTCCAAGGAGCTGATTGAGTGTGCCGATAAGGCCCTGTATCAGGCCAAGGAAAACGGCCGAAACCGAGTAGAGGTTTTTGATAAGTGACCATATAATGTCATTAACTTATAAAAAAACACAGCGCCCTCCCGCCAGTCACTCCAGAAAAGACATCATTACCCCTAACCCTCAATTTAAGCCAATACCTCAACTTTAGTTCACTTTAGGCACTTTTCTTGATGCATGCTTACAAAACGCCGACCCAAGAAGAGATTCAAAGAGTCAACCAGCTACAGCGCGATTTTTTCAGTAAGTTTATCCATGTGTTCGACCCCCCTTTGCCGGAAGGCGTGCCGGAACGTCTCGAGAAGATCGTGGCATCCGCCAAGATAGCCAAGGGCGACATTGTATTGGATGTGGGTACAGGTACAGGGATATTGATCCCCCTAATTCAAGCGTATGAGCCTGATGTCATCTTTGCCTGTGATATTTCGGAGATGATGCTGGTACGCCTGAAAAACCAGTATCCGTATGCAAAAACGATCGCAGCAGACGTTCGAGATCTTGACCTGCCGGATCAAGGTATCGATATAGTGTTTCTAAACGCTTGTTATCCTAACATCGCGGATAAAAATAAGAGCTTTAGGAATATAAGCCGGATGATGAGACCAGGCGGTCATTTGGTAATCAGCCATCCCATGGGGAGATCGTTCATTGACTCATTGAAAAAAAGCTCGCCCTTTCCATTAGATGACTTTCCGGAAAAATCCGAGGGTAAAATCCTACTTGAGCCATATGGATTCGATATTCAAGAGTTTATTGACGAGTCAAAACTCTATATTCTGGTAGCCACAAAACAGCACAGAGGGTGACACCTGCCTAAGCCAAGATCACCAGCTACATTTTCGTGGTTCATTTCGCATTACACAAAATCCATGATTTATGCGTTATTCCTGGTAGTTTTGACGGTTTTCAGCCCGGGCGAAGCGAACGGCCCGTTTTATCCGGCGGCACTATTTAGCGAGCAAGTCCGCCTCAGGCGGGTCAAAAAGTTCATACAAAGGAGTGAAAAGGGGTTATGCAAAGGTCTCGGCCATGATCGATCGTTGCCTAATATTTGAGATAGTCAATCTTGATGAAATGTGTTATGTTAACCGATCTGCAAAGCCGAGCGGCATATTTTTTTATAGCTATCGGGAGATCTGGGATGAATAAAATCGGATTTGTTTCTACACGCATTGCCGGCACAGATGGTGTGACTCTGGAAACCTATAAGTGGTATCAGGTCCTTGAAAGGAACGGCTATGACTGCTACTTTTTTGCCGGAGAACTCGATACTCCATCGGAGCGGTCCTTTTTAGAGCCCAAGGCCCATTTTGAAGACCCTGAAATACAGGAAATCCATTCCGCATGTTTTGGAACCACAACCCGCAAAAAATCACTCTCTGCAAAGATTCAGGAGCTAAAAGATTACCTGAAGTTAAGGCTTTATGAGTTTTGCCGCAAATTTAATATTGAACTCCTAATCCCGGAAAATGCCTTGGCAATTCCCATGAATATCCCCTTGGGCTTGGCTCTCACAGAACTGATAGCTGAAACCGGAATGCCGACCGTGGCCCATCACCACGATTTTAGCTGGGAACGGAGACGCTTCCTCATCAATGCGGTTCAAGACTATCTTCAGTGGGCCTTCCCGCCGAACCTCCAGTTCGTGTGCCATGTGGTGATCAATTCCGCGGCCTCCCGGCAACTCAGCTACCGCAGGGGGATCAGCAATGTGATTGTTCCCAATGTCTTTGATTTTGCAAGCCCGCCTCCACCTGCTCCCAACAGCAAGTCGCTACGCGAGGAACTCGGTTTTGAAGATGGCGATATCTTTGTCCTTCAGCCGACTCGGATTGTACCGCGTAAATGGATTGAGCGGGCCGTTGAGCTGATAGACCTCATGAAGCTAAAACGACCTCAATTGGTGGTCTCCCATGAATCCGGTGATGAGGGAGACCTGTATGCGAAAAGGGTGTCGGAATATGCACAACGTCTTGGCGTAGAAGTAGTATGCATCGGCGACAAAGTGGGCTCAGTCCACACTTTTCAGGCCAGATGTGACAAGAAGTATACCATGGACGATGCCTACCAAAACGCCGACCTGGTGACCTATCCTTCCGGTTACGAGGGGTTTGGGAATGCCTTTCTGGAGGCTATCTACTTCAGGAAACCGATTGTAGTAAACCGATATTCGATCTTTGTCGAGGATATTGAACCATGCGGATTTAAAGTTATCTCTTTTGAATCCTTTGTGACACAAGAAATCGTTGATCGGATCAAACTATTTATGGAGCCGGAAAATTTAAAACATATGGCTGACATAAATTACAAACTGGGTAAAAGTTATTTTTCTTACGAAGTCCTGGAAAAGAAACTTATCCCCCTGATCGAATCTTTCCGGTAGTTACCCCTTAGAAACGGTCCGGAGCAGGCGATGGAGCAGGCAATGGATAAATTACGCATCGGACTTCTGCATTACTCTTGCCAGCCGGTCGTTGGCGGTGTGGAAGAGATCCTCGGCCAGCAGGCCTCCATTTTTCACCGGATGGGCCATTCGGTTTCAGTCCTGGCCGGTATGGGTGAGGTCTACACCGATGATTTCCCGGTGCGCATAGAATCGGCTTTGAGCTCCAACAATGCCAGTATCGTCAAAATCCAGGAGGAATGCAAAAAAGGGCACCAGGTCAGCTTAGAGCGGCCCACAAACAGGATTTATAACATCCTGAAGGATTGGTCTAAAGGGCTTGATGTTATCCTCGCACACAACGCACTCCACATGCCGTTCAACCTTCCGCTGACACTGGCCTTGCGACGGTTGGCGGATTCTGAAGACGGACCGGTCTTGGTCAGCTGGGCCCACGATTCGCCTTATTTTCAATCCGATCCGCCGAAGTACTTGAACAGCCCTCCCTGGTTGGTCCTTGAACACCCACACCCGAACATACACTACGTAACCGTTTCAGAATCACGAGTAAGGCTGTTTAGGAAATGTTGCAGCGGGACCCACTGGAAGGTCCTACACAACGGGATTGATCCAGCACGTTTTTTCTACCTTGACCCGAAATCGGTTAGATTATCGAAAGAGCTTGATCTCTTTAATCGTGACCTTGTCGTGGTTCAACCCTCAAGGATCACGCCGCGAAAGAACTTAGAGCTGTCGATCCACATCATCCGAGGGATCAAACTTATGGGCCACAACGTCCTTTTTATGTTAACAGGGGCCTATGATCCCCATGAAGGGCGGGCCATGGCCTATTACCGTAGGCTTAGATATTGGATCAACGAACTCGGTCTGCAGGACAACATTGCCGTGTTGGCGGAATACAGGTTTCGAGACGGGAAGAAACTGGTTCCAGACCGTATCTTTATCCGGGATCTTTATCTCATGGCGGACCTGCTGCTCATGACAAGCAAGGATGAGGGCTTTGGGCTTCCGCTTTTAGAGGCCGGCATGATCAAGCTGCCCATAGCTTGTTCGGAAATACCGCCGTTCAAAGAGGTGGGCAAAGGGTTGTGCTTGTTTCAGCTCAATGATCCTCCCCTCTCTATTGCCGGACGGATCATGGAATACCTGGCGCGCTCAAATACTCACAAAATGTTTCGGAATGTAATGCGCAAATATATATGGGATGTTGTTTGCAAGAATGAGGTCGTGCCGTTTTTGCGTGAGATCACCGGGAAACCGATGAAAGATGGTAAGAAGTAATTACTAAGGCGAAACTTCTATGCCCGACATTGGCTTGGGCTAACGATGTCTTTTCTTTCGTTCCGAGTCTCCCGAGCTGGTGTTTTTTGCAACTTATCTGCGGGGGATTCTTGCCCCCTCCGCATTCTCCCGCAAGCGGGAGCTGCGGTTTCCCCCACAAATAAGTCACAAAAACACGACGCTCTACCGCCAGTCACTCCAGAAAAGACATCGTTAGCCCTTGTTTGCGATGTTGAATAGTTTTTAGTATAAGTTTGATAATGTCCGACGAAATTGTTTGCCCCGGAAAAGGGAAAAGCGATCCCGGTATTGGTCCTGTGGCAGTCATGGTGGCCATGGAAAAAGACCTGGCCCTGATGCGGCGTTTTATGGGGATCAAGGGCAGGGCTGCGGCTAAAATTCTGACGAGCAGGTTGTATAAGGCAACATGCCGTCATCAAGACATTACTGTTGTGGGCCCCATGCTGGGTGCCCCCCATGCGGTGATGATTCTGGAAAAGCTAATCGTCCTGGGGGCAAAGAAGTTCTTGTTTTTGGGATGGTGCGGTTCAATCCGGAAAAGGGTGCAGATAGGGGACCTCGTGGTCCCTGACCGTGCAGTGATAGGGGAGGGGACGTCCGGGTATTACCCTATAAATAATAAATACCCGAGACCGTCCTACGGCACGATTAAGGCAATTGAGGAAGGCTTGGAAATATGCTCCGTCCCTTTCCACAAAGGTTCTGTCTGGTCAACAGATGCCCCCTATCGGGAGACCAGGCAGAAGGTCCTTTCACTCCAAAACGAGGGCGTGCTCGGTGTGGATATGGAGCTTTCGGCACTGTTTGCAGCGGCCCGCTACCGGCAAGTTCAGATCGGGGCCATCCTTGTAGTCTCGGACGAACTCGGCTCGCTGCAATGGAGGCCCGGATTTTCAAGCAGCAGGTTTAAAAGGTCGCGCGAAAAAATAGCAGGGGCTATCCCTGTAATTTGTCAAAAGCTATGAACAAGGATATTCGAAAAATGGCCGCTGAACTCAGGGAGGCCATTCACCGGCACAATTATCTATACTATGTTTTGGATGAACCGGAGGTCTCTGATGCCGAATACGACCGTCTCATGCAGGAACTAATCGCCCTGGAGTCTGCGTATCCGGAATTTGTTGTACCTGATTCCCCTACACAGCGGGTAGGGGCACCACCTCTTGAAAAGTTTGAAACCATAGCTCATACCGTTCCGATGCTGAGTCTGGAAAACGCCTTTGCCGAAGAAGAGGCGCTGGCCTTTGACAAGAGAGTACAGCGGTTCCTAAAGACGGATTCGCCGCTTCTTTACACGGCGGAGCCAAAGATGGATGGAGTCGCCGTTGAGATCACATATGAAAATGGCCGGCTGGTTGAGGCCTCTACCAGGGGCGACGGATATACCGGTGAGCTCATTACCCCTAATATCAGAACCATTAAAACGGTCCCTCTGGCCCTCATTAGCACACCCTCCATGGCAATCCCATCTCGCCTGGAAGTAAGGGGAGAGGTGTTTATCCCCCTTGATGCCTTTAAGCAACTGAATAAAGAGCGGCTTGACAATGGTGAGGCGTTGTTTGCCAATCCTCGAAATGCGGCCGCAGGATCTCTCAGGCAGCTTGATTCCAGGATAACGGCCAATCGACCATTAGAGATATTTTGTTACGGGGTTGGAACCGTGACCGACCTTGAATTCACCTCACACTGGAAAATCCTTCAACGGCTGAAGGCTCTGGGATTTCGTGTAAATCCTCATATCAAGCCCAGGGCTGGAATTAGGGACATCCTTGTTTATTACAGAGGCTTGCTCGATAAACGCCATGAGTTTCCGTACGAGATGGACGGCATCGTGATCAAGGTGGACGATTTGGCCTTGCAGAAAAAGCTGGGAGAGAAGGCCCGAAGTCCCAGGTGGGCTATGGCTTATAAATTTCCGGCTACACAGGAGACTACTCGCATACTCAAAATTAATGTTCAGGTAGGCCGAACCGGTGTGTTGACTCCCGTGGCTCACTTGGAGCCTGTCCATGTAGGAGGGGTGACCGTAAGCCGTGCCACCCTGCACAATGAAGACGAAATCAAGAAGAAAGATATTCGCGTGGGCGACACTGTGCTGATCCAGCGTGCCGGAGACGTGATTCCTGAGGTCGTTAAGATAATCACGACGAGACGCACTGGAGTTGAGCAGCCCTTTAAGATGCCTGCTACGTGCCAGGTATGCAATTCTAAAGTGTTTCGCCTGGAAGGTGAGGCTGCATGTCGATGCGTCAATGCCAGTTGCCCTGCCCAGTTGAAAGAACGTATCAAACATTTTGCCTCTAAAAGTGCCTTTGATATCGATGGGTTGGGAGACAATTTGGTGGGCCGGTTGGTGGACAAAGGGTTGTTAAAATCCTATGTGGATCTTTTTCTCATAGACAAGGCAACCATAGCCGGCCTTGAAAGGATGGGTGAAAAATCAGCTCAAAACTTGATGGACGCTATAGCAAAAAGCAAGAAAATCAGCCTTGACCGGTTTGTGTACGCCCTTGGCATCCGTCATGTGGGTGAACATATAGCGCATGTTTTGGCCCGCCGGTTTAAGAGCTTGAGCGCATTGATGTCTGCAGCAACCGATGAACTGATGGCTGTGGACGAAATAGGGCCACGGGTGTCTGAGAGCGTGAGGGCATTTTTTGAGAACCTTGAGAATCAGGGAAATATCAAGCGGATGCTGAAAGCCGGCGTGACAATTGAAACCAGGGAGGCTGCGACAAAGGAGGCCTTGTCCGGCAAGACGTTTGTCCTGACCGGAGCCCTTGAGTCCATGACGCGCTCACAAGCCACAGATCGCATTGAGGCAATGGGAGGGAGGGTTAGCTCTTCCGTGAGCCGCAAGACAACCTATATGGTAGCAGGAAAAGATCCAGGGTCCAAGCTTGACAAGGCTAAGGAGCTGGGGGTCGGAATCCTTAATGAAAAGGAATTCATAGAAATTTCCTCCGGGGAGAGGTTATGGCAAAGGTTAGGGCGCATGTCGTAGTTGACGGACGTGTCCAGGGTGTCTGTTTTAGGATGGACACAAGGGGCGCAGCCTTGGAACGGAAGGTCAAGGGTTGGGTAAGAAATTTACCCGATGGCCGGGTCGAGGCGGTATTTGAAGGCGATGAGACCGGTGTGAAATCTATGATTAAATGGTGCGAAAACGGCCCCCCTTTGGCCCGTGTGGGCAAACTGGACATGGAATGGGAACCCTACACCGGTGAGTTTGACGGCTTTGAAATTGCCTTTATATAAAATTAGTGGTTCTCATCCGAAAAATGTGTTTCCGGATGAGAACCACTCAGCAACTTGAATCTGTGGGGCCGTGTGCCTATATAGCACTCTTTAAAGCCTTGCCGGGCTTGAATCTTACCGTATTAGAGGCCTTAATCTTGATCGTTGCGCCGGTCTGGGGGTTTCTGCCCTTGCGCGCTTTACGACGTACCTTTGAAAAAGTGCCAAAACCTACCAGGGTTACCTTGCCGTCCTTCTTTTTCAAGGCCTTTGTGACGCTACTCACAAAAGAATTCAGCGCAGCACCAGCCGCTGCCTTGGAGATTTTAGCTTCCTTGGCCATCTTGTCTACAATGTCCGCCTTTGTCATCGTTGCTTTCCTCCCTTTCGCTTAAAGTTTACACCAATCTTGTTCTGAGACCTTATCACTGTTGAATTTCCAATACATTGATAAAATCGAGATGTCAACATTTTAATGAATTTTTTATTTTTTCTTCACGGACCAGGGTTTTCCCCTGTTTCCGATGGCCATTATCCTCTTCTGCTTGATAGGCCCGATAGGCCTGCTTCCCGTCCACAAAATGCTGCTGCAAAACTGAACCCGCCCTTCATATATAGGCACTTCACGAAATCCCGTAAGCCTTCATCTTGGAAAGAAGTGTGGGGTGGCTGATCTCAAGGAGTTTGGATGCGCGAGTCCGATTGTTGTTTGTCTCCCTGAGGGCCCTTTGGATCAGCGCTTTTTCCAGTGCCCTGGTGTTAGTCTTAAGAGATATGGTTTCACTGGGCCAGCGCTCATCTATTACGGGGCGGTTAGTACATATCTCTTCCGGCAGGTCACTAAGGCATATTTCAGATTGCTCCGTCAAGACCATAGTCCGCTCAATAACGTTTTCAAGCTCTCGAACATTACCCGGCCATGGGTACTCCATCAGTGCACGGAGAGCCTCAGGTCGAATCCCCTTTATCCCTTTTTCCAGGCGTTTGTTGAACTTCTCGATAAAATGATTGACCAATAGCGGAATATCTTCCTTACGGTCGCGCAAAGGTGGTATCTGAATAGAGAGCACATTAATACGATAAAATAGATCGTCGCGGAAAGTTCCCTCATTGACCGCCTCGGCGAGATCTCGTGCTGTGGCTGCAATGATCCGCACATCAGCCTTGAAAGATTGTGTGCTTCCCACAGGCCGTACCATTTCATCTTGCAAGACCCTGAGGATTTTTACCTGAAGCGGCAAGGGCAGCTCTGCAATCTCATCTAAAAAAAGCGTCCCTCCGTCGGCTTCCTGAAAGAGTCCTTTCTTGTCTTTGCTCGCATCAGTGAAGGCCCCTTTGACATGTCCGAAGAGTTCGCTCTCCAAAAGGGCTTCCGGCATTCCTCCACAGTTAATGGCTACCATAGGCCTGTGTTTCCGTTCCCCGTTATAATGGATGGCCTTTGCGATTAATTCCTTGCCGGTACCGCTTTCACCGGTGAAAGCGGTACCGGCAAGGAATTAATCGCAAAGGCCATCCATTATAACGGGGAACGGAA
>Ga0114923_10000719_pt1 | contig 24425 bp, 28 predicted proteins | sample SumtaG_FD_89578 | JGI IMG/M metagenome (GOLD analysis project Ga0114923, IMG submission 89578) | Deep subsurface microbial communities from Indian Ocean to uncover new lineages of life (NeLLi) - Sumatra_00157 metaG | ecosystem: Environmental > Aquatic > Marine > Oceanic > Sediment | place: near...
TTCCAATCCCAAATACGTTTACGTTTTTTATTTCGCATTAAATTTTCATTTAATCTTTTTAGGATTTTTTTTTTTTTTTTTTTTTTACAAAATTAAAAAAAAAATAATAAAACATGGCAAATATAGTTTATAACTTACCACTAATAACAAATATAAATATTAATAACTGTAGAAAAATATGTAGAACGGAATTCTCAATCTATAAAAACAACTTTAATGTTTACGTTGGATATGAAAATGGTGATATTAAAATTTTTAAAGAATTCAAAGCTATTGAATCTAATTTTGAGACCAAATCAACAAGCTTTACATTATTAAACAAAAATAAACATAAATCATTTATTTATCAAATGAGATATAGAGAAAATCAACCTCAAACACCACAATTGATAACATGCTCCGATGATAAAACTGTTAAAATTTGGTGTTTAATTAGAAATAAATGTTTAATTACTATCACGGATCAATCGGCTATTTTGGATTGTTTATTTATTGAAAACAATGATAATTATAAAAATATTATAATTTATGGGACGAATGATGGATCTGTAAAGTTTTTTAATTTAAAAACAAAGAAAATTTTTAAAACATTTGAACCTTTTATAGAATATATAGACATGATATTATTTAAGAAACATATAATAAATGAAAGGAGTGTAATTTTTTCGATAAATCAAATAAAATTGGATAATTTTGAAAATAATAAAACACCAAAAAACAATTTAATTTTTATTGGAGGAAATAACTGTTTTACGATTTATGATTTAAAAAAACAACGTGAAATGCCCAAAAATAAAGATTTTAAATCAATGATTTTTTTTTTAGATAATGATAAAAAGAAAATATTTTTTTCTCATTCATCACACATAAGCGAGATTAATTGTAATAATTATCAAATTAGAAATATTATGGAAATTAAACAGACGGTTTTAAATGGGTTATTCGTAAATGATTGGTTTTTATTTAATAATTCCAAAAATATGTTATTTATTTACAATTTAATTAATAATAAAATTATTAAAACTAAAAAATTTGATAAAAACATTCATAAGATTAAAATGATACAAAATACTATTTTTATTATAACGTCTTTATAGGTTGACTATAATTTAGTACCTTCCTCCAAATCCCCAAAATAACATTTCTCATCAAAGAAAAGGATTTGTGTAAGTTAACAGTATTATCATCAGTTAATATATAATTTCTCCTTTTAAGAAACTTGTTTAATCTTTCGTTGACAATGTCTTTAACCTTAATATAATAAAAAATATTTTCAAGTTCTGTTATAATCTTTGTAAATAATCCTTTACTTCTATAATCTTTCATAATTGTTATATCCCATATAACTAATTCTGTTAAAAAACCTCCTTTTAAAATAGATATTTCACAATTAATTATATTTTCTTTTATCGTTACAAAATATCTATTGCATTTCCCTTTGGATATTGTTGAAACTTTTTCTGATTCTTTATAAACATTGTATTTATATAGATCATGAAATTTAATATCATTTAAAATTTCATTAATAGATATTATAAACCATGAAAATAATTCCTCAATATTATACATTTTGTCATCAGTCAACATGTGATGTTTTGAATAAAACAATTTGTTATTATAACGTCTTTATAGGTTTTTTAATTTAAAAGTATATTTTCGTACAATCTTTTTTTGTAAAAAAAAACTATAAATTTTTGTTATTATATTTCATAATGATTCATACATCAATAAATGTATTTATTACATTCCAAGAAAAAATATATTGTCTTGATTACAACTTTTTGGTATCCAAAATTCCAGGACTAAAAAATTTTAAAAAAGCCCAAGTTTTTAATGATGTTAAAGATTTTAAAGACCAAGCGACAAATTCTCTTCTTATTTATTTTTATGACAAAACAAATAAAGAATATGTTGTTATTTTAAATTATTCCAAAAATATGAACATTGCATCTAAATTATTAAATTTTATTCATATAAAAAAAATTATTAATTTTAGGGATGTTTATAATTTTTTTATAAACGATGACACTTTTAGTTTAAATTCCAAGGTTCAAGATTTGATACCTACGAATTTTAAAGATTTTGTAGATTTTATGGAATTTGCAAAGGTATACAAAATAAAAGAAATAGAAAATTTATTGGTTGGTAAACAAGCTTATTTTGTACAAAATATGTTTAAATAAAAAAATTGTGAATTTCAAAATTTTTGTGTTATTTTTTAAGTTCAGACATATCTTTATCAATTAAATATAACATTTGTGGTGAATCTTTTAGCATTTCAAATTTTTTTAAAATTTTTTCAAAAAAAGTTTCTTCTTCAATTTGCTCTTTTATAAACCATCCTAAAAACGCCTGTAAATGAAAATCATTTTTTTCTATTGCAAATTGCATTATACGATCTATTAAAATAGAATTTTTTTTTTCTTGTTCTAATGAAGCAAAAATAATTTCAAATGGATCTGTTTTAATATCAATGGTTGGGTTAAATTTTAAAGAATCCCCATCTATCATTGAAACTTTCACTTCTAAAAAAAATTCTAAAAACATTTTTGCATGAAGAGTTTCCTCTGCAGAATGTAATTTAAAACATTTCCCGAGTCCAAATAGTCTTTGAGATTGAAATATGGTAGCATGAACAGCATAAAATATAGAGTTTGTTAATTCAACAAAATATTGTTTTATCATTAAATTTCTTATTTCTTTATTCATAGTATAAATACTTTTTATACCACTTCTAGTATTTCCCCTTGATGACATCTCTAGAGTTTTTTTTTTTGTTATCGTCAAGAAATTTAAAAGTTTTTCTTTTCGTAACACTGCTTTTTTTAACCAAATAATATTTTATTTCTATTTTCATTTGAGATTTTTCTGTAATTTTATCAGCCATTATTTTCTTTTTACTATCAAAAAAAATAGAGTTTGTATTCAATGATTTATTTTTAGCAGTATAAATCTCTAAAGTAACATCTTCAAGATCACAATATTTTAATTTATTGAATATTCTATCTTCACAAAATTTTTTAAATCTTACATAAACATAAGTCTGTAAATATAAAACATTTTTATCATCCTTAAAATAGAAAGGGGTAATTCTGTTACAAGTTAAGCCCACCTCATCTTCCAGAATTGATTTACAATATAATTCTTTTCCCTCTTTATCTTTATCTTCAAAATATTTAAGGAATGAATCAAAATTTGTACAATATAATTTTAAAAACGAGGATTTTGATGCAAATGTTGTTATTTTTGGATCGTATAAAACTTTTAATTTACTTTCTTCATAAATACGTTTCATTATTTTTTCAAATCCTCCAAATTTAAGATAAAATTTTTGTGTTGAATATTCTTTTAATTCATAAAGTTTGATTGGATATTTACCCCTTCCAAGAGATTTTGAAACTTTGTGAGGTTTACTATATTTTATTTTGGTCTGGTTTTTATGTTCAGTATAGTAAAATATCAAATCACATTGAGTTTTAATATCATGGTTTAATATTATTACACTTTTTAAAATAACCTTATAGTCATTTACATCTATCACTTTCCGGTATATATCCATCATTATAGATTTAAAAATAAAGTTTTCATCCATTCCATTACTAATAACAAAGAATTTTCTTGAATCTGTGTATCTTGATAATGTAATTAAAACTTTTTTTGTAATTTCATTTATTTGAATATTGGAATTTATTTCATAGTCCTGTAATTTTTTGGGGTTAATAAATACTTTTTTATCAGTTGATAAAGATGATGTAATACCCATGTTTTAACTTGATAATTTGTTTTTTTAAAGTTAATTTAATTGTGTTTTTTTATATTTTTTTTTTTATAAAAAAAAAACTTACGAATATATTTAAAAAAAAAATTGAATATATGACAAAAGATAATTTAATGACAGACATTCTTAAAGTTAAAAATAAAAATTCAAGTGAAAACCCCAAATCCAAGGATTCAACAATTCCATCAACTCAATTCTTTGAGGATGAACAAGAAAAAGAAAATGTTTTACCTGAAGAAAAGGATGTTGTTATGGAAGAAAGCGAAGAAAGTGATGAAGAGGATGTTGGAGAAGAAGAAGAAGAAGAAAAAGAAATAGAAAATTCACCCAAACTAGTCCCTAAACCTGTTGAACTTTCTGATGATGATGATGATGATGATGATGATGATGATGATGATGAAGAAGATGAAATAAAAGAATTAAAAGTAGTAAAAGTGAAAGATGAAGTAAGAAAACCTCTTAAAGATGAAGCTAAGGTTAAAAAGAGAACAATTAAAAGGAGGAAAATGATCAAGAAGAAGAACCAAGTTAAGAAAAGAACCAAAAAAGCTTTGAAAAAAGCTAGAAAGATTGAAGCAAATGATGGTGCAAAGAAGAAAAAGAAAAAGAAGAAGAAGAAGAAAAAGAAGAAAGTCGCCGTTAAAAAAGAAATCCTGGTTAAATCCAATGATAAAGCATCACCACTTAATGATGGAAATAAGAAAAAGAAAACACATAAAAAAAAAAATACGTGTGGAATTTATTTGACCAAACATTTAGCTATTAAAAGATTGACTCAGCCAGATGCTGTTGGACTAGGAAATTTATTTCCAAATAAAATTAGGTATGAGAAGGGAGCAAGGGCTGTATTTCATAAGTATTTTGATCCTGAATTTGTTTCAGATATCATTCAAGCTGAGAGTAGACTTAATTGGTCTGGGAAAAAACTTGTATTAGCTCCTGATTTAATTGCTATGGTTATGAGTCAATATAGAGAAAATGAGTTTTAAAAATGGATATAATTTTCTTTTTATAAGGTAATAAATGTATTAAAAAAAAAGAGTTATATTTTTTAAAAAAAAATTTTTTTTTTGTTGGTTCCGTAAAATTTTTATTATGATATAATTTTTAGTTTATTTTTTAATTTAATAAATTCTATGGTAATTTTCGAATCATATTTATGTTTTAATGTTTAAAAAGTTAGGTAGTTGTGAAGAAAATTGTAAACACATTACAAATAATGAAGAATGCAACTCTGAAAATAGACGCAGAACCATTTTTTATATAAAAAAAAAAATGAAAATCAAAAAACGACGAATACTTCATGAATGTTCCTTTGAATTTTGTAACCCCATAAACATTTTAAAATTTATAACTAAACATGAGGCCATTTATTATGAATATGATGAAGATATCTATGTATGTGTATATCAACAAGTTCATGTTTGTGATAATACATGTATTGGATCAATATTATCTAAAGATGGGTTTAATATTTGTCCTAAAACATGTAAAAGAAAACAACGAATGTATAATTATGTTGAAATTTTACAAACTGGAAATAACTTTAGATATCCTGGATATGTTCAACAAGGTGTTCCACAGAGAGATGAAGTTATTGATGGTCATAGAACAACTACTATGATTAAATATTTAAATCATAAACTTCACTTAAAATATAATCCATGGATTAAAAAAATGCAAGACAATCAAGAAAAATTAAAATCTAGATTTGTTACTGTTCCAATAAAACCTAAAATTATCAAAAAAAGAAACAAGAAAATTGTTCAAAAAATTAATAAGAAAGATCAAAACATACCCAACTTTGAACAAATTTTAGATATTTTTTTGATGAAAAAACCAATTAATTTTATTTCTGAAAAAATCCCAATTTATCTAACATCTTTAAAATTGTATACATTTGCAAGGAAATATTTAATTAATAATAATAAACAAACTAGACTTTTTAGATTATCAACTGGATGTCATAGATACATAAAAATACTTAATAAAAAAAAAATAGATATTAAACCTTTTAGTCATTCATCTAAAACTAAAATTTTTAATTCAACATATTTAGATATTATTAAAACAAGTGAAGATATTTTGGAAAAAATACTTCCAGGAATTTTTAGATTTAAAAAAGATTTTTTTAAAATTGAATCAATTCAAAGTAAATTATATACAAAAGCTATAAAATATGTTTCTTTATGTGAAAAAAATAAAATAATGGTTAACGGATTTAAACTTTCCAATATTTTACAATTTGATAATAATTGGAAAAATAGACATGATTTAGGAGAGTGGGTTACTGAGGATAAATGGTGTTATTATTTGTTGGTAATATTACGATCATATATTTTCTGTGAAAGATGTGGAGGGTTAAAGCAAAAGAGAAAATGTTTAGGGCCATTACAACACGTACTTGGGGTAATGTATACATTAAAACATGGGTATAGTAAGAGTAAAAGGATTGGGAATCGTGTAATTGATCAAACTATAATACCTCAAGATAAATATTTAAACACGAACGGTATTTTATTAGAAGAAAATAAATTATCATCATATATTGATTCAGAGGCTAGAAAATCACAAAAAGTGGGTGTAAGCATGTTTAAGGGATTTTTAGATTATGGAACCAAATTGATGACTTCTATGGATTTGAGGAATTTTATATTTCCGTGATATTATTAAAATAAAAACTGTTTTAAATATTTTACCAACGAATATTATTTATTATTTATATTATGGAATTCCAATAATGACAAAAAGGCTCTATCATCAATTGTATTACTTATCTCACATGACATTATATTTGGTCTAAAGATTCGGTTCAGTTTTCTTCGAATTACTTCATGTCCTCTTCTTTTTTGTTCAGCTTCTGCTCTTCTTTCTTCAATTTCTCTTCTTCTTTGCATATTATTTTCTCTTTCGGTCTCAGCAATCTCAGCAAATATTGTTCTTAACATGGTTGTTTCCTCACTTAATTGATCTTGTAAAAATGAAAAAGTTGGTAAATAATTTGATGGGGCTTTTTGTATTTGTTTATTTTTTCTAGTAAGTACGTTTGATATTCTAGTTCTACACAATGGACAGTCTGATTTATGTTTAAGCCACCCCTTTATACAATTTATGTGAAAAACATGGGAGCATTTTGTTCTTCCTTCTTCATTTGGGGTAATATTTTCTAAACAAATTGAACACTCACGTGTTTTTTGGTCAGAATTCATATTTTTTTTTTTGTATTTTTTGGTTTTTAAAAAAATAAAACCATAATTTTTTTTTTAATTTTTTGTTAAATTTAATATTTCTAATAGAATATTTTATATCCTTTAATAAAACACTAGGCTGTTTCCTATGATTTCTATGAAATATTTTTTTTTGTTTTTAATAAATTGTAATAATTTTTAGTATTTAAATTATATTATTAACAATAAAAAAAAAACACATTTCTTTATGATTTTAAAATATCTTTGTTGCGTTTTAATTTTATTTTTGTTATATAAACCAGTTCACTCTAATCATTGTCGTAACGTTACATTATTATACTCCGATTTAACTAATTGTATTAATAATACTGGTTCTGGCGTTTATGATTGCCCAAATGAAGCAGATATCAACAATTATCCATTAAATTTAACAACCTCCCAAACATATGTTATCAAAAATGACGAAGATGGAAGTTATATTGAAAAGGGGTCAATTATTGATTCATTGCAATTGATTTATAATAGTAGTACATCTAACGGGTCTCTAAATTTATGGATTTCGCCTCCAAGTGGATATATATTTTATTTTTACAATATTAGATTTCAATTTTTAACACAAGGAATAAATCATCGTATATTAATTAATGATCAATCTGGTCCAGATATTGTTTGTAATAATTGTTTTGACCCTGGAATTTTACAACAAATATTTATAACCATGGATTTTACATCTTCATCTGTTTTTATAGAAATATATCAAAATTCTGTTAAAGTATTGTTTAATACTGAACTTGATTTATCTTGGGAAACAATAATAACTATCTTTGATTTATCTCCAACTGGAACTATCGGTAAACTTTATCATTTATCCTTTTATTTGGATCATATAGTTAATGAGATAATAGATGTCTTATATATAGGTGGTAATAACTATACCGATTTAGAAACATGTGTAACAAATACGACTCATGAATCAGAAGAATTGGGGTTGCATTGCTTCGGGATTTTAGCTACTGATCCCTTTGTATGTATGGAAAGTGGTGATTGTATTGAGAATGACAATTGTTCATGTACTAATTTTTATTCTGGAAATCAATGTGAAACCTTTGATTTAGATGAAGTTATAGAAACTTACAATTTAAATTTATCATACATTTGTTATGGATTTTTATCAACTGACCCATTGGTATGTTTGGGAAATGGTATTTGTATTGGAGATGAAAATTGTTCATGTGCTGATTTTTATTCTGGAAGTCGATGTGAAACTTTTGAATTAGATGAAGTTATTGAAACTTACAATTTAAATTTATCATACGTTTGTTATGAATTGTTATCAACTGATATTACTGTGTGTAATGGTCATGGTCAATGTTTAGTCGATGGTAATTGCTCGTGTTGTGGTTTATGGAGTGGCAATGAATGTGAAATTAAAGATGCAAATGGATGGTTTATTTCAACAGTGGTTTTATTGAGTTGTATTGGTGGTCTTGGTATAATTTTACTGTTATTTTTTTTAGTTTGTACAGAAAATAAAAGTAAAATTTGAAATTTTATTTTGCACAAAAATTATCGATATTGATAATTATAAAATTTTTAAATTATTTCTTAAATTATAAACATTCATTATCAAAAAAGAAATATCTTTTGTTTTTTATTATTCAATTGAATTAAAAATAAACTCTAAAACATTGAATATAAAATGAGCGTAGACCCTGATATTCCAGATTATCTTTCTAGAGACAATCAAAAAACAGATTTAATTACGACTTTAGGGGGAATGAACACTGCTGAATCTTCTTCAGATCCAATAAAAATTTTTTCAAATGAGAAAGAAACAACACCATTGAATGTTTTAATGTCAACTGGAGAGAAAATGGATCCATTGGTTAAACTTATAACACAAAATCAAATAGAAACAAAATTCCCATTTAAAAGCGATGGAAGCGGAAGAAAAGGGATTATAATAAGTGACACAACAGCTGCGGCGAATGCAACATTTTGGATCTCGGCAATATGTTTATTTATAATTGGAGGTACCTTATTTCTTGGCATGTTGGGATGGGGAATTCCAGTAACTGTTGGATATGTAAACAGAATAAGAAGACTACGTACAGCATGTGCCCAGGTTTTAAATGTTGGGGTTATTGGGAATGTACCACTTGCATGTAATGGACATGGGTTTGTGTGCACTGGAACTGTTGCAGTTCCAGCTTGTATTGTTGGTTAGCACGGTATAAAAATAATATGTAAAATTTCAAAATATGTTTTCTAATTAAAATACTTTCTTATTTTGCAAAAATCAACCAAATAAGAAAATTTCTTTGTTTTTATATTGGGTGTAATCTGCATAATACCTTCATCGGGATCATTTTCATGTCCAACGTGACAACATTCCATTATTTTTATCATAAATTTTTCTTGATCTGATACTTTACTTTTCTTATAATCCCTTATATGTTCTTCTGGGATTAAAGGCGTATAATCCTCATTTGCAATTTTTTTAGTATTTTTAATTGTTTCTAAAATCCTTTTTTCCATTACTGGTATATCCACCAAATTAATTGACAAAAAATCCTCTTTATCATTAAAAACATTAAATGGTAAATACTCTTTATTTAAATTTGATGGGTAAGAATCTTTTTTAATAGTATTTAATGATTTCCCTCCAAAAAAAAATTCATCTTCAAAAAACCAAAATGGATAATCAACTTCTCTATAGGTTGTATTAAAATCAACATCTTTAGATAAAATGTTAACCTTTTCAATATTTTGAATTGGGTTATAATTACTATTATAATCATAAATATCATAAAATGGGTTAATATCATATGAAGAATCATTTTCATCCTTTTCATAAATTATCATTGTCTCAAGTTTTTTAATCTTTCTTTTTTCTAGTTTTTCTTCAAGTTTTTTTTTCTTAACAATCTTTCCTTTAAAATCTCTTTCAAGATCAATGACTCCTTTATTAATAAAATAGGAATAAAATTTTCTAAAATTAAAACTACCATCTTGGAATATACAATTTTTAATGAAATTGATATTTTTGTCCATTTTTTTTTGTAAAAAAACGCGTAAAAAAAAAAAATTGTTACCCAATTTTTAATTCAAAATTCTAAATTAAAATGTCAAAAATATTAGAAATTCCAGAAGAGTTGTTTTTTCATATAATATTTAAATATGTAGGTGTAGATACCTTATTTGAAACTGTACCTCTTGTTTGTAAACATTTTAATTATTTATTTGAAAATTTACTAAGAAATGGGTTTTTTTTAAAAGGATTTAAAAACATTGATTATTTCAATCTTAAATTTAATAAACCAAAAAATGAAGACGTTTTCTATGAAGAACTCTCTGAAACGGATTCGGATGATGTTTCCTATTATGAATTCACTGAATCTGATTCGAATCTTGGAATACACGAAAAAAAATTGATTATGGCAAAAGAAACTGACAATTTTAGAAATTTAGACGATAATTTAATACAAATATTTAAAGCTTTAAAAAAGAATGGTAATAAATTTGAAAATTTATTATATTTTTATTATTCTTATATATTTGAACAATCTCATTATAGATTTGAAATGAGGAATTGTAGATGGGCTATGCAAGACCAAGTTCTTTTTAAAGATTCCAAATTTTGGTATTTTTATTACGATTTTAGGATGAAATATTATGATGAATTAAAATTTAAAAGGGGAACATTGTATAAAAGTAAAAGTTTTAAAGGGTTATTGTGTTCTGCTAGAAAAACGGGAATTATATTTACTTTAACAAGATTTTATATGGATAAGAGAATAAAAAATTAGATATTTTTGTCAATTTTTTCTTTTTAGTAAAAAACGCGTAAAAAAAAAAAAAAAATTATAACCCAATTTTTAATTCAAAATTCTAAATTAAAATGTCAAAAATATTAGAAATTCCAGACGAATTGTTTCTTTATTTAATATTTAAATATGTTGATAACAATACTTTATTTCATACTTTACCTTTTGTTTGTAAACATTTTAAAATTTTATTTGAAACTTATCTAATTAAAAACGAGTTTATTGTTATTAAAAGCTTGGATTTTGGAATACACGAAAAAAAAACCGATGATTTTATAAATTTAGATATCAATTTAATACCAATGTATAGTATGAAAATGACCAATGAATACATAATAAAATATTTTCTTTTATGAATAAAAAAATAAAGGTTAATTTTGTAATAATAAAAAATTTTGGAACACTGGGTGGTATTTTTTATTAAGTAAATTTTAAATTGTAATAAAAACAAAAATAGAGTGTTATGACATCCCTTGGTGGACCTCAAGACAATTTCGGAAAATTAAACAGGGGGTGGATAAAATTATTAAGTATATTTCGTTAATTGAAAATGAATAACTGGGATGACCCACTGGTGGTAACTCAACCAATCCGTATTTTTTTTGATATGGAAATCGGAACAAAAAAAAATTCTATTTTTAGATACGGAAATCGGAAATTGAAAAAAAACTTAAAAAATATCAAAAATGAATGAAATCAATATTTTGCTAGAGAATATCAAGAAAGTACACCGTAAGAAAGTTGATAAATTGGAGGAAAGAGTTGCATATTTTCGTAAAGATTTAACCAAGGAGTCACACAAAAAGGTGAAAAACCTGAAATCCACGATTGAAAAGGAGTTTAAATGTCTAATTTGTTATGATAAATATTCAAATAGTAATCTACCAATGGAGTTAAAATGTGATTGTAATCCAGCGTATAAAATGTGTTCAATGTGTGATTTAAAAATGAGGAATTGTAGTTTGGGGCATAAGTGTCCTAATTGTTCTTATTTAAACCCAAATAGTGTTATTTGCATGGATGTTGATTTTGTTAAAAATAGAAAACTCTTAATTGGAGAAATGAGATCTCTTATTATTGATTCTGAAATGGGAGATGATTTATTTGGATTTGTGAATACGGGTGCGTTTTTACCAAAGAAATCAACCATAATCCAACCTTTGATAAAGAGTAATAGAATTACAAAAAAGAAAAGAAAAAAGAAAAAAGGGGAAAAAATTACCAAAATTCTTAAAATTAATAAGCCTTTTAGTAAACTTTCTAATGGTTATTTGAGGTGTAAAAGGTGCTCGTATAGTGTAAAAACAGAGAAAGCAATGATGGGTCATTATATTATGAAACATGTGACAATTGAAATTATTTAATAAAATATTTGATTTATTTTTTGTTGTATTTATCAATTTTTTTCAATTATTTTTTCTAATATTTTGTTACATTTATTTCTAACATTTTTCCTATTATTTTGTAAATTAAGGGGAATTCATTGAAATAGTCTCCAGATTTTAATTCAAATATTAAATAATAACCCCAAACTAAGATATTTAAAAAAATAACAAGAAATAATAGGATTTTGAAACAATTTAAAAATTTAAACTTGTGATCAATGTATTTATCCATTATCCGTAATCCTTTAAACACCCACGATATCAGGTACAGTGGTAAAACTAATAAATAAAATAATAAAAGTATCACTTTTATTACAATATATAAATAAAATGATAATCCACTAATTTTACCCCTTTTAAAAAGTTCATATGTTCCAAACCCAATAAAATCGATATAACGTTCAACTTCATCAAAAACATTATCAAACCCTATCTGAAAACGAATCCCAGTCTTGGTATTATCACAAGAATCGATTTTTTGTTCCAAGTTCTTAGAGAAAACTGTAGGAGTGGTTTTATATAATGTTGTTTTGCGTTTTGTATAAAATTCTAATTTTTCTGGTTCCTTTAAAACACTTTCTTCGTTATTTAAAAAATATTTCACTATTTTTAAATGATTAAATTTGCAACTATACTTAAACCCAGATGTTAAATATGTATATCCAGTATATATATTAATATATGAGGATAATTCTTCTAAATGTTTATTATTGTTCAATATTAATTTCACGGTTTCAAAATGACCAGCTATACAAGCATATATATAAATATCATCTAAATATTTATTCGTGATTTGATTTAAAGATTTATAAAACGCCAAATTAAAATCTTTACAAACAAGGATTATATTTTTTATGTTTTGCTCATAACATAAAAATGTAAATATTATTTCTAATGGACCATAATAATCTTTATGGTATTTATAAAGTAAAAGCTTTTTCATGTTTCCATTTTCTGACCTTTTTATTTTTAATGGGGGGTTTTTTTTTTACATAAAAAAAATATTATTAAGATGCAAATTACTCATTAAAATTAAAAATGGCTTCACAAATAAGGATTTCCCTTAAGCCTGAATTACAAATTCCAGGTCGTGTTCTTAAAATTTACCAGCCATCTATAACTGAAAGAAATATAACGCTTGCATTGATTGTAATTGGAATCTTAATTTCTTTTCTTTTATTTTTTGTACTTATAGCAACTTTATTTATAAATGGAATTTTTACAATTCAAATTGATTTAATATTTGCTAGAAATCAGACAGGATTTTGGGATTTTTTTACAGAAACAGCTGGTTGGTCAACAGAACATCATATAACTAATTTTGTATTTATGGTTTTTTGGGCATCCTCAGTTTTATATTTAATTCCATATTTAAAACCCCCAACGCATTTAGTTACATACTTTATAACCATTGTATACATTTCAGCCATTGGATTAAGTTTAATTTATGCAATGTGTGGTGAATTATTAGAACAAAGTGGGAGGAAAATAATGAGAAGAATATTAAATGATGCAAATTTTGAAACTTTTACTGGATACTCTTCAGAGACAGTTGATGACGTTATTTTAAGTGATGTTGTACAGGGATTTCTTGCCCCATTAGGAGCGTTACTTTTCCTAATTTTTATTTTAAAACCAACATCGGTTTTGTTATTTCATAAAGCATGGTATATAACCGCGTTTAGGGTTGTAATATTTATAATATTTAGTCCGTCTGGATTTATTACAACTTTGAATAAAGAATTTGGAGGGAAAATTTATCATATAGGGTTTTATGCTCAATGTTTTTTAAAAATTGGTTTAGTATTAATATTGTTTCTTGAAGATTATCTACATATTATAAATTTAATCAAAAAATATAAGAAAATAAAATCAACTCCACTTGGAATAAAGTCTAAAATACCTCCTATTGATTACGTTAGACTGAAGGTAAGCAATGTTATTCATATTTATATCTTTGTATTAATCTATTTGATAATACAATGGGTTTCAACTCTTGATTTGAGAACATGGGGATTGCCAGTTTCAAATTTTGTAACAATTGTTTATTTTTTTATTTTGTTACCGTTTAGAAAGTATTTAAAATAAAGTGGGCATTGCTCATTTATTTTCAAAAATTGAATTTTAACTTTTGGATAACAATCGAAAAAAAAAGGAAGAAAAAATTGTAAGAAAAAAAAACGGTTATACATTTGTAAAAATTAAATCTTCTGTTGAAATATCTGTTCTATCTTTTAAACATTCCCAATAATTCTTCTCACAGGTTATATTTTTCAATTTCAAGATTGTAGGAATGATAATCATATAATAAATATAAAGTTTGGTATATCGGCGATCATACTCTTTTAAAATCCTTTTGAAATCAATTCTCTCACTTGTGTTATTTTTGTTTGAAATTTCCAGGATTTTAATTCTAGGACATGAATCAATGTCAGCTTTTGGAATAACTCCAAATGATTTCTCTCCAATATCACACCCTTTGAGAATTTCATAATATAATTTACTTTTTTCATGTTTACATAGATAAGCTCTGTCACTACAGCCACTGTTATCCATTTCTAAGTTGAAACATCTCTCCTTTTTTGTTATAATATCTCTTAGATGGATACAACTTCTAAAATAATCGGCGTCAATTACTACTTTTGGTATCTCGTTAATGATTTTGATAGAAATTGCGTTTGAATAATCATAATAGTAATCAGGATAAGAAACATGATATTCATTAAAATCTTCTGAATTCATTAATATCTTGTATAAATAACCCACGTTTGGGAGAACAATATAAGCTTTCCCTGCATTATCAATAAAAATGTCCAATTTTCGTAACTCTGTAATACATTTTGGCTTGTATATATGTTTAAACCCGTGGTAGTAGTCGTAACTCCTTGTTTGGGTAGTAATTGATAATAAAATAAACACAACTGATAAAACAATTTTCATTCTCTCGTTTTTTTTTAATTCCCTCGTTTTTTTTTTAATTTCCGACTTCCTGTCCAAAAATAGATTTCCCCCGTTTTTTTAATTTCCGACTTCCTATCTAAAAATAGATTTTCGGGATAATGATTGTAAAAAAAAAATCTAAAATTTATCATTAAGACAAAGTATGTTAAAATTATCTTCTTTCTTAAATCTTTCAAGTTTTTTAAATTTTGACATAAAATCCAATAAAATTCTGTAAATTGATGGGTTAGAATTTTGTAATACAATCAATAAATCATCTTTAAATGTTTTATTATTCTTTAATTCTCCAATTAAGTTTAAAGTCAGAGTTTCAATGGTTTTATATATTAATTTTACACTTTTTTTCTTACTATCATTATCCCCAAATCCAAACATCATAGTCTTAATGGTTTCATGTATAGACTCCTCTGTTTTATTCTTAGAAAATTTAATCTTTGACTTTGTATAAGTATCGTCAATTTTTTTAAGCATTCTTTTTTTTTTTTTAAAATTTGGAAGAAGGGGAAAAAAAACTTTCACAACAGAAAAAAAAACAAAAATATTTCATTCTCAAATTTTATTAAGTTTATATTCAGAACGGTCTACAAAATAATGATAATTACAAATACTAGAATGCCAAACTTTAAAATCTTTTTTATAATTACCTTGATTTTTAATAGATTTATATTCTCTATTATCGCAAATATTATAACATCCCATAATACAGCACCCAAGTCCCACATATTTAAATTTCTTTTTATATGGTCCTCTTTTTTTATATGGTCCATTTTTTTTATATAATCCTCTTTTTTTATATGGTCCTCTTTTTTTATATGGTCCTCTTTTTTTATATGGTCCTCTTTTCTTCTGATTCTTTTTACCAAGTTTATTACTCTTTTTAATTTTATTTTGTAATAATCTTTCACTTCGAAAAGCCATCCTTATTTCTTCTGATTCATCTGGTAAATCATGTTTTGGAATGATAATATTATTCTTTTTGCATTTATTCCTAGTGAAGGGTCCTTTTATTTTCTTTTCTTTGATTATTCTATTAAAATTTTCAACATTTTGTTTTTTATTGTATTTTTTTAATGGTGAAGAAAATTTCACCTCATTATTATAACTACTAGAATTTAATAAAATTTTATAAAATTTTTTTTCATCACAAATAAGATTAATCATCTTTTCCATATTATTTTTTAAATGAAAGTTCGTATCATCTAAAAATTCATGGGAAAATCCAATTTCATAATTTACTCCTGCATATATTTCTTGAAAGTTAATCCTGTGTTCTTTATATTTTTTTAGTAAATTGTTCATATCTTTTTTTTTAAATGTTATTTTTTTATGTGCTATTTTTTATAAAAAAAAATGTTATTTCCGATAAGAATCAAAAATTATTGTAAATTTATGATATTGACTTAAGCTCTAGAATGTCGTTATTTTTAAGCGTTTGAAATCGGGAAATCGGAAAATCTATTTTTATACACGGAAATCAAACATAAAAAAAACTTAAAGGATGAATAAGAAGAAATTGGTGATATATTATTTTTTATAAAAAAAAATGTTATTTCTGATTTGGATCAAAAAAAACATTAAGCTCAAAAAATATATTTATATCCTGTTTTTTATTTCCATTTTACTATTTCCAATTGTTTTTAAAGTAAAAATAGCAGACCATTTCAAGAAAAACCATAGTAATAAAGATATAAAATCCAACTCCAAAATAGGATTTAAAATTTTATTAAGGTTTACTCTTGAAACACTTTTCCAAGTTTTAAAATTTTTGATATTTTGTGAAACATGTTTAATTTTATTTTTAAGGTCAAATGGATTACTCTTTGGAAGAATAAAATCAAAATTTTTCTGTGAAAAAATCGTCTATTTTATCTTTTATATAACAATAAATGTAATATCCTATACATTAATAAGCCTATTTTTTACTCGGGTAATGAAGTATCCAGATCTTGGTGCAATTACAGCATTAGCAATTTGTGGATTGTTCAAATCAATTATACAAAAATTCAATTGTATCAAAAATAGCTCCTATTATAAATCTTTAAAACTAGTGTTGTTATTTTTTTTTTTCCTTACTTTAATGTTTTATATGGTTTTGGTATATAAAATTAAACCAGGACAAAACCTTAAAAATGTTTTTCTTATGCTTTCTATAAAAATTCTTTTTAAATTTTATGGTTATCCATTTGAAGATAATTTGGCGTCAAATGTTTTTTTTGCGATTGAGTTCTTGAATGAATCAGAAATAATACAAGCAATTACAGGGTTAGATATTATAACAGAATATTCTTTAATTTTTTTTACATTTTTTTACATAACATACAAGAGAAAGATAAATTCGTTTATTGTAATACTAATTTATTTTTGGTCATTAATATTATTGGGGATTTCAAATAAGTATTTAAAAAGTATAGTTTCTGATGAAAACATTGACCCCAGATTAAAGGGTCTGAAAGTTGACCTTACGGTTAAAATTATAGCTCTAGGGGTACCATTGACAATTTATTATTTTATTAAAAGAACTATTATTCTTTTGATTTTCGAAGAAACTGTTGAAAATAAAGAAGAGAGTATCAAAATTTTAAGAAAAAAAATTTATGAAAGTGATGTTTTAAAGAAAAAAAAATTTTTTAAAATAATGAAGAAAAGAAGAAACATTGTTTTTAAAACAATAAAACTTTTCCAGACTTTATATTGGAGGGGTAGGAAGTTTATTGAAAAAAACAAAAAAATTATGTTAATTATTACACCACTGTATGATTTTTATCCCCAGATTATATTTAACTTGTTATTTATGTTTAATTTAATAAAAAAGGTTTAAATTGATTGTGTTTCATTCATAACATCTTTTTTATCCAGAACAAAATAAATTTTATAAAAACCCAAAAAACTTTGAAAAATCCAATAAACAACCTTTTTTTTATAAAATTCTTAATCTCTAGGAATGTAACCTTCCTTTTAAAAGCAGAACATCCTAAACATCGCCCCCATGAATGATTCTTGTTATCATCTCTTTTTAAATATAGGAATAGGTCTCTCGATGAATCAAACAACATCGTAATTCTTTTTTCATACTTCATAAAAACAACCCAAGAACAACTACAATTGAAATATCCTTTTTCTTCTTGTATTAAATCATTCCATATTGTTTTGTTAATAAACTGCTTCCATTTTTTACAAACACGTCTAACTTTTAACAGAGTTTTAATATCTAAAAATTCGAACACTTCATAAAATAAGCAATCGTCTGGTAAAAATTCCAAATCATTTGTCTTCTTTGAATTAATTGGCTTCTTCCAATTAATTAGCTTCTTCCAAAGTTTCATTTTTTTTTTTAAATAAACATCGATTTTTTACACAGGGTAGAAAAAAAAAAGAATGCACCATTCGGTTTAAATATTAGAAATATCAAATAATAACAAATTTATTAAAACCCCAAAAATCTATAATAAAATCTTTTTTATTATATAACATAAAAAGATATATTTTATCAAAATCCAAATAATTTTTAAAAGTCCAAAAACATCTTCTTTTTTTTTCAAAAAGATAAATTTTATAAAAGTCCAAATAACTTTTAAAAGCCCCCAAATCCACTCTTTCTTTATCTTATGTTTAATCTCTAGATAAGTTATTTCTTTTTTAACTTTCCTACACCCTGAACACCCATTCCTGCAAAGAGAGTGAAAAAAACGGTTCTTATTTAAATATATAACTAATTCTTTTGTTGAGTCAAACAACTTCTTAATTCGATTTTCATGAGAAATAAAAATTTTCCAAGAACAACTGTCATATACTTCAAGATTATACCATACTTTTTGTTCTTTAATTAAAGAATCCCATATTGTTTTATTTATAAACTGTCCCCATTTTTTACAAACACGTCTAATTTTTAATAAGGTTTTTGTATCTAAAAATTCGAATATTTCAAAAAATAAACAATCATCTGGTAAAAATTTCCAATTGAGTGGCTTTTTCCAAAGTTCCATTTTTTTTTTAAATATACATCGATTTTTTACACAGGGTAGAAAAAAAAAAAGAATGCACCATTCGGTTTAAATATTAGAAATATCCAATAATAACAAGTTTATTACACGCTATCAATATAGACAACCGTGACGAGACACTAAAATTCCATTTCTAATATTTTTGCCGAAATTATGCACACCCCCCACACTGTATATAGTGTGTTTATAATATAGTTTATTTTTTTGCAGTTTTTAGTGTCTCAAAATTATTATTTTAAAAAATGGATTTTAAAATTTTAAAAAAAAAAAAAAAAAATTGTGGTAAATAATATCATCCACTTTTATTTTTTCCCAATAAAATAAAACCACACTCCAGTATGTCCAGGTGGGTGGAATTCATCTACAAAATTCCAACATTCTGTGTTTTTAAAAACAAACGGGACACTATTTGGGTAAGTTCCATTAATAAAGGGTTCTTCCTCTGGATCATCTTCTACATATAATAATCTTGTAAACCATGACAAATAATCATCTACAAATTGTTGTTTAACCATGCCAGCAGCACTGCACTTATTTTGAATCACAGTAGCATTTATAACCGTCCAATACTGTGCTCTTATTATCATTGTTCCACCATCATCTAATAAATTAAAAGCGTTTGATAGTAATAAAGGAAGATTTTCTCTACCATAAAGCGGAGCTGTTAATATAACTGTATCAAATTTTGGTATAATAGTGAAATCAACAACCTGTTTACTTAAATCAATTGAAATAAAATTTAATGATTTCCCTAATTTTGTATAAGTATAGTCAAATTCTGTAACCCCACTAAAAAACTCAGCTCTTGTACATGCAACGGACATTGAATCAAATTCCTTTGCAAGGGAACCAGTTAAATCAAGAATTCTTTTTAATTGTAAAAATGGTAATTCGGTTATTTCTAAAATTCTACCCAACTTTCTTCCAGTTCTTCTATAACTACCCATTTTAACAACGCCATCATCTTGCCAAGTGTCACAAGTATCACATCCATCAACCGTTAAAAGAAATGAATTTGATTGTTCTCTTGCATATTGATAAGTCAATGAATCTGTAAAAGCAAGTCCGTATTTGTCGTTATACCCACAGATTAAACCATAGCAATTAATCCCGTTTTTAATATATAAGAATCCTTGGGATATTGGTAATCCAGTTGTGTTTGTATTATTTAATTTTTCATAGTAAACATCTATGAATGGTCTTGGTAAAAACAAATAGTTAACAAGATGATAACATATTGATAAACACTCAGTCTCGTTAATTACCAAATTACATGGATTCCAAATATATCCCTTACATGTTGTATTACTTGTACACGAAGCGTTACATGCAGTTAAATTTAAAGTCCCCTGTGTTTCTAAATCCAAAGATCCCAAATTCCACCAAAATTGATCATAAAATGGGTAATCATCGGTTAAAGTATTACATGATACCCCAGACCATCCAAATTTACAAATACATTTATCGTCACAAAATGGACACGATATACCATTAATGCAATCTGATGGTGTATAAATGTGATGTTTCTGGAAAAACCAAACTGAACCAGAAGTTATACTTAATATCATAGATATAATGGCAACCACAAAGAATAATGCCCAAAAAAATATTTTAACCCAGTTTGTTTTTATTAAATGTTCTAGACTATCAGCTGACACGGAACCATCCATTTTTGATTGTTTTTTTTTTTGTTTTTTAACTATATTTATAAAAGAATAATAGAAAATAAAAATTAAAAAAAAAAAAAACGGAGTAAAAATTTAAAAATTAAAAATGGGAAACAATCGTTTAATATGTTTATCTGGTAAAGCTGGGGCTGGTAAAGATTTTATTGGGGAATACCTTGAAAGAAAACATGATCTCGAGGTTGTAAAACTCGCTAAGGGAGTCAAACTTTTTTCCGCAAAAATAACACATTCATCGATCCGTGATAATTATTTTAACAAAAATAAAGTTTTTAAATATTCGGTATCTATTGAGATGATACAATTTCAAATAAAACTTTTACTTGATATGGTTTATTTAAAAATGGAGGGTAAATTTAAAGAGAATTTTATTATGAATCTTGTCTGTGAGTTAACTCAAACTCAATTATCAAAGTTCTTGCCAGGGGTTAACATGTCACCCCTTGAATATGAATTAATTAAAAACACTGTTCCAATAAATACCAAAAAGTTAACACTTGGACAATTACAACAAATAATTGGTGATGGATTTCGTAAATGGATTGATAAGAGTTTTTGGATTAAACTTTTATGGAAAAGAATTAAAGATGAAAAGATGGTAGTTATTACTGATTGCAGATATATTAACGAGATAGAGTTTTTTAAAAGTAAGGGATATGCTCATTCTATGGTTAAACGACCATATAAACTTAGAAAGACATTTTTATGTGGAAGAGATGAAAAACACATATCTGAGACAGAATTAGATGATTATGAGAAGGATAACTGTCGTTGTTCTGTTATTCATAATGATGAAATTTTTTCTGAAAAGGAATTAAAAAATAAAAACTTTGTATTTGACGCGGTTGAAGACATGTTATCATGGGAATATAGATTTGACATACCTCCTTTCGTTTTCAAATATATCATAGTTTTATCAATTATTGGAGTTTGTGTTTGGGTATTATTTATATTGGGTGTTTTGTAAGCATAATTATAAATTTCGTACATTAAAATTAATTTATTTTTTTTTTTTAATTATTTAAAAATTATCGGAAAGTCAATTTTTAGACTAGAATTTTTTTTTGATCGGAAATCGGAATTAAAAAAAAAAAAATTAAAAATGTCGGAAAACCCAAAACGTATTCGTATTCAAGAAACCAAAAATCAAATTGAGATTGAATCCGATTTATATAAAGAATATTCATACTATAATGGAATTTTGGGAATAATTATCTCATTTTTACCTTATAAAGATATAGTAATGAAGACCTTCCTAGTTACTAAAGGTTTTAACATTGCTTCACGAAAATCCTTTTCTCAAATGAATAAATCTACGCTTATAAGACACTTTTTTACATCCGTTCGTCAAGGATATATTAAAAACGTTGAAATGATATTAGAAAAGGGAGTTGATCCATCAGTTCTAGATAACTTTGCTATAATAATTGCATCCGATTATGGACATACGAATATTATAAAATTTTTTATAAAAAAAATAAAAGGAGAATTTCCTTATTTACATCGTGCAATTAATTCTTGTTTTAAAGCTGGAGATCTAGAATGTTTAAAAATTTTGATATCTCTCATTAAAAAATCTGATGCATATCGTGATAATTATTATAGAATTATTACCAATGGTTTTAAAATTGCTTGTGAAAATGGAAATTTAAATATCGTAAAATATATCCATAATAATAAAGCAGGACCATTTTATCCGGACGAATATCAAACAGCTCTAAACTTTTATTTGGTATGCTTTCATAATCATCATAAAATTTTAAAATTTTTTATTAAAAATGACTATAACCTTCCAATTAACCCAGTGTATATTAGATTTAATGGCATAGAAGAAGTTTGTGGAAATTCAATGTTGGTACATGCATGCTCCAAAAATTATTTCAAGATTTTTAAACTTATTGTTAAACATAGGATAGGTAAAATTAATTTTAATGCAAATTATTGTTTAAGAATTGCTGGAGGGAAAGGACACCTGAAAATTATGAAATATATCCTTGCCATTTTAAAAACTACCCCACACATTAATATTCCTGATTTAACGCCTAATTTAACGTATGGATTTTGTTATGTTCCAACAATCTGTTGCGCATTTAATCAACTGGAAGCAATTAAACTGTTTTTTAACTCTAAATGGATTAACATCGATTTATATAAAATTGAAGCTATTGAATCTGCTTGTAGTTCCAACAGAGTCTCTATAAAAAAGTTTTTATTATTTCACCCAAGATTAAAATGGTCTCCGGCTGATTTAATTAAATATGGCTAGATTAACAATTGTTAAAATTATTACAAATAAAATTTTAAAAAAAAAATTTATAAACTTTGGGGGGGGGGGTTTTTTTGTAAATAAATGTTTTGTGTTTTTTTATTTTTATCAGGTATACTAACATGCAATTCTCCGTTATTTAAAACTGCTTATTTCTTAAAAACAAGAACACCATTTGTCAAATCCATTTATAATAGAACATCAATTTACAGTAGAACAATATTTAACAAAACAAAGAACAAATCTAGGGAAAATATTCTTAAAAATCTAAAAAACCGGTTTTGTTTTAAAAAATTATCAAGTGATACTGACCCATTTGAATTGCTTGGAGTTGATGTTAGATGGAGAATTGAGGATGTATCTAAAAAATATAAATATATATCATTAAATTGCCATCCGGATAGATTTTCAAAAATTAATTTATCAAATGAATATAAAAAAATTCTAAATGACAATATGGCAATAATTAATTCGGCGATAAATATTGTTAAAAAAATAATAATAGAAAGTTTAAAAGAGGATAACGAAAATAAAAACAACAGGGGAAAAAAAAGGTGGGATTTTAGGGTAGAAGATTTTTCAAGATGGGAAATATTCAAATATAAAGTTATAACATATGGAGGTACCATCGCATCATTTTTGTTTATTTATATGTGCATCTGTTATAAGAGGTTTAGATGTTTGATCGTTTTTATTATTGAAGTGTACATAGTAATACTTTTATTTTTAAATGGATTTGTAGCACTTTCTTTAATATTTATTATTTTTCTTGTTTTCATGTGTTTATTTTGTTGTACGACTAAATGTTGTTTAAGAAATTGTTTAAGGGGAGTTATACTTTAAAATTTTTATATTAATTTTTTATTACCAATCTATTTCCAAAAAAAAAAAAAGAAAAAAAAAATATATTTATTGGATTTTGTGAAAATAATGTTTAAACCTAAACCTAAACCTGTTAAAATATTGGATTTTGTGGAAATAATATTTAAACCTGAGCCTATTAAAAGATATGAAGAGTGTATAATACAAGAATATGGAGAGAAAAGACCTAGAAAATTAATTTTTGATAAATTTTGTTTTTTATTTTATTTTAATGAATTAAAAATTGTTATTAATAATAACCCTTGCTTGATCTTTGAAGTTATTTTTGTATTTTCAATAATTTTTATATTTTGTCCCTTATTATTTATATATTTTATTTCAATTTTGATTTTTTGATGTTGTTAGTAGTATTATTATTGGATATAAAAAGGAATGTTTTATAAAATTTTATTTTATTTATTTTCCTCATTTTTATAAAGTTTTTTTTAAAAAAAAACACGGGTCAAAAAAAA
>Ga0114923_10000720_pt1 | contig 24415 bp, 47 predicted proteins | sample SumtaG_FD_89578 | JGI IMG/M metagenome (GOLD analysis project Ga0114923, IMG submission 89578) | Deep subsurface microbial communities from Indian Ocean to uncover new lineages of life (NeLLi) - Sumatra_00157 metaG | ecosystem: Environmental > Aquatic > Marine > Oceanic > Sediment | place: near...
ACTGCGGTGATAATTAATCCAATGGGGTTAGCTTTAAGTGCTTTATTTAATCCTTTTTGGGCAATAGTCGATGCGATTGTTGCTATCTTTTGCGCCTTCTTAGCAATAGCATCTTTAATAGATAAAGCAGTAGATACTATTAAAGGTAATTTCAATCCTACTAATGCGGTGGTTAAGCCAACTATTGCTATTCTGTTTTCCTTTATAAAGTCAGAAAGACTACCTAATCCAGAAGCTGCTTTTAATACATTTGTTACTAATCTGACAAAAAACCTTATGGATCTTGATATTACTCCATTCCCATCCTCCACAGATAAGATGAAGCCCTCATATGCACTTTTTAATATAGTTACATCACCCCCTAAAGTATCTAACTGGATTGCTGCCTGTTCGGCTGCTGCATCTGTTCCGGTTATTTCCTTTGTCAGCTTTGCTGTTTCTTCCTCGGCACCAGCTAAAGCAATACCAGCAGCAACACCCCTCTTTCCAAATAAGTCTAAAGCTGTACCGGCACTATCCGTTGAGTTCCTGACTTTAGCCAATCCTTCTTCCAAAGTCAATCCCCTTTTATTCAACTCTAAAAATATATTTCTTAATGAGGTTCCTGCTGTTGAGGCATCAAGTCCAGCATTCGATAATGTTCCAAGCAGCGCTGTTGTTTCCTCGATACTAAATCCTGTGGCCTTAGCAACTGGGCCTACTGAAGAAATAGCAGTCTCAAACTTACTAATGTCCAATGCAGATCCCGCGAAACTCGCTGCCATAACATTAACAACTCTTTCTGTTTCCTCGGCAGTTAATCCAAAAGCTCTAACTGTCGAACCAGCAACAGCAGCAGCTCTCGGAAGATCGATCCTAGCAGCAGCAGCCAGATCCAATGTTGCTTCTGTAGCTGCCAATATTTCTTCTGTAGAGAAACCTAACTTCGCAAATTCTGTCTGTAGCTTGGCTACCTCAGAGGCGGTAAAAGCTGTCGACCCCCCTAATTCCTTTGCTGCATCACTTAATAATTTAATCTCCTCGGCTGTGGCACCCGTTATAGATTGAAGGTTTGCTATCTCCTGCTGGAAATCTTTTATTATATTGATTGCTCCACCAATAGCACCCAGCACAGCCCTTGCCCCAAATGCAACCCCTATAGCAAGCCCAACACCCTTAAATGAATTAGTAACAGCCTTGTTAACAGTAGTGAATAACCCTCCTGTCTTTTTTTGTTGCTGCCCTTGATCTTGAATAGCCTTGGTTGTGCGATTTAGCGAGGCCCTCAAATTCTTTTGCCTCAAGGTTTGTTGTGCAAGCTTTTGATTCAAGGCAGCATTTAGCCCACCAGCAGCCTTAACGGCCTTAAGAGTCTTTTGCCTTTCGGTAGTTAATCTTGTTAACTGTCCAGTCAGCAGTCCAAGCTTCTTAGCCTGCTGATCTGTTCCTTTGATTTCTATTGTAAACCCTGTACGTCTTTCAGCCATATCTTTTTATTTAGCTTCCGAAACTATCCCTTAAGCTGCCTTGTGCATCAGTATGAACTGTCTTATGTAACACCCCTCCTGGGTCTGTATAATAAATATAATTCCCTCCACCTGGCCTGTAAACCCCATCAAGCCCTATTGCAAATATATTCTTTTTATTGTCTAAGTCCCCGCCGCCTACTAAAAATGCAGCATTTGCATCTAATTCATTATTACTACCAATAATCAATTGATTATCAGCTCCGGCAATTAATTCGGATCCGTACATTATGGTCATCTGAAATCCATTAGAATTGTTATTGAAGGCCGGTCCAGCAGGTCCAGAGTTTATAGATATGTTTCCAGATACATCTACAGTCACTGTAGGATTACCCACACCACTGGGAAGACTCCCCGATCCGGTAGGAGGGAGTTGGTTTAGACTTCCAACGACTTGGGCTATTTGTTTAATGTCAATAAACTTCAAGAGTCTCACCTTAGTAGATTCTTTTACCAATGGCTTGTAATTGATTATCCTGTCGATCAAATAATACCCGTCTTTCAAAAAGATTGGGTTCCTGAAATCTAATGTATTGATATCAGAATCGTTCAGATTTAAAGATAATATATGCACGAGACCCTCATCTATCATCTGTTGTGCTCCCCTCCAGAATCTTTGCTGTAATCCATTTGATCTTTGTGTATCTACAAAATGCAGTGAGTTATCGTTGTCTTGGGTAGTATCATCAAAAAACATTCTCGGAAAATCCGTTCTTATGTCTCCTTCAAAATCCCAGGTCTCCCCAACAGCCAAGCTTTGAACTCCATCATAATATAATATACGAGGCAAAAACCCGGTACTTTTCTCGGAGACCTCCCCTAATGGCAGGTTCTCACTCCATAATTTTGGTATTAAAGATGAAGTCAACCCGATCTCCCGTGCTAAATCCATATATGTAGCAGCAAATATTGTAGGCCCGAAATTTGTTTGACCTCTAGCAAACTTATTAGGGTTGTCAAACTCAACTGATGCAAAAATCTCTTTCTTTACTTTAGTGACAGTGTCAACTATTGCGTCATCTCCATCTTCAGCCCATGTATATGTGATCTTTTTCCCTGTCGCTTCGCTCAAATCCTCAATCGTTTTTGGCTTACCATCATCGATCTTGTCTGTCCAATCTTCTGCCTTTGACGAATCATTATAAAATTCATCTCTTGGCAGCACTGTTACCGTCCTCGTATTTACGTTAGCGTCGAAAAACAAATTGTAAGTGTCTCTTATGCCTTGCACATATTCTAATTGGGTCATTTCTGGTAATTGGTCAGCAAGAATAACTGTCTGCCCCGGAACAATTTCTCTTGATACGTCATTATGGAATGCTGTCTCTCTTTTAATGACGATATCTGAGCTTGCCGATCCAACGGCTTGACTAACTCTCGAACTACTAATAACACCGACTAACTCATCTCCAGGGAGAAACTGTCTAAACCCACTGTCTACGGTAAGGGTGACTACCCCTGGGCTTCCTTGGTTTATGTTCTTTACGGAGGTTGTAGCAAGCGTGGAGGGCACACCATCCCTTCTCCTAACAATCCTCAAAGTGAGAGCTACGTTATCTAATGCTACCTCTGCAACGAGATTGACAGTGAAATTCATTGTCACGTCTGTATCAACTACATACACCAGGTCTCCATTCAATATATCGGCCACCGCCGGAGACCCAACCTCGTCATCCGCATCATTGAGCCTTGCGATGACCTTAAGGTTAAGAGTCTTATTAATATTGTCCACACCTGTGACCCTATGGTGTCCATTATTTGAACTATTTGTTGCTCCTGTGATCCTTACGAAGCTGCCAACTCTAACCTTTGATAGGTCTGGAGATCCCTCGAATGAGTATTTAATGACAGTCTGGAACTGGAAAAGTATATCTTCTACTGGCTCGTCTATTATCAGCCCATCATCATAAAGGTCCCCATTATCAAATAACCCGACTGATGTCTTATCTCCAAGACTTAACCTTGTCCCGCTGACTTCTATCGCAGTGCTAAAACGATAATCAGCCAATGGAGAAATCCTGAGTATTCTTTCATCAACAAACGACTCAGGATGACCAAAGACTTCGTTGGTAAAGGGCATATATTGTTTGCTGAAAAAAGTATCATTCAAGAAGGGAGAATCAAGAGTCCATCCAATCGCATTAAATATCCTGTTCAACAAGTCCAGCTTATTAAAAGCAGGGAATCGATCTTCAACCTTTACTGTTGATCCTCCCCCTCCAGAGAATTTGCCATAATTGATTAGTGGATATACATATATTCTACTGGCGTCAACCGTCTCACTTGCATCTATGCTTGCCTTATTCCATGTATGGTCCTGGTCAGTTAGATTCAAGGCAGTCATATCCAATTCTGCAAGTTGCTCTTTCCATTCACCATTGGACCCGATAATAACAGCCTTGTATAATTTAACTACTCCACTTTTATCTCTAATCCGATCATTAACCTTAATAAACCCTTCAATTAAGGTTGTCCCTCCTACTTCAAAATGAGATGGCTTCCTAACTTTTTGGTCAACAGGGGCGGCGCTATTTGGATCAGTGCCGAACCCCAGTGCCTGATCATTCTTTTTACTGGCTGGGATATTGATTGTCTTGGAGGTATTCTTTTTAATTTTGGAAATGTCAGAGATATCAGATATAGCGAAATCTAATGCTAGCTTCAGGACATCCTTAGCGGCCACATCTAACTTAATTCCATCGACTACAATCTTAGCATCTATCGCCATTAGTTTGTTTGTATTATCAAGTCAGGCTTTATAAATGTAGCCTTAATTTGAGTCATTCCCCGGTCTCTGTCAATTACTTCTTTTTTATTTTGAGGATCAATAGGCACAAATTTGCTACTGTCTAATAATACAACTTCCGGGCTGGATACATATTGGGAAAGCCAGACACCCTCAGCCCGAGTAAGGAACTGGCTGAATATTTCGGTTCTATCATTGCCCTGGACGCCTAATGTAGTTTGCTGACGATCTTCAATATCAAACCCTTCCGCAATTACTTTTTTGAATTTTGTTTTTGACGTTTCGATTGACTCAATCAAGTCTCCAGTGAAAGTATAAAGGTCATGTCCCCCTGATCGATTGAGAAAATAAATCTCAACTTTATTCCTAAAGCAATTTCTTTCTACTTTAAATTTCCGCTTCTCACTTACCTGGACATCTCCAACGTCTACTAACCACACATCCACCGTGTCTGTCCCGGCATCCCATAAATTATTATTCACAGGAACAATGCCTCTGTTATTGCTTATTGCTTCGGACGCGGATGTAGTAACACCCAGAGATGCGCCGTTAGCATCAAACCTCTCGCTTCTTATTTTGTATGTCTCCCCATCATCAGCAATAAAGCTTAGTTGCTCTTCCTGGGAATCCTGAATGTCTTTTGGGCTTGTAGAGCTTGTAAGGAATCTCCTGGTAGTTGCATTAGTTAAGAATTCAGCAAGATCCAATGCTTCCCCTAATTGCCGTGCAATATTGATAGTTTTCTTTACTGCGTTCGTTTGAGTTTGGTCCTCGTTTTTTATTAGCCCATCAGCATCTTCAAACTGCTCTGTAAATAAGACTCCATAGCTTCTAATTGAGTTGTCTGTAGGAGTTTGGATGGTGGTAGACCCTAAAGCAATCAAGTCAAACCCATCCTTATTAACAATAGAGGACAGGATATTAGAGAAGTCAAACACGTATTTAACCCCTGCAATGCTAATTTTTGCAGTCTTACTGCCCCTAATTTCACCTTTTTCCAATGTTCCCGTCTCTGTGCCGAAAAAAGTCGCCCTATCAACTGTGACGACTGTTGTGCTAGGAACTGCCTTAACCTCAGATACAGTATTATAAGATGTTGTTCCCGTAACAACAATTATGTCATCAATGGCTAATCCGTGAGCTGTAGAGGTAGTAATATCAATCTGACCCCCACCGGCATCGGCAATAGAAGTTATTGATTTTGTCGAATTAATGCCGAATTCAATAATTTGAGCTAATACCTGAAAGCCATTATTATTCCTTGTTAATGTTCCGGAGTCATTAGCAACAAAGACAACGTCAGTTATTACATTGCTGCCTGAGACTCCTGTTACAGTTTGGATGACATTATACGTACTCTCGGAAAACCCTGATCCGGTAAGGATGTCTCCAACCAAAATTCCGTGACCGGGACCGGAACTGATAGTATATTCAGTAAACCCACCACCATCATCGGAGACAACACCTACAGCTTCAGATATAGGGTCATCTCGATCAGAGATAACTTTCCATATGTTTTCATTGTAAGCAGGGGCAATCTGGTTTGGCTGTTCGTCTATTGTTAGTGCCATTATGTTCCTGTTCTAAATCGTTTATCAGTCTCTTTAAATATCTGATCAATAGCTATTTCTAATTGTTCCGACGCGACCCTATCCACCATCTGTACCACTTTAGTATCTGTCCTGGACACCGTTTCGTCTATCCAATTAGTAGGTTTAATCCCAAATTTAAAGATATTTGTTTGGATTGCAAAAGCCGTGCCCCTGATATTGTCAACACCGCTACTGAATCCCCTTGCCTTTATCCATGCCTCAAGTGCATCAACAGGCACACGCTTGACCCCTTTCTTCCTGCCTTTATCAACAAAATCACCATAAAATACGTGACTCTCTTCAATGATTATTGAGGATACCAGTTCCTTAACAACAACTTCGATTGTTTTGATTAGCTCCCCAGAGGCCTTCTTCCCCTTAGAGATAAGGGTCTTTCGGGTTTCAGTTTCAAGAAAAAATGCAATCCCATTAGCTCCCTTAATTAGACGTTCAGTACCTTTCGCCATAGAGGTTTGTTTTTATTCCGGGCTTCCTTCTGGACCTTCTTCATTATTTTCTCAACGGACTTAATGTAATCCCTAACCCCTTCAACACCAGTGCTATAATATATCTTCTTTAGGTCGGCTACATGATCAACCCGGCTTCCATCGTCCCGGACTCCCTTTGGCAAGCTATTAGCCGCTATCTGTAAGTATTTCAACACAGGCACCTCGACCCATCGGCCTCCATACTTTATCTTGACATATGAGTGTCTTTTCTCTTGCCTGGTATAATCGTCAAATTGTTTTACTGCTCCCATTATATCTTTTTAGGTGGATTAGGTAATGGCATCCAGTGGGTGATCTCATTAGAAAACAAAAACCTATCATCGCTAATAGTCGTAAATTTACCATGTTTATTTAGCCATCCTATTTGCTCCTCTTCTTCATCACTGTATAGCAATACCCAAATATCCTCCACTGGCAGCCTATCTTCTACGCTTATCCAATTCGTCATAATAAATCTAAGTTACACAAAATCCTGAATCAACCCTAATTGTTCCCTGGAACCTGTAGCCAATTAACCAATCTTTATGCTGGTGATGCCCGGGCGTTTTCACAAGTGACCCTACAACCTGAATATCCTTGGGGCCATCTGCGTCAGGATTGCTGTTCTCAATATCTTGCAAGAGCTGCTCTCCCAACTTCTTTAGCTTAGACCATTCCAAGTCCCGGCCATCTGCGTCGAGTGACCTGCCCTGATTAAAGACAAAGAAATCGAAAACGGTTAATTCGTCAGGTATTCTTACGTTCTCTTGGGTTGATGTAAATGGGTTGATTAATATCAGCCTGTATATGGTACTCCTGCTTGTGTCAACCTTAGACAGATCATCAAAGAAAACAGAACATATATCAACAGCGTCCTCGTCTTCTGTGTCGGGTCGGAATACAATAGACGTTTTAAGAGCCGTCTCTTTCCATCTTCTACCTAACTGATCATAATCAAATTGTGCCATTACTTCTTTTTAGCTTTTTCATATGATTTTATATCTATATGATGACAGACCTCGCAGATCTTATATGGTTTTCCTGTATTCTGATTGAAATTCTCACCCCATTTATGGGGTTGTAGCTTCTTGTGGTAATCAGGATGGGCAGCATAAGTAGTGCCACATTTTTCGCAGCCCTGACAATCTTCAAATCCCATTGATGACGACCCTGTTGCCTTCCCGCACTTACATCTATATCCTATCATTACTTCTTTTCTTGATAATTTACAAACTTGGAGTGTGAAATATTATAGCTAAGATACATCATAAAATCATAAAGTGGTAATCTTTCTGTTTTCTTGACATTTAAAACACTACCGGCCAGCTTCATTATCTGCCCACTCCATCCGAAATTGTCGATCCCTGACTCGATAACTGCCTTCTTAGTTCTGCTATCGCCGCCTGAGCCCTTGAGGTTTGGATACATTGTAAAGAGAAAGCTCCGAGTTCTTTCAAGTAAAAAAAAACAGACCAACCAATATCCATAGTCAGATGCTGCATCTTCTTAGCCCTCTCCAATGATTTCTTTTCATCATAATCCTCCCCGGCTGGCCTATATAAAATAGAGATTATATTGGGCAACACCTCGTATTTACCTCCTTCCAATTCATCTGAAAATACCTCAAGATCAGCAGCTTCAGCAAATTCAATGATTTGAGAACTACCCATTGGCCTCTTCTGCCCCAATATCTCATAGTATTTGGGTGCTATAAGCTTCTCTTTGCCTAACTTAAATGAATTTATTGGTGTGATAGACTTAGGCTCAAATAATAACTCAGCAACTGTTTTGAGACAGTATTGATTGTAGACCTTCTCCCTGTCCTGCCGGTGGATCTTCTTCATTATATTCTCTGGAATGTCAGAGCATAACCCCAATATATCCCCATAAAAGGTTGGTAAGGTTTTGGATTTCTCCTCTTTGGTGAACTTCCCCTCTATTTCAATAGCCTCATTGGTGAGCTTCTCCTCATTGCCTTTGGTCTTCTTGGTCGCATAATTCTTGTAAAGCTCAACGAGTAGTTCAGGAGCTGTATTTAATCGAATCCTGATCTTAATGTAGTCCTGGATGGTGAAATCTTTGTGGTCGACTTTAATCTTGTATTCTCGACCGTTGATCTGAGCTAAAATCATAGGCAATCAATAAGCTTATTACTTTAGAGCTGTTCGGATCAATCTTAGGATTTGCTTTTTTGCTCTCATGTACCTAAGTCCATTCCTTCCTGCTTCTGCCTCTTGCTTGGCGATTTGGTCCAGCTTAACAACTATGGCATTGCAGTCGTTCCTAATGTCTTCTCCTGTAATTTTCTTGGCCTTCCTTCCAGCCTTGGCGGCCTTTTCAGATTGGGCCTCATAATCCTTTTTGGCTTTCTTGCAGGCTTCAAGATTAGCCTCGGCAACTTCTTTCATCTTGTCGCCAACAGAAACCTCGACAGCCTTCTCCAAATTCTTCAAGGCATTGTCATGATTACCATCAGCCTGCATTCCCTGGGCTTGACCAATCAGCTCTTTGGCTTCCTGGTTTTTACCATCGACCTCTTCATCCTCGCTATCAGTGGGCTTGTCTTCATTAGTATCATTATCAGTGTTATTATCATCATTGTCTTTGTCAGATTTATCGTCCTGGTTGCCCGTTAGGGAATCGGCAAGCTTGGCAAACCATCCTTTCTTTTTCTCTTCTCTTTCCTTCCCTTTCGTTCCTTCTAATTCCTTTAACCCATCAGCAACAGCATTAACTAAGTCCTCTTTGTCTTCACCCTCATATTGCTCAAAAAACAATTCTCTGTTTTCAGGAGTTAGTTCTATTAGCGTGCTTACATCTTCCTGAAAGTTTTCTCTTGTGGTATTAGTTTCTTCCTCTGGAACCTCGTCACCAACCTTAAAACCTTTTTTTGCAAGTTCGGGGTCAGCATCTAAATCTTCCTGGGTAATTATTAATTCGGTTACTGTGCCATCCGCCTTTGCTTCAGCAGCTTCATCCGCTTTTGCAGATATCTCAGCCATAGCATCTAACACCGCTTCCCGATCCTTTTCATTGATGGCTTGAATAGCCTTCTCTCTTTCGTCGGTATCTTCTATTGCTAAAATTTCTGTGGCTTTTTGGTTGATTTCTGCTGGATTCATAGCTTTGATTATTTATTGTTAGTTGCTAATTGCATTTAGATGGACATAAATATATGTCTTTTCTTTGGAAAACAAAAAATCTTAGTAACTTTTTACAGAATCGTGTAATTTAATCCCAACGGCTTTCAGTCCTTTATCGCCTTCTTCCTCTTCATAAGAAACATTGTCGTCCTCCCTTAAGTCCTGCCCGGCTTCAATTCCTGTTACATGAAAGAATATGTCTTTAGAGCCATCTTCGGGTACTATAAACCCGTAACCCTTTTCGCTATTATAAAACTTTATTTTACCTTTTTTCATTTTAATCTAATTTGCAATGAATAAATTTAAGTAGCGAGAGCAGGATTCGAACCTGCGACCTGATGGTTATGAGCCATCCGAGCTGACCAGCTGCTCCACCTCGCGAGGTAAAGGTATGTATTCTTTCTGAAATAAAAAAAGCCCCTGAGTAATTCCCAGAGGCTTCTATTTTCATATATGCTTTAATTCTTAGCTTTCAGAATCAGGGCTATCCTCGTCTGAGGCTTCTTTGCTATAGAGTAATTCCATTTCACCGGCAGATACCGGCCTGTAAGCTTCTTCAAATACCTCTTTTGGAGACCAACTATCATATCCATCGGCGTACTGAACGCGATATCCGTTTCGGTCATCCCTATTGCTTACGTCTTCGTTTTTAAATTTTTCAAGAAATGTACATTCGCTCATTATTTCTGCACGAATGATTTTTGATCCTATATATTTATCCATTTGATTTAATTTAATTATTGTAATAAAGCATAAATATAGGTAAACAGGCTGAGATATACAACCTCAATTTGCGCGCATAGAATCTTTTAAAGCCCCATGATAGGCATCCTCCTCCTCGTCCTCCTGGCTGGGAGGGTTGTTGGCATTATAAATCTGAGTGAATAAAAATAGGGCTGCCATCAGCATCGCCCCGGCGAACATCCAGGCGATAGCGTTCAGGAAACGGAAAAGGTAATCATTACTCATATCTATTTATTTTGTTTAATAGCCCATTTAGCTCCCTGTTGGATGCATTCCTCTTGGCCTGCCACAAGTGGTACATTTTGCCCCACTATATTTACTATCTGGTAGATAAGTATTACAAATAATTGCCTCTATCCCTTCTTCAGTAGGCTTTAAGCTGTCTGCGTATTCTTTAGCAAACTCTGCCAGAGCCTGGCGAACGTAAGCTTTACTTGAATCAGGGGGTAATCTTTTTAATAGCCAGTCGTCCCATCCTTTAAAGGCAATCTTGCCGTATTCTTCTTTTATATCTGCCATAGTAGTTAATTGTTATACAAGATACTCAATATGCTCCAACATCAAGAATCTTATTCGGGTTATCTATTACGCTATTAATAGCCATCGTGGTAACATCAACCTCGTCATCATGCTTTGCGTTAGGGAATGCGGCCAACTGGTTAAGGTAATGATCACTCCAGTCGCAATCCTCCAGGAGAAAGCATCTCCCAGCCTCCATGAAAGGCAGGCAAGAATTGACCCGGGCAATCTTATCTATCTTTGGTGCCTTGTCTAATATCACATTCAGATTGGTTTCCCTCTTTAATGATTGTGCGGCACTCATCCCGCTTGATTTAGGCTCAATGCCTATCATGGACTGAGGGCTATAATCATTCCTGACTGTGAACTCCTTAATGAATCTTATCAGCTCTGGCAGCTCCTTCCATACTGATTTGACCTCCCTGATATACATATTATTCTTCCACATACAATAAGAGATCATGGCGCTGGGGTCGTTTTGTTCGTCCTTAGTGTAGGCGCCATCTAATTTAAAATTCCATACCAGATCCTCCTTTTTCTCTGCTGCCTCTGCCATGAGCTTGCCGAGACTGAACCTACCAAACCATTTCTTTTTGATCATATTACCGCCGGCAGGGATAGGGTTTTGTAGTATCTGTCCGGAGTATCCATCACTACCGAGCTGGACTTTAAGCCTTGTGAGTACGCTTCTGGGCTGCCTTGATGGGTTAAGTAGACCATCCTTATACTTCACCCTCAGCCTAATAGGTCTTACGTCTTCTGTCTTCTCCCCTGGTAAGCAGATATGCTCATATCCTTCCCGGTCAGTGGCAAGACAATGACCGGTTAAGTCGTTCTCGTGTAGCCGCTGCATGACAACAATCCTAAGTGATATCTCCGGGTCCCTCAACCTGGTAGGCAGTGTCTTATCCATCCAATGATTAGCCCTTGCGATTTTCTTCTCACTCGTGGCCTCCTTGGGATTTAGTGGGTCGTCAATAATAACTATATCAGCATGTTTCCCTGTGATAGATCCTCCGACTGATGTTGCTATTCTGATCCCTGTTTTGTTGTTCTGGTATTCTTTTGCCCGGTTTAAATCGCGCTTCATGATAAACCGATCACCAAATAGATCTTGATACCAATCTGATTCTATAACGTCTCTACTCATTTGTGCATGACTTGTGGATAACTCCCCTGCATAGGACCCGCTGATGATTCTCATATATGGGTAGTTGATCCATATCCACGCCGGTAATAATATCGTGATCAAGGAACTCTTAGAGGTTCCCGGTGGTACATTGATAATAAAGTCTTTGGTTTTTTTCTCCCTCCTGGCTATCCTTTCAACTTCCTTCTGCAAGAGATCAGCAATGAACTCAAGGTGCCAATTTAATTGAAGGGGGGTGTTAGGCTCGATGATCTTCCAGGCTAACTTAAAGAACGCATAATAGGATCTTATAGATAGCTCCCGGTCAATCTCCCATGCCCTCTCCAGTAATCTTTGATTGTATTCGTTGGTAGTCTTCAAGATCTTCAGTAGTTAATTTTGATAGATCAAGCTCCCTTGGCAGGGCTTTCCCATCTGTCGTAATTTCAAAGTTAGTCTTTTCTGACCAACCTTCCATTAGCTGGAACCATAATTTTTGCGAGGACGGATTGCCTTTTAGGGATGCATTATAAATGCTGACTAATATATCACTACTCAAAGCACGTAATGGGTGAGCTTCACTATTAAATTTGATCTGCTTCATATGCCTCCAGACAGTCTTGTATGATAGACCCAGCTTCTTTGAAATGTCCGACATTGAGGCAGGCTTCTTGTGTTCTTTCATGTGGCTAATGACGGCATCCCTTATCCTGTCGGCATTTTGCTCGAAGTCTTGCCTCCGCGTTATTTCTTTATCTTCTGGTGATTTAGACTTTTTTGGACGTTTATTTAGCTTCATGCTCTTTAACTTTACTTAGGTGAACTTCTTTTACGTATTCGTTAAACTCCGGGTCGGACTCAGCCTTTTCGTGATCCTGCCTACACAATCCAGCCAAGTTTTCGATATGATCCTTTTCCTTTGATCCACCCATTCCCCTGGGGTCAATGTGATGTATGTCCACCACCTGATGACCGCACTTTGGAATTTCACACGGTATCCAATCGGATATATCATACCCGAAGTAATCCATGTATATCTTAGTGTGCTTTTTCAACTAATTAAATTTAGGCTCTGGTGCATTTAAAATAGCTTCTTTCTTTGCTTTATACTGCCCAAACTTCCAATGTTTCATTTGAACAAAACATATCTCCCTCTGCTCCTTGCATTTCAACTTGGTGTACTCCTCCATGACTCGCACTACGACATCATAAATTCCTATCTCCTTTAGCTCCTCGCCAAGCGACAAATCAACTGATTGTACTTTATCTAAAAAATCTTTTACTGTAATACTACTCCGTTCCATAATCTTTCCCATTTACTTTTACGACAATGCTGTCATCGAGTTTCAACATACGGTCAATTATTACTTGGCAGTATTTGGGGTCAATCTCCATACCATAGCATTTACGACTTAGCTGGTGTGCTGCCACCATTGCAGTTCCACTGCCAATGAATGGGTCGTACACGTCACCGTCATGATTGCCCATTGGTCTTGCCATACACTCAACTGGCTTTTGAGTACTGTGTCCGGTCTCGTTTTTTTGGTTCTTTTCTATCTCCCATATAGTTGTTTGCTTTCGATCGCCTGCCCAATTTCCTTTGCTGCCTTTCTTTACGGCATACCAAATAGGCTCATGTTGTCCGTGATAATCCCCCCTGCTTATTGCAAAGTGGCTTTTAGCCCATATTATCTGACTTCTTATTTCGTAATCGCAAACCTCCAGACTTTCCTGTACAATGCTTGTGTATTTACCTGCATGATATACATAAGCAACCTTAGCTGGACTTAATGCCCAAGATTCTCTCCAGTCAGCGTTATCATCGTTGTTCACTTTGCCTATAGACCTGCCATGATCCTTATCATTTTTTTCTGGCATTGCTTCACTTCTCCATTCTGGTTTATAATTTATTCCGTAAGGAGGATCGGTGATCATAAGATATGGCTCCTTGCCCTGTAAAAGTTTCTCCACATCATCTGCGTTTGTGCTATCACCACATAGTAGTCGGTGCTCCCCTATCTCTATTAAATCCCCTGGCACGATGTCGGTTTCTATGTTATCGGGTATCTTGTAATCATCCTCTTGGCCCTCATCCATCAAATTAATTCCCTGCATGCCATCGAAATGAATAAGATTGTCCAGGTACTCATCATCCAGGTCGAATATAAACTCATCAAAACCCTCCTGTTCGATCTTGCCGTACTGAGAGGATATTACCAGGAGCCTTTCTTTTGCATCCTGTAGATTCTTAGCCTTGATCATTATACAGGGATAATCATAAGTAAGTGATCCATCGGGCTTTTTAAATTGCATACTCTCCTTTGTGAATAGTCGATGCCTTTGGTGGCCGTCGAGTAGTTTGTATTCGCCTTCATCCTCCCAGATGAATGCCGGAATGAATGCTTGTTTATCCACCAGTGATCGCTTAAGCTTGTCGTAGTTCTTTTTTGATAGTGATTTAAGGTCGCCCTGTATTGGGACCCACTTCCGGTAATCGATATGCTTGATTTCTATTTCAGCGAGGTTTACTGTCTCCATTATATGTTTTTAGTTACCTGTCATTTAAGACAGAGTTCAATCCATTATACAGTCTTACGAATTTAGATCGTTGTTCTTGCGTTTCAATTAAGTGAGCGTATCTATGAGCAACAACCTTCCTTTTGTTATCCCAAACAATACGAGCCTTATCAACATCAGGCACAAAAAAAGTATGTGGATGTTTACGCCATTGGTTTAGTTCGCCTTTTTTTACCAGCTCCAAAATTTCAGCAGGGATAAAAGTATTGGCGTGTTCAATACCCATTATTTTACCCTCTTCAATTTCAATTGCTCGTTTTGTTTTTTCAATTCCTTCTTTCAGTCTACGCAACGACTCATCTTGCCGATCCCATTTATCCAATGTAGCTTGCCCGTTTCTTTTATCGTTTAAGGGTTGCCCGTTGGCTTGTTTCACCGTATCAATATGGTTTTGAAGCCTCTCATCAAACACAGCTTCTTTTTTTATTAATGACTTTTTTAATATTTCTAACTTCTTTGTTGTCATATTATCATCCTATAGTAAGTATTGCTTTATGCCTTCCCTTCTCAAATTTAGTCTCAACATTAATCTTATTATTGAATTTAACCACAAATTTCTTTTTATCCAAATATATCAGATGACAATACGGGTCGTCTTTATCCATTTTGATACTTAGCCTATGTAGATATTTGCTTTTAAAATTGTCTTTGGTTACCCTGCACTTATGTTTTGTTTTAAGGTGCTTGATGATTTCCTTTAATAGATTCTCATTCCACTTCTTCGCTATCTTTGAATACTCCTCTTGTATTTTTGTCTCGAAATAGGATAGCCTGCTGGCAATGGATGGATCTAAGTAATCCAATAGTCTCATGTTAGCGTCCAGGACTTCCATTATTTATTTATTTGCGTGATATATACACATCATTTGATCCTCCGCCCACTCTTTAGCGTCGACGTAATCTTCTTTTGTTGGCTTTCTGTACCACGCACCAAAAGCTTTATCCATTAAATGCAGGTGGACTTTATTCCCACTCGCTGTAGCTAATGGTTTGCTTACCTTGTATATTTCCACCCTGACTTTATCAAAGAATGGCTCAATAGTGTATCCGTATTCTGTATTATTTACTATCATAATTTATTGTTTGCAGGCTTTCCGTTGAGTTCCCCTGACTCTTTCTGTAATTTTGATATTCTATCCTGGTGCTCTTCCTCCAATTGCTCAAACGTTTTGCCTCTTAGCCTTGGTACCTCCAGCGATTCCCCTACCAGGCTATACCATATATTTTGAAGGTCATGTACGTATTTGATGTTAGCCTGTAAGCAGCACCACTCGGTAGGAACGCCAAATATCTTACACAGGAATCCCAGCATGCCGGTCCTTCTTTCGGTAGCTACAAATAACGCACACCCATTAGAGGTCTTCATTAGCTTGATGTTTGCCCTGTCGCCCATCGAGAACCCATCATCTTTCTTGGTAAACCCAAGGTCTTTTAATATCTCATCAGCGACCTTGATCGGGATAACCTTATCGAAAGTTGTATCGAACTCAAGGTCTTTGTCAATTCCTATACCAAAGACCCTGAACATCTGCTCATTCTCCTGGAAGACACCATTGATTAAAAACATTTCCGGCTTACCTTTTTTTACTTTGGTATGTTTGCCGTCCTGTTCAGGAATGACAACTGCTAAGTTGCCGAGAGAAATTTCGAGTGGATTTATCATAGTTATATATTTAAGGTTAAATTATTTCTTTTTCTCCTTTTCTAGCTTTTCCTTCAATTTTCTGTATTGCATAACCTCCATATTCAACGATGCAATTTTTCTTATAAACTCACCTTCCCACTCAGCCGAACTCGTTGTTAATTGCCGGTCTGTTGCATGTTCTTTTATGTGGGAGGTTATACAGAGGCTTAATTTATACAGGTCACTCTCTGTGATTAATCCTGCTTCAACGGGCTTTACTTCTGGTGTTTTAGTCATAATTATATTCGTTTTAATCCTTTAACTAATCCGTTCTCGTATACCTCATTCTCAGTCTTAAGATGAGGCTCGTAGAATTCAAACTTTATCCTGGCGTTCTTGTCGTTGATAACACATCCAAGCCCTTTCTTTGGGTGCTTAGTTGTCGATACTTCGATCCCTTTATCTTTGAGGAATTTTGCAAGATCATCTTGAGAAGGGAGCTTCTTATTTTTACCCGCTTCAGTCTCTTCAATCTTATAGCCCTTTGCGCCGGCCATGACTGCGGTTGAGAGTTCTATGGATTGATCTTTCATAATCGTTATTTTTTTGCTTTAGCGAGTTTGGTAATATCAATATCGTATTCTCTCCCTTCCTCAAATAGATCATCATCCTTTGATTTAGGCGGGATTATAAGCGTAACGCTTCCGTTTGTGGTGTCTTCTTTGTTCATAGATGAAAGCATTAGGGCTACCTTAGGTCCGCCAGTTCTTTCTGTAACTTTGGTGCAGGTGAATTTTATAGTTAGTTTTTTCATGATGTTGGTTTAATAGTTAAGTTAATGCTAAGTATCTTTTCATGGCTACTTTTTGTTTTCAAATTTACCAAAATTATATCCTGACTTGTCGTCATACATAGGAACCTTGAGGAGCTTTGCTAATAGCGCCTGGTCTTCATTGTGCTTGTCAATATCTTGACAGCAGGAGCATCCTTCTGATCTTATATACTCCGCAACTGCGTTTCTAAGCTCTTTCCTGAATTTCTTTATGTCGTCCATAGTTATTTAAGTTTTTTTAACCATTCACAATCTGCTTTATGTATCCCCTGAAAGCAGCCACAATATTTGCATTTTGTCCCATCTGTTTTAAATCTTATCGCAAGTGGCTCTTTGTCAGATTCATCCGAAGTAAACTCCCAAACAGTTCCTATTTTTTGATCTATACTCATACCTACTTTAAACATTACATTTCTGGTTCGTTAAATAAATCTGGCTTGAGCCGTTGAAGCTTATCCTGTATGGCCTGCATGATAAGGATTTCGTCATCGGCCTCCTCCTGAGTCATAGAGAACTGTTTTACTCTCCTGGGGAATACAGTCTTTCTGAATCCGATCTCCCGTTTGACGGAAGCGATCATTTGATCGATGGTTACTTGGGCTATGTCAGTCATAACTTTTGTTTAGAGAATTTTTATCAATTCAGGGTTTTCGTGAATGTTGCCTATCACCTCAAAATTTTCAACCGTATTTGCCCACTGCATACTATGGTTTTCTTGATGCTCGCTGTATGAATATTTATTCCCAGCAATGTCAATATTCCATTCGTAGCCAATCATAAACTTACCACCTCTCCATGAGACTTCCGCCTTTTGCTTTTTTGATGGATCTTTAAATGGTTCCTTTCCCCAAATCCTACCTGAATAGACGTGATCCCACTCTAATATATCTCCTTCATATATCTCTACTCCATTTTTGTCTTTGATTCCGGTGTATTGCATGACTTTAAAGCGGCTATCTTCTTTAATCATATATCCAAAAGCAAACACTTTATCGTTAACATGATTTTGAATATTTGGGTACATCTGATTTGCTTCCTTGTCCCATGCTCTAAATTGTATATCTCTATTCATGGTTGCAAGTTACCAACTATAAACCAAAAAACCAACTATTGATGGATATTTAATCCGAAGTCGCGTTTTTCTTTCCATATCATTTCCCTTTAAATAGTGTACGTTTTTGACGTTTATAAAATAAATCTTCAGCCTTATTGTACCTGGCTCTGGCTTTTGGATATTCTGCCTGCATACGTTGATCAGACATGGCTCTGGAGATGTATTCTGTTCGGCTCTCCTGCCTCTTCGGCTTCGGATACCTACCCTCCGTCTCCAGATGCTCCTCTCGGATACAGATAACCCACTCCATACAGGCGGGGCAGAATTTCTTATCTATAGACATGATGTTGCCACAGAGATTGCAGCACATCATCCCTCTCTGATAGATGTTATCAGGGGTATAGAAGATCCCATCGATAAGGATCATCTCCGTATGAGGTCCTACCCTCAGTACATCAATCGTTATATCTTTAATCAATCTCCCCATGCATTATTTTTATAGCCTCCTGAAGCTCGGTTCCATTAAGACAATCGGTGCATACATCTTTGAATTTACTCTCCTGCCTCCGTATTGCCGGATCCCGATTCAGGTCCAGGTTGAATAATAGCCTACACCGCTTGCAGGTAATGCTTGTATATCTTGAATGTAGTACTGCGCTTTCCATATTGTATATTTATTTAGTTGCTTTTTTTGATTGATTTATCAATAAATCGCCTTATTGTCTCCCTCATGAGCTTAGAGGACATAAACAGTTTAGCTGTTTCTTCTGTCCCCTTGGGCAGCTTGGCTATTAACTTGTCGCCTTCTCTTATTTCAAAGAAGTTCATGTCGTCGTTGGGGTAGTGTATTTTCATGACTATGATTTTTTGGCTAATACCTTTACGAGCCATTGAAACAACATAGATGATTCAATGACCTTGTAAATTTCATTCTTAAGCTCGCCCACTGCCTCACCAAAAAGCCTAAAATCTCTTTCGCTACACGTTTCAACCAATTCAACATCATCAATGTTGTCAATCTCAGGATCAGATATAGAGGTTTGACAAGAGGCTTCGTATTTATTCCCTTGCTTATCGTAACCAGTAATGGCATATACAGCCCAATCTCCTTTTAATATTTCCATTTGTTCCCCTAATTCCCAATCTATTTTTGCGTGTTCCATAGTTCTAAATTTACATATTTTTTTTCTCGATATCGAGTTGTGTTAATCCAAATTCAATCCTCGGATTCTTATTGTCTTTGTATTTATTGGCTACTATCCTATAGCAGAGGTTGTCGTTTTTTATAACGTGAGCGTTCTGTAGACAGTCCAAGATGATTTTAAAGGCATTATCTAAGTCACTGGCCCGGGTCCTGAAATACACATCTATCTCCAGCTCAAAGGGCGTACTGATCATCATACCCTTAAATATCGGAGGGAGCTGTAATATAAAGCCCTTTTCGTAATCCCTCAGCTTTTGGGACTTTACCATCCTTGGGTTTCCGCCGGTCATGATCGGAGTGTAGCTGTTGCTCTTTGCTGGCACTTGGCCTACTATCTTTATCATACTCATAATTAGTCGTTTAAGTAGCTTTCGGGATAGGGCCAGTTATCATCGTCTTCTTTCTCTTGCTCCTCAGCAATGTCCTCCTTCATGCACCTCAACCATAGGGCAATGAGGTAAGCGAAGCAGGCCATAAGCCCTAATACTTCAAGTAGTTCTGGGTCCATTCGTTTTATATTTTTTGGTTATGTAGCGTTTTACGTATTCGTGTCGGCACTTCTCTGAAAAGTTTCTTGGTGCCATCAGCTTGGCAATGTAGGTCGCCACATTCTCATGCCGGTACCTTAGCTTATACCGATATGCTTCCAGGGTTATCATTCGCTTTATCTTCTCTGCAAACTCCCGCTTTTCCTGCTCTTCAGGAGATATCTCTCCGGTGGACTCCAGGTATAGATATACCCTCCAGTAAGGGAACCCCATCGGGATACCAACATCCTTGATTATATTCATCAGGGCATCATACCAGGATTTACTTTCTGCCTCCGGAGAGGAGAAGTCTATCTTGTTAGTGGGTTCTATTAGGGCCTTTTTTGCATTATCAAGATCCAGCTGGACCCGTACCTTTCGCTTTATCTCCGTTATACGGTCAATCCATTTGCAGGCGTTCTTTACACTCATACCATGATCATCTCCAAACTCACCCCTTACTCCGTAATAGAATGCCAGGGCCACATCCTTCATTGATATTTTTTTGTATCGATGCTGAAGATCAAAACTGAGTGTTTCTACCATAAATATATGATCCTCATTGGCAAGTTTGTATCCACCCTCCAGGGCGGTCTTTTTAATGATCACCGATAGTGGTTTGACCATACTCTTCTTGTCCATATCCTGGGTATGCTTATCCAGGAAGGTGGACCGGACCTCGTTTTCTATTTTACTCAGTTGTATTTTCATCATCGTATTTTTTATGCAAATTATCAATAACCACTTGAGTGTCCTCAGCTGCCTTACCTACCTTACTCTGCTCCTTTACCGGAACCCTGGATATAAGCTCATCTTCCCAGGACCGGTTCCGGAGGAATACATCGGGGTTTTTGCGGAATTGCTTATCCGGCTGGGCATCTTTGTATTTGGGGATATAGTCTAAGGCAGCTGCCTGATCATCAACAGAGAGCTTGTTCCACAACTTCTCAGCCTTTCCCTTAGCTACCTTTTTATCATAGAGATCCCAAAAGGCATCAATGAACCATTTTTTAATTCTAACTTTAGAACCATTTTCAGTTACATATTCATCTTCACTTTCATATTCAGTGTTTGCTTGTGGTTTTGCTGGTACAAAATCTTTGTTTTTAGACTTACTTTTAGCAGCATCTGATCTTATTATACTAAGCGCATTATCCCTAACCATACGCCTTTGAACTAATTTATCTCCTTCGATATGGAGGACACCCTCATCTGTCAATTCTACTATAGCATCATGTATCTCTCCGGTCACATAAGGTAAATGCCTTGATAACTTAAAAGCAAAATTAAAACATTTGCTTGGTTTTTGCTTATCCTTTTGTCTTAGCAAAATAGTTCCGTAGTTCTCACTCTTGTGCATTACACAGACAATGAATGAGTATATTCCTACTGATCCAGCCGAGCATTCCCTTAACTTTTCATCAGTAAGCCAATCCTGAACGTATAGTGGTATATATGGTTGATCTCTAAGAGCCATTTTTGTGTTGTTTATTATATAGAGGTTTAAGCCTTTTTATTAACTTGATTTCATAATCGTAAAATCCTTTCTCCATGGGTAAATAATATAGTAGACTAAAGCCTTCTGCTTTTTGTACAAGATCAGGAACTTTATGGGATTTATATCGAGAGAATAATTGCGTAGTACTACCAACATATACAATATCTTTGCGTGTAAGTATCGGTATAGGTCCATACGCTGCGATAACATAAACGCATGAAATGTCTTTTAGGCTGTGATTATTTTGTACCCATTTTTTTTCTATGAAAGACAGAAACCTTTCTCTTAATATTTTTAAATCTTTATCCATAATAATAAAAATTAACCCCTACTCGCAAGGCGTTAAGTCCAAGATCATGACGGATCGGAGTACTTGCTTTCGGGGTTAGTATATAATTTGATAGAATCATAATCTTAAACTTAACGGTGTAATGTTACAAACTTTAAACTTAAAATCCAAATTTATTCTAAGGTTTCTAATCCAGCTACCGAGTTTAACTGTCTTCCGAGGGATGCCCTACCGGTTAATATAGCCATAGCACGATGGAGCTGACTTTCCATCCAATCCTCGACCTCCTTTCTTTTCGTAGCCCGGTAATACCCCTTAGATGTACTTACAAGGTATAGTACAAGGTCATTATTCCGGATATAATTAATTACTCTCCGAACCCTAACATCATCTACTTTATATTTCATTTCCTTGTCGGCCTTTAGAGCCCTGACCATTTGGCCGTTAGTAATACGACTCCCCACTCCTATCTTAGTATTTAAGCCCCTGATAATTACAGGGAGCAAGATCTCCTTTTCGTATTTATTAAGCTCCTGGGTTATTTCTTCAAAAGTTACTACCATAGTATATATTTAAAAGGGTAAATTATCTTCTTCTTCTGGAGCCTGGTCGGGTACATAGTTATCTCTATGATATATATTCTCCTTCCTGGTACTCCACGCCAGGTTCCAATCGTTATTATTTTTCCTGTCTTTATCCTTATGATTAACTTCTGGCTTATTTTCTGGATTTACTATAAAGTGTTCAGCAACTAAGCGATGTATATAATACCTTCCATAGACACCATTCTTACAAAGCCTCACTCGAAGATATCCGAGTTTCGTTATATCTGTGGCCCTGGACTTTCCTCTCTTAATCCCAAACACAAGACCAGAGCTGGTTATTATATACAACCCCTCGTATCCCTTTACATTACATATCTTCATCGGTGTTTGGTTTATAGGTTTTAAGCTGCTCGTATTTAAATTGTAGATCGCCAGTATCTACATCCAGCACTCGTATTCCATTCTCCTTGATAAAGTCCTCCAGCTCACCGATTAGGGTGGTGAGCCTTTCGGACTTGGTAAGTGATCCTTCAATAATATCGTCGTGGTGTTTAGCCATTATGAATGAGCACCGGCTTCTAATAGCTCCTGACACTTTGTAGATACCTTATAATTCTGTCGGATGCTGGCAATATTACCGCCGCCATCCATATAGTCTATAGCCTTATCCCACTCCGGAGTACCCTCGTTAAGCCAAGGCTTATCGTCTTTGGATGCATCTGCTGCTGGCTTCTCTTCTTTTTTGGCAGGGGTTTTATCTGCTTTTTTAGCCGGAGTCGTCTTTGCTGGGGTCTTCCCATCGGGATCCTCGTCAGCAAATGGTATCTGGAATATTACACCATACATATACCGCTGACCGTAAGTCATCGTGGACCCAAATGCCTGTACAGCATTCTTTTGCTGGGTATCACCTGGGATAGAGAACACCCACTCCATCGTGGCGTTATCCCCTGTGTCAATCAGTGTGGCCAGGGCTTTGTATGTGTTATCTATATACTCTGGAAAATCGAATTTTATAATCAGTCCGGCCTTCTGGAGTAAAGGCTGTACTGTTTTTTGAATATTGGGGAGCGATGCATACTTAGCATCTCCAAATACGCTCTTGGCATCCTTTTCGACACCATCAATCTGTTTGATGATATCAAGATATTTACTTTGTATAGACATATTAAAATGGTTTAGGTTGTTTAATAAATTTGTAATATTCAATAGTTCTCCCCAGGGCTGTCTTCCTGGTTCTGATCAGCTTAAGGGGAACCCCGAATATTTGCATAGGTTCGGGTGGCCTGTCCTCGTTTACGATCTTGTCGAAAAGAGGTTGATTTTTTGTCATACTCATACTGTACCCCCCTGTCTTTGGCCTTCTAATGCTTCGATCCCCTCCTGCTCTTTAACCTGCCCCGAAGCTTTACAATCCTGGCTGCAATATACATACTGCCGATCTGTTATATATGGATGCCCGCCCCCTATTGGATTCTTACAGCAGGAGCAGATTATCTTTGCCTCCAATCGCTCCAGGTTTTTTATATGCTCACCAATCCGGAATTTAGCAGAGTTGAGATCCTTTGTGTGCTTGGAAATATACTCCTTCTCTTCCTTGATAAACTTTTTTAATATATTAATTTTAGATGCTATATCTGTATCCATAGTTTAAGCTTTAGTTACTTTAATAATGAGTTCTTTTATTTTCCGCTTTCTGCGAGGGTTTACTGCGGCCTCGTCGGCCAGGTACTTCTCCAGCGTCTTACCAGTGGCAGACCGGAAGTTTGAACCTTCGGCGGTGTATGACCTCTCGCTAAGCGGATAATTGGCATGGCCCTTAATGGCTATTAAGTAGCTCTTCATGCTTCTGCTTTTTTTATTGCATTTGAAATATTAATAAACATCTGGTTCATTAATCCAACATTACATACAATTCTTCCGAATTGACCTTTTGGCATATCATCAAAAAATTCTTGTGTTGATTTTACAGCTTCTAATAAATCCTTAGCAGCAGCTATCAATTTAGCATCCGCTGGATTCAATATACTTTCACATATCAAGGCTCCTCCATAGCATCTTTTTGATCCTGGGGTATTATTTGATTCGGAAATATGCTTCTCATCCGTAACAACTACGTGTGGATACTTGCCTATCTTCCATGTTCCTTTAGTAATGTGTGTCATGATCTTAAGTTTTTGTTGAGTGCAAGATAAGTATAAAGTTTTAAACTTGCAACCTTTTCGGCAAAAAAATATTATCTTTTCTTCTTAATGTTTTTATATACCGTTTTGTCGATGAACTTCGATCCATCTATCTCATCGGGTACTATAAAACCAGCTCCAATCAATTTGTATATATAAGAAGGAGTAACGCCTTCGGCCTTAGCGAAGCTATTAATGGAGAGAAGGTTGTCTGTA
>Ga0114923_10000721_pt1 | contig 24387 bp, 20 predicted proteins | sample SumtaG_FD_89578 | JGI IMG/M metagenome (GOLD analysis project Ga0114923, IMG submission 89578) | Deep subsurface microbial communities from Indian Ocean to uncover new lineages of life (NeLLi) - Sumatra_00157 metaG | ecosystem: Environmental > Aquatic > Marine > Oceanic > Sediment | place: near...
CCTCGGCGGTCAGCGACACGCACTTCACGGCGGTGATTGCATTCGATGTGATGTTGGCATGTGTCAGCATGGCGCCCTTGGCATTCCCTGTGGTTCCCGATGTATACATTATGATGGCAAGGGAAGATGAGTCGACTTCCACTAGCGGCAGCGGCGTCTTGCCCAGAGTGAGAGCGTCGAGGAAGTGAACGCGTTCGTCCTTCACGCGATCCATAGACACGATGAACGGTTTTTCGGGCAGCTGATCGCGGAACGAAAGGATATCGTCGGTCTTTCCGCCCGAGAAAACGACTCCCTTGACCTCGGCTTCCCGAAGGATGCGTTCGATCTCGCCCTTCTGAAGCTCAGGGTCCAAGGGAACGACGACGGCCCCGCAACGAAGAATGGCAAAGAATGAAGTTGCCCATGCAGCCCGCGGTTTGGATATCAGGGCCACGCGATCTCCCGGGTTGATGCCCATCTCCGAGAGCGCAGCCGAAAACCGCCCCACCATCTCCCCCAGACGTTCGTACGTGATCTCGTTCAGAACGAGAACCACTCCGCGCCCCCGTTTTCTTTCCTTGGGAATCGGCATTCTCAAGGCAATCCGTTGCCCATGTTCGGCAACCGCATCATCAAACAGCTTGGAAATCGTCGGATACATGACTCTCTCCTTTTGGTTCTTGAGCCCGCGAAGACTTGGCATGAAGAGACCCCCGCAGTCCCTCACGAAATTCGCCGGGCCGAATCACTTGGCCAGATACTTCTCTGCCTCGATGGCAGCTATCGCCCCTTCGCCAGCCGCAACAACGGCTTGTGCATATTGATTCGCGTTAACCCGGGCATCTCCAGCCGCGAAGATGCCGGGAACGATTGTATGGAGGAAAGCGTCCGTACAGATGTAGCCTTCTTCATCCAAATCGATGGTTCCACGAAGAAAGTCGGTTTGAGGAAGATGACCGATATTGACGAACACACCGTCAACGGGAATCGTCTCTACCTCATTCGTTTCCAAATGGCGTAGACGAACGCCGGTTACATGGTCGTCTCCCTCCACCGAATCAACGGCACGATTCCACAAGAATCGGATCTTCGGATGCTCCTTGGCACGTTGCTGGAGGATGGCCGACGCGCGAAACGCCTTGGCATCGTCTTCCGGATGACGGACAACGATGATTACGGAGTCCGCGAACCGCGTAAGGAAAAGCGACTCCGTCAAACCGGAATCGCCAGCGCCGATCTGGATGATGTTTTTGCCTTGGAAGAAGAATCCATCGCAAGTCGCACAATAGGACACGCCTCTCCCTTTCAGGCGGGTGGCGTTTTCAACGGGGAGTTCTCTAGGTCTTGACCCGGGCGACAAAATAATGGTTCGCGCTTGATAACTCCCTTGGGACGTAACAACTTGGTGAGTCGATGGGCCGGGCTCAATGCGAAGCACGTCGTCCAAGACGATGGAAGCACCAAACCTCTCGGCTTGGGCGCGCATCTGCTTCATCAATTCAGGGGCGGAAAAGGCCTCTACAAAGCCAGGCCAGTTCTCAATGAGATCGGTCTCATTGAGCTGGCCGCCGGGCAAGCCCCTTTCAAGCACAACGGTCGATAGCAGGGCTCTTCCGGAATAAATGGCTGCCGTTAATCCCGCCGGACCGGCACCGACAATCAGAACATCGACCGGTTCCCTTTGATCGTTCATAGGTTCGATTATGGGCGAGGGATACTGTTTGGTCAAAAGCTAAGAAAGTGTCCCTCGCCTCGGAAGCATCAATGATTGGTACTGCTATGGGCCAGGGTTGCCTTCCCGCCCAAAAAGGGGGCCCTGGCCGCGGAAGCGTCAAGGATTAGTATTGCTATGGTCCAGGGACACTCTTCGGTCAAAAGATGGGAACGTGTCCCTGGCCGCGGAAGCGTCAAGGATTGGACTGCTATGGGTCAGGACTCGATCAGACATGTCCTGACCGCGGAAGTGTCACGGATGGGATTGCTATGGGCGAGCTCTAATCCAGGTCAAACGGCTCGAGTGTGAACGAATCCCGTGATTCCTCAACGACAGTCTCGATCCGAATCCTGGCTTCGTTCAGAGCGGTACGGATCGAGGTGGCCAGAGCGATACCACCCTCGAACAACGTGATGGCTTCATCCAACGGTAGCTCGTTGGACTCCAGCTTCTTGGCAATGTCCTCCAGCTTCTTCAGTTCCTGCTCAAGGTTCATTCGGGGCAACCTCCTCAATGTGGGACATCAGACGACCGTCGGCGAGTCGCGTTTCGATCGGTTCCCCAACCTTTAGCCCCGCCAAGCTTCGTAATGGACGCGTCTTACCTCGACGGAACGTCAGGGAATACCCCCGCCGGAGAGGCAGTTTGGGATCGGATAGTCTAAGGATCTCCGACCAGTGTCGAGACGATTCCTCCCGCGCTTTCCATCTGATTGAAATACAGCGGAGCACAGAGGTCAGTCCGAGATCGAGTCGTTGCTCGTAGGTTTCAAATCGCCTCTGCGGACCGCGCATCAAACAGGCATCGACTCGTAAGCGGAATTCGTCGAAGCGCTCTTTCCACAGCGATCGTATCTGTCGTTGCATTCGATGGAGAATCGATGAAACCGTACCAAGCGCCTCGGCCCGGTCGGGTACAGCCAACTCGGCTGCTGCGGACGGGGTGGGAGCACGGCGATCGGCCACAAAGTCAGTGATTGAAAAATCGATTTCGTGTCCTACAGCCGAGATCACGGGAATGGGACAAGCGTACAGATCCCTTGCCAATGCCTCGTCATTGAAGGCGGCCAGATCCTCGGCCGATCCTCCTCCTCGAGTTAGGATGAGCAAATCGAGAGGTTGGGAAGATCGCGAGAACCGAATGGCGTGATCCAGCGCCTTGCACAGTTCTCCAGGGGCAGCTTCTCCTTGAACGGTCGACGGGAAGAGGAACACACGAACGTGTAGCCAGCGGCGTTCCAACACGGACTGAATATCTCGAAGAGCCGCTCCTTGGGGCGAAGTGATAATGCCGATGGATCTAGGAATGGTGGGAAGCTCGGACTTCGCCTCAGGATCGAACAATCCCTCTTCCTGAAGTTTTCGCTTCATCAAGTCGAATGAACGCTGAATGGCACCCGTACCAAGTGGTTGAAGGATCGAGACTACGAATTGATAGCGCCCTCGCGGTTCGTACACGGTCAATGTCCCTTGTGCCAGTACAACGGTTCCCGGCTCGATGGTTGTCGGAGCAAGCAAAGACGTTCGCGATTTGAAACGAACGGCACTCAATTCGGAATTCTCGTCCTTGAGTGTAAAATAGAGGTACCCTGACGGCGCGCGGGTCAACTCCGAAATCTCTCCTTGGACCCAAATCGTTCCGAACTCCTGCTCAAGGACAGTTCGCGCTGCCGTATTCAATTCGGAGACAGTGAAGACGTGTCGTGATTCCATGGTCGGACAGACAGTGTAACCTAACTGCTTTCTCGGGGAGAAGAACCGAGCAAAGCTTGAATCACACGGTGCTTCCGACTATAGTTCGGGCATGGCAGGAGACAGTAGTATCCGTTTCCCTTCCACGATGAGACTCAAGAAGAAGACTGAGTTTATTCGCGTGTTCCGTGAAGGTTCAGCATGGAAGGGGAGTTGTTTGTCTCTACACGTACTCCCGCGTACGGGAGACGTACTCCCGCGAAAAACGGGGGATATGCTTTCGCAGGAATCGGGACCACGACTCGGAATTGTGGTCACCAGGAAATATGGCTCGGCGGTAGAGAGAAACCGGATCAAGCGAAAAATCCGAGAGGCATTTCGCAAGACGGCGTACCGCCTTCCTGCGGTTGATCTTGTGATCAAGCCAAACGCAACATGTAAAGAGGCTCCGGAAGAAGAGATCATACGGAGCTTCGAGAAAGCGGTGAAGATGGCGCTTGAGAGCATGAAGGAGAGAACATGAACAAAGAAACGATCTTCCTGACGAAACAGGGCCACGAGTTGATGCGCCAGGAAATGGAACAAGCGCAGAAGATCCTGTACGAAGAGATACCCGAGAAACTCAAGGCCTCGAAAATGAACGGAGGCGATCTGCGCGAGAACAAGGAATACATGTATCTCCAATCTCAGCAGCAGTACTACGAACGAGAAGTACGCCGCCTGACCTCGGTGCTCGAAGTGGCAGAAATCCTTCCTGAAGATCAGATTTCCAAGGATGAAATCGGTATCGGATCCAATTTCATTCTTCTGGACCTGACGCAGAAAGAATCGGGAACCTTCGCCTTGGTTAGTGCCGCGGAAGTGGACCTTGATAAAGGCAAAATCTCGGTTGCTTCCCCGGTCGGCAAGCTATTGCTCGGAAAAAGAGAAGGCGACGAAGTCATGGCTGAACTACCTTGGGGAAAGAGCAAATTCCGCGTTATCGCAATCAATAAGTAACTGGGAATCGTATGTCTGATACATTGCTGAAGGCTCGCCTCGACAAGCTCAACAAGCTGAGGGATATGGGAATCGATCCCTACCCGGCGAGGGTGCCTGCCAGCGAGACCATAAGCCCGATCAATGAGAGATTCACTTCGTTGGAGAACGAGGAGCACTCCGGGCATTTCACCACCATATCCGGCCGGTTGATGGCTTATCGCGGTATGGGCAAGGCTTCTTTCTTTGATGTGATGGATGGAACGGGCAAGATTCAAGCATATGCCACCCTCGACAAACTTGGCGAAACCTATGCCGTCTTGTCTCAAATCGATGTGGGCGATTTCGTATCCGTCACCGGCGAGGTGTTTCGCACCAAGCGCGGGCAGCTGTCCATTGCCGTTGACGAGTTCGTGTTGCTATCCAAGTCGATTCGACCGTTGCCCGAGAAGTGGCATGGATTGAAAGACGTTGAGATCCGGCATCGCCATCGTGCCCTTGATTTGATCTCCAACGACGACGTACGAGAGACGTTCATCGTTCGGTCGCGCATCCTAGCAACAATCCGGCGGACACTTGATGATACGGGGTTCCTGGAAGTGGAAACCCCGGTGCTGCTGTCTATTGCCAGTGGAGGGCATGCCCGCCCATTCGGAACCCATCACAACGCGCTCGACATCGACATGTGCCTGCGCATTGCCTTGGAGCTTTATCTAAAACGCGTGATGATCGGCGGAATCGATCGCGTCTACGAGATGGGCAAGTGTTTCCGTAACGAAGGCACGTCGACTGAGCATAATCCCGAATTCACCATGCTGGAGATCTATCAGGCTTATACGGATGTCGAAGGCATGATGACGCTGGCCGAACGGATCATCACGAACAGTCTTCAGGAAACGATTGGGAAGCTACAGGTCGAGTTTGACGGCAAGGTGATTGACTTTTCTCTTCCCTGGCCGCGCATCGGAATGGCCGATGCAGTGGCGACTGCCATCAATGTTGATCCGGCGGCTCTTCGAACCGAGGAGGCAATTCGTTTGGCCTCCGACCGAGGCATCGAACCAGCGCCTGCAACCCCTGGCACAGCCGTCAGCGCGCTGTTCGAACGGTTCGTTGAGGATACGCTTGTTCAACCCACCTTCATCACCGACTACCCGATCGAAATCTCGCCGTTGGCCAAGCGCAGTCCCGAAGATGAAAGTATTGTCGAACGGTTCGAGCTGTTCGCGGCCGGCATGGAGTTGGCCAATGCGTTTACGGAACTTAACGACCCCATCGATCAGCGGGCCCGGTTTGAGGCGCAAGAGAAACTGCGCGAGGGTGGCGACGAGGAAGCCCAGCGAATCGACGAAGATTTCTTGTTTGCATTGGAACATGGCATGCCTCCGGCTGGAGGCATGGGCATGGGCATCGATCGGTTGGTGATGTTGTTCACGGGATCGACCTCGATTCGTGACGTGATCCTGTTCCCTACTCTGAGGAGAAGAGAAGAGTGAGCAACGGACGCTCGGCACTTCGAAATCGATTGAGCTCGTGGATCGATTCGGTACTTCATTGGGATCGACGTATGGCCCATACCATTGGAGACAATCGAAAACTGAATAGGCTTGAGCGCATATTCATGACGGCCACCTACCTTGGCGATGGCTACATCTGGGTATCCTTGGCTCTGGGATTGTTGGTGTTCGGAGGAGCCATGGGGCGCCGATACGTCGGGATCGGGTTTGTCATTACAGTCGCCAACATCGCCACATTTCGCCTGATCAAGACGGTGACGGGCCGCGTCCGTCCCGAAACCACGGCAGTCGCGCGCTTGAGAACGAGAATCGACGGATACTCATTCCCGTCGGGGCATGCCACCACATCGTTCGGATTGGCATGGGTGGTCTTCAACGCTTATCCGCACGTAGCGGTCCAGACCTCGGTGTATGTTGTAGCCGCTACTATTGCCTTCTCGCGCGTGTTCGTGCGTGAGCACTATCCACTCGATGTGCTGGGGGGAGCCATTCTAGGATCTGTTGTTGCCGCCTTACTTTTCCCTCTTCTAACCCGTTTGCTTTTTTGAAGACCTGGGAGCGGTTGATTACAATTCAAGGGAAATGAACATCACAACGCGCGCAAGGAACGTCTGATGAAACATCACTTTTCCCAACGGGTTTGCGGTGCCAAGAGATCTGCCATTCGCGAGCTGCTGAAGCTCACGGAACAACCCGACATCATCTCGTTCGGAGGAGGTTTGCCGGCCCCTGAATCGTTTCCCCACAGAGAACTGGCTGAGATTGCGCATCAAGAGTTGATGAACAATTACGCCAACGTTCTTCAGTATGGAACCACCGAGGGCAGCCGAACTCTGCGTGATGCCTTCCTTAAGTGGCTTCGTCCACAAGGCATCGACGCAACAAGGGAACAATTATTGGTGACCACAGCGTCTCAGCAGGGACTGGATCTATTGTGCAAGGTGTTCTTCGATCCCGGTGATGTGATGTTCTGTGGGCTCCCGACCTATTTGGGAGCCATACAGGCATTCAGCTTGTTCCAAATTAACAAGATCGGGGTTGTTCTCGAAGACGATGGCATGAGCATCGAGAATCTGGAAAAGAGAATCGCTGAAGCCAAGACGGCCGGCAAGCGAATGAAAGGGATCTATGTGATTCCCGATTTTCAGAACCCGAGCGGAATCACCCTCTCACTCGAGAAACGTAGGCAACTTCTGGAAATTGCCAAGCAGGAGGATTTGCTGATCTTCGAAGATAATCCATACGGCCACCTACGTTTTGCCGGGGAAGAGATTCCTTCCATCTACAGCATGGATACCGAAGGACGAGTCATCATGCTGTTCACGTTCTCCAAGGTCTTGTGTGCCGGCCTGCGCTTGGCGGTCATGATCACATCGCAGCCCGATTTCATGGACGCCTTGGTTCGAACGAAGCAAGCCACCGACCTGTGCACGTCGAAGCTGACGCAACATCTGGCTGCCCGCTACATGCTCGATTACGGACTAGAACAGCACCTCGATGAAATACGACCCATTTACCGCGAGAAGCGGGACGCCATGATCAACGCGCTCGAGAAGTACATGCCCAAGGACGGGGACATCCGCTGGACGCACCCCGACGGCGGCTTGTTCATCTGGGTCTGGTTACCCGACGTCATCGATACACACGAAATGCTCGCGCAAGCAGTGGAGAACAAGGTGGCCTATGTCCCTGGTGCGGCTACCTTTGTTGACGGTACCGGGCACAACACCATGAGGTTGTCGTTCTCGTCGAGCACTCCTGAGCAGATTGACGAGGGAATTCGTCGGTTGGCTGACGTTGTCAAGGCGGAAATCGCATCAAACAAGGTGGGAGCGCACGAATCAGTCTAAATCAATTTGGGAAATGAAAGCGCGGTATCGCCAACAAACTGATGCCGCACTTCCGTTAGAGAACGGCTTCCGGAAGACCTTTAACCAGCTCGGTCACGAAGCGACTGGTCAATTCGAAGTCGGACAATCGCAACGTCGAAATGGGTGAATGAATGTATCGGCAAGGTACGGACACGATGCCTGCCAGCACGCCGCCCCGTGTGAGATGGATGGCACCCGCGTCCGTGCCCCCGTAGGTGGGAAGCTTGTATTGATACGGAATGTCTGCGTCTTCGGCGATCGACTCCATCGCTCTCAGCACTCTCCTGGTTACGACAATGGAGCGGTCGGCCACAGAGATCGCGGGTCCGAATCCCAGCCGTACAGGTTGAGAGTGATCGGGTACGTCCGGCATATCAGCGCCGATGGTTCCTTCCACGGCAATGGCCAGATCCGGCTCGATCTGGAAGGCCGCCGTGCGAGCGCCACGCAATCCCACTTCTTCGCCGATAACGAACGCGAACACAACATGTGTGCCCAAATCCAGTCCCGCCGTGCGTTCGGCTGCCTCAATCAACACGGCGCAGCCGGCGCGATCGTCGAACGCCTTGCCCGTGACATAGTCATCCTTGAGTTTCATGAACGGATAATGAATGGTGAGCGGATCGCCAATACGAATTCCCATTTCTTGAGCTTCTTCCACCGAGGCAGCCCCGATATCGATGAACATCTTCTCGATCGGCAAGGACGCCTTTCGCTCCTCCGGGGAAAGAATATGGGGCGGAGCCGTTCCGATGACGCCGGTTTGGAATTCACCCGACCGTGTCTGAATCTTGACACGATGTCCGGGTATGATGCGAGGATCCCAACCTCCGATCGGCACAAATCGAAGGTATCCATCTTTCTCAATCCACTTCACGATGAATCCGATCTCGTCTAGATGGGCATCGAGCATCAACGTTTTGGCATCAGGGTTTGAGGATCTGCGGGTGGCGAAGAGGTTGCCCAGCGTGTCTGTCACCACTTCATCGACGTGTGGGGAAACCAGGGTTCGAACGAGATCGCGTACCTCGTCTTCAAAACCGGAGACGCCGAATGCATCGGAGAGTTCTCTCAATAAGTCGATCGTTTGCATCGGTGGGAAGACCTCCTTGTCCGGCCGGAGTATAGCGCGAACTGGAGGCTCTTGGCCTCCAGTTCGTAGGAGTTTAATGCAGTGCATCAAACATCCTGGCTGGATGTGCAAAAGAGCATTGGAAGTTCTTGTTGCCCAGATCGGTTCGCGTCTTTCACGGATTTCGTGGTTGTTGAAGTCATCCAACGTTATTCTTGATTCTTCTCCGCGACCTCTGCGCCCTCGGCGGTGAATGCGTCTGTTCCGCGAAGGGAAGAGTCAGAATCTTGGTTTCAAGAATCTCACCGCAGAGATCGCCGAGACAGAGCATTGAGGCCCCCGTCTTGTTCTCTGTATGTACTCGGCGAACTCCACGAGTTCGGCAAACTCTACGAGTTCGGGGACCTCGGCGAGTTCTGCACTCTCCGCGTTCTCCGCGCCCTCTGCGGTGAATGCGTTTTCTTCTCGCAGATATCGTAGTTGTTGGTGTAATCCAACGTTGTTCTTGATTCTTCTCCGCGATCTCCGCGGTGAATGCGCTTTCCTTTCGCGGATATCGTAGTTGTTGGTGTAATCCAACGCTATTCTTGATTCTCTTCCGCGTTCTCCGCGATCTCCGCGGTAATCGCTGTGGCTCTTGCAGTACGAAGAGGCTTGTACAACAGCCTGTATCTAGTCTTTCAAATGAGACAGGATGTTCGCTGCCATTGCCTCTGACACTTTAGCACCGGCGGCAATGTCTTCAGGCGTCGCGTGAGATAATCGATCGACCGATCCAAATGCCTTCATCAAGGCAGACTTTCTCTTGGGACCGATCCCAGGGATCTCATCGAGAACCGATGACAGACTGCGCTGGGATCGCAGCCTGCGATGATAGGACACGGCAAACCGGTGTGCCTCGTCCCGAATGCGGCGCAACAGCAACAAAGCCTCGGAGTCAATGGGAAGACGAATGGATTCGGACTCCCCCGGCTTGAAGACCTCTTCCTGGCGCTTGGCCAATCCGATGATGTCAATGCCTTCGATATTGAGCTTTCGAAGGACGTCGACGGCCACATTGAGTTGCCCCTTGCCCCCGTCGATCAACAACAAATCAGGCAGCTCGGAGAACTTTCCTCGAGTAATGGTCGGATTGGCCAACTCGGCCAATCCGCGCCGAAAACGGCGTCGAACGACTTCCCTCATCATGGCGTAGTCATCAGGCTTGCCGGACAGATGAACCTTGAAGCGACGATAAGCATCCCGGCGAGGCCGCCCGTCTTCGAAAACGACCATCGAGCCGGTTGCCTCTCCTCCTTGGGTGTTGGAAATATCGAACGCCTCGATCCGTTGAGGAAATCCATCCAGCGAAAGGCCGTCAACGAGCTCAATTAGAGCGGTCGAAGAATCCTTTCGAATGGTAGTCCGCTTCTGATCCTGCTTGAGAGAATACCTGGCGTTGTCGGAAGCCATCGCCACAAGCGACCGCTTCTCGCCTCGCTGGGGCGCTTTGATATCAACCTTGCGTCCGCGAAGCTCGGACAACCAACCGGCGAGTAGATCCTTATGCTCAACTTCAGATGACAGCAATAGCTCTCGAGGAATGGATGAAGCGTTGGCATAGTACTGGGTCATAAACGCTTCTAGAATATCCGAGTTGGTGACGCCATCGGGTGCGCGAAGGAAGAACGCTTGACGTCCGACGATGCGTCCACCGCGCACGGCGAATACGAGGGTACAAGCTCGGTTGCCCTCAGCCGCCAGCCCGACGACATCACGGTCGATCTGATCGTTAAGAACCACTGACTGCCGTTCCAAACTTCGTTGTAGGGAGTAGAGTTGATCGCGCAAGTGAGCGGCGCGCTCGAATTCCTCGGATTCTGAGGACGCCTTCATCGACTTCCGTAGCCGTGTGATCAGCCCCGAGATGCGCCCTTCGAACAACATAGCGGCCTGATCGACCAACTGTCCGTAATGGGCTTCCGAAAGCAACTCGGCGCAAGGACCGGAACATCGTCCGATGTGAAAGTTTAAACACGGCCGCCGCGGTGTTCTCAACGGCAAGTCGAGCGAGCACGTTCGAATGGGAAACAACTTCTGTGCCAGTTTGAGCGTGGCCCGCATGGCTTTGGCATTGGTATAGGGACCGAAGTAACGTGCGCCATCCGGATAGCGACGCCGAACGATGCGAACGCGCGGGAATGCCTCATCTGTGATTTTGAGATAGGGGTAGCGTTTGTCATCGCGTAACCGCACGTTGAAGCGCGGTTGGTATCGCTTGATCAAGCTATCTTCGAGCAGAAAGGCTTCCGATTCCGTGGCTGTTTGAATCACCTCGAAATCGGCGATTTCTACGACGAGGGCCTGTGTTCGCTGATGAAGTCCGGCGGGCGATTGGAAATACGATCGTACACGGGAGCGCAAGGCAGCTGCCTTACCCACGTAGACGACGTCACCCTGGGCATCCTTCATCAGATAGACGCCTGGTGAATTGGGCAAGGCCTTGAGCTTGTCTTCTTGCTGCTGATCCTTTGGCATCGTTACGTGGATGGTAGCGAGGTCGGCGTGGTCGCTCAAACTGAGTAGGAACGGTACTTGCCGAGTTGAACGATCTCATTGGCCCATTATAATGGGCACCTCGAAGGTTTTGGGGGTGTAGCTCTAACCGGGAGAGCGCCCGCCTTGCACGCGGGAGGCTGTCGGTTCGAATCCGATCACCTCCACCAGGACAATGTCAAAGCCCCTATTCAAGGGGCTTCTTGCTGCTTCTAACCGACAGACCCAAGTTGTGTGTATAGAGAACGGCTTCGGTGCTGTAGCTTCTGGGGGGAGCACTCTCCATGCAAGATGGCTTCTGGATTTGTGCTTGGAATCACAGCGGCCAATGTAAATCACCACGAACTTACTCAAGCATCATGGGAAGGCGAGTGTTGCGGGTTCGAAGTCGAGTTCGAATCCTCTCAGGGGTCCAGTGTGAGATCAGAAACCGCCCTACGAAGTCGGGAGTTCTCTGTCTCCAGTTCCTTGAGACGTTTCATCTGATTGACCCTCATACCGCCGTATTCCTACCTCCAGCGGTAGTAGGCCATCTGGTGAATGCCAAGTTCTCGGACAACCTCAGGCACCTTCATCCCTTGTGCCAACAGGATTTTGGCTTCTCGCAACTTGGCGATGATTTCTTCGGCTCGTAGTGTCTTCTTGCCACTTTCTGCCTCCTTCCATTGATCCAGACACTAGCTCTACTTCTGGGCCTATTTCAGGGGGTCAGGTCAATTAAATACAGACGACAACTAGATCAATGCGGCTGAGGCTCGCTAGTAGGCCACTTCCATGCAGTCCAGATGATGAGCACAAGGAATAGGCATTCCAGTACCTCGTAGACCCTCCAATAAAGCCAAGTCCCACCATCGCCCACAAACTGAGTACCAACAAGGACAAGAATATGAAATATGCCTACGATGATGTTCACCCATCGATTCGCTCTGGCTTTCAAAGTTAGGGACAGTATTACCATGAACATTGGAAGAGCCATAAGTCCTGCCGCACCAACCAGAAGTGTTTGAGTGAAAACCACACCTTCCAAGTTTCCCTCAACCAGGTCCGCTACGTGCCCTGGTTGATACATAGAGAACATATCGTTGTAAATATAGAAGAACATCAAGGCCACCCATAGCAGAGCAAGTACAACCTTCACGTTCACCTTTCTATCGTCAAGCATACTGGGGATCTTTTTTGCGTTCACATTACCCTCCTTCTCCATCCTGCCTAACACTATGAGCTTGCAACAGGGTTCCGGGGACATTATAAATAATCGTCACGTTCCAGGTCAATCAGGTGCCGTGTCCCCCGAACCCATCAGTATGATTGCGAAGCGAGTGAATGAGGCCAAGAAATCCTAAGAATGAAGGTCTGACCCAGGCGACACGATACAAGGTCTGACCCTGAAGACCTTTCTTGGCTGATCATCGTGGCAAACATAGCCGATTCTGTCCCCTTGGGGACGCCGACTGTGTCTCGAAAGTTCGAAGCTCGTCCAGGCAGGTCCACCAGACATAACTGATTGCAGAACCAGGGAGCCAAGCTCTTTGGTTCTCTCCTTTTCACGGAATGGAAGGCGATAATCGATACCGGGAGTATCCAGAGCGCAAGCCTCGAACCGCCTGAGACCGCAGAAGGAAAGCAACTCAAGAGTCACTCGATCTCTTGATGATTTGGCTGATCTCATCAGGAGGTTAAGAAAGGTCAAAAGACAAGATTTGACCCCAATACGTGACCCCAATACGATGTGTAAGTCTCTTGGGAAGTGCTCTTTGCGGGGATTTGGAACTCCCGCCCGAAACCTACATTCGTCAAGTGCTATCATTAGCCTTTGCGGGCTCTGTTGCTTTAGACTGACTCAAGAGGTGGACCGGCCACAGGGAGGGCTGGTCGGAAAGGGGGAATCAGGGAAGGTATGATTCTGGAGAAGCGTGAACTATACCGATTCCCATGGTCGAAGAACGACAACCCGATCGCTTGGCTGGAGATCACCGACATCTGCGATCTGCACTGTGAAGGATGCTATCGCCAGAAGCTGGCCGGCCACAAGCCGCTGGACGAGATCAAAGAGGAACTCCTCTTCTTCAAGAAGTGGCGAAACCCGGACAACGTGTCCATCGCCGGAGGCGAGCCCCTACTTCATCCGGAGATCCTCGAGATTGTGTCGTTCATCGCGGAAAACGGTATGAAGCCGATCGTGCTCACCAATGCTGAGAAGCTGACGCCTGCCCTCTTGCACGACCTCAAGAAGGCCGGTCTGAGCGGGTTCACAATCCACATCGACAGCCATCAGGACCGGCCCGGTTGGACGGGGAAGAATGAGGCGGAGCATAACGAGCTACGTGAACAGTACGCCAACATGATCGCGGCCGAGAGGGGACTTCTCGTCATCTTCAATTCGACCATCTATCCTTCCACGTACCACGAGATCCCTGATGTTGTGCGTTGGGCGCAGGAAAACGTCCACAAGGTCGACGGTATCGTGTTCATCACCTACCGCACTCTCGATACCGATGCGAGCGTCGGTATTGATACGCACGGACGTGAAGTAGACGCCAACCGCCTCAGCTATACCAGCGAGAGTTTCGACGAGGTGTTCGTCACCAGTCCCGAGGTCTATCAAATCATCAAAGGTGAATTCCCCATGTATGAGCCCGCCGGCTATTTGGGTGGCACAGAGCGCCACGACTCGTACAAGTGGCTGGCCGGGGCCATGATCGGTTCCAAGCATCGCATGTATGGTTCAATCGGTAGAAAGACAATGGAGCTCGCCCAAGCCGGCCATCACCTGTTGTTCGGGACATATCTTGCCTATTTGCCGCAGATGAGAGCGGCATGGCTTCTCTTCCTCATGGCTCCTTGGGACCGGGCGGTTCGTCGTGCGCTCAAGAACCGATTGGCAGATGTTCTCCTCCACCCAGCACGGTTGTTCTCCCGTCTCCGTTTGCAGACCGTCGGCATCATTCAAGCTCCGGACATCCAGCCTAGCGGAAGGGCCGACATGTGCGACAGCTGCCCGGACATGACAGTCTGGAATGGGACACTCATCAACTCTTGCCGAATGGACGAATACCGTTTGTACGGCGGGATGCTTTCTATGGCCGAACGGACAGCAATGCAGGTGCCGGCGAAATCTTCTGTGGTAGAGTGATCCAGCTCCTGAGATTGGTTCAGAGATGGAGCTGGCTCATGGAGAATCAGTCAAGCGTTGACAAGCAACTGCTTGATCTCCTCCCGGCTTGGCCATCGAGAAGCTCCAGATTCCTCCACTTAGGGTACCGGAAAGAGAGATTCCCGAACTCATCCCACGGTTTGACATCAAGACGAACAGAGGGCTTCCGGAACCTCAACCTCCAGCCACTCAGAAGTTCGGAGACCGTCCGCCAGGCTCTACCACAACGAAGTCGAATTGACATGCCAAAGACAAAACGGGCCAATCTGCTGAGGAGCTTGTGGGCCTCGTCCATGCACTCGGGGCACCCCTCTTACGTGACCGAAAGACGCCTCTCGGAGTAGCGCTCGTACCGGCCCTCAGCGACAACCTGTCGGATGCGGTCGATCCCTGTCCACACGTCTTCATAAGATGTATACAACGGAGACAGTCCGAGCCGGATGTTGTCTGACTCCCGGAAATCGGGCAAGACGTTCATCTCCTCAATCAACGCCCGGTTGATCCGATACGCGTTCTCATGGCGAAGGCTCACGTGCGCACCGCGTCTTGCCGGATCACGTGGGGAGGCCAACTCGAAACCAAGCGGTGACAGGATCGAGTCCGCGAGATTCACAAGATAGGATGTCAACTGTATCGCTTTCTCGTGAATGCGCCCAATCCCCGCTTCGAGCAGTGGGTCGAGTGCCGCCTCCATTGCCAGCAGGGACAGAATCGGCGGGGTTCCGACCAAGAAGCGAGCAATTCCCGGAGGGGGATGATAGTCGAGATCGAACGCAAATGGAGAGCGGTGACCGAACCATCCCCAAATGGGAGACTGGGCCTTCTCCTGGAGCCCCTGCCGCACATACTGGAACGCAGGGGCCCCAGGTCCGCCATTGAGATACTTGTACGTGCACCCCACTGCCAGATCCACGGCCCAAGCGTCGAGTTCAATCGGAACCACTCCGGCGGAGTGACTCAGGTCCCAGAGGACCAGCGCCCCCACCTGATGGGCGTGCTCTGTGATTGCGGCTACGTCATAGAGGTAGCCGCTCTTGAACGCGACATGGGAGAGGCAAACAAGCGCGGTGCGCTCGTCGATTGAGTCGAGGAGAGCCTGCTGGTCGATCGTTATCCCGTCGGAGGAAGGGATCACATGAAGGTGATGGCGATCGCCCAAGATGCGGACGCAGCCCTGCAGAACATAGAGGTCGGACGGGAAATTCAACGCGTCAGTGACGATACCCGTGCGGTCCCCCCGGATCGCCAAGCCGGCCAGTACCAGTTTGAACAAGTTGACTGAGGTCGAATCGCTCACGATCAGCTGTTCCGGAGACGCTCCTACGATGCGTGCGATCTTCTCTCCGACACGCGCCGGAGCTTCATACCAGCCAGCGTTCCAACCGCGGATAAGATCCCGCCCCCATTCCAGCTCCACCACCTGCCGCATTCGCTCTCTCACCTGCCCGGGCAACCGCCCGAGCGAATTGCCATCCAAGTAGATCAGCTCAGGCTCCGCAAAGAGGAAGCGCTTGCGAAACGGGGCCAATTCGTCCAGTTCATCCAAGTGCCGGGCATGCGCAAGCCCTGTTTCGAATTTCTTCCCCAGCATGTTCACCTCCCACATTGCAGAAGAGTGACCTAACCCAAGAGTTCAGTCCACCTCTTGAGTTAGTCTAAGTCGCCTCCACGGCCACGGCAAGAGCTGGCATCCAAACCAGCGTCTAGGTGCTGGAGCCACCTAGACGAGGCTGCTGTGGGCCCATCCGTTGCACTCTCGACGCCAGATCTCAATCAATCAGCACTCTCGCTTCCTAATGACGTGTAGAAGGGTTGAGCAGCTCATCCCTCAGCTTACTGTTGACACTCTTGGAGTAGGCATTCTCCCACGGACTGCCGGAGCGAGCGCCGACTCTTGCGTTCTCCAATCGTTCACCCAGACTCCACCAACAAGCCAAGTCTCCTGTCTAGAGGGCTTTTCGGGACATTCTGTGGTCTAAAGCCGCGACGCTTTTGATCGTGAAGAACCTCATTGATTTACCTGTCTCAGCAACTGCATGCATGTTTCATTGCAAGACCCGACTTCGCCGACCCCGCGGTTGCACAGACGAACAACGACCTCAAAGACCCCCCAAGCCCGATTTCGAGACGTCGAAGGAGGCAGCGTACTTCCGGTCCGTTGGCGTATTGAGGTTCACGAATGACCGAAGGTTGGGGTCGAATTCGCGGATCTCCTGTTCGGTGATCTCGCGAACTCGGACCTCGGGGTAGAAGTGGATGATTTTCATGATCCCACCCTCGATTGAACGTGCGATCGGACGCAGGCATGTCGTTCGATAGACGGCGCACAGGGGCTCGTAGTACCCACGAATGACTGGAACAACGACGTCTACATCGGCTGCAGCAGCAAGTAGGTGAAAGACGAGTCCGGACTTGACGTATGGCATGTCGCATGCGATTACAAAGGTCAGATCGGTCTGCGAGGCCGCAAGCCCGGCGTGGATTCCCACGAGGGCGGCTCTTTCCGAGTAGCCGTCTTCAGCGATTCGGATCTGCTGGTTCGGGCTGGAGATCCCGCGTCCTGCCACAATCGTTTCAACGAACAGATCTCCGAGCCGTTGGTGGATCCGTTCGAGAATGCTTGTCTCGCCCATTGGCAGCTCATGCTTGGGGAAGCCCATTCGTTTCCCTTCACCGCCGGCGAGGATGATGAGGGTCGCCTCTTCTCGTTTCACGGGTTCTTTGTCTGCGTTCGCGCGAGAACTGGGCATAGAGTGCCTCTACGTAGTACGCTCGAGTCTGCATGCGGCGACCTTCAACTCGGGGATCTTCGCCTTTGGATCGAGCGCATCATTGGTCAGGCGGTTGGCTGCCGCCTCCGCGAAATGGAACGGGGCGAAGATAGATCCGACGGCAACGCGTTCTGTCTCCCTGGCAGTGGTGACGATCGAGCCGCGGCGCGTAGTCACCTTGATCGAATCGCCATCGGACAACCCAAGCGTCGCCAAGTCCGTGGGGTGAATCTCGATGTATCCCTCATTTTCGTACGCATTCAGGGCCTCCGAACGTCGGCTCATGGACCCGGTATGGAAGTGGTGCAGGATCCTGCCGGTGGACAGGACAAACGGATATTCATCGTTCGGAAGCTCAGCCGACGGCACGTATTCGACAGGATGGAATCGCCCCAGTCCACGGCTGAATCGCTCCTCATGAAGGAATCTCGTTCCGGGGTGATCGGCGGATGGGCATGGCCATTGTAGTTCTTGCGCACGAAGGCGCCGGTGGCTGATGCCACCGTAGATCGGTGTGACTTCGGCAATCTCGTCCATGATCTCGGCCGCGTTCGCGTAGCCCATCGGATAGCCCATCCGTGTCGCCAGATCGGCGATGATCTCCCAATCCTGGCGCGCCTCGCCCGGCGAATCGATGGCCTTGTTGACCAACAGGAGGCGCCGTTCGGTGTTGGTGAACGTTCCATCTGTCTCGGCGAACGACGCAGCGGGCAACACCACGTCGGCAAGCTGCGCCGTCTCAGTGAGGAAGACATCCTGAACGACGAGGAAGTCCAGCTCCTTAAGTGCTTCCTCGACGTGATTCAGATTGGGATCCGAGACCATCGGATTCTCTCCCATGATCACCATCCCCTTCACCTGTCCTTCGTGGGCGGCGTGCATCATCTCCACAATCGTCAGGCCGACGTTCGGGGAGATCTTCCTTCCCCATGCCTCCTCGAACCGGGTCTGCGTCTCCGGCGCCGTGACCGCCTGATAGCCCGGACAGACATTGGGAAGGGCTCCCAGATCGCAGGCACCTTGTACGTTGTTCTGGCCGCGAAGCGGGTTTACCCCGGACGAGGCCTTGCCGACGTTGCCGGTTAGCATGGCGAGATTTGCCAGGGAGAGCACGTTGTCGGTCCCGTGTGTGTGTTGGGTGATCCCCATCGAATAAACGATGGCGGCTGCTGGAGCAGCCGCATACATCCGAGCAGCCGCGCGGATGTCGTCAGCAGAGACCCCGCTGATCTCCGAGGCACGCTCGGGGGGATAGGAGTCGACGACCTCCCGGAAGGCGTCGAAGTCCTCCGTCCGGTTGGCGATGAACGCCTCGTCGTGAAGACCCTCGCTCAGGATGACATGCATCAACCCGTTGATCCAGGCAACGTCTGTACCGTTTCGCTGACGCAGCCACAGTGAGGCGTACCGAACCAGATCGATCTTCCGCGGGTCGACGACGATCAGTTTGGCCCCGTGGTAGCGGACGGCCCGTTTTATGAGATTGGCGATGATCGGATGCGTCTCGGTGGTATTCGAGCCGGTGACCAAAATACAGTCGGCGAATTCGATCTCCTCAATGGAGTTGGTCATCGCCCCCGACCCGAACGCCGCTGCGAGTCCGGCGACGGTCGAGGCGTGGCAAAGGCGAGCGCAGTGGTCGACGTTGTTCGTCCCGAGACAAGCTCGCATGAACTTCTGGAAGACGTAGTTTTCCTCGTTGGTGCAGGTTGCTGAAGAAAGACCGGCGATCGCGTCGGCTCCGTGCTCCTCTTTGATCGCCGAGAGCCTGGCGGCCACCTCGTCCAATGCCTCATCCCACGACACCGCGACCAACTCTCCGTTCCGCCGTATCAGCGGACGAGTGAGACGATCGTCTTTTTGAATATAGGTGTGACCGAACCGGCCTTTGACGCAAGTTGAGCCATAATTGGGGACTATCTCGGAACCGGTAATCTTGGCAATCCGTCCGTCGTGGACCCACAGATCGAGCCGACAACCGACACCGCAATAGGAACATGTCGTCTGCACCGGGCGCATCTCCCACCGCCGCGGAGGCTGAACTTGGAGCTTCTCGCGGATTGCTCCTGTCGGGCAGCGTTGGACGCACTCTCCACAACCGTCGCAGTCGGATGCCGCCCAGTCGTGTGGGCCGGCAGTGACAACCGCGTTGAGGCCACGGTAAGCGTAGCTAAGGATCTCTTTCCCCTGAATCTCATCACATGCTTTGATACAGCGCTCGCATAGGATGCACTTACTTGGGTCGTAGACGAGGACTGGCGACGAAGCATCCTCTTCCAAGAGTTGCTGTACGGGAGATGGATAGCGGCGCGATCGCTTGTCAAGACCGTACCGATAGGCAAGATCTTGAAGTTCGCACTCTCCGTTCGACTCACAAACAAGGCAATCGCAGTTGTGCTCGGCGAGCAGGAGTTCGATGAGTGATTGACGGTCGGCCTCCAGTTCGTCGTCGAACGCGGTGAGCGCCATACCATCCTCGGCCTGGAGAGTGCAGGCTGTTGTCGTACCTGGTCGTCCCTCGATCTTGACGAGGCAGAGGCGGCAACCTCCAGTCGGCGTCAGTCTCGGGTGATAGCAGAGGCCGGGAATGTCGAAGCCGTTCCGTCGAGCGACGGCGAGGACGTTCTCCCCCATCTTGGCCTCCACGTGACGTCCATCGATTGTGAGCGCCATACGTTGGGTCATGATCGCACCGCCCGGGTCACTGCCCCGAACGGGCAGGCCGTGAAGCATGCTCCACATCGGATACAGAGGGCCTCGTCGATTGTGTACGGAGGTGTGCCCGGTGTTCCAGTTGCCGCATCTGTGGGACAAGTTTTCGCGCACTTGTCGCATGCTTTGCATGTCTCCGGATCGATTGAGTAGGCGCCCGTCAGCGCTTCGCAAACGCCGGCAGGACAGATTCCATCTTCGATGTGCGCTCTGTACTCATCTTCGAAGTGTAGGAGTGTTGACAGGACCGGATTTGGAGCCGTCTGGCCAAGCCCGCAAAGAGAGGTGGACTTGATCATCTCTGCCAGCTTTCTCAGTCTATCGAGGTCCTCCAACTCTCCCTCGCCTTCGGTGATTCGAGCCATGATGTCACGCATCGTCGGAATTCCGACGCGGCAAGGCAGACACTTCCCGCATGACTCGCTGGCAGTGAAGTCGAGGAAATAGCGCGCGACGCTGACCATACACGCCGTGTTGTCGAGCACAATCACTCCGCCGGAACCCATGATGGCTCCGTGTTCGCCGAGCGACTCGTAGTCGATTGGCACGTCGAGGAGCTCTTCGGGTAGACACCCACCGGATGGGCCTCCGAGCTGTGCCGCCTTGAACTCCCGGCCACTAAGCATTCCGCCGCCAATATCGAAAACGATGTGGCGGAGCGTAGTTCCCATGGGCACCTCGACGAGTCCATTGTTGGCCACTTTCCCGGTGAGCGAGAAGATTTTCGTTCCCTTGCTCGTCTCGGTTCCATTCTTGGCATACCAATCGGCCCCTCGGAGAATAATCGGCGGGACGTTAGCATAGGTTTCAACGTTGTTGATGTTTGTTGGTCGGCCCCATAGTCCGGATTGAGCCGGGAATGGTGGCCGGGGGCGCGGCATCCCGCGCTTCCCTTCGATCGACTGAAGAAGTGCCGTCTCCTCGCCGCAGACGAACGCGCCAGCTCCCTCCATCACGTGGACATCGATTGAGAAGTCACTCTCAAGAATGTGTTCACCAATGAAGCCGATGTCTCGTGCATCGTTGATTGCCTTATGAATGTGTTCGACAGCAAGCGGGTACTCGGCACGCACATAGATGTATGCTTCACATGCGCCAATCGCGCGAGCGGCAATTAGCATCCCTTCGAGGACGGCATGAGGCGTTGCTTCAATCAGGCTCCGATCCATGAATGCCCCGGGATCGCCCTCGTCTGCGTTACAGACAACGTACTTGATCTCTCCAAGTGCATCACGGGTGAACTGCCACTTACGACCTGTCGGGAAGCCGGCTCCTCCGCGACCGCGGAGTCCTGAGCGAAGGACCTCGTCAACAATCCCGTCGGCATCCATGTCGAGGATCGCCTTGGCAAACGCCTGATATCCGTTGTGGGCGATGTAGTCGCTAATCGACGTCGGATCGATCCTACCGTTGAGATCAAAGACGATCCGCTGTTGACCCGTGTAGAAACGGATGTCGTCTCTGTTGGGGATTCGCTCGCCCGTGACTGGATCCTCCAGGAGGATGTCCTCGACGAGCTCTCCGTTTTCGATCGTCTCCGAAACGATCCGAGATGCGTCCTCAGGGGCTACCCCGTGATAGAAGATGCCTGCCGGCTCTATGACTACAAGTGGGCCGCGCTGGCAGTAGCCTTGGCAGCCTGTCGGCATGACATCGACCCTGTCCGAGAGGCCGCGCTGGCTAAGTTCCTCGATGAGCGCATCCTTCACCTCAACGCCGCCACAAGCCCGGCACCCGGTTCCGTTGCAGACGGTGATCCGTTGCTCGAATGCGGCCAAGCGAGCGAGTCCCTGCTGCTTGAGTTCGTCAAGCTCAGCGCGAGAAACAACCGGCCTGCTCATCCGGCCTCCTCAAGCGCTCGGTCCACGATCGCAACCGCAGTGTCTGGGGTCAGCAACCCGTGGTAGATATTGTCGACCACCATCACCGGAGACAGGGCGCAAGCCCCGAGGCAGGCAACGGTCTCGAGTGTGACGGCAAGATCTTCCGTGGTCTCACCAGGCGTAATCCCGAGGTGCAACTGCAGGGCTTTCAGGATCCGATCTGCACTGCCGACATGGCACGCGGTCCCCGTACAGAGGCGGACGATGTGTTCGCCGCGGGGGCTGGTGTGGAACAGGTGATAAAACGTGACGACTCCGTGGATGCGTGAGATCGGAACACCGAGATGGTTGGCGACGAGTGCTTCTGATTCGGGCGAAATGAACCCGAGTGCATCCTGGACACATCGTAGGACGTGGATCAGGCTCTCCGGACGCTCCGCATGACGCTCGATCTTATTCTGCAGCTCGCTCGGAAATTGATCCTGCACCGGCGCTCCCTTCAGCAGTTCCCATCTCCGGCCTAGAACAGGCCGACCGTCTCCCCATTCTCGTCGATGTCGATCTTCATAAACGCCGGGAACGTCGCCAGACCAGGCATGGTGCTCATCGTTCCGATCAATGGATAGATGAAGCCGGCCCCGACGCTTGCGCGCACCTCACGAACCGGCACGGTGAACCCGGTTGGCGCTCCCTTCAATGTCGGATCGTGCGACAACGACAGGTGAGTCTTGGCCATGCAGATCGGCAGGTTCCCGAAACCGGCCCGCTCGTAGTCCGCAATCTGCTTCTCGGCTAGCGGCTCGTAGGAGACGCCGTCTGCACCGTAGATGTCGACCGCGATCTTCTTGATCTTCTGCTTGATCGACCAGTCGAGAGGGTAGAGGAACTTGAAATCTGACGGCTTCTCGCACGCCGCCACAACCGCTTCAGCCAACTTCGCCGCGCCCTTACCCCCGTCGGCCCAGTGCGTCGTCACCACCGAGTCCTCGGCCCCTTGGCCGATCGCGTAGTCGCGGATCATCTCCAGTTCCGCCGGAGTGTCATCCTTGAAGGCGTTCACCGCGACGACGACCGGAATGCCGAATCGGAGCGCGTTCTTGATGTGTACACCCAGGTTACACAACCCCTTCTCGAGCAGCGGTAAGTTCTCCTTTGTGTAGGTCTCATCGAGCGGCCTGCCGGGCTTCACCTCGGGGCCGCCGCCGTGCATCTTCAGTGCTCGCACCGTTGCCACCAAGACGACCGTATTCGGGATGAGGCCGGAATAGCGACACTTGATGTCGAAAAACTTCTCCATCCCGATGTCGGCACCGAAACCGCTTTCGGTGACCACGTAGTCGCCAAGCTTGATGGCGATCTTGTCGGCGATGATCGAACTGTTTCCGTGGGCGATGTTGGCGAACGGACCGGCATGAACGAACGCCGGCTGGCCTTCGAGCGTCTGCATCACCGTTGGCTTGATCGCTTCTTTCATCAACACAGTCACGGCACCGGCAACCCCCAGTTGTTCGACGGTTACCGGTTCACCCTTCTTGTTGAGGCCGACGATCATCTTCCCGAAGCGTTCGCGCATGTCCTTGAGCGAAGTTGCGAGGGCAAGAACAGCCATGATTTCCGAAGCCACCGTGATGTCGTAGCCCGTCTTGCGCGGAAAGACGGGGCTTGGCGAGCCGTCCTTGAGTTTGTCGTCGTTGAAGCCGATCTGGATTTCGCGCAACGATCGGTCACAAATGTCAACGACCCGACGCCAGGTAATCGTGTCGGGATCGATGTCGAGCCGCGTGATACCGCGCCTGGCGAGCGCCTCGTCGCTCTGACGGCTTTCGTGGAACAGCCGCGTATCAAGCGCTGCAGCAACGAGATTATGGGACACAGTGATGGCGTGGATGTCGCCGGTCAAATGCAGATTGAAGTCCTCCATCGGAACGATCTGCGAGAAGCCGCCACCGGCGGCGCCTCCCTTGATGTTGAACGTCGGTCCCATGCTTGGCTGACGGATGCAACAGATCACGTTCTTGCCGAGTTCCGACCCGAGTGCCTGCGTCAGCCCGACCATCGTCGTCGACTTTCCTTCGCCAAGTGGCGTTGGGGTAATGGCCGTAACGTCGATGTACTTCCCGCTCGGCCGATCGGCGAGACGATCAAGAATTTCGAGCTTGATCTTGGCCTTCCATTTCCCGTGTGGTTCGAGCTCGTCCTCAATGATGCCCAACTCCGCCGCCACCTGTGTGATCGGCTTGGGGCTGGCGGCCTGTGCAATCTCCAAATCAGATGGAACCTTCTTGCCGTTTCCGACCACGCCTACCTCCTTGCTTGTTACCCTATGCTCCGTCTAGTGGCCGTTTGTCGATCGAGAACGCGACCGGCTCACTACCTACTTGGCGTACATCATTTCTTTCAATTTGAGTGCAGCCCGTTTCTTGTCGATGTGGGCGATCATCATCTGAGCCGCCTTGACCGGGTCGGCTTCAAACGCGAACTTCCCACCGACTCGCTCCTCGATTCCATCAGTCAAGTACTGAGTAAGCGCTTCAGAACCCTCGATTGCGAATGGCATTCCCAACACC
>Ga0114923_10000722_pt1 | contig 24377 bp, 25 predicted proteins | sample SumtaG_FD_89578 | JGI IMG/M metagenome (GOLD analysis project Ga0114923, IMG submission 89578) | Deep subsurface microbial communities from Indian Ocean to uncover new lineages of life (NeLLi) - Sumatra_00157 metaG | ecosystem: Environmental > Aquatic > Marine > Oceanic > Sediment | place: near...
ATATAATAATTATAAGAAAAAACAAACAAAGTGAAAAAAAAAATGACCCAAGCTTATGAAGAAACAATGGAAATGAATAGTATTGAAGTTGAAGAGATTGAACATCCTGAAGTTCAAAAATCAATGGAAAGTGGAGTTGATGAACTTCTTGGAGATTTGAATCCAAGATATTTTGAAGAAGCAATGTCCATGGAAGAAGCCAAAGAGCGAATTCATGCCGCAAAAGCTTATTCTAATTATAGCTTCAATACATATGGTTTTTAATTAATTTTTTTCTCTCTTATTTTTTAAGTGTTTTTGATGCCTTTTTGGTATTGAAATAATAAAATTCTCTAAATCATTAAGACAATATATAAAAAAGATGATAATTCATAAAAGATTACATTTCAAATTCATTGATTCACTGTAATGTATTGTCAATTATTCTATCTACTTTTAACTTGATATCTAACTTAGCAGAAGAAGTATCTTTTAACACATGCTTGGTTTCAATGAAAATATTAGTACTAAGCATTTTCATTAATGGAAGATCTGGTTCTCCCTCAAGTAAAAAGACAAAATAAATTATCTTCTCTTCACCAAGCAGTTCTTTTGTTATAATCGTTATTTCATAATTTTCACCATAAGAGATTGTCGCAATCTCCTCTTTAAATATTTGCTTACCTATAACTCCTATAGCAGAAATTAATCCGCTAAGAATAGCGGGATCTATGTCTCCCAAACCTTGATCTATTTTCTTAGAATAGAAGGGATAACCTTCTGAATCACAAACTAGTATTGATTTAATCATAGGTACGTTTAGATGTCATATTTTTTTTCTATTCTTTATTATATAAATAAACGTTTTCTTACTTTTAATTATGGGTTTATTTACACTTATAATATGTAGTTCAGAAATAATATGACTAAACTCCAAAATTTTAAATTAACACCAAGGTTTATTGTACCCAATAAAAACGACATCTGCTGTAAATACTTTATTTAACAATTCCCAAAGATAACTTTTACCGTTTTCTATATTTGTAACCGTATAGTTATACTCAATAAAATCTTCAGGATAATGTAAATATAAAGTCTTTAATTGATATTTTTCAGTTATGGAGAAACAAAAATATAAATATGGAAAAAACTATTAAATAAAACATATAAAAAGAAATTTTTCTACATTTCGATGAATTCTTACATATAAAGAAATCATAATGTGCAAAAAACAATGGCAGCAAAAATACGAATAATTATTGGGATGTATGGAAATTAAAGCACAAAATAAAATAACGAACCTAGAACCTAATGTATTTATTGTTGACGATGACGTTTCAGCCATAATTATTTATACAGGTTTTCTTGGATTGCACGGTTTCAAAGTAATGGATTCTGCAGAAAATGGTAAAGTAGCTGTGAATAAGTTTAAATCTTTTTTAAAAAATCCTGGTGAAATTCCTGATGTAATTTTAATGGATCATAGAATGCCAATAAAAAATGGAATTGAGGCTACTAAAGAGATAATACAAATCGATTCAGACGCTAAAGTCATTATTGTTAGTGCAGATCCTCAAATAAGAGAAGAAGCTATTATTGTGGGAGCCGCCAGTTTTATAGAAAAGCCGTTTAAAATTCAGGATATTATAACTGCCATTAATAACGTGTTAAAACCTAAAATTAATTACTACGACATAATACTCGATATTTATAACAAATTCTCCACTGGGAACCATGAGAACCAATTATTAATCCCTAAGCTTATAGTTGAAATTACTGAAAAGCTTTTTAAAGATATTTCAAAACAAGAATATCTTAATCTCTTAATCCTTATTCAGAATTTATTCATGACTGATATTCCCGATTATTGTTATTCCAAAGGTAAACTAATAACAATTCTTAATTATAATGAATACGAATCCTATATGACACTGATGAAAGAAGAATTTATACCTTCAAGCTGTAGTTCTTATTCTTTCTAATTTATAATATCTTTAAGTTTAACATTAGGATGATGATACCTTTTAGTTTTTAACCTGTGAGTGCCAAATTGAATGGATTTTTTTATTAAAATATAATCTAAAAATAGAGAAGTTAGAAAATATATTTTGAATGTTTCAACTCTAATTAAATCTGCTTTCTAAGTGTTCTATGAAATCTCTGTGCTTTTTAGGTGCGTCCCCGTATTCCTCGTCAATAACATTAAATTTTGAGTATAGTTGACCAATTTGCTTAGTAGAAAGTGATCTGTCCATCCAAGGGTATAAGATCTCATCCTCCTTTTTTATATGCTCAGGTAATATCTCACTGTAAGCACTCAAATGCTTTGCAAGAGTTTCCTTATCTTTATCCTTAATTGCTTGAACCATTGCTTTCACATGAGCGCGAACTTTTACGTGATCATTCCTTATCACCTTAATAATAGCCAAGTTTTCATCAAAATATTTGAACGTCTCATCTTCTTCTTTTGCATGATGGTATTTATCAGCATAATTTCGAATAAAATCGATGCCACTATTGATTAGATTTAATCCTTCTTCCGTTTCTAAGTCTAAATTCTCAATTACTTTTGGGATAAGAGCTAACCACCTTTTTATTAAGACATGTTCGTCAACCATCTTTTTCATAGGAGGTGAATATTTGATTTCCCCTATGTGCTTTGCTTTTCTCTTACTTTTTGGAAAGGTAACTTTCTTATCCGGATAAATCACTTGTGAAATTCTTGACATTAGTTCATTTTCCAAATCGTCATCAAAATTGTGAATTTCTACAATATCTTTAAGGAAGCATAAACCTTCCACACATGCACCACAACCAACTTCATATTCATCTAGAATTTGCTCAATTTCTGGAAATTCTGTAATAATTTCTTTAATACCTTTATTAAGATATACTTCTACGCTCAAATTACTTAACTCCTTTATTTAAATTCTAAAATCTTAATTTAATCAAAAAATGAAGATCATTTAATTTTATTTACGAACATGTTCCCAAAATACAATTATAAGAATAAGTTGTTCTACCTTGATATATTACTTCTACAGATTATTTCTTCTGAGTTTTTAAATCTTGAATTGTAATCTCTGGATGGTGATACCTTTGTGTTTTTTTCGATTCACTTCCAAATTGAATGGCTTTCTCAGGGCAATAATTAATACAAGCTAAACAAAGTTGACATTTATGTTGCCATCGAGGGCCCCCTTCAACTAAGAGTATATTACTAACTGGACAAATTTCCTTACATACCCCACAATTATTACAAGTATCTTCAACATAAAAGGATTCATCTCTTTTATTAACTTTTTCTCTAAAATTGGCATTAAATTTTTCAATTTGGTATTTCCCATCATAAATTAAAAATTCTCTTTTAAGAATATCTGGATCAAGGTTATTTTCTTCATTCTTGATCATCTCAGAAATAACTTCGACTTGCCGAGATGCTTTTTCAAAAAGCAAACTTTGACGATCTTTCGGAGTAGTTTTATAGGCGATAATGTAGTTTGTTGGCATGACGATTATATACCCTAAATGAAGCTTTTTAGCTTTTGTATTTAAAATCCTTTCTAACTGCTGAAAAGGGAATTCTGTTGTGCCCCCAGCACTTACTACTACGGCAAAAAAATATCCCGTTTTGCTAAGATCAATTTTATTTAAAAAATCAAAAACAATCTTAGGTAAACCCGAATAGTATAGAGGAAAGATAAAGCCTACCTTTTCACTTGTTGCCGTCAGATTATCTTCTTGCCATACCTTAGCAATGGGTACAAGTTCACAATCCTCTAAATTATCAGAAATACTTCTTGCGATTTTTAAAGAATTACCCGTTCCGGTAAAAAAATAGATTGTAGTATTCATAAAATATCTACTTCTTTTGATTGGATCATTTTAAAAGAGCTTAGTAATATTTTGAACTCACGCAGATCTTAGACTAAAAATCCACTTTACCTTACATTGGCGGGAACAGAAAAATCGCTTTATTGGTTTTTGAGCTATATTGATATGATGATACTCTTTATTCCATTTATTATTGACGATTTCCTTTCCGCAGTTTTCACAAATAGGCATTATTCGTTTCTTCTTCTTTTCGTATTTGGATTGAATGGTCTATCATTTATAATTCCTTATTTTTAAATGTGGTTTTCGAGTTTTTTTCTAAATTTATTAAGTTTATACAGATTACATAAAGTAACAAAAATTTTTCAGTTATGAAGGTTATTATATGACGATTTTATTAAACCCTAAAGAGCATAATCGATATTATCCCGACGAAGATTCGAGAAACATAATGACAAAAACTATTGAGTTCTTCGAAAAGAAAGGGAAAGCCAAATTAAAAGAAGACGACAGGAAAAAAGTTTGGTATTCTGATTTTCTCGAGTTTCAGAAGCAAAATGAGATTTTTGCCAAACTTTTAACACCGGAACCTTATGGTAAAAATGGAAATTATCGTTGGGATACTTGGAGGATTTGTGAATTTAATGAAATTCTTGGTTTTTATGGTCTAGGTTATTGGTATACATGGCAGGTCTCCATTTTAGGCCTTGGTCCGATTTGGATGAGTAACAATGAAGTTATTAAAAAAAAAGCTGCAAAACTACTAGGTGAGGGCGCTATCTTTGCATTTGGTCTTTCAGAAAAAGCTCACGGAGCAGATATCTATGCAACTGAGATGTCTCTTACCCTACAAGAAAATGAAACGTATAAGGCTAACGGAGAGAAATATTATATTGGTAATGGTAATGAGGCAGAGATGGTTTCAAATTTTGGCAAGCTAGCTGACATAGATGGAATCATCCCTCCATATGACATGAAAAATAAAGATCAATATGTTTTTTTTGTGGCCAATTATAAACACAAAAATTATGAACTAATAAAAAATGTTGTTGATAGTCAGAATTTTGTTGCTCATTTTGCCCTTCATGATTACCCCATTACAGAAGATGATATTCTTTCTAAAGGTGAAAATGCTTGGAATGCTGCCCTAAATACCGTGAATGTCGGCAAATATAACTTGGGTTGGGCTTCAATTGGAATATGTACTCATGCATTCTATGAATCTATTCATCATGCTGCTCATCGTGAATTGTATAATATGTATGTTACTGATTTTCAACATGTGAAACAGAGCTTTGTGGATGCTTACACACGTTTAGTGGCAATGAAATTATTCGGATTAAGAACTGCTGATTATATGCGAATAGCCTCTAAAAAAGACCGTCGATATCTGCTTTATGCTCCTGTAATGAAAATGAAAACTACAACACAAGGTGAAGAAGTTATTAATCTTTTGTGGGATGTCATTGCTGCCAAGGGTTTTGAAAAAAATATGTACTTTGAAAGCGCTGCAAGAGATATTCGTACTTTACCAAAACTTGAGGGAACTGTTCACGTTAATATTGCTCTAATCTTAAAATTTATGCTTAACTTCTTTATGAATCATAAAAATTATGAGGATATTCAACGTCAAGATCAAGCGGGAAATGATACCTTCCTTTTTAATCAAGGTCCAACTCGAGGGTTAGGACGTGTTCGTTTTCATGATTGGAAGCCAGCGTTTGAAAAATATCAATTGCCCAATGTTAAGATCTTCGTAGAACAAATTAAATTATTTAACGAATTAGGCACTAAAGCAATGCCAAGTGTAGAACAGCAAAAAGACATGGATTTTATGCTTTCCGGGATCGGTCAAATCTTTTCTCTCATAGTTTATGCTCACCTTATCATCGAAAATACCTCTATCTATAATATAGATGATGATACATTAGATCAAATTTTCAATTTTCTTGTACGGGATTTCTCAACATTTGCTTTGAATCTCTATAATAAATCAGGTATTAATAATGAACAGATGGAGTATTGCATCCAAATGATAAAGAAACCAAATGTAGATCTGGAAAGATTTAGTAAAGTCTGGAATACCGTACACTCCTTAAAAGATGCATATCAAATGAATGATTAATATTTTCATGAAGGAAAATTCAGTTTGGTCTGATAATCTCTTCACATGGACTGACATCTTCTCCAATTGACCACAAAAAGAAATGTGATCCTGTAGGTCCTAACCATTTAAATTGTTTTGATATTATTTTCTGTTTTGCTTCATAAGGTTTATCGCAAAATGATTTCAGATAGTTTTCGAATGATTTGTACTGTTTTACTATATCCAAAAACACTTTAGCATTTGAAACAATCGCTGTAACTTTCCTTGAATTTCTTATTATTTTAGGAGACTCTAACGCATCAAAGATCTCATCAACTGTCCAATTTGAGAGAATCTCTGGATCAAAATCATGAAAGATTTCTTTTGTTCCTTCCCACTTATTTCTCACCACTTGATAGGAAAATCCTGCATTAAAAACAGCTTTACTTAGTATTTCAAAATATCCCTTATCATCCTTTGGTTTATCTCTTGGCGGAACAACTTTTTGATACATTTTATTCACTCTTTTTGAAATTATATTTTTGATTTAAGTTTAGATTCATGATTACTCACACTGATTTGCTTATATAATCCTTCTCATTTTGACTTATAATTTAATCCGCTTTTTTTTCTTAGTTAATAAGTAAAGTAATCAGTAAAAATTATCATCTATAATGAATATAGGTAGAAATAGCACAATCCCTTTTTTTTGATAATTTTTAGAGTCTTATATTCATCATTGCCTTCTCATGTAGAGCTTGTTCTATTACCATTTGATAATATTCATAGGACTGAGCTCCAACTACGAATTTATTCCCGATTAGAAAGGTGGGTACTCCATTAATTCCACATCTTCCCAGGTCAAACATGTTCTTCTCCATTCGTTTGACGGGTTCATCACTTTTTACATAAATCATTATCTCTTCTTTGTCCAATCCAACGGATTTTGCTAGATCTATGAGTAAAGAAAGATCTCCAATATCCCTCCCTTCTATCCAATAAGAATCAAAAACTAGTTTGTGAAACTCGTCAAACACCCCTTTTGTTCTTGCAAACTCAGAAATAAATAATGCTAATTGTGAATTCGGTAACGTTTTAGTAAACTTTAAGTTAAGTCCGTCCTCATCTGCTAATCTTTTTACATTTGCCATAACCTTCTCTAAATAATCTTTAGGAAATGATAAACCTTCCATCTTAAATCCTTCCTTAGGGGTTTCAGGGTGAAGCTCAAATGGTTCCCACTCTACATCAAGATCATATTCTTCTTTTAACTTCTCTATCCGGTGGAAACCGATATAACAAAAAGGACAGATATAATCGGAGTAAACAATAACTTTCAACTTTTTTTGATTCATAAATCACTCTTTAGAAGAGTAAATAAGCATATATATTTTATGTAATAAAAAAATTAAAAAAAATAAGAATTATACTTATATTTATAAATTTCAAGCAAAATCGATTCTATCTCATTTTTCTATCAGCAATAAGTTCTCCCCCCACTCCTACGTTTTGAGCGAGGTTCTCCTTAATTAATACAGTAAATACATTTCTTGGCAGTTTATAAGCTTTCTCGATAGCATCTGTAATTTCTTTAACTAAAACTCTTTTGACCTCAATGTCTTCAATTGGAGGTCCCTCTAAAGTTGCTGTTGGCATATTTTCTTACCTTTCTTATCTCTTTTCTATGATATGATTAATTTTTACTATAAATTAATTAATTATTCCTCTATTAGAATGGAATTTAATAAATCTTGCTTTAGGAATAGAAAGATAGCAAAAACAAAGATAAATAATATAATCCAAAAAGTAACTGTAAATTATTCAGAATTTGTATGAATTTTTTGTCCTATTCATTGATTAAGAAGAAATCCTGTAAGAGTCTCAAATGATTTTTCTACATTTTGACCTGTTTTGGTTGAGATTTCACTATAACTAGAGAGATTATATTTTTTAACGATTTCCATCCCATCTTCTCTATTTAGCTCACGAAACTCTTTTAAATCTAATTTACTGCCAACCAACATAATTGGAACATCACTTGCTATTTCTCTTACTATTTGAGTCAGTTCTGATATATGGCTTAAAGAGTTAGAGTTCGTAATATCATATACAATCATAACGGCATTTGCCCCTTTGCAATAAGTCGGTATGAGGAATTTAAATCTTTCGTCGCCCCCTACATCCCAGACTTGCAATTTAATTTTCTTTCCATGCAGTTCTATTGTTTTAACATAAAAATCCACTCCAATGGGTAACCTTTCTGAGGGATCAAAAAGGTCAAAGCAAAACTGCTGTGCTAAAGTAGTTTTTCCTACTTCAGGTTCACCCAATAAAATGATTTTAAAAGTATGATCATAATTAAAGGGCGGTCTAAAGATAAGCTTCCTTCTTTTTGTGAGTTTTATCTTTTTCCAAATTTGTATGAATTTCGAGGTTACTTTCATCGCAATAACAGTTTTTATAAAAAATTTATATTAATTCCCTTAAATACGTCTTACCTTAGATTAAAAAAGTAAAGATAAGAATATAAATCTTACAGTTATGTCCTTTTTTCACATGACTTAAAGGAAATTTATTGTCTCTTTTCAATATTTTCACATAACTAAAAGGAATTAATACTAAATAAATTAAAAAAAAATAAGGAGTTTAGCTTTTATTTCTTCCCTTTCTTAATTATATGTGGATGATTTCCAACTAATTTAACCAAACTTTGATAATAGTGATTTCATACACGAGATTTAAGAGCTGAAGTCTTTCGTTTAGAAATCATTGGAGCAAAATACTTGTTTAAATAAAGGGTAGCTTCTTATACATGAATAATTTATAAAGTAAGATTTTAATAGTGAAAAACACCCTTTCTAGCTGTAAAAATACCTAAGTGTAAAAATATGAAAAAATCAGTTATTAAAGAAGAAATAACAATTAAATGCACACCTCATGAAATTTATGAGGCTTTCATGGACTCAAAGATACATTCTCAACTTACAGAAAGTAAAGCTAAAATAAACCGTAATATTGGTGGAAAGTTTACCGTTTTTGAAGGAGATATCAATGGAAAAAATGTTGAATTAATTGAGGACAAAAAAATTGTACAAACCTGGAGAAGCGAGGGTGAAAATTGGCCAAAGGGACATTATTCTACGATTACTCTAATTTTTGAACCAATCGATGAGGGAACATTGATAAAATTTACACAAGTCGATGTTCCTGAAGGATCTATTGAATTTGTAAAAGAAGGGTGGAATACATATTACTGGGATCCACTAAAAAAACTGCTAGAAGAATAAATTAAGAAGCAATTACTTGCTTTTTTCTGATTTTAATTCTCGTTCCAATAATTTAATATTTCGGTCGATTACTTTCGATTTAGTTTTCTTTTCTTTAGCAATTGCCTTAACGTTTCCATTTAGAGCTTTTTCCTTGGCTTTCTTCAAATTGTTATACTCTTGTTCTAAGTTTTTTATAACAGGAGTTAATTTTTTCTTTTTTAACATCAAATCATCGATCTTGCTAACAAGTTCAGCAAGTAATGCTTGTTGATTCTGCAATTTTAATCCAATTTCGCTAATTTTAGGATCATATTCTTCATTTATTTTGTTTTTGATATAGGTATCCTTTTTCTTCGCGGTCTCTTCTATACTTTCAATTTCAATCGCAATCTTATTAATTTTATCTCTAAGCTCTTGTGCACTAAATTCTTCTCCTGACATTTTAGTTTCATTTATCCAAATTTTTGAACTATGTTAAATAATCAGAAAATCATTTCATTCCTTTTTTTCTGAGACTTCCTCTTCTAAAACTCCTAATAACTCTTTTTTTCTCTTTTGAAGGTCGTTTTCTAATTCACCATTTGTAGGTAATAAATCGTCTTCCATGTCAAGATCTAATATGGACATTTTCTCGATAAATCCTTCGTACAAGCCGTTGATAATTTTGTTTAGTTTGGATACCGCTCCTACGATATTAGGGTTCGTTTTAGGAATGCTCTCACTACTTTCTATCTCTTCATTTATTATTTTTAACTCCATTGACATTTCTTCTAAGGATTCAAATATATATCTGTCGTTTTCTAACTGAGATAATTTCTGTTCCTCTGATTTCTTTCTCGTTTCCTCTACAGTTTCCCAATATAGCTCTCTAATTCCATCTTTAATTAATTGCTCATTTATTTTTATTTTCTCTTTATCAATTTCTTCATAATTTTTTATTTCATTTATGTAGAACCCAGAATAAATACCATCATTCGTTTGCATCTTTTCCGCAAATTTCTTACACAAGGTTGCTATACCATCCTCAATTTCCGGAGAAATCTGATTATAAATAATTAGTGAAACCATTAACATTTCTCTGGATCCACGAGCCCAATCTGAAGGGATTTGAAAGTAGTAATTCAAAAATTTAAAATCTTCAAAGGAATGCATGAAAAATTCTTCATCCTTCTGCTGAGTCATAACATCATAAAGCCTATCTGATATTTCGGCCCCTACTTGATCTGGGGGATAAGAATAAAATATCAATGGTCCAATTCTTGTATGGAAAAATGATAACATAGCAATCATTTTCTTTCACTCCTATATCGATCTCTTCTATGTTTTAATAAGATGATCTCAGCATTTAAATAATTATTTGTTTTTATCTGTAGCAGTATTTTGTAATAAAAAAAGCAAAGAATTTGTTTTTCATACTTTGTTTTAAAATTAACCAAAAAGAAAATCTAAAAACATCTATAAAAGAAACTAGTGAGTTCAAGTAATGGTATTATTTCTTAGTCTTTAGTTGAAAATCTAAGGAAACTGAATTAATGCAATAACGACAGCTCGTGGGGTTTGGGCCATCATTAAAAATATGACCCAAGTGCCCTCCACAGTTACTACAGAGGACTTCAGTACGTTGCATATCATAACTTGTATCTGGCTTTTCTTGAACATTAAGTTCATCATAAGGCTTGTCAAAACTTGGCCATCCTGTTCCAGAATCATGTTTTTCTTCAGAAGAGAATAGAGGTGCTCCACAACCCGCGCATTTATAGATGCCTTTTTCATGATGATTCCAATATTTTCCTGTAAAGGCGTGTTCAGTTCCCTTCTCACGGAGAACCCGATACTGCTCTTTAGTTAATTTCTTCCGCCATTTCTCTTTAGATATTTTAGACTCCATAGAACTGACAAGAAAATTCTATTATTATAATTATTTGGTTATAACTAGTAAATGAATTGTTAATCCCTATTTATATGAAAAATCTGATTCCTAATCTAAATTTATACAAAATTAGGCTTAGGTTTAACTTTCATAAATATAAGAAAAAAATATGGAGACTAAAAAAGCGATATTTGCCGCAGGTTGTTTTTGGGGTGTAGAAGCAACTATCAGAAAAGTTCCGGGTGTCATATCTACTCGAGTGGGATATACAGGAGGTCAATTTACAGAACCAACATATCGGGATGTATGTTTCCATAAAACGGGTCATGCAGAAGCTATAGAAATTACCTTTGATCCATCTAAAGTATCCTTTGATGAACTATTAGATGTATTTTGGATGATTCATAACCCGACTACATTAAATCGTCAAGGTCCAGATGTCGGTACACAATATCGATCTGCAATTTTCTACTTAAATCCACTACAGAAGGAAAAAGCAATAAACTCTAAAGCGAATCTTGTTAGATCTAAACGCTTTAAAACCCCAATTGTGACTCAAATAGTTCCCGCTTCTGATTTTTGGGAAGCAGAAGAATATCACCAGCAATACGAAGAAAAAAGAAGATAAGATTTACAACTATATTTTAAAAATTCCGATTAATTATTAATCTATTCCAGGAATGGATAATTACTGCATTATAAGATGGGGGTGTAAAAATCTTTTAATTCCAACTAATTTTCTTTATATAGTATTCGGAATATATTCATATTGAAAGTTTATGACTGAATCAAATGAAGAATATAATGAAGGATTGAATGAAGAGTTGAATGAAGAATTGAATGAAGAATCTAATGAAGAATCTAGTGAAGATGCCTGGGAGTATTATGATAAAGTAAAAAATGCTCTTAATGGGTTATTTGAGGTGTTAAATGTGGCATTAGAGCCTGATAATATATTGTACAAGTGCGGTGTAGATAATTTAGAGGCGTTAAAGAATGGTTTGATAGAACTACTTATGAAGGATTATGACACTTTAGAATTACAAGATATTCTTCGTAGGATTGAGTTTGATGTTAAAAAATCTTTATTCTTTGAAGATTCTAAGAAAGGAAAGCCCAAAGAAAAAAAATTTGAAGAAAATATTTGAGAACCTTATAGTTTAATTGAAGGTTATTTCTTATTCTAAGTTTTTATTCGATGTTCGATTTATTGGATAGGCTACTTCAGATCGTTTGGTAATAAATGATCGATCAAGATCGAAAGCCATACGTTTAGCGATCTCAAAGGGAATACCGATTGATAAATAGTTTTGAGGAAACCAAGAATTTCCAGTTGGATCAGAGGGACCAATAATAATATTATTTTTTGGACTGTTTTCAGCCATTCCTGCTGGATATGTGACAAAAGAAGCACATGAAGCGCCCCAGAGGTTTTGAATATTGACGGGATTCTCAGGTCGAAAATGCGCTAAAGAACTTAAATTTCTTATTTGCTCAGAAACCCCAAAACAGATAAACGCTTTTACTTCAGGATTTTGATCATCCATTTCATCACATTTTTGAATTATGGTATAAATTCCAAGAGGTATGATTTTTCCTATTGATTTTAACTGCTTTTCAGCAAGATCTGGGGTTGCTATCAAAAATTCTGCGGCCCCACCTCTAAAATCCTCTGAACCGGTTGACAAAAAATACTTTAACATTGGCATAAAACTCTTATATCCAAACCAAGCTTGTCCTCCCGGACAATAACCCCCTAAATCATCTTCTCCAATATATACCGGACCATTAATTTTCTGAGCTGATAGCGTAAAAATAGCGTTAGCAAGGCAGCGATTAATCTTTTTTATTGGAGTCGCATTCGCGGGAATTGTTTTTGAACCATAGACACATAATACACTTGTTTTTAACATTCCCGCTTGAGCTAGCTTGGTACCAATTTCTTTAACTGTTAAATCTACCAATATTATCTCCTCTTTTTTAATTTAATATCTTTTGCAAGGTGAATATTATTTGTTCTTAATCTATAATATGCAATTCCTTTTCTCTATCTTCTCGAAATTGACGAGTAAACAAATTATAATAAAAACCTTTAGCATTTATAAGTTCTTTATGAGTTCCGGCTTCCCTAACTTCACCATCCTTGATGAAAAGAATCCTATCAGCGTTTTTAATAGTAGAAAGCCTATGAGCGATTACAAAACTTGTGCTGTCTTTTAAAAGTGATTGTATACCTTTTTGAATTAATTTCTCGGTAACACTATCAACAGAGCTAGTAGCCTCATCCATAATTACTAAATCAGGTTTCACAAGCAGAGCCCTTGCTAGAGAAATTAGTTGTTTTTGACCCTGGCTAAGTAATACACCCCCTTCACCAACGGCTGCATTATATTTTTGATCTAATCTAATAATAAATTCATCTGCATAAGCCAATCGAGCAGCTTCATATACTTCCTCATCGGTGGCATTAAGTCTCCCATAACGAATATTTTCCATTATAGTACCTGCGAATAAATGAGGTGTTTGTAAGACTACCCCAAGACGGGATTGGATGAAATTTAATGTGTATTCTTTATAATCCCTTCCATCCAATATAATCCTTCCCTCTTTAGGCTCGTAAAATCTACATATAAGGTTAACTATAGTTGTTTTTCCGCCACCTGTTGGTCCAACTAAAGCAATTGTTTCCCCCGGATTTATTTTTAAGGAAAAATCTTTAAGAACAGGATTCTTTTTCGTATAGTAAAACGAAACATTCTCAAATATAATATCTCCCTTAATCTTTTCATTTTCAATAGATCCTGGTTGATCTGTAATATCGGGCTGAGTGTCTAATAAAGAAAATATTTTTTCTGCGCTTGCAATTGATTGTTGCATTTCTACATACTGAATGGTAAGAGCATTCATTGAATTTCCCGTTACAATAATTACCGTAATAAAAGCTTGTAAACTACCGATAGTAAATGATCCTAGTGTAATCTGAAATGTTCCTAACCATAATATTAATCCAAACATTATTGAATATAATATTCGAACCATCGGTGTCAAAATCGCAGAATACCAAACAGCTTTATTCGATACTCTATACATTTCTTCAGTTAAACCAGCAAAATCTGCCAAACTCTCTTCTTCTCTCAGAAAACTTTTAACTATTCTTACACCGGTAATATTTTCGTTTAAATTCCTTAAAATATTGGCATTAATTGTTCTCATTTTTCGATTTTCTCGTAGTATCCGTCTTTGAAATTTTAGCCCTACGTATAAAAGTACAATTAATATTGCAATTACTATAAGCGTAAGTCTCCAATCGATAATTATTATAATGAATAAAGATGAAATGATTACAAATCCTTCTTGTAGCACCCGTCGAAAAGACCACATCATAGTAGATGATACGGTATTAGCATCAGAGATAATACGGGCCATAATCCACCCTACCGGTGTTTTATCAAAATATGAAAAAGAAAGATCTTGAATGTGTTCAAATATTTGTTTTCGAAGATTGTAAAGGAGATGATTCCCCAATCTTGCTCCGCAATAGATCATTAAATAAGCCAGTATTATCCACCCAACCCAATTAATCCCGAAGAGGATTATATATAATCCCACCATCTCAATGTTTCCTGGTATTATCCCCAGATCAACAAGTTGCTTTACAATTATAATTTCTATTCCAATATTAACACCCATTAAAATTGTTGAGGCTAGGAACAATATTAGAAGAGTTTTTTGATTCATCACGATTTTTATGACTCTTAAGATAGTTTTCCATAAAAATTTCGTAACAAGAGTTTCCTCTTCAAACCAGTATTCAGACATTTTTTAACTCCTCCTCAAGGTCTATATCGATTTGAGATTGTAAGTCAAAAATTTGCTTATAAAAACCTGTTATTTTTATGAGATCATTATGTGTCCCTCGCTGGATAATTTTCCCATCTTGAAATACGAGAATAAGGTCTGCCTTTATAAGATTCTTGACTCGATGAGTGATAATGAATGTAGTTCTTCCTGTCATCAATGTTTCGATTGCTTTATTTATTTTCTGTTCTGTTTCTATATCCACTGATGATGTGAAATCATCTAATATCAGAATAGCTGGATCCTTTAAGAGAGCTCTGGCGATAGCGATTCTTTGTTTCTCTCCACCAGAAAGAGTTATTCCTTTTTCTCCAACACGTGTATCATAGCCATATGGAAATGATAAAATATTTTCATGAATAGCTGCTATTATAGCCGCTTGTTCAATTTCCTCTTGGTTGACCTTCCTTTTAACACCATAGGTAATATTATCCCTAATACTGCTAGAAAAAAGAAAGGGTTCTTGTTCGACTATCCCTATATTTCTCCTCAAAAAGCGACGAGAAAATTGGTTTAGTGGTTTCCCATCAAGTAAAACTTCCCCTCCTACATAATCATAAAACCTTGGTAATAAATTAATTAATGTAGTTTTTCCTGAACCCGCCTTTCCAATAAGAACTATGATATTGCCTTGTTTTACAGAAAATGAAATATCTTCAAGAATAGGTTTATAATCTCTATATTCAAAGAATACTTCTTGAAAATCGATATCTCCCTTAATTTTTTGGGTATCTAATCCTTTTGTATAGTCTTCTTGTTCCTCTCTAATAATTTCATGTAATCGTTTATATGATATAGATACTTTAGATAATTCTGTAAAAATCCTCCCGACTTCTCTTAACGGCCACATCATGGCACCCATCATTCCTGCAAATGCAATAAAGGTTCCAATTGAAATTTCTCCATTGAACACCATAAAACCGGCAAAAAGATATCCACAAATATACTGGATTCCAGCAATACCATCGGAAAATGGCCAGAAAATTGTATGGTACCTAGCTACTTTAAGCCCGTATCTTAAATTTTTCTTATTTTCAGTTTTGAATTTCTTTATCTCGAATTTTTGCCTAGAAAAAGCTCGAACAACTCGAGAACCTGAGAAATTTTCCTTAACTAATGATGAAACCTTTGATTCCTGATCTTGAAGATTCTCCTGAGCTTTTCCTATTTTTTTAAAGAAGTATAAAGCATTAATTAGAAAAAAGGGTGATATTATAATTGAAATAAGAAGGAGCTTCCAATTTAAAATGAGAATAGCAACAAAATTTATTGAAAAGATAAAAACAAAAGCAGATAAATCCCTAAACAAGATTTTGTAAAATCCGAGGATAATTCCAATATCAGAACTGGAACGTTGCATAAGATCTCCTGATTCTGTCTCGTCATGATACGAAAAAGAAAGCCTTTGGACATGATCATAAAACCTATTTCGCAGATCTCTTATTAAACCTTCCGCAGATGCTGAGAATCCTCTCGATGTCAAAAATGATAATACCCCTATTAAAAGAATAAATCCTATATAAAATAAGGTAGCAATAAAAAGGGGTGCTTCCCAAGCTACAGAGCCAATTACATCATCGATAATGAATCTAAGTACAAAAAGTCGTGATGTATCTACGGTAACTATTATAATTTGGCATATAATGGAACCAAAAAATAACAGTTTATATCCCTTAAGGAGATACCATAATCCTGCAATAGGTTTTTCTGGAATTGTATCTCTCAAAGGTTTCACTCTCCTACTAAGAATAGTATATAGATGGATTACTACCTCTTATACTTTTCTATCAATTAGGAGAGCCTAATATTAAATAAAAAGAATAAGTGATCACTGTTTATTTCTTATTACACTCACTTTATTTTTTGCTTCTAAAGCACCCTTAAGATTACCCACCTTTTTGAGTGCCAAGCTGAGATCTTCCCAAGTTTCATCATCCTCTGGGTTAAGATCTAAGACTTTTTTATATGCTTCTATAGCACCTTTAAAGTCTTCCTTTTCCTCAAGAGCTACCGCGAGGTTATACCATGCGAGTTCAATATTTGAATCAAGTTCAAGTGCTTTAGTATACGACTTAATCTCACCTTCAATATCTCCAGTTTGTCCGAGTATTAATCCAAGGTTGTACCACGCTTTCTCATCATCAGGAGAAATCTCTATTGTTTTTTCAAACGCCTGCTGTGCTTCATCAAAGTTTTCAGTCTGTATTTGAACCACCCCAAGGTTGAGCCAAGCTTGAGAATCTAGTGGATTAATTTCAAGAACTGTTCTGTAGGCTATAATCGCATTCTCGAAATTTTCCATTCTACTAAATGCTACTCCCAGATCAAACCATATATCGGAATCTTCTGAATCCAGCTCTAGAGCTTTCTTGTAAGCATCAATTGCACCCTTGAAATCGTTCTTCTCTTCAAGGACCACTCCAAGGTTGACCCATACTTCCATATTTGTAGGATCGAGCATAAGTGCTTTTTTGTAAGCCCCAATTTCTGCTTGATAATCTCCATTCCGACCATAAACTAATCCTAAATTAATCCATGCTACCACTTCTTCTGGATTTAGTTTTAACCCTTTAGTAAAAGCTTCAATTGCCCCAGCAAAATCCCCTTTTTCTCCAAGTTTTACTGCTAAATCAAAACACTCCTCAGGATCCTCTGAAACCTTCACTCTCACTAAATCTTGATCTTTCATCACATTTCACTCTCTCTAGAAGAAGTAAAAAATATTTTTATCTCACTAAAATAATTTGTCTGATAGATTTATTAAGACTTGCATTTATAGACTATTTATTCGTGTTGTTATTTTTTGTACTTTTCAAAAAACACTTTAATCATATCATTAAGTCGATTAAGTAGCTTGTCAAGTAAGAGCTCAAATATTTTTAAATAAAGATTATTGCTATTGTATTTCTATTTTCCCCAAGATATCATCAAAGTAATGGATATTTTCTTTACCTAGTTCCTCTTTTAATGCATTTGCTAGTGAATATCTGAACGACCATACTTCCATACTTTTATTCAATTCTTTTTCTTTCTCTACTGCAGGAACAAAATCACCATCACCAGACACCAACACTGCTGTATCATAGGCATTTTCATACGCAAGAGAGACAATATCAATTGCAATTTTGATGTCAACCTTCTTTTCAATGGCTCCACTTGAAATAATCTTATCAAAACTCGCTTTAATCACATATCCACTTCTCTTATTTAATTCTTCATACCATCTTTTCTTCTCCGAGCTTATGGGATACACAACTCCTTCATATAAAAAGATACCATGTAATTTCCTATCTCCAGTTATGATATTCTTAAGCTTTTCGTAATCAGCCTTAATGTTATACTTTCTAAAGCCCTGAAAGATGTTGCTATTATCTATGAAAATTATAATTCTTTCCAATTCAATACACCTTTTGCTCTTGTAAAAGGAAATTAATTATATAAATATTAAAAATAATATAAAAAAAAGATATTTGAAGTAATAATTTTAACTATTACAATACTTTAAAATAAAAATCTATAAATTATGAATAGTTAACGACTCTTAGAGATAGTTTTTCTAACAGAAATAGGTTTCTCGAACTTGAGTTCATAGATTTCGTTTGCCCTTTTCAGGATAGTTTCACGAATATTGTTTTGTTGATATTTGTGATATCTTCCTAAAGCAATCTTCCTCCATTTCTTATCCCAAGATGGGGAGCCTGTCTTTACAAAACGTTCACGATTTGGAAAATCACGGCAGACCCAATCAAAAGAGATGAAATACCTTTTCGCTCCAGCCTCTGTTGTAAGTTTATGAGATGTAATGCCTAGTTTTCTAAGGTGTTGAATATATCTACCTTCCACAGCATCTTGGAGCACCCCTTCAATGATAGCAGGTTCGTAGTAAATCTCATTCTCTTCAAAATATTCTCTAACAAGATTGAAACAATCACCTCTGCATAGAAGTATCCTATCTGCCTTGCTGTGATTAAGTAATCTAAGACCTTTCTTTACTACATTTACTATATATTTCTTTGGGGGATCATCGTCTTTATTACCTTCGTTATAGATCCCTACGGGAACTGATTGAAAAGTTATCTTTCTGGTATCTGCGTCTCGAAAGCCAATAAAGGCATCTCCAACGAGATCTCCAGTCCCAGCGTCATCAATTTCTATTGTTCTTCCCTTCCACTCGCTGGGATTAATAGTGGATTGGCACGACTCAAGGTCGTCTTTTTCTTTCATGTTCATTAATTTAATAATATAATTAAACCCATAAATACCTTGGGGTTTCCCTTTTTAGAGGTTTTAATTTAACCAATTACTCATTTTCTATCTAAATTATTTATTGTATTAAATTGAATTTTTCAATTATTACTCCAACTATAAGGACAGATTTTTTTAAAAGCATTTTCAGGTTTTGAGATATTTACAAAAAAGTAAAGTTTTTTAAAATTTAAAAACCAATTACATATCAATTTCTATAAATTTTAGACTAAAAAAAATGTCAATCAGCAAAATAAAGAAATATAGAGTTCAAATAATTTCAACTATTATCATTATTTTTATGAATTCAATAATACCCGGTTTAGCTAGTGACGATCCATTTACTACTTTAATTCCAGTAAATTCTATGGGATTTCAATTGTCAATCCTCTTCTGGAGCTATGTAGTAGGTGCGATTGTTGGAGTTCTTTTAGGTTTTATTTTAACACCTTTATTCCTTATAATTCATAAGAAAATTATTGGGAGAAATATGATTTATGGAATTCAAGAAAGACCAGAACCAGAGAAATTTAAGGGTACTTTCAAAGCTTTTTTCCCCGCATTAATGGCTTTAAATTTTGCTTTAATGTATGTATTTAACGATGCAATAATAGCCTTTCTTAGAATTACTGCTGATCCGGGTATTGCTTGGGCTATTATAAGCCTTTTCATGATTTTAGTAGTTACTTTTGGACTCGCTATAACATTATTTGCACCAGCCTGGTTTTTACTTGATGCTGGAATAGTATATTCAAATAAGGAGAAAGTGAGGGATACAACAAACCCAATTGAAATGAGAAGTGTTGGAGGGTGGTATATGGGATTAATGAAAGGTTATGCGGGAATTAGTGTCATATTTGCTTTTTATTCTTTTGTAGTAGAAATACTTAATCAGATCCCTCAAGATCAATTTCATTATGCTCAACCATTGTTACTACTTTTACTTCCTCTCCTACTGAGTCTTTGGTCCATACCTGCGGTTCTACTATTTGAATTTACAAGAGAAAAACGAAGAAAATTTGTTTGGAAGTGGGCAAATAAGCTAAATATAAGCAAAGATTTGAATCTGGAAAAATAAGTCTATTCCCATTTTTTTTTATTCAACCTTTAATGTACCAAATAAATACCTCTAAATTCTATATCTGTCTTTTTCTAATTTTATATAAAATATATCAAGGGAGAAGATTGAGAAAGAGTAAAATGGGTTAATATAATTTATTAAATATTTTGACCTATAAATTATTTGAGATTTCCATTCCTGAAGGTTTATCATTTTTATCCAACGGAACGGTTTACTTTTAGACTAATTCTATACCGATAAATTTTAGTGGTATGACAGTTTAAATTGAATTATTAGTATAATTATTTATATTTTTAGTGGTTAAAAACATAAAATTCGAGTTTAAATTAGGATCTATGTGTCCCAGTGAAATAAAAAGTAAACAAATGAAAAGCTCCTCAATTCAACAATTATCAGTCGAAACGAAGGAATCTTTTAAGCATTGGTATCTTCGGCATCTATTCGCAAATCCAATTATATTCTTAGCTATAGTGCTGATAACTTGTATTTTAACTGTTATCAATATGATGATCATTGCTTTAGTAGGAACGATAGTTAACTTTGTACTGTTATGGATCGGAGACACCAGTAAAGGCCTATCTTTATTAAATGCCTACATCCTTAGAATGATAATTTTACATCTCATAAGATTTGTCATTCTCTCAGTCCGACAAACTTCAGGATCTTGGCTAGGATGGAGTGCTAGTAAAAGAATAAAAAACGAATTTATTGAGCAAATACAAAATAAACCCATGAAATTTCATGATTCAGTGCGCACTGGTGAAATAATTTCACTCGCTACCTTTGATATTGGACAAATAGTCGAATTTATTAATCCGGGATTAATAATCATAATAAATATTACTAGTGCTCTCCTATTCTCCGTTTTCTTTTTTATAAGTGTTCTTAATGCTCCCTTATTATTTATCTGTTCAATTCCATTTTTAATTGCTTATGTGCTGACATTTATTCGATTCAATCGAAATATGGCCCCTGTAAGTGAAAGTATTATGAGGAAATATGGAGTAATGTCAACAGCTACCCAAGAAAACATTAATGCGGCAAAGGTAGTACGGGCTTTTGCTGAAGAATCATACGAACAAGAAAAATTTCATAAATATATTTTAGATTTGAAAACAACATGGTATAAACGATTAACAATTCAAGCACGATATTTTCCTTCACTTATTCTTCTTTGTGCTACTAGTTTCCTCTCAGTATTAAGCGTTTTCTTAATAATTTTCGGAATCGGAGCTTTAACAGTTGGCACGTTAATCTCATTTAATGGATTTTTACTCTTTTTGCTTTACAATACATATGATCTTCCTTATGGTGTCACCCTATATAATGGAGCTCTCGCGGGAGCTAGGAGAATCTATTCGATGGAAAACAAAGATGTAAGAGAAGATATAAGAAAAAGAAAGATAGAAATTGAGAAAATTAAAGGACACATTATTTTTGATAGTGTAACATTTAAGTATCCAACTAGTATTAAACCAATTCTAAAAAATATTTCTTTTACCGTCACTCCTGGTCAGACTATCGCAATTGTTGGGCCAACAGGATCGGGAAAATCTTCACTCACTCAATTATTACTTAGACTTTATGAATATGAGGGAACAATCAAAATTGATGGAATTGATATCAGAGATTTTTCTCTTGAATCTCTTAGGAAATCTATTGGTCGCATCGAACAAGATATTTATCTGTTTCCACGAACAATTCGAGAAAATATTGCATTTGGGTTGAGAAATGCGACCCAAAAAGAAATCGAAAATGCTGCCAAATTAGCCCAAGCAGAGGACTTTATACTAAATGACTTACCAAAAGGCTATGAAACATATGTAGGAGAAGGAGGGAGCCAACTATCTGGTGGACAGAAACAGAGGATTGCTTTAGCTAGAACTTTCTTAACTAATCCTCATATATTAATATTAGATGATTCAACCTCATCAGTTGATTCAAAGACAGAAGAAGAAATTGTAAAAGCAATAAACAACGTAAGTCAAGGGAGGACTATGTTCATAATTACTCATAGGCTTTCAACTATAAGAAATGCAGATAGTATTATAGTACTAAAAGGAGCAAATATCGTAGCAAAGGGACATCATTCAGAACTTATATATACCTCACCAGATTATCGGCGAATTTATGGCAAAAACGCTGATCTACCTCCGCTGAGAGAAATAAAATCAGGAGGGACGTCCTAAATGGGTTGGGTTTTTGCGGGATTGGATATTGGTGATAAGAAAAGAAAATATTCTGATAGGGAATTATTCGGCCGCACCTTTAAACGGTTAAAACCCTTCAGAAAGCAAATAATTGTTATAACACTTCTCATAATCTCAGTTACTTTTACACAGATATTATCTAACATAATCTTTGGTTTTATGATTGATATAATATCCGATTTAAGTGGAATTATCCTTTGGATAATAATTTTAGCTGGTGTTAGCTATCCAATAACTAAAATTTTTGGGTGGTTTGGTGATTATTTAATTAATATGCGAATGGCTAAAATCTTCCCTAATTTCCTGGTTGCATTACGAACTGAAATTTTTGATGCCTTGCAAAAGCAAGATTTGAAATTCTTTGATAAACATCGAAGTGGGGGACTTAATACGAGAGTTTCAAGTGATCCTGGGGCATATAATGGTGCCGTTATCTCTTCATTGACATTATTAGCGAATATTTTCATGATTGGTTTTGTATTTGTTGTCTTGGGCACTATTAATTTGCCACTTACGCTAATTTGCATTACGGTCATTCCAATTTTACTAATAGCAATTTATTTATTTAGGAAGATTGCTCGTAAAACCAGTAATACATTCACTAGAATCCAAGGCGCAGTCAATGCTACGGTTGCTGAATTAATTGACGGGATTCATGTTTGCAAATCACTAGGGATTGAAACAGAAAGCCTTGAAGAATTTAAAAAACTAAACCAAAAGCATTCTAAGGCTGGTTTTCGACGAACTACTTCAATAAGTATGTTTTTTCCAATAATAAGTATGTTAAGTGCGACTGCAACTATCGTGATATTAATCTTTGGGGGTCGGGGAGTAATACAAAATCTTGGATTCATCTCGACAGGAGAACTATATATTTTCATATCTTTGCTTGAATTTTTCTTCATGCCTATAACTCAGTTTGTAGCTATATATGCTCAAATTCAAGCCGGATTCTCATCTTTTGAGAGGATTCTTGAAGTACTTGATAATAAACCTGAAATACAAGATATTGGTAATGTTAACTTTCAGAAAATAGAGGGGGAAATTCAGTTCCAAAATGTTGATTTCAGCTACACAGCAGCTAGTCCTGTTCTAACGGATTTTTCTTTGAATATCAAGCCTGGGGAAAGGCTTGCTATAGTTGGTCATACTGGGGCTGGAAAAACCTCGATTATTTCATTAATAGCTCGTTTTTATGAATTTCAAAGGGGTAAAATCTTGATTGATGGAGAAGATATTCGAAATTTACATTTAAAATCGTACAGAAAACATTTAGGAATAGTCTTGCAGACTCCTCTACTATTTTATGGAACAATAGAAGAAAACATCGCTTACGGGCGTAGAGATGCAACTGAAGCAGACTTTAAGCGTACTTTGGAAATTTCTAGAGTTAATGAAATTCTTGAGTATTTAAAAGAAGGGTTACAGACACAAGTAGGAGAAAAAGGAGAACTTTTAAGTACGGGTCAAAGACAATTAGTTAGTTTTGCTCGGGCCCTTCTTGCTGATCCGAGAATATTAATCTTAGATGAGGCAACTTCCGCCGTGGACGCCTATACCGAATCAGTTATCCAAGAATCTTTAGAAGAACTCATGAAAGGAAGAACTTCTATTGTTATCGCCCACCGTCTCAGCACTGTGAAAAATGCTGACAGAATTATTGTTTTAGACCATGGTAAAATAATTGAAGAAGGAAATCACAATAGTTTGTTAGCACAAGGTGGTGAATATGCCACTCTTTACAACACTTATTTTAAGCATCAAGAAGTAAAAATTTTTGAAGATCATATTGGTAAGGAACGCGTCTCGTAGGATTTAAAAATAACAGTAGCAAAGGATTTTAAACTCTAAAACCTTTTGAACTATAGTTTGTTCCATTCAATTCTGTATCCAATTTTTTATTATTAAATATTCAAATACTATTTTTAATAATTTCGGTTATAAA
>Ga0114923_10000723_pt1 | contig 24330 bp, 34 predicted proteins | sample SumtaG_FD_89578 | JGI IMG/M metagenome (GOLD analysis project Ga0114923, IMG submission 89578) | Deep subsurface microbial communities from Indian Ocean to uncover new lineages of life (NeLLi) - Sumatra_00157 metaG | ecosystem: Environmental > Aquatic > Marine > Oceanic > Sediment | place: near...
ACAATTAGATACAAACAGTCTAAAAGATTCCCGATGGTCGAGTACTCTGCCTACCTCCTCTCCTATACACCTCCCTCCCAGAGGCTATCAATCGCATAAAAATGGTCGAAAAAAGTATCGACCCCTTCCATGTTCTTATCGTATTATCTATCGGTGTGATAGTTAATTTCTTTGTTTTTAACAAAATGATACAAAGTTAAGTTTTATCAGGATATATAAAACAATGGCAGTACGAGATTCAAAAGGAAGAATAATATATAAACCTAAGAAAGGCGAGCCTAGCCGTTTTCCAAAGGGAGTATCTGGCAATCTTAATGGCAGAACAAAAGGAAGTCTGAACCGTTATTCTATTGTAGATCTTTTCAAGGCCATTAATAAGATTGAAAATGCTAAGAGCAAATCAGGTAAGAAAATTAGAAAGAAGATACTTGATACTTTTGTAATGCAAGCCTACGATAATCCCGCTTTAATGACCTCTTTAATGAAGAAGTTGTTGCCTGATTTAAAATCAGTTGAAAGCCTTGTAACTTCCTTTGAGACTTCAATGTCTGATGAGATGGCCGAAGAGATACAGAAAAAATTAAAAGAACGCTACTCTAGTAAGGAATAATAAAATGGCATTAGCAGATAAAATAACATTGTTGAGTCAGGAACTTGGTCAACGACAGAAAGCACAACATGCAAGAGCATTGTTGCAAAACCTTCGCAGTGTTGTTATTGAAACTAACACAGGGATTCAAGCAGTAGTGGACAGTGGCTCGTTTGATACTATTGATACTGAGATTAAACAAGCTCTTATTGCTGCTTGGAATGTATCCAAAGATGCACAGACTGCTTTTGAAAATGCTGCGATAACTGAGTTGCTTGATTGGAGGTCATAATGAAACAAAGACAAGGCAAGCTTGGTAAATACAAAGAAGGAGCCAAGAATGAGAAGATGGTCGATTTGATTATAACGCTCTGTGTGAAATGTGGTCAGAGGCTTAACTACAACATAGAGAACAGTTGTCCGTATTGCGGGTCAATCTCTATTACCTGTGAAAATTGTGGAGACGTAACTTTCTCGTTTGGAGAATAATAGATGGCTGCTCCAACACTTACAATAAATGCCAGTGGTCAACTTGAAATAGCAGACGGTACTTCTGGAGACCCAGTTACTTGGAACGATGTATGGGACTGGGATGATGGAGGCGGTTCTTCCGGTGGCGACGGTGATGTTCCTATAGATGGTGGTGGCACAGCTAAAGTTAGTGCATACATGACCGAACATGTTGCTGATGCAATGTATGAAATACTTGATGATGTTACTTTCGGTGATGGCAGTGCATCGTCTTATTTTGTAACCAAGAACGAAATGATATACGTCGATGACAATATAGATGCTACAATTAAATCAGAAGCTACATTTCAAATGGGTGAATTACAGGGTGATGGTGGCATTAATGGTTCATTTATATCTACATATTCGAGTGGTAATTGGTATATAATAGTCGAAGGTCAAACAACAGCCGTGTTCAAAATGTATGCTTCTATGATGAAGAGGAGAAGTGGTAATTTTACCGTGCTTCGTGATGGTACTATAGATATCCGTGATTCTATTTATTGTAGTATTTATGAAGGTAGTAATAACTATTGTGTTATTTTATTTGCTGATACTGTTGATAATTTAATCCTTAAACGGTTCTATATCAATAATGGAGGAATATATTATTCGGTGACACCAGATACTGCTGTTAGAATACACAGTCATTATACTCTGTTTGGAATAGAGGCTTACAGAGATGTGATTATTGAAAATGCTAATGTAACAAGCTTCGGAACAAATGATATTTATGTACACGGGAATAAGACAGTAATATTAAAAGACCCTGCTTATCATATAACGACGCCGCATTTAAATACAGCTGGTGATATTCTGACAGAACAATACCCCTGCAACATTCATTGCACAGATAAAGATGGTGGTAACCTTGAAGATGTTGATGTTGATTGTGAATATGCTCATCTTGTACTTGGCACTGATTCTAAACTTTATAAATGTATCGCTATTTTTACAGCAGAAGATGGAACTTACAGACCTATAACAGGAGGCAGTTGGGAAGATAAATGGGAACTATACAGTAATGATGGCGACAAAGGTGGTTCTTGGAGAGAAGATAGTTTTACTTTTAGATCGGGTTCAGAAGAATTTGCAACCGCTCCTACACGTGGTACTGGTGATATAACTGAACAGACAATTGATTATAAAAAATGGGTAGGAACTTCAGAATTATTAGAAGCACGGATACACAAATTTACATTTAGTCATGCAGATTACCCTGATTTTGTAATGAATGGTATAATTGCAGACCATCCTTTAGTATGGGAGATAGACATGGGACAGAGTAATGCAAATCTAACTACGTTGATGGAAGCCGCTGTAGCTACAAAACTTGCTACTAACATACCGGGTTCGCCACCTACGGCAGGTTCTATCAATGAGCGAATTAAAGCTCTTGACGTATTGACAGAGGCAAGTGGCGATGGTGACTTGGCCGCTGTTTTAGCTGATACTGGCACTACAATACCTGCTTTACTTGGTGATATTGATAGCACAGTTTTGAACACTACTACCATTGCTTCTTTGTCAAGTCAAACGAGTTTTATACTTACAGCAGGCTCAACAGATGACAATGCTTATAATGATTGTATTGTTATAATAGAAGATGCAAGTACAGCAGTACAAAAGGCAATAGGATATATTTCAAACTATGACGGTGCAAGTAAGCGAATAACTTTAATTGCTGACCCAGCAATATTTACAATGGCAGCTACTGACAAAGTATCAATTATAGCAGCAACGAAAAGTCATCTTGGTGATATTAAAACAGCTGTTGAAGAAACAATTCCTTCTTTGCAAGATACATTGGATGTACTCTTGCGCACGCTTTTAGATAGTACTGTAATGACAGTGACTACGGTTGCTACGTTGGCGAGTCAAACAAGCTTTACACTTTCGGCAGGTTCAATCGATGACGATGCATATAATAGTTGTATGATTATTCTTAAGAGTGTTTCAGTACCTGCTACGAAAGCTATAGGGTTTATATCTGACTATACAGGTTTATCGAAAACTGTAACACTGCAAGCAGATCCTGGGATTTTTACTTTGGCTGTTGGTGATGAAATTATTGTTATGGCAGTACCAATGAATGAAATAATGAATGTTAAAAGACTTTTACGTACCGATAAAGTTATTGATGATAGTGGAACGCCATGGGTAGTAGACTATAAAGAAGAAGGAACTGAAACAGTATTGATGGCTAAGACAATGAAGAATACTGATGGTGAAGACATAACAAATGTTGATAATGTACTTGGACAGTTAATTAAGGAATAGCAAGCGTAATGCGAACACAACACACATTACAAAATGATTTAGCAATACTTGGTATAGCAGCAGGTGTTTCTCTTGATATAGTGAAGAGAACTTTTCGCAAACTTGCTCTTAAGTATCATCCGGACAAAGGTGGTGATGTAAAATCATTTGTTCTTGTACAACAAGCGTATGAAAGGATAACAGCGTATGGACAAACAACACCGAGACCAGAACATATTCGAGCAATGCAGCAAGTTATAAATGTAAGAGTAAATGTATGGGTAAATATGGGAACTACAACTGCTAGTACTACGAGCGGAACATGGTAAAAAAGAATACAACATTATCGTTGTCTGAAATTAAATGGCTCGGTGAACATGTTGCAACGTTTGAGCCATTGGGTCATTCACAGGAAAGCTTCTTTATTTCTATGGCTGTCATAAGATGGTTATTTGGCGGCAATCAGTCTGGAAAGACATATTCTAACATGATGGATTTAGCACAAATTGCATTAAATATACATCCAACAAGGAAAGTAAAAACAGGTGTACACTGGGTTGCAATAGAAAGTTGGGAGCAAGTGCGTGATATTCTATGGGAAAACTATTTAAAGCTTTTTATAAAGCCACACCATATTAAGAGTATACTTTATGGTCAAGCTAAAGTACCACGCAAACTAATCTTGAGTAATGGGCATATTATTGAATTCAAGGCTTTTAATCAAGGACGTGAATTATTCGAAGGACGTGCAATTGATTCTTGTCACTGTGATGAGCAATGTCATCATGACTTTCAAGGAATATTTAATGAGATACAAGCAAGACTTCTAAAGCAAGATGGTTTTTTATCTTGGAGTATGACGCCGATTTTGCCACAACCTTTTCTTGAAGAACGTATTGACGACTTACCTGATACAGATGAAATTTTTCATGCTGATCTTAATGATAATCGTATTAGTACTGGTGGTTATATTTCCGACAAGAGAATAGATAAAATGATTGCTGATTGGCCGATAGAAGTACAGGCCACTCGTATCAAAGGGCGCTTTGCATCTTTCTATGGAGCAGTGTATAAAACTTTCAACAGACAAATACATATGATAAGACCGTTTAAGATTCCTGTTGAATGGCCGAAATATCGTAGCTTTGATTTTGGTTTTACAAATCCCTTTGTTTCTTTATGGTTGACTAAAGACAAAGATGAGAATTGGTACGTATACAGAGAATACTATCAAGCGCAGACAGGTATTCAAGAACATATTCAAAACGTTAATCGTCTTAGCGGAGATGAAACTTATATAGAGTCTTATGCAGATCCTGAGAATGCTGAGAATCGTGCTGATATGCGCAAAGCAGATATAGCCACAAGGCCAGCTCGTAAAGATGTTGCAAAAGGTATTGAATTCGTACAGACAAAACTTAAAGTAAAAGAAAATGGTAAACCAAGTTTGTTTATCTTTAGTGGTTGCAAACATACGGCAAGAGAATTTGCTGGCTATCATTATCCACAAGGTACCAATGCAAATAATCCAAAAGATATACCAGTACAAAAGAACGACCACACTTTGGATGCTTTGAGATATGCTTTATATACAGCTGAGAAGCCTTTTAGGAAAGGAACGGTCTATGCCGCCTAAAAAAATTAAAAAAGGTTCAGTTTATGTACAGACTACCAAAGGTGTTTATCCATATTCTATATTGCAAAAAGCTGAAGTTGAAGTGAAAAAATCTTCTAAGCAGCTTAAGCAAGAAACATCGTGGATGTCCGACAATGAAATAATGCCTCCGCCTTATCCGCCGGAGTCGTTCTTGTTGTTGTATGAGTCTAATGCTATTTTTTGGAGATGTGTAAATCAACTTGCAATTGATGTTGCAGGTTTAGGATGGACATTGCAATTAAAAGAAGGACAAAAAGAAAATGAAGAAGAATTAAAACGCCTAAATATCTTTTTGAAAAAACCTAATGCTGATGAAGCTCTTCGTACTATTCTTAAACAACTCTTAATAGACTGGGGTGTGATAGGCTGGTTTGGTCTTGAAGTTATTCGTGATGCTTCAGATGCTATTGCTGAACTATATCATGTTCCTGCACATACGCTACATGTGCATAAATCTAAAGAAAAATATGTACAAATACGCAATAATAAAAAGGTGTGGTTTAAAAAGTTTGGCCTAGACAAAAACTTCTCATCAAAGAACGGCACGGAAGGTAATTTTGATATAAAGAAAAGAGCTAATGAACTAATATTTTATCGCAACTTTTATCCGAAGTCTGATTATTATGGTGTGCCAAATGCTATTTCTGCCATTGGTGATATAGTTGGTTTAGTAGGTTTGCGAGATTATAATTTAGCTTTCTTTGAAAACTACGGTGTACCTTCTGCTATTATTGTTTTGGACGGCGAATGGGAAGATGGCTCTGACAAGACGATTTCAAAGTTTTTGAATAAAGAATTTCGTGGTGTAGACAACCAACATAGAACACTAGTTGTAAAGCAACCTGAGAAATGTACATTTGATTATACACCGATTGGAAATGAAGTAAAAGAAGGAAGCTTTAAATTATATGAGCAAGTGCGTAAAGAAGATGTAATGGTAGCGTATTCAATACCGCCTGAAAGGATAGGAGTACGTAGTGGTGTAATTGGTAAACTCGGTGGCAACGTAGCAGAAGAAGCAAACAAGATTTATGTACAAGGTGCTGTTGAACCTCTTCAGCTTGATTTGGAAGACATTCTTAATAACAAGCTTTTAGTTTCAGAAGAATATGAATTCAAATTCAATGATATTGACTTGCGAGACTACACTGCTGAAATTGATAGGTTGGTTAAACAAGTACGTGCTGGAATTAGAACCAGAAACGAAGCACGCAATCAATTAGGCCTTAAGCCTTATGCTGGTGGTGATGCATTCTTGATTGAGAGCGGACTTATAGAATCAGGCGAAAGTGACGAACCACTTAGCAAAGCTGAAAAAGAATTTTTGGATGCACAAGATGAGTGAAGTAAAACCAGAACTTGAAAGCATTCGTTGTATAAGAACGCGTAGTCTTAGAGAAGATATATACAGAGGTACTGGTAATGCGAATATCACATTTAGTCCAGAACGTGAACGAAGAATTTTAGAACATCAAAGAAGAGTACAAAATGAACTTGCTAATAACTAAAGCAAAACTTAATCCAATACATAGTAGGATGGATTCGCTTCTTATGCGAAATGAGAAGGTGTTGCAGGAAGCAATACAGAAATGGTTTGCTTTTACTGTTAAGCAAGTACAAACCGATTTGCGTACCAAATTTAAAAAAGACATCACATCAGAATTAACTGATTGGGATTTTATAGAAGAACAAGGAAAGAAAATTATTAAGCCTGCAACTTTATCCGTTATGCAATCTGGTGGAGATGGTGCTTATAAGATGTTTCAAGTAAAAGGTGCTTTCGATGTTTTGAATGTAGACGCAGTAAGAGCTGCTGACAAATTTACAGCCAAGCTTGTTAAGGGTGTAAATGCAGAAACTAAAAAAGGCATTCGTAAACACATTTCGAACGGTGTTAAAGCAGGCAAAGGAATGCCAAAGATAGCTAAAGAACTTCGTCCTCTTGTTGGACTTACAAGTAGACAAACACAATCAGTAGGTAATTATCGCAACCTTCTTGGTAACAAGGAAAAGTTTCCCGGCCTTTCTGATTCTGATATTGATAGGAAAGTTGGTAGATATGCGGACAAAACTCATCGACGTAGAACGCAAACAATTGCAAGAACTGAAACAGCACGTGCACAGAATATTGGTTATGCACAGGGTATGGATGATTTGGGTGTTATGCAATTACAATTCAGTGCTACTATAGATGAACATACTTCTGCAACGTGCACTGAATTGAATGGGAGAAAATATGACGTAGGCGAAGCAAAGAATATTATTCCTGTACATCCTAATTGTCGTTGTGCTATGTTACCGGTATTAGCTGGCAAAGCTGTTGACAGTGTTGCACAGATGGCGGAAGCTTTACCTAGTCATATAGGAGATTTGGTTACAAGATGGGAAGGCGCCTTGTCACGAAGTAATAAATGGGTTTTAAAAGACAAGCTAAGAAAACTCGGTCATAATACCGATGGAAGTCCAATTGGATTAAAGCCACCTATTATACCGACGCCTACAATTACACCGCCGCCAGTGACAGGCTTGCCACAAAATGTGCAGGACTTAGTTACACGTTGGCAAAGTGCAACATCTCGGAGTTCAAAGTGGTCTTATCAGAATAAACTAAAACAACTTGGATACGATGTTAAAACAAGATTGTATAAACCAACTGGTATTACGCCTAAGCCTATACCAAAACCGAAACCAAAAGCACCTGAGGGCGTTTTGCCAAGAAGTGAGTTCAATACTACAACAGATTGGGATAAGCATCTTGTATCACATAAGCAAAGTTTAAAAGAACGTATTGGAGTGGACTTAGAAACTTTGTCTACCAGACCCGGTGCTCCCGGCTATGAAGAAGCACTTACAAAATTTGAAAAGGCTATTAAATCTTATACGAAGCCTACCGTGGATACTTCTATGGCGGCTAAGTCGACAAGTGTAGATGTAGCCGAGCTTAGTACTAGACTGCAAGAGCCAGTTAAAAATAGCGTGACTAACGGCAGTAAGAAATATCTTAGTACATTAGATGATATAGGATGTGATGATATTCTCAATGTGTATAATAAGAATTATCATACCATGGAAATACACAGCAGGCATACGCGGGCTAATGCGCGTCCGAAGCTGTTTGAGACAAACTTTGGCGCCGATGTAACGCATACAGAAATATTCCATGAAATGGGACATTTGTTAGAAAGTCATGAAGCGTTAAGGCTTAAAGCAAACCGGTGGGTAAGAGCACGAGGTAAAGATAAAAAAATACCTTATAATAAGATATGTACTTGGTCTAAAGATAAAGAACTAGGCTACAAGGACAAATTCATCGACCCTTACGTCGGTAAGATATACGGAGATGGGCATACTGAAGCCATATCAATGGGCATGCAAAATTTTACTTCTTATAAAAAAATGTTGAGTTTCGCCAAAAGAGATTTTGACCATTTTTCTTTTATTCATGGGATATTAACTGGTGCAATTTGAAAAGTATTTTAAAATCTGGCTCTTACAGGATGAAAAAATTTCTCTCGAAGAAGCTTTGAAATTAGCTAAGCGAGAAATGATTTCAGACTTTGTTTATGATCCTCTTGGTATGTGCAATGAGAAATCTTGGTGGTGGTGTGTAGCTGTCTTAGAAGTATTGCAACAAGAGGATTGGATACGAGAATTTGAAATTATTAAACCAGCACCAAAAGAACAACAGATAGAAGCAAAAGAAGGAGTTGTTTACTAATGAAAGAACAAACAAACAATCAGATAACACGTTGGATGAAGATTGGAATTGAAATAAGTATTATACTTTTTGCCGTAGGCATTGCGTGGGCAACTTTGAGAGGTTCAGTAAAGGAAAATACTAAAGATATTGACAAACATGATACACGTATTAAAAGAGTTGAGCAAACGAATGCAGAAGTTAAGGCTGATATACGAGAAATTAAAGTCGAACAAAAACATATCAGTAAAGGCATTGAAGAAATTAAGGAAAGTTTAAAATGAGAATAGAGCAAGTAGATAAAATAAAGCTTTCTAAAGCTTGTGATAAAGAACTACTTATTCTCAAATTGCGGTTTACGCAATTATGGGACAAGGTATTCGTACATGATGAAACTGCTTCAGTTGGTAGCTTGAATCGCAACAAATTTCTTAAGAACTATAAAATGCTTCTTGATGAAATGGACACGCGTAAAATAGAAAAGAGTACCAGTGCTATTGACAAAGCAGTTTTTAAGAAAGCTATGACCACCCACAAATATGGAATTGATGTATCAGATTTTGAAGATATTGTTCTCTTTCCAAATGTAGCATTTGTCAGTGCTGGTTCTATAAATAATGAAACTGTGAATGCTATTTTGAAACAAAGACAGGATGAAGTCATAGAGTTCATGAAAACAAACGATGCTAATAAACCAGTAAATGCTTATATACCAATATATGATTTGGTGTTGAAAGCAAAACAGAAAACAGAAATAATAGAAGTTTCAAAACCTTATCCTAATGAACATTCTGCAAGACTGCAATCTCCAGACAAGTTTGATACAAAAACTTTTAGAAGAACAAAGGGGGGAACTCTGTACGGTTCCAAAAAAATTCCCTCAACTGTTTCCATTATATGGGGCAAGCTGAAAGATAAAGCGAAACCAACAGACCCCCCTATTGCTCAAGCATTGAGATTTCCAACTTCAAATTGGACAGCTACCAAAGCAAAGAAATGGTTAGCAGACAATGAAATAAAATTCACCACCTTTGAAGCAGCAACGAAAAAAACTAAAAAACTTTGGAGTAAAAAATACATCGACGCCTTGCCAGACTCTGCATTTATGTATGTAGATGCGATAACTAAAACAGGAGAATTTCCTTACATAAATAGAGAAGGTAAAATTGATTTAATACGTTTGACAGAACTGCCAGCAAAAATAACTAAAAGTGATTTATCCGAAGATATAAAAACCGAACTAATAGCAAAAGCAGAAAAGCTGCTTGAAGATATAAAAGAAGGTAAGACATTTGAAAAGTTTGTTTCCGTTTATCCTATAGATAAAGCGGACAAAGAAGAGCACATTGTGTGTGGTGTCGTTTACACACCAGACGAAGAAGATTCACAAGGTGACAAAGCGAATGCTGAAGAGATTCGTAAAGCTGCTTACCAATTTATGGAGCAGGTGCAAACCTTTAAGGTTATGCACAAAGGTAACAAGGTAAAAGTAAAAGTATTGGAAAGCTATGTAGCTCCAGCAGCTTTTACAATTGCTAAACAAGCAGTCAAGAAAGGAACATGGTTGATAACGGTTCGAGTGCTTGATAAAGCAATTTGGAAAGCTGTAAAAGATGGTGAGCTTACCGGTTTTTCAATGGCAGGTTATGCTAATACAGCGTAGGAGATAACCAATGGCAAAAGCACGTAGTTTAAAAGATATTAAGTTGAATGAAGTTTCGCTTGTTGATAAAGCAGCGAACAAAAAGAAGTTCCTGTTTTTTAAGCAAGTAGATGGTGCAGAAAAAAAACCTTCTGCTAAAAAGTTGAAAAAGAAAATTAACATTGTAATAGATAGTGACGGAACAATCGGTGGAACAAAGATTTCTGTGAATAAGGACGAGCTTAAAGATCTTAAAGACTTTAGCTTTTACTTCTATAGTGATAATGATGTATCAAGAGCTGTATCTTGTTCTTATTCGAAATTTGTTGAAACCGATGATGGCTTTAGCCGTTCTGAAACTTTCCACCTTTCTAAAGGAGATTTAAAGATGGACGAAAAAATTGAGAAACAATTAAAAGCGTATTTTGGCGAAGACACAGAAATAGATTTCGAAAAGGCAGAAGAAAACGATGTTATAATTAAATCGTTGGAAACTGTTAATGACTATCGGGGTGAATTCCCTGATGACTTGGAAAAAGCAATAGGCATTATTGCAAAACAAGCTGGTTTGTACGTTCCGCAGAAAACTGAAAAGACAGAAAAGAAGGACGACAAGACTGACTTGGAAAAAGCAGGTGCCAAACTTTCAAAGGAAACTTTAAAAAAGATTGTAGAAGCGTTAGCAGCTTTGAAGTCGATTCTTCCACAACTTGCAGAGAAGACTGAAAAGAAAGACGATGATAAATCTGAAGTTGAAAAAGAAATTGAGAAAATCACAAAAGCACTTGAGCAACTTGAAAAAGACAAAGAAAAAGGCACTGAAAGTGAATTAACAAAAGCTCTTGCTACGTTGGCAGAGAGGCTTGCAACAGTTGAGAAAAACACTGGAACGAAGAAAAGTATTGACAGCCAAGATGATGATGAAGAAGAAGAAAACAAAGACATCAAATGGAAAAGTTTTCAGCAAAAAGACTAAGGAGAAAAACAAATGAGAACAAATAAACATCTGTTAAGTAAAAAAGAACAGATTCAAAAGATGGTCAGCTTGCCTGATATTACTCTGACTGCAGAAGAAGCTGATCGTTTTATCGACTATATTGTCGATGAATCTGTAATGAAAAACAAAGCACGTGTAGTCAAAATGAATAAGCAAACACAGAACATTCGTGCTTTGGGTTTAGGCACTGGTGATTTCTTACATCCTGGAACGACGTTCAGTTCTTCGGAATATAAGAAGACACTAAGTGAAAACAAAATCGAACTCGCATCTCAGAAAGTTCGTGGATGTATTGCTATCTTTGATGATGACCTTGAAGATAACATCGAAGGCGATGCATTTATAGACCACCTTATGAAAATGGTAGCAAAGAAAATTTCAAACGAACTTGACATTGCATATTGGATTGGTGACACTGGTGCAGGCAATGCTTATGGTGACACTGACGTCAAGAGTTTGTGGGATGGTTGGCGTTTCAGAATTGCCAATGGTGATACTGATGGTGACACATATTACAACTCTGTTGCTGGTGGTTCAACTATACTTGATGCAACTAGTGCTTCTTCGTTTGATTTTGAAGAAGGCAGAATAGCAATGCACGGTTCGTCAGCACCTTATCTGTGGGAGTTTAAGTACAACAAGATTTTGCAAACACTGGATTCCAAGTACAAAGTTGGCGGACTTGCCAATATGGCTTTTTACAACAATGACCAAGTAACACAAAACTATATTGAAGCTTTGTCAGCACGGTCGACTATTCTTGGTGACCAAGCGATCATGGGTGGTACAGCTTTGAAGTACGGAATGGTGCCAATTGTTAGTTGTCCTAACATGCCTATCACAATGGATGGTAGTACACAAGCAACTGAAGCTGCTTCTGGTGGTGCTTATGCTGATGTATTACTTACACCGAATGGTAATTTGATTGTAGGTATTCAAAGAAACATCAAGATTGAAAGTCAAAGAGAAGCTGCCGACGAAGCCACCTATTGGTTCTATTCAATGAGATGTATACCTGCGATTGAGAATATCAATGCCTGTGTGCTTCTTAGAAAGTTACTTGTAACAGGTACAATGACAGATTCTTAAAAAATTGAAAGGGTTGTTTTATGAAAAAGAAAAAGTACAGCGTACACAACTATGGAAATACGCGTTCTGTCTCTGTGAAAGGACAGCCGTGGGAAATTTCTAAGAATACTACTATTGAAATTGACAACAGTGAAGTTGCTGCTGCGTTTGACGAGATGCTATTCATCGATGTTGAAGTCATAAAACAACCTTCTGCTAAAAAGGAAACAACTAAGAAGAAAGCAACCGTTAGAAAAACAAGAAAAAAGAAAGCGACACCTTTGAAGAAATACAAAAAGTTTAAACGACGCAAAAATCTAAGGAGAAAAAAATGAGTAAAAGAAATTTAGCTACAATTGATAGTGATATGTTTACACCTATTGGAAGGTTACTGCAGCAAGCAATGGCACACGGTATTACCAATGACATGATTTACGGTGGTCTTGAAACAGGGCAAACAGCTTTGCAAGCAATAACAGCTATAGCTGCCACACAAAACTGCCGTATTGGAACTCGTCGTGTGACGTGGGATGGAATGGTGTATCGTTACACTGCTGCAGAATCTACACTAAAAACAACTTACTTGGCGCACAGTTATAACAGTAGACAAGAAGTTGGCTATTCTTCAGTTACTACTGGTGCTTCTGCTGGCGGTAATACTATCATCTTTACACTTTCTGGAAGTGATGGTGATGGTAGTGGAAACCTTGCTTTAAACTACTTAAAAGATGGTATTGTTTGCATTGATATGGGACAAACAAACGCTGATGCTTTGTATCAAATGCGAATTCTGAGTAATACTCTTGTTTCAAGCGGTGGAGCATGCACTCTTGTTGTTGATGGTGTTTTCCCACTTGCAATAACAGATTCAATGTCTATTGAGGCAATGGCAAGTCCATATAAAAGTCTTGTTAATGATGGAACACTGACTGCTCGCCATGTATCTTATATGGGATTACCTCAGAGAGCTGCAACTGCCGTCATTCCCTATAGTTGGATTCTAACTTGGGGACCGTGTTGGGTAACTCCAAACAATGCTTTGGCTACACATAATGCTGGTAACGCTGATTATAGTAGTGCATTGGTTGCACATCCAAATGTTTCTGGTGGTAGTGTAGGCCCACATGATGATGATTACGCTTTGTCTGAATATATGCAACATGTTGGTTTTGTACTTTCATGGGCACAAGCAGGAACACAAGGCGCACCATTCATGATGCTGCAGATTAGTCCGTGACGAAAAATTGAAAAGTTGAAGTTTTTGCTGGAAAGGAAAATGAAACTATGGCAAAAAAGCAAAAAACAGAAAAAGAAAAACGCTGGGATGAATTAGGCATCAATGATGGAACAGCATCAGAATCTGCTAAAGAGTCTAAAGAATCTAAAGAGAAATAAAAGCGAATAGGTTTTTAGGGGTTTGTACCTCGATTAAAACAAACCCCATATTTTGAAAAGAGATATTATGAAACAAGATTTAAGAACAATGGACATAATAAATCCTGAACTTCGTGGCATGCCACAGGAAGACTATTTACAAGAATTAAATATTCGTTCGCACAAAGCAGGGTATACGACTAGAGACGGCAAACAAATACCAGCAAAAATTATGTCTACTGGTTTTGGAGAATCTAAATTAAACATTTGGCCACGAGATGAAAATGGAAAATTAATTGATGACTGAAAGGAACTAACATGTCAAGAATAAGAGATATTTATTTATTGACCAAGCAAAGTCCAATGGTTGGGAATACTTATTTGTCTACGTTGTGTCCGCAGACTCTCGAGACAGATGTAGCAGATAAGTGGTTCGAAAATGTTTTGGACGGTTTGTTGAGTGGTAACAGAGGTGGCAAATTCAAAATGCTTTTGAATTCATCGGGTAGTGAATATGTAATGGTTGATAAATCAATGATACGCACAATGACAATTACATATGATACTGCTCATGTATTCAACTTTGATGGTGGAGAACATCTTCCTGTAGTTGGAGAATTGGTAGCTGTTAATGGTGCAGAAACTACTGAGTACGCTACGATAAAAAGTTTCACTGTGACAAGTGGTACTTGGGCTAGTGATGCAGCAGGTGTAATGGAAGTGCACAAAGCCACTAACGCATTTGTAGCTAACTTAGCAAACGATGATGTAATTGAAGACAGTGGTGGCACTACAATTTGTGATGTTGTTGGTGTTATCTCAAGGTAATAAAAAAATGAAAGGAAAACAAAATGGCAACACCCGGAAATATAACTGAAATTGACATTACCTCGACACAGGGTAAAACAGGTTTATTTAGCAACCAATGTCCATTTGATAGTGGTACAACGCAAAGAAGAGATTGGTTTTTGTACCTAGCTGCAGAACTTAATAAAGCTGTAGGTAATAAAACCTTTAGACTTGTTTGCGCTGATGGAGCTTACCAACTTGATAGAAGTCTTGTTAGTGCTGTTACGATAACCTATTCGTAGGAGAAATAAATTATGATTGTAGAACTACATAAACATAGTGGTGCAAATATTAAACGGTACCTTGCACTTTCTTCTGATGAAAAGCCGACTAAAGACATTTTTAAAGGCTCAGAGCTTATAGAAATTGACACAAGTGACGAGTTTATATTTGCTAACGGTAACTGGATTCAAATAGACAGATGTCGTTCTCACTGGGATATTAAACTTGCCAAACAACAAGTATGGCTTGAAACAGTTACCTATGGTATAGAAGACGAAGAAGATTATATTGGCACTATTCTTAAGCCAATAAATCACGTACACTCTTTAGTCAGACTTACTGGAAATAATACGGCAGAGTTTGTCAGTACGCCAGTTTTTGCAGGTAACACTTCTTCGAAGTATATGCTTGAAGCCATATCTGTTCAGATACCTTTTGAACCTCCTGCAGAAAATCCTGGTTTTAAAACCGTTTTCAGTTATACAAAATCTTCGTATTATTTGAACACGTGGTCAGTACCTGTTTATGCAGAGATAACAAATAATCAATGTACAATCGATGGTGTACAACTTTCTTTTAATGATGTTGCAGTTGGTGATACGTATCAATTTGTTGCAGGTGGAAGTTGGCACACAGCAGAAACAGGAATGCGTAGTCACATTGCTGAACTTTACATTTGTGCGTCTGAAGGCGGAGATGCAACTCCAGCACCTTTCAGGGTAAACATGTATGCAAACGATGCTTTTGTTTGGGGCACAGATGCGAATAAAAATGGTCCAGTTGATAAGTTCTGGCAACTTCCTTTTTATGCTCGCGAAGATGGATTGAATAAAACCTTTGAAATACGTCTTGCAGAATTTCAAGCTGGAGTAATCGAACGCATTACTTTGATTATGAAAGGATGGGACGAATAATGATTGAAGAAGAAACAAAAGCACTTATCGTCATAGACTATGCGCATCACGAAGTGCATAATGGAAATTCATATATGGCACACTATGATTTAACTACTTCGTCTGCAAATGACCATCAAACTGCTATTGGTTTTACAACGCCAAATACTACTAAGTGGCTCCATTTGTTAATTCGTATAGCTGCTTCAAGTCCGGCTGAGTTTTCTATTGATGAAGTTCCCACCATTGATGATGAAAAAGGAACTGCATTGGTTGCATATAACAGAGATAGAAATAGCAGTAATATAAGTGGTATACTTTCACTTGCTTCTACTGCTGTTGCTGGACAAGCTACATCATATACTAATACACAAATAGCGGCTGCAAGTTATTCTGCTGGAACTATAATTGGACACTATCTATTAGCAGGTGGAAAAGGGCCAAGAGTTGTTGGCGGCACTAACAGAGGTTCGCAGGAAATAATTTTGAAACAGAATACTAAGTATTTATTTTTGATGCAGAATATTGGCGCAAATGCTAACTTACATGAAATACATTTAAATTGGTATGAGCACACCAATAAAGTTTTTGACATTTAAATAAAGGATAAATAAAATGCCAGCTTCAGGAAATTATATCTTAGAAGCAGATATAGATAATTGGGATGTACCTTGTGGCTTAGAAGAAGAGTTTGCAACTTCTGCTGTTGCTACTTCTACGGACATCATTACAGTGACACATGATATAGATACGGGTGCGGAAGTTAGTTTCACAACTACTGGTACTTTGCCCGATGGCTTGGAATTAGATACATTATATTATGTTATTAATGTAAGTTCTGTAACTATTAAGGTAGCGAATTCACCTCTGCTTGCTGCACTAGGTACACAAGTAGATCTTGTGGATGCTGGAACTGGCACTCATACTATTCGAATAAATTGGAGCGAGACTTTTGCAACTACAGATGTCACACTTGCTTCAGATAAAATTACCGTGTCTCATGATATTGATGATGCTTGTAAACTAAGATTTAATTCCAGTGGTTCCACGCCTGATTTGCCAGCACCTTTGGTTGTAGGAGTTGCGTATTATGCTATCAACGTAGATCCAACTCATGTACAAGTAGCAACAACGCCAGCCAATGCTATTGCAGGTACTAATATTACTATTACGGATGTTGGGTCAGGTACACATAGTTTGTTTGTTGGAGAAGGTGAAACAGAATACGATAGACAACAAGCCATAAACCGAGTTGAAGACTTAATTGAAAAATTAACTAAGGACTTTTTCTATGCTGAAGATTTTGTTATCTATCTTGATGGCAACGGAAAAGACAGATTATTCTTAGGCCTTGTGCCAGATATTATATCTGTTAGTAAAGTAAAAATTTCAGGTGTTGAACTTACTTCTTCTTGGTATACATTCGACAATGATTCAATTTACTTAGATCCAGAAGCAGTTACTTCCGAAGAAGGCGACATGGCAGAACTGCACCTTCGCTTAAAGTATGAGCGAATATTATTTCCAAGAGGTATGGGCAATATAAAAGTAACTGGCACCTATGGAAAAAGCACTGTGCCCGCACGCGTAAGGCAAGCTGCAATTATACTTTGTAAAGCAGAGAATGATCCTGAGCTTTATCCAAGTTATGATTCAAACTTAAAATCTGAAAAGATAGGTGACTATAGCTACACTGTAGCTGATGGCAAAAACATAACTAAGACTGGTATTGATGCTGTGGATGATTTACTCAGAGAATACTTAAGAAAAAAGCCAATGCTTGGAGCAGTATAATGTTAAAGAATTTATACAACTCAGTGATAGATGTTTTAAGATTGACCTTAACTAGTGATGGTATGGGTGGTAAAACTGAAACTAAATCCGTGTTGCACAAAAATTTAAAATGCAGAATCAATTGGAAAACTGGTGGTGAGAAAATTCAGTTTGACAAAGAGACATATTATCGTGATGCAAAAGTTTATTGCAGTGTAGTCGACATTACGGTAAAAGACAGAGTACTTTTTAACGGGACTGAGTACTTGATCGTAGACGTAGCAAATCCCGATAACATGGACAAATATTTAGTCCTAAATATAAGGCTGTTACAATCATGACAAACGAACAAAGAGAAGAAGCACAAAAAATAATGCGTGAGTTGATGGTTTTCATGAGCGACTTTAATGATTTGCAAAAGACTTTCAGCCGCTTACAAAACGATGCGAAAGTACTTTATGAACAATTGGACAATAGACTTGACGATGGCTAACGGCTATCCAAGTAGATACGTATGTATTCCGAAGTGCAGCTGTAAAAGGTTTGGGTCGGGTGAAGCTGTCGCTGTACACTGAAGGCTTCCGGCTTGGATAGCTTTTTGAAAGGTAATAATGGGAATAACGAAAGACAACACGGATAAATTTTTTAAGAAAGTTGAAGCACAAGTAAGTGCCAATTTGAAAACAGCTACTATGCTTGTTGAACGAGATGCAAAAATTTTCTGTCCTGTTCTTACTGGTACGCTGAAAAGAAGTATTACGCATGAATTTCCAGGTAAACATACAGCTATCGTTGGTTCGAATATTGAATACGCTCCTCATGTAGAATTAGGTACATCGAAGATGGCAGCACATCCTTTTCTTAGACCAGCAATAATAAAAAATCGTAAAGCAATAAAGAGGCTTTTAAAATGAATGATTTATTTACAGGTTTGTATGACAAATATATTGCTGACACAGCTTTGGTTGCAGCTATAACTGGCTTCTATAATACTGAAGCACCTCCTAAAGCTGTGTTTCCATATATTGTTTTCCAAATGATTATAAACACACCTGATTTGGATTCATCAAATAATTGGGAAAATTATACTTTGCAATTTAACATTTTTGATAATTCACGTTCGGCAGACACTATTGGTGCTATCTATGAATTGTTAAAAGGTGATACGGCTTCGGGAACGGGTTTTGATTATTTCGATTTAATCGTTGACAATTACACAACTGTGGCAATGGTAAGACAATCTGCTCGCTTGTTGCGTGTAGATAAAATTTGGCAATACAATGTGCTCTATGAATTGCTCTCCACCTATACGGGTGAAGTTGCGACGGCACAGTATTGTGGAAACTTTTACAATCTTTTAGGAATTTACTAATGGAAAATCGTATGGCAATAACTGAACAAGACAAGGAGTTACTCACAAAATTCATAAAGGAGAAGAACATAAAAAGTGTGCTTGAATTCGGTACAGGAGAATCAACATTTTTGTTTAATGTTTATTGTACTAGGGTAATAAGCTTTGATACAGATAAAGATTACTCTGCAAAATTTAGATCCAAACTAAATTGTACTGCTTTGCAATTATGGGAAGGCAAACTAGATGCTGATATGCAAGATACGTGTAGTGAATTAGATGTAGATATGGTTTTTATCGATGGCCCAGCAGGTGGAGAAAACAGAGAACCATCTTATCGATTGGCGGTTATGACAAAAGCAAAATATATTGCTTGCCACGATACACATCGTGAAACAGATTATCGTTGGGTAAGCAAACACCTTAAAGATTGGACTTTAGTTACATCGAATAGCATGCTTTCAATTTATGAAAACAAACCTTGTACAAGTAAAGTGTTTATTAGTATTCCAATGCCCAGAGATTATAAAGTAGACTTTGAAACAATGCGCTTTTGCACAACATCAATGCGCAAAGGATGGCACTGGGCAAACTGTCCTTCGATAGAACCAACCTTAGCGAGAAATATGCTCATAGCACAATTCCTAACAAGAGAAGAGTTTGCAGACTATACACATCTATTCTTTTTAGATGCTGACACTATACCTCCTCCAGATACAATACAGAAATTACTGTACCATGATAAAGACGTGGTAGCAGGTGTAACCCCTATCTGGCTGCATAGTAATATATATTGGAATGTACAAGTCGAAGAAAAAAAGAACATGGCTGCACGTGCATTGCCAAAAAAACTAACCAAAGTTTTGAGAGTAGGTGGCACAACAGTTCTTATAAAAAGAAAAGTGCTCGAGAAATTAGCGTTTCCTTTTTATAAAGTAGTTTTAGCAGAAACTATGGAAGAAATAAACAGAGTTGGGCCTATCTTGCAAGGTAGTGATTATTATTTTTGTGACCGAGTACGTGAAGCGGGATTTGAGATTTACATTGACCCGCAGATTATGTGTAAACACATAAGACCAGTTAACTTATTGGATTTAATTGTTGAATATAAGGAGTAAAAACTATGGCAACATATCATGGTAAATCAGCTAAAGCAGATTTTGGCGGTGCGGTCGCCGCAGCACTTGCATGGACAATGGCAACTATTGCAGATATTGCCGAATCAACTTATATGGGTTTGACGTGGAAAACTTTTGCATCAGGTTTTCGAGATGCTACAGCTACTCTCGATTGTAATGCACAAGCAGAACAAACAACTGCTTATCTCGGAACTAATGCAGCACTCAAACTCTATATAAATAGTACGAAATATTTTTATCTCAACACTGCAATTTGCACCGGACTAACAGAAACTGTGAACATGAATGACGTAGGAAAGGTTTCTTATGACTTTGCGATTGATGCTATTGGTGGCATCACTTACGTCTAAAAATTTAATTTAAGGAGACTTAATTATGGCAGGGTTTCATGGTAAAACTGCAAAAGCATGGTGGGGAAGTACTGGCTATACAGAATTCGCTAACATAACGGAATGGTCTTGCTCATTGATAGCCGATGTTGCAGAGAGTCATTCTATGCATGCTACCAGTTTTGGTAAGACAAGAGAAGTAGGATTCAAAGGCGGAACTGCAGTTGTAACTTGTTTTCTAGCTGGAGAAGAAGTTGTAGAAGAAGATGATACAATTACGCTAGAACTTTGGCGCACATCAACTTCTACGGACAAAGGATATTCAGGTTCAGCAATTGTTACTGGAATTGACTTTGGTGTTGACAAAGATGGTATTGAAACTATTTCTTACAGCTTTCAGTTTACAGGTACTGTAACATCCACTTTGGGTGCTTCATAAAATAAGGAGAAAAAAATGAGTATGGATTTATCTGGTTTTGTTCACAAACGAACAAAGATCAAAATTGGTTCTGAGACTTTTACTTTTACTGAGTTGAATATGGCAGACATGGCAGAATTCAGGGCACATGTAAAAACGCAACGTGATACTGCGAATGAAAAACGTCGTGCACGTCTTTTGGAAGATGCTAAAAAAGTGCCTAACATAGATCCTGTTGAGTTGCTTCGTCTTACCGATGCGTCGATAACAGAAGAAGAATTTGCTATGGAATCCGAAACACTCGAAGGTGTTGGCTATCTTGCTTATCTTAGTTTGAGGCACCACAATGCAGAAGTTAGTTTAAGAGATGTACTAGATATTATTACACCACAACTGCTAGAGGAAGTAACAGATGCTATGTTTCCACCTTTACCAAAAGAAGCAGGAGTAAAAGGTAAAAAAAAAGTAAAGTCAAAGATAGTAAAATCTCCGAAACAACAGCAGTAGCTTTGCTATGCAGATTTTATGGATTTAGTTTTGAGGCTGTAATGCAATTTACTATAAGACAGTTTACAATATTTTCTATTGAGATGGGAAATATAATACGCATGGAATCTGGTGGCAGTGTTACACAACCAAGAGTATTCACAGGCGAAGCAGCACACAGACAAGCACTAAAAGGATTTGGAGGTAGATCCTAATGGCTGAATCCTTGATGGAAGCCCATGTAAAAATTGGTGCAAAACTCGAACCACTTAGAAGAGGACTAGCAAAAGCAAAAGCAGCCGTAGTAAAAGCTGTAGCAGCAATGCAAAGAGCTTTTGAAAAATTATATTCTGTTAGTAAAAAAGTTTTTCTTGGTCTTGCTGTATATTTGGGTATAGCATCAGTAGCAGCAATGAAACAAGAAGACGCTGAATTTCAATTAGCCGCCGCTTTAAAAATCACTGGAGAATATACAGACGCTTTAATGAAAAAATTCAAAGCCTTTGCTTCTTCTATTCAACAGGTAACAACTTATGGAGATGAAGATGTACTTATGGTCATGCGTATGGGTTCAACTTTAGGATTGACTGCGAAAGAATTGGAGAAAGCAACCAAAGCAGCATTAGGATTAGGCGCAGCTTTTGGTGGACGTATGCGACCAGAAATGGCAATGCGATATATCGTTCAAGCTATGAGAGGAGAATATAGTTCATTGGCTACTTATATTGTAGCTTTAAAATCAGCCGAAACTCCAATGGAAAAACAACGAGTTTTACAAGAAGCACTTACTAACGCATGGGCAATTGCTGAAGCACAAGCATTAACAACTTCTGGTGCGCTTAAGCAAATGAAAAATACCATTGGTGATATACTTTTTGAAGCGGTAGGCAAGCCTTTTTTAGATAATATTAGAAGAAGTGCAAAAAGAATTAAAAAATGGGCAGAAGATAATCAAGACAAAATTAAAAAACTTGCGGAACAATTCGATCGCTTAGTGGAAGTTGGTGCAAAGGTAATATCTAAATTTGCAGGACCACTTATAAATACAATGACTGAGTTAACAAAGAAGTTTGCAGACTTTGCAACCGCTTCTAAGTTAGAAAATGCTATCTGGGCAGTTGGAGAATGGACAGACAAAATATGGAATAGAATAAAAGCTTTATATCAAGGTATAAAAGGTTTATGGGAAAGTGAAATACTCGGTAAAACAATTGGTGATGCATTCAAATATGCTTTTGATAAAGCTACTGCTCAATTGGAACGCTGGGGTAAGCAGATTAAAATTATAATAAGTGCTATTGCTGGCACGGTCGGTTATGAATTCTCACAAAGATTTGGTGAAACAATCGGAAGAGGAATGATTGACATAGCAGATAAAATTAGTAACATCTCCACTCTTATTTTGGTACCACTACAAAAAGCTATGTACATGGGAGGTACAAAACTTTTAGAAGAACGTATGGGAGCAACAAAACCTAGCATGGGAAAAGCACTAGAAAGAGCAGGAAGAGTTCCATTACGTGAAGTAGGAATACCGCCTTATGTACATCTTCTAATTACAAACGTAAGTGTACTTATTAAAGCTATGGATGAAGCGACAAAAGAAAAATGGCGTCAAATTCGTGCAGAGTTTGATGTTACAAGAAAATCAACTGAAGCAGCAGATAAACAACTTGCTGCAGCAGGTGGACCACCGCCTCCGGGTGGTGGCGATGGTAAAGGTGCTCGCTTTGGTACTGTAGGTTTACGAGAAGCATGGAGTCAAATGGTATCCGGAATGAAAGCTGACCCAGCACTTACATTGCAAGAAAAACTTATTGCTACACTAGAAAAAGTTGGCAAAATGTTAGATGGTTCAATACATGCAACGAGTAAAAATGAAGTAGCAGCATTAAAAACAGCTGGTACAGTAGGAGAATAACAATGGCTAGAGATGCAATACTTTCTATTGATTATACAAGAGAACCTGGGTACCCAAAAGAAAGAATCACACGCACAGAAGTTGAAGTTGTTGACATGATGCAATGTGCATGGGCTGATAGAATAACTTTAACTAAAGAACTTCTTGGTCATACTTTCGCAGGTATTTTATTTTCAGCACACAAATATGATTTCGGCGATGACAAAATAGGAAATATTTATTGTAAAGATGTTTCTATAATACCACGTATTACAATCAATTCTTCCGGTGAATATATTACAGCACTTTTGGAAGTAGTATATGGCAATTTAGGTTATAGTGAACCCGAACAAGGAGTAGTTTATGTTACTGAATCACTTGAGCCTGCTTCAGAATTTTTGACACTAAGCCATGAAGGTTTGTATTGGGATGTTGCACAAGCAGAACCTCTCGGTGATACTGATGCTCCAGCGGTAATTTTACGAATGATTGATTGGGTTTATACATTACATTTTATGTCTCATATTCCTAGTTGGGTTTGGTCACATCCAGGTACAGTAAACAATGCAACTGTTTATTCAAGAGAATTAAACAAATATTTTCCTGCTTACACGCTTTTGTGTGGCAATCCTACTTTAAGTAGAGAAGTGACAAGCGAAGGAACGACTGCTTGGACAATTACAGCAAGATTTACTTATCGCTATGAAACATGGAATAAATTTCCACGTACTACTGAAGCAGGTGCATTAGATTTTTATCCCATATATGATAAAAATGGAAATGCAAAAGCTTTTTATACCGCAACCAATTTTGGGAGTATTGTAATATGACTTTACACATTGCTAAATTTATACACTTACGTGCAGGTAAAGATAAAGTAAGCGCAAAGCAATACAACAGGCTTGTTGACATTGTTATGAAAATGTCACAATCTTTAATGACACATGGAATAATGGATAGTAGTGGTTTTTGTACGCGGAAACAACCACAAGGTACTTCAACAGGAGCAGGAAGTGTTCGCTTAGGTATAGCACAGGAAGCAGCGCCGGGAGATATAGATTTAAGTGTAAAGTTTGTTATGCCTGATGGAACAACTGCTTATGGCGATGCTTTCGATGTTGCTTGTAAAACTACTGGAAGTGCGAATTTAAACTCTACTTTGCCGAGAATAGCCAGC
>Ga0114923_10000724_pt1 | contig 24317 bp, 39 predicted proteins | sample SumtaG_FD_89578 | JGI IMG/M metagenome (GOLD analysis project Ga0114923, IMG submission 89578) | Deep subsurface microbial communities from Indian Ocean to uncover new lineages of life (NeLLi) - Sumatra_00157 metaG | ecosystem: Environmental > Aquatic > Marine > Oceanic > Sediment | place: near...
CTGGATCAACAAAACGGGAAGGGAGATTATTGAAGACCTGACCGATGCCAGGATCGCAATCCATACCGGAACAGAAGGACGTTGGGGCGGTCCATTTCAAGACGCCGGCAACCTTGCAGAAAGCAATCCCGCGAGTTTTACCTGTGGAGTGCCTCTGTCTGCTTTTAACGCTCTGTTCAAAACTTTCATGCTGACTTCTGCCGGTGGGACCTCTCAGACAACCTGGTCTTATTTGAACACCATGGAAGGCAGGCAAGCAACCGGGATTACTAATTGGCAAGTAATTCTTGATTTCGACAACGCTTTCAATTCTGGAGCGGCTGCCGGATTCATGCTTTTTCCCAACGACAGCGAAGCTTACAGTATGGTGAAAGCTGCCGATCTCACGCCATTGGCAACCCAATTCAGGGGCTTGTCGATGATTGTACCTTATTATGATTACTTCGCCGGTTTGAAGTTGATCAGAAATAAGGCGCTGGTGAGACGCTATTCAATCCAAGCCCCATAAGGAGATTCATGGATAATCTGTCATTGATGTCCAATGCCAATGGGACATGGGAATATGAGATTGAAGAGGGAAAAGACAAGTCCAAGCGTAAGGTTAGTTACAAAATTACGCCAGGGTTTAATGAGATTCCCGGGTCTCACGTCGAAACATTGGAAAAGGACGCTGGCTACAGGGCCAGGAAAAAACAAGGCACTTATGAAATTCTGAAAGGCAAAGAGGCGGTAAAGGCTTCCAAAGTCGATGAAACCGAGATAGAAGCTGCCAAGTCAGAAAAAGAAGCCAAGGCTAATTTCAATACACAGATTGCCGATATCAAAAAGGCAAATGACGTTGAATTGAAAAGAGTCAAGGAACAAAATAGGCTGGAAGTTGAGGGTCTGTTAGCTTCCAAAGCCGAATTGGCGGCAAAAGTGAAAAAGCTGGAAGATGAAAGGCTTGGTTTTGTCGGACAATTAGCAGAATTGAAAGGGGAATATGACCAACAGATCGAGACTTTAAACAAGCAATTATCTGATCAGAAGACCGATTCAGAGAGTGTGATTGCAAGTTTAAAACTTGAAGGTGAGAGAAAGGTCAAAACCCTTGATGGCAAAATCACTGCTCTTGACAAACAAGTCAAGGCTCAAGCAGAAGAAATCAAGGGGCTGAAAGCTAAAAAATGACAACCTATTTTTTGTTACCGCTTTGGATAGATTGGTCGGACATTGTAAATCGGGCTCATTATTTCAAGTCCGAGCTTGATAACTTCGACCAAAATCTTAAAGATTCGGTGCTACAATGGGTTCATGATCAGCTCTATTTGCCAGCCGATGCCGGGGTTTCCATCACGTTTAAAGACGAAACAACAGGTGGGTCTCCCGGCAGCTCTCAATTCGATATAACACAGCTCAGACAAATTCAAATAGCTCTCGGAGCATGGGGAGCTGCTTTTACGGTTGACAATCCTGCAGGTACTGGCTCACTGTCTGGCGTTTCAATAAATAGCTTTTCGATATCGAATACCATGGCAAAAAACAACTCAACAGCTGAAGACCTGAATAATGCGAACCAGTACGGGACTCAAGCTTTTCAAATTTGGTCACAACGATTTACAAGCAGAATGATGATATGAGCAAAGACCAGGAAGAAATTGATTTTGGGCTAGATAATTACATGGCCGAATTAGACGATGACCTGAGTTTTGTTGATGTTGGTATTCTGTCTAAAGACGGAGCAAAGAAACATGGTCCGACATCTGACGGGAAACAAAGTGATATCACCATGGCCGAACTTGCGACCATTCAGGAATTTGGAACTGTGATAAATGTCACGCCAAAAATGAGAAAGTTTTTGAGTGCGACCGGGCTCAATCTAAGTCCTGAAACGAAAGTCATAACGATCCCGTCGAGGCCATTCATGCGGCAAACCTTCGATGAACAAGAATCTGAACTTGGGGCAATGGCTGAGAAATTGGACCGAGATATTTTGACGAAACAGACTTCGAGACGGGCAGCACTTAACCAATTAGGGCAATCTCATCGCCAGGAAATACAGAAAAATATGTCCACTTCCGGAAAATTTAAAGCGAATCATCCTTATACGGTCGCGAGAAAAAAGGGAAAATCGATGCCCTTGATTGATTCTGGAGCAATGAGGCAAGCAATTGATTTTGAGGTCGGTTAAATGCCTGTTGACCGAGAGCTTAAACAATTAGCTGTAACGCTATCGAAAAAGATACCGGCAGACCAAAATGGTCCTTATAGAATCAGAACGAGAAAGCCGGGAGCAAAAGGTAGCAGAGGTCAGGCAAACAACGTATCAACACAATATAATTTCAGAACGATTAAAAACATGCGAACTCAACCTTTGAGTGATGCAGATTTCAACAGACTACCAGAGGGATTAAGGGACAGAACATGGAGATTTGTAGAAGTGGTGCCAAAAATCCCGGGAGAATTGCCTGTTTCTCAAAAAGATGAAATGTTAGAATTTGGTGATGAGTTTGAATACAAAGGCCATTGGTACGAGATAAAATTCATTAACGATTGGGATTTAATACAAGGATGCAAAGCGGTATTTGTTGAATGACTCAAGAAATAATTCAAATCACTGATTTTCAAGCGATCGAAGACGCTATTGAGCTGTGGGCGGCAACTGGAAGCGATTTGCCCCAATTGCAAGATGCGAAAAAGGTTGACGTGCCAAAGGTTTTCTGGGCTGGTTTTGATTTCGATAGGAAAAGACCATACGGTCTGTTGACAATAGTATCCGATCTGTCACCAGGGCAATCATGCACTGACCAGGAGATGGTTACAGTAGGCGCAATTACCAGCTTGCAAACTGTGTATTCAAAACTTTATGTATGGAATGTCCAGGTCCAATTCTTTCAAGATGCATATGACATAAACGGAGATCCGATAAGGGTTACCGCCAGGCAATATGCAAAAAATTTAATCGATCGCTATGATATTCCACCGATTAGAAATATATTACTTGCTGAGAGTATTGCTTTCCATCCACTTGGTAAAAATATCCGGGGAGATATTGCAGATAGCCAAGATGAAGACAAATATATACATCAGGCCTCAGTGGAGTTTAGGTTTTCTGGTGTTAATAACATCGCGTTAAGAGATACAGATTATTTTACGTCGATAACTTCTCCGACTGAAGAAAATGGTGGCATAACCTTATCCGGGGCGTGACATGACAGAACTTGATAATAGAGTCAATATTACAGTGCAAATTCAGGATGTGACGGTAACACGGCCAGGATTTGGGATTTTGGCAATTGTCCACAAGCATCAGCAAAGCGCACTTGCGAGAGTTCAGACATATACCGATCTCGCAGGACTGCTTTTAGATTTTCCAAGTTATACGCCGGTAGGGAAATTTGCAACGATTGTGTTTTCTCAAGCATTTGTTCCGGAAACGGTCAAGGTTATCAAAAGAGATGTAGCCGAAACAATGACGGCGGCTCTTGATGCTGCGGTGTTGGTCGACAACGATTTTTATGCTGTCGCCACGCCTTCAAAACTTACGGCAGATATTCAAGCGGGGGCAGCATGGACATTGGCTAATAAAAAGTTTTTCGGGTATTCAACTCCTGATCCAAACGCGATCACGTCAGCAACGACGGATGATTTTTCATTGTTGCAGGCCTTATCAAACAACCGGGCCGCTGGCTGGTATTCAGACGATGCCGGTGGAGAATTCGAAATTGATACAGTGACTGTTGCAGGAACTGTGGCCACGGCAGACGTGACCGGCTTCGGGAGTGTCCCGGTCGAGGTAGGAGATACATTCGGGATATGGACGAGCGCGGTGTCTGCCTTAAATGCCATATGGACAGTGGCGACTATTGGAGCGCTTGAATTTACGTTTACGGTTCCAAGCGGCACGTCCAGCGATGTAGCCACAAGTGACGCATGGTTTGACTATAATCTCTTGGAAGCCGCTATTTTCGGAAAAATGTTGCCACAGGACGCTGGAGCCAAAACCTGGGATATTCAACAACTTGCAGCTGTAACGCCAGATAACATACCTGGCACAGCTCAAACAAACCTCGGCGGAAAGAGCGGAAACTGGTTTTCAACGATTGCCAGCTTGAATGTCACCAGTGGTTTAAAAACTGGCGGTGGAGGCGGTAAAACTGCATCCGGTCGCTACATCGATATCCAACGTGGAGCGGATTGGTTGTCTGTCAATTTACAGCTTGATTTATTCGCTTTGATGGTAAATGAAGGCGGAGATCTTGGATATGATGCGATTGGCTTTCAAAAGGTCGAAACAACGATAGCCACCAGGTTAAACGATGGCCTTGATAAAGGGTTCCTGACTCCTTTCGTAAGCGGGACATTTGTCGGTCTGGATTATAACATTGCAATGCCAAACCTCGCAGATATACCCCAGGCTGATAAAACGGCCAGGTTGCTTGAAGGAATTCAAATCAACGCAAATATCAGAGGCAAGATTCATAATATGGAAGCAACCCTTACCCTTTCTACATAGGAGCCGATAAATGCCGACAAAAGAATTCGACGCTGGTAGCCACACTGCATATGTTACGACTTTTGATGATAAGACCTTCGCCCTGGAAGGTGAACCAGACGGTGACGCCTATAACGCTACTTTTGATAACGATGCAGTTGGGGCGATAGAGGGAGCAAAAGAGGATGTCCAATTTTCATTACGTGGTGCCTCTTTAGGGACTTTTACAAAGACGATGCAATGGGGGGCAGATACCAATAAGATTTTGAACCAAGTTTTCAAAGATCAAAAAGCCGGAAACTTCGCAAAAAGGGTAGAAATAAAACGAATTAATCAAAGTGAGAATGTATTGGTTCTCACTTGCGCCCGGGCCGTGATAACCAAAATACCAGATCTAGTATTTGGAGTTGCGGCAGCCGATAGGCCATGGGCATTCAAACTTGAAAAAATGGAATTTCCGGAAACTCAAGCCCCTGCATAAAAAATGTTTGTTTATAAGCCCGATGACATAAGCATATGGATAGGAATCCCGGGTGTTGCAGGCGTGGAGATAAGAGATTGGCTGAGAGTTACCCCGAGTCAGCCGGTCCCTAGATTCACCATTACAAAAGGAGTTCTAGGCGAAAAGGGTTTGAGAATGTCAACAGACTCTTCGAGAACATTCACAGTAACGATATTGCAGACATCGCCTGATATAGAATTTCTTCACAATCTTTATCTTGCACAATTAACTGGATTTCTCGGTTTCCCTTTTTCGATTATAGACAACGGGAAGGACAGTGGTGCGTCAACCCAACGAAGACAAAAAAGCTTGTATCCTGTGAGCGTTATATTAAACGAACGCGAAGAATCTTTTGAGCTTGAAGGAGCGGCCTGGAATTATAGGATTGGCGTAGCTTCAGGCGGAACACTATACCTATGAGATTATGAAAGGTGAAATCAAAGAAATAGAAGTCGACGGCAGAAAGTTTGAATTGATAAAAAAGGGGATCAGCGAATCATTGGTGATTCAGGCAATGTTTATTAGGTTGCTCATAAAATCGGGCTCAATGAACCCGGACATGGATGATGACAAACTTGAATGGGCGTTGGCGGCTGGCTTGGATACATCAACTGTTATTGAAGTAAAGAACATCATTATGTCGTGTGTTCATGCTCCGAAAATTACAGAAGATGGATATGAAGACCTTGGCATAAAGGCGATTCCTGCATTGTTCCTGAAAATTTATTTATTCAATGTCGGTGATTCGGAAAAAAAAAGCGACGAGCAGCAAGATTCGGAAAAATCATAGAGCCAAAAGAAAGAGTAACGAAGCTATTGAGCCTAATCGATTACGACAAATGGCATGCGGTGTGGAACGGATTATTTAGTTATTCGATCATCGAACGTGATAAATATTGGACTTTAGACGACGATGCCGAATTTGATATTGCGTGTGACATTAAAAGTATAATTGGTAAAAAATGTCCTCTAATGTAGTAAGAGAGCTAATAAACCGAATCAGTTTCAAGATAAATCCTGCTGACAAGGCTAATGCTCAGAAGGCTTTTGCAAATATCAAAAGAGATGCGGCCACTGTCATTGCAGGAACGAAGAAGATAGCAAAGGCCACTCTTGCCGCCATAACTACCTTGACAGTTGCTGGCGCTAAGATTTTTACTGATTTTGAGAAAGATGTAGCGAGCGTAAAATTCTTTTCGCGCACAAACGAGGAAGCCGAAAAACTGCTTGAGATAGTGAATGAGATTCGTGGTGAGGGGATAATCTCGAAACGCGAAAGGGGCCAGGCAGCTGCAATACTGGCAGAATTAACCGCACCATTGGCGGCATTTGAAAGAGCTTTGCCGATACTAAAAGACATCTCGATAGCCCAGCCAAAACTCGACTTTCCTCAAACCGTGAAACTCTTTGCGGAATTTGTGCAATCAGGAGATATAGAACCTCTCAGGCAATTAGGGGCCGTTGGTAAGGACCTAGCCGAACAATTAAGCCTTGCGAATTTGGATCTGAACCAGTCAGTCAAAGGTCAACAAAACCGGGCTGAATTATTAACCGCTGAACTTGATAAACAGAAAGACAGAATAAAAGATCTAGCGACCGAACAAAAACAATCTCTGACATTCGCATTCCGTGGATTAGCCAAAGAAGCAAGCGACTTCAGTTTTAATTTTGGCGAGGAAACAGCCCCTCAAATTAAAGAAATAGTATCATTAATCAGGGATACTATTAAGGAGTTAAACGAGTCGGAGGATTTTTGGGGAACAGTAAAAACGGGAGCTGACGCTATATTAGGAACCTTAAATGCAGCCTTAAACATTGCGAAGATACTAAGGCAAAAAAAGAAAGAAGATGATGAAAAAGTCGAATCGGTTGTTGGACTAACAGAAGCGGCCAGGTTTGCCAGGGACGTGAGCAATCTGGGACTATTTGAAGCATTGAAGGAAGCCAGGAAAAGAGTAAAAGCGGCAGAAGGAGCAGAGGGCGGCGGAGACATTGGCGGCTTTTTTAAAAATTTAACGCTTTCATCAGACGAAAATAGGGAGTTATTTTCAAAAAGCGGAAGGTCTGGCGCTCAATTGATAGAAGTTAATCTTAATGGAGAAATTAGCGTAAAGGGAATAGAAGGGCCTGGCGGTGAACAGTTAAAATCTAAAGTATCTGAGGAAATTGTAACAGGGATCAAGGAATCATTTCGTAACGTGGCCGCACAATCTGGTAGAGCGGTTTCTACAGGAGGGCGATAAATGGCGGACCCTAGATTTCTTAATCCCATTACCGTATTAGCTGACATCGGAGGTATTAGTATAGATGTGACCAAGAGAATTGGTGAGGATTATGAGCATATCATTACCCAAAATCCGATAGAAGATGGAAGTCCGACGACAGATCATGTTATCAACCTGCCGCCAAAAATAAGCATTCAGGGAGAATTCTCTGACGTAATAATATCTAACTTGATTGGACCTGCATTTCAACCATCAAATGCATTCAAAGGCAGGGCAAAACTACAGTTTGATAAATTGCTGGACTTATTTGTCTCGAGGGAAACGTTTCTGGTTATGGACGGTTTTCACTTATTTAAAGAGATGCAGTTTAAAAGCCTAAAATTACTCAAGGAAGAAGAGGGTTTTTTCGTTTCTTTCGAGGCTGAAATCTGGAACATAAAAAAGATAAGCCTGGATACGGCCTCTTTAATAGGGCCAATTGGCAACCTCTCAGATTCAATAGACAGGTTAAAAGTTGCGCCACAATTATTATTGGGTGTCGGAGCTGTGAGCGTTAAAGATTCTTTGCAATCAATTGGAGTCCTGTTGTAATGGCTATTATTGAAATAGAATTGAACATTGAAAAGCAGGGATCTGGGTATTTTACTATCAGTCCGACACTTTCGGGACAGGTTTATCGATTCACATTAAGTTGGTCTGCTAGGGCGCTGGCATGGTATCTTGATATAGATGACACTATTCAGGGTATTAAAATTGTGAATGGCATCGATATTTTAGATCCATACCATTACAATAACAACCTTCCACCCGGAAAACTTGGAGCTTTTCGCAACAAGGGCACAAAATCCAAACCATCATTTTTTAATTTTGGGATCGAAAAAGAAATTACTTTGCTATATGAAGAACCATGACAGAACAATTCGGTCGATTTTGGAAATTAAAAATAAAGGATCGGGAGGGAGCTTTTGATTTTGATATTGAGCAGGATGGATTTGGAAATTCTTTAAGATGCCAATTTGAAATAAATGCCAGCAGGGATCTCAGATTTTATAGCGGAGTGATAAAGGTCTTTAATCTGGAGCCAACGAAACGAAAGCAACTTGTCTTCAACCAATTGAGGGAGGATTTTGGAAAAGGGCCTCTTGCCCAACTTACGGCTGGATACCAGGAAAACAATGGATTGATTTTTAATGGTGCTGTTCATAGAGGCTACACTATAAGAGAGATACAGGGCGGTGATTATATTACGATATTGCAGGTAGGCATCCCCTTCAAGTATGACAAAAAAATAACCATTGATCCGCAACCGATAAACGATAACAACTTGCTTGGGTTTCTCAAGAAAGCTATTGATAAGATACTGAATCAACCGGACAGAATATCAATAAACAAAGCCCAAAATTATGAAACTAATTTTGAGACGGCAATAAATGACTTTTTATCGACAGGCAACATAGCGAATAAAACGCTTGGATATCATGGGACATCCATCAAAATAATAGGAGATATTGAAGAAGAATTCAATATCAAGTTTTTTCAGGATCATAACGGTTTTAATGTGGTTGGAGGAAAATTTGCAACAAGCTCAGATCCGAGGACTCCAATTACATTGCCACAGGGAAACACTGTTCCGGAGATAACGTTTAATAAAGAAACGGGCTTGATAGGCTCCCCGATCTATACAGACACAGGAGCAAAGTTTTTCGTTTATTTGCGGCCAGAAATTAAAATGTTCCAATTCGTTAGAGTCGAGTCTGATGTTTTGACAAAGAATGTTTCGATACAATCATTGATCCATAGAGGTGATAACCGTGGTGATGAATGGTTTTCTGAGATCGATGCGTCTAATTTCAATCAGCTGATAAGAAATAAATAATGTTTGAAGAAGAATTTATTGAAGCGTTTGAGGGGCTTTCTGACTTAAGGGAGGCAAATAAATTTCATGTCGCCATTGGGTTTTTTCAAGAATACACTGCTCCGGCTGTTGAGTCAGACTCAGAGGGTTTGAGGTTTTGCACTCTAAAGCTTCATTACAAAGGCGAGGAATCAGAAGACATTGCTATTTTAGGTGTGCCCTTACTCTACATCGGGAATTCTAATGGGATCGTGGATTTTGGACTTACTGAAGGTGATCAATTGCTGGTTGTGTTCACCGATAGAACGCTGGAGCAATGGAAAGCGGCAGCCGGGAATATACCCCAGGATCTTAAAAATCCTGTCAGGAATAGCATCAATCATGCGATAGCGATACCAGTCGTGACAACTCACGGAGCAAGTACAGCGGCATCAAACCCTGTTGCAGCCGGGGCATTGGCGTTAATATCGAAAAACGGAGACAAGGTTGAAGTAGGAAACGGGATACTGGTAGAGAAAACGGGAGGCGGAAAAATTGAGATAAGTAGCTCTGAAATAAAATTGACCATGGGAACAGTGATGAAAATAACAGCAACCGGGGTGGAGGTTACATAATGCCAAAAGTATTGACGATAAACGCAAACATACAATGTGGACACGCTGGGAATTATGTTTTCCTTCCAGGAACTGGGAAGATAAAAATAGATGCCAATGAAATTGTCACAGAATCAATGTTGGCAGCTGCGACCATTGCGGGATGCACTAATACTGTTCTTCCAGAAACTCCCTGACTTCTTGTTTCTACGATCGCTTCAGGGCAAGCGACAAAACTGAAATCTGGAGGTATAAAGGCAATGCTTGAGACAATGATTGTCGTAACCAATGGAACGCAACCAAATCTGACTACAGTAATCGCCCCAGGCCAAACTAAATGGGATAACGTGTAATGGATCTAAAAATTGAAATAATAAGAGACGGGCAAGAAAACTTTTTATATCACGATATTGTCTTTGAAAACGGAAGGCTGGCCACCGTAGATGAAAAGGATGAAATAAAAAATAGATTAATTTGTGGTCTGAGCGTCTTTCTTGGTGAAAATTTTACTAATCCGAGTTACGGCACCGATTATTATAATAATGTGTTTGGCCGTGAAGTTACCGAAACTGTTGTGATAGACGAGCTAAAAGCTCAGATATTGCAAACCAGGGGAGTTACTGGACTAAAGACATTTGATTTGACCAGAGCGGCAGGATCAAGAAACGCGCAATTAGTAGCTCAAGTACAGACAACTCAGGGAGAAATAGACCTGACAACCCCGATCCCGATTTAAGCCATGGCAGGACTGACATCAACAGGATTCGAAGCGAAACGGTTTAATGATATCTTAGAAGCCATTAAAACTCGCTTGAGATCAACTTTTGGAAGTGGTATAGATACCAATGAGGATGAGATCGTAATGCAGATTGTTAACCCTGTGGCATTAGAGATTGAGGAATCATGGGGCTCAAAGTTATTGTATGACGCCATGAACCCAGCAGCAGCAGAAGGACCTGCATTAGACAATGTTGGCGCAATAACGGCCACAAAAAGACTGGAAGGCTCAAAAAGCACTGTTTTAGTCAATGCGACTGGGAACGAATTTGCCACTATTCCTGTAGGTTTTCAAAGGGGAGTCCAGGACACTGGAGAATTATTCGAGAATTTGATCTTGCGAACATTGCCGGCAGTCGGGTCCCAACCTTTACAATTTACGATGGAATCTATCGATGAGGGACCTATTGCTGCTATAGCTAATACTTTGAATCAAGGTTCTTTGCCTTCCGGGATCACAGACGTAGTGAACCCAGGTGACGCGACACTGGGAACGCTCGATGAAACTGATGAAGAATACAGAATATCGAGAAAAGTGAGGCTTCAGGCATTAGGAGCTGGAACGGTTGTTTCAATAAAAGCGGCATTGTTAGAGGTATCGGGTGTCACATCTGTTTCGATATTAGAAAATGATACTAGTTTATATGACGCCAATGGCCAGGCCCCACATTCAATTCGGTGCATAATTTTAGGCGGAGCCGATCAGGATATTATTGATGTAATCGGAGCAACCAAGGCAGCTGGGACCGGGACTGTTGGAACTGAAAGTGGAACGTTTACTGATCCAGTTGACAGCCAGACCTTTCCGATAAATTTTGACAGAGTTACAGAGATTGATATTTATGTCGATGTCGTTGTGACTTCAAAAGGTACGAGTTATCCTGTCACCGGAGATCAAGACATTGAAGATGCAATATTGGCCCTAATTTGGGAGCCTGGCGGAGACGTTACATTGCCAACATTGCAAAATGCTGTCACTTCGATTCCTGGAATTCTGGCATATACTTTATTTTTTGATACTTCAGCGACTCCTGTAGTCGATGTGACGATATCAATAGACACAGACGAGTTGGCAGATTTTGATTCGACTAGAATAGGAGTAAGCTCATGAGTGCAGAGCTAGTGATTGATTTTGGTGTGTTTAATTTTCTAACTGATCTCGATCGAGGTTCGAATATACTTCCAGAATTTCTCAAATGGTCGCCTGGTGTAAAAGGTTTGGTTGACGCCATTATGCCGGAAATACAAGAACTACATGACGCTCAAAGTGATGTTTATTCTACTGTTAATATATTCGAAGCCGTTGGCTCTCAACTAGATGACATTTTCGGTGAAATTCTGGATTTGCCGAGGGAGTTAGGGCAAACCGATGATATATATCGGACTGTTCTTTTGGCTGTCATTCCAAGCATTGGAGGATCTGGAACAATTGGTGTTGTGAAATCGGTTCTTAGGGACCTTTCAGAAGCTCCGACTGTTAGTTTGATCGAGGTCTTTAGTCACATGGTCATAATGCATGCTATTGTCGATAGTTTTGGAGATATAACAGACAAAGATTTAATCGATACCACCATGAATGGAGTCAAAGGCGGTGGGATAAAATTGGATATTGGAATCCAGGAAATAGACAATGCGTTTATCTTTTCTGAGGATGTAGGCGGGGGAACGGTTGACGGAGAAGGATTTGCTACGGTGGCCGCTGGTGACGATGGCGGTGCATTTGCCAGAATAAGACTATAAAAGGATGACATGGGACGAACAAAACCATTTGGGATAGCTGAAGCCAGTAGAACCGATATAACTCAAGCAATTAGAAGAGTCGGGGTAAATTCTTTCGGGACAAAGGGATATTTTAGAGAATACTTCAATCAAAACATGTTTGAAGTCGGGCAAGAACATGTTTTAGGCACGTCTGCACAGGTGGCGAATGATGACGCTACAATCCATTACGATGATACAGCTGGTGTATTCAAGGACAAGGCAGGGGGAACCGTAACATTGCTAGATTTAGAGCGTGTCGGAGTCGTTGTCGATACTGCAGGCGATGATATTGATTTTCCCAGCGCGAAGGAAATAGTATTTGTGCCCTATGATGCCATAGATCTCGATTCTAATACTTTGAATTTACCCGGGACCTACTCAGGAGAATTAAGGGCAGATAATGGAACAATTGTATTGAATGGCACAAGCCATGGATTAAGGATAAATGGTACCGCCATTGTTGATACTTCGTCTATGACCGCTGGCACAGTTATAGTAAATGGCATATTATTGAGAGCATCTATAAAAGTGCAATGGTCGTTTCCGCAATTAATTGGTTCTGGATTAACTATCACCGGCGCAGGAGTTCCGGCTCTGGCAGTATTAAATAATACGGATGTTGCTTATTTTGATGATGGTATAGGAGAACTTAGAACATACCGTTTTAACGGCTTAACATGGAGTCTGGTTGGGTCGGGGTTAGCGATTGGCCCAATAAGCACTCCTGCCCTGGCTGCATTGAATAGTACTGATGTTGCTTTTATTGCTGATACTCAAGAAGAACTTAGAACATATCGCTTTAACGGTTCGGTGTGGGCCTTAGTCGGTTCTGGATTAGGTATATCAGGCATAGCCAATCCTGCCCTAGCTGCATTGACTGGGACCGATGTTGCATTTGTTGATGCCGATTTGGAAGAGCTTAGAACCTATCGTTTTGGTGGCTCAACGTGGAGTTTAGTGGGATCTGGATTGTCTTTCGCTGACATAACGACTCCTGCCCTGGCTGCATTGAATAGCACTGATGTTGCCTTTACTGATGATGACAGCGATGAACTTAGAACCTATCGATTTAACGGCTCAACGTGGAATTTGGTTGGGTCTGGTTTGCCAATTTCTGGAGGCATAGGAGTGCCTGCTTTAGCATCTTTAAATGGTACGGATGTCGTTTTTATTACTGCAACTTTGGAAAATCTTGAAACCTACCGGTTCAACGGCTCAACGTGGAGTCAAGTGGGATCTGGATTGGCAATTTCTGGAATTGGACAACCTGCACTGGCAGCAATAAATGGTGTGGATGTAATTTTTATTGATCAGACTCTGGAAAGTTTGAGAACCTATAGATTCGGATTTAGCATTGAAAGTCCCTATCGTCCTTTTTAAAATGACAACACAAAACCAGCCGAATGGTTATAATCGATCGCTTCTTTTTCATTTTTCATTAAAAAATATTGCCAGCGTATTCTATGTTTTTTGGGAAGAAAATAGGTAACGAGTGCATGGGAGATGATGCCTGCAAAAATAAGGGTGTCGATTTTATCTTGAGACGGCCTCTCTCCCAAAATTGAGTTTGATTCCCTTCTGTTTAAAGCTCTGAATGATTTTGTTTGCATCCAATCGACGCATATCATGCCAGTTAGTACAGACTGCAAAATAATATCCTGCTTATCCAATGGTTGAAAGAATTCTACTGCAAAAACACTGCTTGGAATAATTAGCAGAATCAAAAATATTGTTTTTCTCATCTTTTGAACTCTCCTACCAAAAAACCGCTCCGCAATGCCGGGAAACATTGCGGAGTCCCGCCTTTTTATCAAACATAAAAAAAACATGCAATAAACATTGACAATCTGCAATCGTGTGCTATTATAGGTATTATACAATCAGCTAAAAGAGGTGAAATGTCAAGAAAAAAGACCAGGGTAACTAATGCTCGGGGAGACGTAAGGTTGGCAACTACTTGGATTCATCCAAAATTCGATGACCATTTAAGAGAAATGGCCAAGAAAAATCATACGTCAATTTCAGATGCCATGAGAACATGCATCCAATTTCACATGGACCATAGTGAAAAGGGAGATTTGTGAAAGGCAGGAAATATCATAAACGCGCTAGATCAAAAGAGGAAAATATCAGGCTTATCGAAGAAGCTGCAATAAAAAGAACTCATGGTCTATCAAAGTTAAGACCAAGAACAATCACGCGAGAAATTGTCAATACGGCAGTAGAAAACTTTTTGTCCAAAGGTGGAAAGATAAAACGTGAAGAAAAGAATACACAAAGTAAATAAATCGTCATGGTATGTGCAGTGTATTAAACCAGGTTGCAAAAAATGGTTTTCTCACAGGCCAAAGAATATCAAGGCGAGAGCGCCCAGCTATTGCGAAGGATGCAAAACAAAAAAACGGCATGAGGAATATCTGGATAACAAGGTTATACAAAGCTTAAGTGCTGAAATTTTTGATTGAATAGTCGTCCCAAGAAAGAAACCTCAAACCAAAGGAAATTATGAAGAAGATAGAATTACAAGAACTTGTCTTTGAAAATTTCAAAGGCATCAGAAACCTTTCGATAAAATTCGAAAAAACTACCTGCATTTACGGTCAGAACAAGGCAGGTAAGACAACGGTGTTTGACGGGTGGTTATATCTTATGTTTGGCAAGGATTCATCAAATAGGGCCGATTTCGATATAAAAACGATAGTAAATGGTGAGGCCCTGCACAAATTGAATCATTCGGTTACCGGGACGCTATTGGATGACGGCAATCCCTTGGAATTAAAAAAGACGCATTATGAAAAATGGACAAAGAAGAAAGGGCAAGCAAACCGGGCATTCGAGGGACACAAGACAGACCATTTCATTGACGGCGTGCCGGTTCCCAAAACGAAATATGATTTGAAGATTTCCGAGTTGATCGATGAAAAGCTGTTCCGATTGCTCACTGATGCCACCTTTTTCAATACTCAGCTGCCATGGACAGACCGCAGGAATATTTTGACTGAGATGTCCGGAGAGCTGAAAGAAAATGAAATTGAGGGATATAGCCTGATAAAAGCTTTCCTGGGTGAGAGAACGGCTGAAGATCATAAGAAGGTCATTGCAGCGGAAAGGAAAAAGATCAATGACGAGCTTGAGAGCATTCCAATCAGGATTGATGAACTCACAAAACAATTTATCGAGATCCCTACCGCGAAAGAGGAAATTCAAAGCAAGATCAATGAATTGACATCGAGGAAAGAGAACCTGCAGGAAAGAATCAATGAAATGAAAAACGATGCAGGAGAAGCCGACCGGAAAAGAAAATTTACTGCTGTCCAGGACGAGATCACTCAGAAAAAGTCAGATTTCAGCCGTGTGAAAAGCGGCAGGCTCGATGAGGTTACTAGAAAACTGAGCCCTCTCAGACTGAAAAGAGATGAGATTGATTCGGCGGTCAAAAAGTTAAAAAACGAGGCCGTACAGAATACTGCTACACTTGAAAGGCTTGAAACTGAGATCGGAAAAACCAGGACAAAATGGAGTGAGATTGCAAACTCCAATGAAAAAGCCTTGGATACCTGCCCGACATGCAAACAATCATTGCCGGCAACATTGGTTGAGGAAACGAATAAATCGATCAATATGAAGAAGGCGGAGCAAGAAAAAGAACTGAATAAAAAAGGTCAGGACCTTGTAAAAGAAAGAGAGGATTTTAAGGAACGGAGTACGGCAATCGATGCTTCGATAAACGCAAGGGTCATTGAATTTGAAGACGCAAACAGTGCTATCGATGAATTGCAAGCTGCGTTTGACAAAATCTCTCAAGAGACTGTCGATATTTCAGACCTGGAAAAACAGCAACGCGAACTTCAAACAATAACGTCTCCTATTGATACGTCAGACCTGGAAGTCGAGAAGCAATCCATTGTTACCGACATCAAAGCTTTTGAGGGCGCTCTTCTTAATATCGAGAAGAACAAAGGCTATCAAAAAAGGATTGATGAATTATCGGCCAGTGAAAAGAAACTAAGTCAAAAGTTTGCTGATCTTGAGAAACAACTAAACCAGATCGAGGAATTTATTGTTGCTAAGACTGTCATGGTAGAAGATAAAGTAAATAAAATGTTCGAAATAGCGAACTTCCGTATGTTCGAAAAACAAATTAATGAAGGCACAAGACCGGTATGTATGACCTTGATCGATGGCGTTCCCTATAGTTCCGCCAATAATGGGGGTAGGGTGCAGGTCGGAATAGACATCATAAAAACGCTTCAAAAACATTATGGGATTTATGCTCCGATTTGGGTGGACAATAGGGAATCAGTGAGCGAGATACCTGAAGCCGATTGTCAGGTGATAAATTTATATGTTTCTCCCTCAGATGAGAGTTTGCGGGTTGAATACAATTAACCAAAAAGACATGGCTGAACGGTAAGGCACTCCGGCGAAAGTCAGGAGATTCCGGCAGTTCGATTCTGCCTTTTACATTCGGTGTGGGTTCCGGGGTTCGAATCCCTGGTGTCTTTTAAAACTGAGGATTGAATATGGACAATGATAAGCATAAAAGCGCAGATGTTTTGCGTAGTGAAATAAAGGAACTTGAACAACGGTTAAATATACTTGAGTCGATCAAAGAGCGCGACAACAGACTTGGATTGGCTCAGATAAATGACAGTAGTTACAAGGTCGCAATACCAAAGGAGTACAAAAAAATCTTTATCATTATGTTGAAAACGATTCTTGAAGATGAGCTGGAATCCAAGAAAAAAAATTACCAAAACCTGTAAAAATGTGCTATGATATTTGAAGGTAAACAGAAATCTTAAAACTTTAAAAAAGGAAATTATGGAAAACGAAAAAGCACTTGTTACTACATCGTTGGAGATAATGGATATATCTGCCGTTAAAAAACAGGTAAATCTAATTCAGCAATTGATGAAAGATGTCATGGAAGAGAATGAACATTATGGGACAATCCCAGGCACTAAGAAAGCTGGCCTCTGGAAATCCGGAGCTGAAAAGTTGTCGATGACGTTCAGGCTGGTTCCAAAATATCAATTTGAAAGGATTGATATGGAAAATGGCCATAGAGAGATAGTGGTGACTTGCACATTGATAAATGCCGTTACCGGTGAGTTTGTGGGAGAGGGTGTTGGTAGCTGCTCAACCATGGAATCAAAATATCGCTATAGAAACTCAGCTGCCTTTGAAATCACAGACGATTCGATCCCGGATGATGCCAAGGAGAATAAAGCTAAGTATAGAAAGCAGGGCTTTGGAATGCAGAAAGATGATAACAATGTCTGGGTTTGGGTAAAATATTCAGGAGATGGAAAAGTCGAAAATCCTGACATTGCAGATGTTTACAATACTGTTTTGAAGATGGCCAAAAAGAGAGCGCATATCGATGCTGTTCTTACTGCCACAGCCGCTTCGGATATTTTTACCCAGGATTATGACGATAGTATGACCGAGGAAAATGGAGGAGATGAGCCAAGAAGCCAGGTGACGCCGATACATGAATGGATTACCAATTTTGATGCCTGCCGGAACCTGGATGAATTGAAGGACTCGGTTGCCATGTTTAACATAAACAAGCATAAATACACGGTAGCCGAGGGCGTCCAAATTGGAAAGGCAAAAGATAAAGCCAAGGATGCTTTGCAGGCGGTGGAAACTGCACAGGAATTCAATAAAGAAGAGGAACCGTCCATTCAGCAACAAGCTGATGCAGACCAAGCAGAATTTGAAGAACAATTGACCGACGAGCAGATTGACGCTGAAGAACGTGAAGGAATGCAGAGTGAAGGTCAACCCAGGAAACCAGCCTTTTAAATGATCGAAATCAAAACATTCAAATCGAGTTCAGCAGGCAATCTGCATTTGATAAGGTTTGGTGGCAGAAAGCTACTTATCGAGTGTGGTCTTCCGATTTCAAAGATTAAGAAATATTTGGATTTCGATCTTGATATTGACGCCTGCCTTCTTTCTCATCATCACGCCGATCATTCAAAAGCGGCCAAAGAGATGATGAGGGCAGGAATCACGCTTTATTGTAGTGAAGAAACTGCCAAGGCCTGCAAGCTAACTGGCCACCGGCTGAAACACGTCAACTCTCAATTTGTTCTCGGGAAAGGCTTTTTTGTGAATCCTTTCCCGATAAACCATGATACACCGGGGGCGCAGGGTTTCTTGATAACTTGGGGCCAGGATCGTATCTTATTTGCTACGGATACGGGATCTTTGCCTTACAGGTTTCCAGGCATGACATTTATCATGATTGAATGCAACCATTCGGACGAAACCTTACAAGATCTTGAGCCCTACCTGGTTGCCCGTATTAAAAAGACTCACCTCAGCCTTGACAAATGCATTGAATTTTTAGAGCGGAACGACCTGTCAAATGTAAGGGAAATTAGGTTAATTCATTTGTCCAGCCGTAATGCAGACGGTGAATATTTTAAGACTACAATCCAGGAAGAGTTTGGAATCCCTGTTATAATATAGGAGCCTCATTGAAAACAATTAATCATTATGAAGTTGAAATATTGAAAAACGGCGAGAAGACGTTCAAAAGAGAAAAGATCGAAGTCATTGCAGAAAATGAAGGATGGATTGTTTTGAATACCAGAAACTACGATAGGGTAACCAAGACAAAGACTTTTGAATTCTGTCATTGCAGGCTGGACAAACCCAGACTCACAGCCAGGGAAAATGACAAAATTTTCAAAAATGGTGTTTTTTATGAATTCTATTCATACGGCACCAAAAGAGCCACAACTATAAGAAAAGAGATCGCCAAATTCATTGATGACAGATATGGTTATTTGGCTGCTATCGACCTTTCTTTTATAAAACTATGAATAAGATATTCTTATCAAAAGCGATTCAACAGGCTTTCCCAGTAGACGAAGATGCCCAGGAAGCTTTCAATAAATTCCCGATCGGGCAGAAATTTGAAGTCCTGCCATGGGATGAAAGGAACTATGGATTTCACAAAAAATTGTTTTCCTTAGTTGATCTTGTTGTGCAAAACAACCCCAATTGGAAGGCTCCCTATTTTCTGTTAAAGCTGATACAGCTTGACTTAGGCATTGTAGAAGTCGGAAGAGATTTCCAGGGAATAGTTAAAGAATTCCCGAAATCGATTGCTTTCAGAAACATGAAGCAAATAGAGTTTAATGATCTATTTTCAAAGGTTCATCAACACATGCTTTCGAATCTTGCTATCCTTATTCCCGGGATGAGCGAGAAGATGTTTAATAGTTTTGTGAGCAGAATTTTAAATTTTACCTAAGATCATTGAAGGAGAAATATGATATATAGAAAAACCTGGTATTCTCGTTCGAGCAAATACTTCGTCGAATCAAAGCGCAAAGATTACAAATATACCGGCTGGTTTTTATTTGGAGTATTGCCTCTATACATTGTTAGAGAAAAATACTGAATATCAATTTTTGAATTTTACATAATCAAACACTTAGAGGTCAAAATGGAAGATAAAATTGCTATGGGAAATACGGCACCTGAAAATGATATTGAACTTTGGATTACCAAAGAAGAACATCAAGAGGAAATTATCAAAATCACTCCTGAAAAAAAGATCTTTGTGAGAGGTGTTGAAACAACCGATCCCAAGACAATCGGGGAAGCGTTTATTTATTTCATGAATGAGTTTTATTCAGAGCAACTGGAGGATGTTGATGAAAAGGATCGACAAATATAGATCAATTGAAAAGTTTACCGGTGATGAAGGTGAAACGCTTGAACTCACGTATACAAACAATATATCGGATCACAACTATCATGAAGGAGTCCGGCTGCATTTCTATGAGCAGGAATGGGCCAATGAAATCAGCGTACTCCTTGAAGATCGGGAAGCTAAAAGAATGCGTGATTTTCTGTTAAAATTGTATCCATTGACAGATAAACAATCCACAGGATAATTGGAGTTATAAAATGAATAAACGTCGGAAAACTATCGACGATATTGGTATTGGAGATAAATTCATTGATGATGAGCGGGGCTTGTTGGTTTCTGTAAAGTCTTTTCACGGCACAACAATGATGTTTTGCGAAGCTTCAGAGGGAAAAGAATTCGATTCTTACTATCATCGATCAGAAGAGAATTTAAGACGAATTAATAAATATTTAAAAAAGAATGAAAATGGCAAAATTACGCAAATTATCTAAAAACCGCAGGAAGAAGGACAAGAGAAAGAATACTTGTCAATATTGTGGCCAGGTGCAAAAAGGAACTAGGATGAGAATATGTTGCACTCCTAATTTTGGCATAGGGAATAAGGTATCATCTGTTTCTTATGTAAAAAACGGTGTTCCTCATATAAAGTTTTTCGAAAAAGGACGATTTTTTAAAGATCCGAATCAAATCCTACAAATTAATAAATAAAAATATAGATTTTACTTGTTGACTTTTCGGCTTTACCATATAATAATAATACTTATTATATGATAACTCAAAAATACAGGGTGAAAATGAGAGAGAAACTTTGGGAAAAATTAAAAGAAGATGATCGAAGCTTTGCATGGTTTCACAGAAATTACCTAAAAAACGCCAGCCTAAGATATAACACTCTTTATCAGCAAGCCAAGGGTGATATCCTTACTAAAATGTCCGAGGAACTTCAAACAGCTATTAAAAAATACATAGGCGAGTAATCAATGGGCAGACACTTGAAATCTGGCTTGGATTATTTTCCTCTTGATACAAAGATGGATGATGAGATCGAGCTTGTAGAATCTGAGCATGGAATAGTTGGATTTGGCGTTTTAATAAAATTGTATCAGAAGATTTATGCAAACAATTATTGGATTAAATGGGACAAAAAAGAGAAAATTATCTTCAGTAATCGTATTAATGTCGACATAAATACGATAGATGAGATCATAAATTCATGCATCGAATGGGAGATCTTTAACAAAAAGATTTTTAAAGAATATGAAGTCTTGACTTCGCATGGTGTTCAAAAAAGATATTTCGAAATAATTAAAAGACGGGTTAGCGTTGTAGTTATCAGTGAATATTCATTGTTTGATTGTGAAAAATATCTTGAAAATGAAAAGATAAATGTCATCATAAATAACATTTCTGCAGGTACAAATACACAAAGTAAAGTAAAGGAAAGGAAAGAGAAAGTAATATATATTATTGATTACTTGAACAAGATTTTGAAAACAAAATACAAATACACTTCTATAAAAACCGTTGAAGTAATCACAGCAAGATTAAATGAAGGATATGTGGGGAAGGATTTCAAAATTGTCATTGATAAGAAATACAGTGAATGGTTTGGAACCGATAGCGCGAGATTCTTAAGACCAGAAACTCTATTTGGAAATAAATTCGAGGGATATCTCAACCAAATAGAAGGGAAGGGGAACGGAAGCCAAGCAAAAAACCCATTACCAGATGAATTCAAATGAATAAAGAAGAAGCTTCAGAAAAATATGGGAAAGAAAGGTGCCAGGATATGCATGAATTTCTGGATAAACTCAGTCGGTATTACGCCTTTCCTTATTCAGAAGAGACATTGCTAGATTTCCTGGTCGACCTCGAGAGTTTTTCGAATGAAGATCTGCAGGAAGCATTTAAAAGGCTTAAGTATCGAGAGTCCAATTTTCTAAAATTCAATGATGTTTATAACGTGTGCAGCGCAATTAAAAAGACCAGAGAGTCAAGAGAGGAATGGGAAGCCCAGAAAAAGAAAAAAGTGAAAAGGGGTATTCCGTTACCTGAAAATTTAAGGGACAGGTTGATTAAAAAACGAGAAAATAATGAGTGAAGATCCTAGACCATCAGACATTCCACAAGACTTTGAAGCAGAACAAGCTGTCCTGGGAACGATAATTGAGGACAATGGAAAAATAACAGATATCGGTGCTGTCCTTAATCCTAATTCATTTCACACGATCGCACACCAGCACATTTATCGGGCAATGCTGGAATTGGATGACAGAAAAGAACCGGTTGATGAAATTATGCTAGGCGACCAGCTTAATTCTCTCGGCCAACTTGATGAAATTGGCGGGTATGCTTACCTAGCAGAATTAGCTGAATGCTCACCGTCGACAGGAAACGTTATTTATTACGCCAAAATACTGCAAGAACACGCGATGCTAAGGGATTTGATATCTGTCACGATGGATATTGGTCGACGGAGCAGGGACCCTGAGCAAAACATTACGGAACTTCTCAAAGATGCCGAGACAAAGATTTCGGAAATAGCTCAATCCAGAACTACCCAAAATCTTGAACATGTAAAAGATAGTCTGAGGGAACTCTTCAAGGATATAGAAAAAAAATCTGACAACCGGATTGACCCTGATGAATTAAAAACCGGGTTTGTGGATTTGGATAGGATAATAGGCGGGTTATTGCCTCCTGATTTGATTGTGATCGGAGGGAGGCCTTCAATGGGGAAAACTGCCCTGGCTTTAAATATCGCGTCTTATGTTGCTACCCGGGGGGAAACTTCCAAATCGATTCTGGTTTATTCAAGGGAGATGCAAAACAAGCAGTTGGCAGGTCGAATGATTAGTTCAAGCGGTAGAGTCGACTCAAAAAAGCTGAGAGACGCCAACCTTGACCAAGAGGATTGGGATAAATTGGCGATGGCCACAGATGAAATATCGGGCTCGGAAATATATCTTGATTCGAAAACGAGTGACATCAGGCAGCTTGTTTATGACGTTAAAAGCTTCGATAAACGACACAAAGAAGGAGTCGCCCTGGTAATTGTAGATTATCTGCAATTGATGAGAGGATCAAAGGACAAATTCAGAGAGCAGGAAATTGCTGAGATATCTCGGTCATTAAAAAATCTGGCCATGGATCTCAATATTCCGGTGATTGCTCTGTCCCAGTTAAATAGAAAGGTTGAGGAAAGAGCTGACAAAAGGCCAACGCTGCAGGACCTGAGAGAATCGGGAGCCATAGAGCAGGATTCTGACATAATACTTTTTATTTATCGAGACGAGGTTTACAATCCCGATTCGCCGGACAAGGGCATAGCTGAGATAATAATTGCCAAAAATAGAAACGGCTCCACTGGAATGACACGACTTCAATTCATTGGGAAATATACAAAGTTTTCCAATCTTTCACTTCAGAACCCATAATGAGGGAACAATGAACAGAATTACAAGATTGCAATTTTTAAATAGCTTTAACAGTATAGCCGCAAAAATACATGAAACGGCGATAATGAAAGGATGGTGGGATCAGAAAACTGCTGAAGACTGGATGCAAGAAATAGCAGGTAATGGAAAAATATATAGTCTTATCGAGGCATTCGAAGCCGGTCAGGCTAACCCGGAACGAAATAAAGGAGAAATGATTTCTTTAATGCATTCAGAGCTTACCGAGTGTTTGGAAGCCTTACGTGCAGGAAACCCGAAGGATGATAAAATACCAGGCCATAGTGGGATGGCTGCCGAGTTAGCTGATACGATTATTCGAATTATGGATTTTGATATAGCCTTTGGAATTGGTGTGGCTAACGCTCTGATTGCAAAGATTGAATACAACGAAACGCGACCATACAAACACGGCGGGAAGAAATTCTAATGCACGTCAACGTTCATTACAACGAATCAGAGGAAATTGAAAAGCTTAGTTGCTATGGGCATATTGACGCCTTGAAATTCAGGGAAGCCTGCTTTGAAAGCTATAAGGTGAGGCCAATTGACATTAAGCTAATTTTTGTCAAAACGGCTAACAGGAAGAACAGAAAAGGCAAATGGTATCAAAAAACGGTCCCATGCAATCAAAGTGAACCAGGGGCTACTCCGATGACAATTGGAATTATTTGAGGTAGAAAATGCCATATTTTCATATAGACGTTGATGTAATTGGAGCCACCGGAGGTCAGACTTGGCAAATCGAAGCCGAAACAAAAAAAGAAGCCATTGAAAAAATGAAAACCGGCGATGGTGAAATAATAGATGAAGAAATAGAGCCAAAACTCGGCAAAGTTTATTATGATGAAGCCCGCGAAGCAGAGCGCGAAGAACCTCTTTAATAAAGGATTAAATGGAACACAGACTAAAAACATGGATCGGGTTTTACAAAGCAATTGAATCTGGAGCAAAGAATTTTGAGATCAGGTTCGATGATAGGGAATTCAAGATA
>Ga0114923_10000725_pt1 | contig 24288 bp, 25 predicted proteins | sample SumtaG_FD_89578 | JGI IMG/M metagenome (GOLD analysis project Ga0114923, IMG submission 89578) | Deep subsurface microbial communities from Indian Ocean to uncover new lineages of life (NeLLi) - Sumatra_00157 metaG | ecosystem: Environmental > Aquatic > Marine > Oceanic > Sediment | place: near...
CGCGCCGTGCCGCAATGATCGCAGAGACTAGGATCAGCGATCCGGAACGACTGAGGGATATCGCCCTTGAATCCGGGAACCCTATAGATCAAGTTGCCCGCGCCTTGATCGTCACCGAAAGTAATCTTCGCCGCGAACTCCCATCCGTTCAGCTTCGGAGCTTCGCCGACAATGCGAAGAATGTTGCAGTTGAAGACGACCGGTTGAACAATCTCTTCGCCTACCCCGTCGAAGCGCCCGGTCCGCTTCGAGTACTCAACTTCAACCGTCTCGACAATCTCGATTCGCGGAGGAACGCACCCGAGCGTCGAAGCCCGCCGACCCTGTCGGTTGATCTTCTTCGTCAAGCTGTTCATGTTCCACTCAGGAACGAGGAAGAGACCCACTTCGCTTCCGCCCGCCGCCTCGACCTTGCTTTTGAGTGCTTTGTAATTCGTCATTAGGTAACCTCTAGTACAATACTAAACCTTCCGGAAGGATCTGTCAAGCGCTTTGTTGAAGTTTTTCCGGAAAGATAAGAAGCAAGATTCGCTCTCGCTTCCCTCGCCACGAGGACGACACGGGGGAGTTTCCAGACGCAAGAAGACCCGGTTCCCTTGAACCGGGTCTTCGTATCGTCTGTTGTGGCGGGAGAGCCGCCGCGCCTGTATTGCGTAGAGACGACTACAGTTCGTCAGCGATCTTCGTCAGTTTCTTGTCAACCTCCAATCCGCGAAGCTCTTTAACGATCTTTGCTGTAAGGGCGCGAAGGTAAGACGCCGGGTTCTCTGAGAGAAAGTCAGTCGCCGCCTTCTTCGCTTTCGGGTCCGCTGCATCGGACAGGAAGAGGAGCGCGTCCGCTTCAAGAATCCCCTGAACTCGCGCGAGTGTCACATCGCGGACGAGTTCGGAACGAGCAGAGAGGACCCGCTGAACGGGTTCGAGGACTGTCTCTTGCAGTTGCGGACCGCCCATAATCTTCAGACTGGTACGGAGTGAACGGAACTCGTCCGCCGCTTGCTTGTAGTTCGCTCTCGATTTATCGATGTTCATGTAACCTCCAGTACCAGTCTACCCCGAAGCTTCCGGAAGGTCAAGGTCTTTCTTCGAGATGCCCTTCACGTTTCAGGAGCGTCAGCAATCCTTCGACCGCTGTAGTTAGGTATACGACACTTAGAGCGATGTCGTTTCGATCCCTGCAAACAGACGCCGCACTGAGCGCCGCCTTGATCTCCACGTACTCCGATGGATGAATCATCGGATCGTCGGGAATGCGCGACGCCTGCGTCTTGATGTTCTCTGAAGCGATTCGCCCCACTTACGCCGCCGCCACTTGTTTGAACTTCTTCAGGCTAATCGTCATGTCCGGATGCTGAAACACTTCGAACGCGCCCGCTTCCCGTCCCTTCTGAGCGAGAAGCCGGATCATGCGAAGCGGATCACGCGCGATCTCTGCGCCCGCGAAGACTTCACTGATCTGGATTTTCTTCCCTTTCGCGCCCGCAAGATTGTCGAACATCTTCCGGAACATCGAAGTCGAGCGGAACGTCACGTTTCCAACCTGAAGACCCTTCGGTGCATTGACAGTCTTTGTTGCCGCCTTCTTTGCTGTAGCCTTCGGAGGAGCCTTCTTCGGCGGTGCCTTCGGAGGAGTCGCCTTCTTCGCCTGAACCTTCTTCGGTTCCTTCTTCGACGGAGCCTTCTTCGGCGGAGTCGCCTTCTTTACGACTGCCTTCTTCGGCGGAGTCGCCTTCTTTACGACTGCCTTCTTCGGCGGAACCTTCTTCGGCGGAACCTTCTTCGGCGGAACCTTCTTCGGAGCCGCGCCCTTTGTGTTAGAAGGTCCGACCGCCTTCGCGCTCTTCTTCGGGTCCTTCTTCGAGTCCTTCTTCGGGTCCTTCTTCGGGTCCTTCTTCGGGTCCTTCTTCCTACCCGGAGTGACCGCCTTGTTGCTGTGAGTCTTCTCAATCATGATTAACCTTCCTCGCAGTTTCCCGCGTTGCCTTTCATTACGGTCCGTGAATAGCGGTTTCCCGCTACTCCTCTTTGAGCGTGAAGACAATCCGTCCGCCGCGCTCTTTGTTTAACTCCCACTTTCCGGAAGCTTCGCCATCCCGAACCATCATTCGAAGGAACCGATCCGGGTCCGCCGCCTTGATACCCTTGAACAAATCGTCGACCGTTGTCTTTCCACTGTCGAGCGCCTTCAGCCGGGAGAGAATCCGTTCCATGATTGTCCCGTTCCGATAATGCGTCGTCGGTCTGATCCGCTTCCGAGTCCGAACCTTACGCTCTACGACCTTGATGACGCCAGTCGATCTCTCGGACTCCGGAAGGATGAAGAACGCCTTCAGCGTCTCCGCCGCGTCCTGTAGAGTATTCAGGATCACTTCCGAGGAGATCGTAACGGTCCCCATGTTATCCGTCTGGATCGCATTTGCCTTAACGACGGTCGGAAGTTCGTCGAGGATCACCGAAGCGCCTTCACCTTTTGAAACTCGATCAAGCATGTCTTTCGCCGTCTCGATTCCATAAACGATATCGCCGTTGTCGGACATCTCACGTCCGCTCTTGCTGTTCGGATTGACCTCGAAAACCGCCTTGAATCCTGCAAAAGCGGAAGTCAAGAGTTCGAGGACAGGCGCAAACTGAAGTCGCGTCTTGTCGAGTTCCTTTTGAAGCCGTTCCCTCTTTCCGTCAAGCTTCTCTTCATAGCTCTTGAAAAGCACGATCCGGACATTCGTCCCGCCGAACGCACGTTCGAAGAATCGGATCGCGCCAAGGAATCCCGCTTCCTGTTCGTGCTTTCCTTTCCCGCCACGACCGAGCGTATAGGCGGATTCGCCCCGGTCGTACCACTTCGTTCCGATGCGGTCAAGAGAGCGAACAAACGGCTTCATGTTCTGATACCACTCCGCCGCCGCCCGAAGACCCTTGATCCTCTCCGGAACAATAAGAGAGACGGTCTCGGAGTAAGCGTCTTTGAGATCCTGCAATGTCGGTTTTTTGCTTCGCGTCGTTGCCATATTTGTAACCTCTTAAACCGAGTCTAGCACCTTCCTTCCGGAAGATCAAGAGTCTTTCCGGAAAAATATCAACTTTCTTTCTACCAATCGCTGACAGTGAACCGAGAAGACGGAGCGTCATCCGGATGAATGAACGAGTTCCGCTTGAGATAGTTCAATGCAAACCTCGCCGGATTCTTCTTGCGCTCTTTAGTAGCGAGAGCGCAAGCAAGTTGCGCCGCATGATCCTGCCAGTGAACCGCTTCGCCCTCACGATCAAAGACAGCTTTTGAAAACTCCGAATAGCTGAGCTTGAAGAGAGCGCCATCGGCAGCGGTTGGAATGGTTTCCTTCGCCTTGATCGCCTTCAATGCCTTCGCCTTCAGCACGTCGTAAGTCTTCGCCGCCGCCTTCTTCACCTTCTGAGCTTCGCCAAGCTCCGCGACGAATGCGAGAGTCAAGACTTTCTTTCCGGAAGCTTTCCGAGCGCGTTTCTTTGTTGCCATTGGATCACCTTCCTAAGTGAGATAGGCGGACTCAGAGGTCCGCCCGTTTGGAGATTGCTACTCCGTGGGAGCGGGAGCGAGCATAAGCCGCTTCGAGGACTCGAAGAAGACTTTCTCGAAGTCTCGAATCGACGTCACGCTATAGAACTTTCCGCCCGATTTGTTGCTGAGTTCCTTCAGTTCCGCTTGCTGACTCCAGTCCGAGCAGTGATCATACTCATCCGCGATATGGATGAAATCAACAACGACATTCAATCGGAGACATTCCGGAAGAAGAGCGAGACAAGCATCCCCGTCCGAGGAAAGACCGTCAGTCACTAGAATGATGTGATGGCAACCGACCGTAGACGGAGCGCGTTTGCAAAGCGCAAGCGCCGCCTTAAGCGGAGGAAAGATCTTCGTATCCCATCCGTGCGCAGTGAGGGAATCAACCGCCTGAAGAAGATCCGCTTCACCAACAGTCCGGAAGATCTGATACTTCTCCTCAAACTTGATGACCTGAATATCCGGCGTGCCAAACTTCAAGTAACGGTCTTTGATCTCTTTCGTGACGACCGCTTTCATCGCCGCGTTCTTTGTGGGAGCCGACGTATTCGAGAGCGAGATCCCAATTTCAAGACCGAGGGAATCATTCTTAAGAACCTCCGCCTTCCTCGACTCGTCGTTCTTCTCCGCTAACCGATTCCAGAGCTTGTCATTGTAGAGATTCTCCGCCGGAAAAACATGCGGAACGTCAATCGAAGTTGGGTCAAAGCCGTCGTCGTCACCGCCGACAATGTCGAACTCGGATTCTTCCTCGCTCTCCAGAGCAATCAGCGCCGCGTTGACATCCGCTTCCGCCCGAACCCGAGCGTTCTCAATTCGATTTGAAATGCTCTGACGCTGTTCATTGGTCAAGTCCTCCGCCATGAGATCCATTACTCCCATGAGACGATTCCCCATCGAACCCGAGTCGTCGAGGACAAAGAGAAGCTTCTGAAACTCATCATAGATCGACGCCGCTGAGCGTTGCTGATATTGTGGGAGACCGGAGACTTCCTCACCGCCCGCGCGATGCTGAACGTTGTTGCTCGAAAGATTATCTAGATTGATTGCCACGATGTAACCTCCAGTTCCAGACTAACAAAGCTTCCGGAAGCTGTCAAGTGTTTTGACAAAATAATTCCGGAAGCTTAAGGATACGCGAACCGAAGTGACGTCTAAGACTGTGTGAGCGAACCGCCGCCTCGCAACAACTCTTTCAAGCGTCTCTGTTGAAACCGATTGATCACACCGTTCATCTTTTGTTTTGCCTCGCGAAGCTCTTCCTTGATGTCCGTCGCTTCGTCGAGATTGAACATCGATGGAAAGCGCCGCGCAAGCTCCGCCATGCTATCGAGGTCATGACTGCGCCATGGTCCGCCCCGCGTCGCAACGCCGATGTCTTCCGGAATCCGCGTATCCAGTGTATAGCTATGAATGACTCCCTCACTGATCTTGATTTGCATGGATCGAATGACATGCGTGTCGACGATACGATTCGTCATTGTGGCTAGGAAGATCGCCACATTAACCACTGTCGGCGACTTGATGTAGCGATCCAACGGACTCGCCTCAAAAAGCGCAAACCATGGTTCAAAAATATCCATAAACTCGCGTTGACGAATGACGTTGCATTCTTTCTCGTCGAAGATCCCTTCCAAAGTCACAGCCATAGTCAGCCCAACGGCGACAAGATCGTTGCCTTCAACTTCAAGTCTCTTCGTGCTCAAAGTACGATGATAGGTTTGATACATTGTTCCCTTCTCCCTTAAAGAATCTGTCGCGCTTTCGCGACGATAAGCTTCCGGAAGTCATCAAACGAAAACATGACCCAACGCTCCGCCTCATGTGAGAAGTGAAGTCGATTCATAGTTTCCGGAAACTGTTTCCCATAGACCGCAATGACCGCTGAAGGATATGTCGCCACATAAATCCGCGTCATGTTCCCTTGCCACACTAGCAAAGGTGAAACTCTGATCTTCCCGCCCATGCCGTTAGTGGTTGCGGTCACCGTCGCCTTAAGAACCTGATTCAAATGCTTCTGGAAATCCCGCCGATTGTCGAACAAGCCTCCGACCGTCAACTGCTTTTCATGCTTGCACTCAACAACGAATGGGATCGCCGGAAACAATCGATCACTAATCATCAGATCGCAGTCGTCGCAGTACGGATGCCCGCCTGATCCCGGAGTCCGAAAGATGTCCGTCGCATCGATACCAAACTCTTCGAGATCCTTCCGGATAGTCGTCGCAATGAGTCGCTCGAATAGGTTTCCTTTTGCCTTGCTTCCGCCCGGTCTCATACTTCTACATTCCCCCATCTAACATTAGCCGCTTTCCGCGCTCTCTCTCGACAGAACTCCGGACCGTGCCGGAGCGCTGTCACGATACCGCCACGCCGGTACCATGTCCGCCTGATCAAGAACGGGATCTCTGCGGTTTTCCGACCGCCTTTAGCCCTGATTTGTGCTAATAACAAATCCGTTTTCGTCGTAGACATAATAGGGTTGTTTGCCTTTCCCATCCTGCAACCGTTGAACAAAGTCTTCGAGGTTTGAGACCCGTGAACCCGCAATGAAAAGATGGAACTCCTCTCCCAATTCGAGAAGCGCCGCATGTCTCGCAATGTGAAGAAGTTCATAGATGTCTTTGGGAACCTTCCTCGTCCGCTTGATTCGAACCTCGACGAATGGGATCTTCCGATCCTCGCATGAAGTGAGAATCATCCGCCCGAACCCAATGTCACAACCGAGCGACAAGACAACGAAATCACCATGCGCGACCGCGATCTTCGTGAGGAGTTCGGAAACTATCTTCGTATCATGTTCCGTTGCTTCCTGCGTTTGATAGGAGCGATCCGAATTCCAACCACGATGACGAGCGCCAACGATTACTACTCTTCGCATACTGAGGAGACCTTCCCTTTCTTGATGATCTTGATCTGTTGAGCGTCTCTCAGGACCTCTAGGATCGTTCGATTATGCGTCGTGACCCACAACGCCCCAAACCTGCTTTCGACCTCTTGTAGCCCCTGAGAGAACAACGTAGCGCGTCTCTCGTCGAGTCCGTCGCCGGGTTCATCCGCGATCAGGATGTTCGCGGGAGTGATCACGTCTCGAAGTGCAAAGCCAACGATCAGCGAAACGACCGACGCTTCTCCGCGCGACTGAGCAAGAAGACCCGCGCCGCCGTGTACGTTCGTGACTTGAACATCAAGATCCTGACGCTCGTCGATCACGAACTCGACTTGAATTGCGCCGTCCGCGAACAGTTCCGAATAAGTGAGAGCCGCCGCCGACAGACGAGGACAGAGACTCGCTGTCAAGTACGCCGGGATACCGGACTTCGAGAGCGCCTTCACACAATACTGAAAGACGACCCGCGCCTTCGCCGCTTTGTCATGAGCCGCCGTCCATTTGTCAAAGCTCTTCTTCGCCGCTGCCTTCTTCGTCTTGAGTTCATTTAGCCGCTTCTGTTGTTCCGCCCCACGTAGAAGAAGCTGATCACTCGTAGCGATAGCTTGCTCATAACGCCGCGCCGCTTGACGAAGATCATGAATGTCCGCACTCGCATCGTTCATTCTCTGTTCATGCTTGATTAACACTTCTTCAATCTTCCGGAAAGATAAGCGGAGTTTCTCCGCTCTGCGGTTTGCGACTCCTAACTCTCCTCTGAGATCACCGATCCGCGCTTCGCGGTATTCTTCCGGAATCTCTTGACCACACTTTGAGCAAGTCGCCTTCAATCTCTCCGCGACTCCTAGCGCCGCCCTGCAATGCTCCGCCGTCAGTACCGCCCCCGCGTGAACAGTCATCGCTTTGTCTCGCTTCGACTTCAACTTCGACGCCGCTTCTTCCGCATCCGTATACTTCTGGGAGAATGCGTCCTTCGCCGCCGTGTTTGACCGGAGCTTCTTCTTCAACAAAGATAACTGAAGCTTGACCGTCTTGACGTCGATGCGGTCCTCTGACGCCGACTCGATAAGATCCTCGAATTGTCTCGCGCTTTGCGTCGCATGTTCCCTGTTCAAAAGCGCCGTCGATTCCCGATCTTCCGCGTCAGTCAGATCCGACTTGACAAGCTTCCGCGCGGTTTCATACTTCTCCAATTGGAGGACCTGAAAGATCAGCGCCTTTCGTTCGCTGTCCGTTCCATCGACGAGTATGTTCCCCTCACTCTGATCGAGGTAAATGACCGAAGTCAGGAGATCCCACGTCAAGCCGGTCAACGTCTCGATATCATCTTGAGCGCCCTTCCCCGTCGTGAGGTTGCCCTCGACTTTGACTTCCAGCTTCGCCGGGTTGCGCTGTCGCAAGATCCGCATCTTCCGACCATCCGGAAGAATCAATTCGAGATCGACATACGCCTTCTCTTTTGGAACCGTATCGCGGACCCATGCGTCCGCCTTCTGACCTTTTCTGGTCCGACCGAACAAAGCAATCGCGAGAAGCTGAAGGAAGTTTGTCTTTCCGGAACCATTCGATTCGTCCCAATCTTCATTTTCTCCAGAGACTACCGTGATCCCTTTCGTCGTGAAGTCCGCCTGAACCGACTTGAACGATAGAACATTCTTCGCGACCGCGCTTTGAAACTCGATCCCGCGAATGTTCCGCGTCGATCCGCCCGCCTCTTCAATCTTCCCCTTCAAGTACTTGATGACCTTCGCTTCCGGAAAGTTTGGAGGAGCCGTGTCCGCGACATACTGAGCAACCGCCTCGTCTTGTCCTGTCTCCGGGTCGATGCCCGCTGACGCCCCGCCCGCAATAACTTCCGGAATGATATGAAGAACCGCGCCGGGATACTTGCTCTCCAGTTTAGCCCGCGCCGTTGTGAGTTCTATCGATGAATTCTTCCCGGAGACTGGAACCCGAGATCGTAACTCGACGCCCTTCCATGAACTACGCTTCGCCGGGAACTCCGGAACATCCGGATCGAACCATCCGGGTAACTTGGAATTGATCCGGGTCAGCTTCCCCGTCTTGTCTAGGAAGAGGTAGCCCTTCTTTTGATTGACCTCTCCCCAATCGTGACAGATCGGAGAGCCGACGTAATGCACTATCCCGAACTGTCCTCTCAAGATTTGCGGTTTATGAATGTGTCCGCCGACGCAAGCCGTGAAGACACCGGGTTGAAGATCGTCAACCGCTGAATCGTCCTGTCCCTCCGCGACCCGAGTCCCAACACGAAGCGACGCGCCTTTCACCGTTTGATGAAAGCAAAGAACAGTCGGACCCTTCCGCTCATTCGCTTCTTCAGATGCCCCGAAGACCGCTTCGCGGAAGTCGCTATCTTTCCGGAAAAACGGAATCATGTAGAAAGCGACACCGCCAAAGCCGAAAGAGTTTGGAGACGAGTAAACATCCGCTCCGAATTGTTCGAGCGCCGGGAACCAATCAACCGCGCCATCGTTCAACGCAATCCGATCATGATTCCCCTGAAGAAACGACATCCCGATCCCCGCATTCGAGAAGTTCGCGATCATCTCGATAGTCCAGTTCACGACACGAACATCGACGGGCGGAGTCATCGCGTGTTTGACGTCACCCAAGTTGATTAGATGCTTGAAGGGAAACTTTCTCCGGATCGCGAAGATCTCTTTGACGACCTGATCCATTCGCGGAAGATTTGAATTCGAGAGTTGCCAATCTGAAGTAAAGAGAATCATTCTCTATTCGCCTTTCGATCCTGTCCCCCTCAGAGCGTCGCCGCCCTTCCCAAGTCCCCCAACGGAAGAAGAGCAAAGCGACGCCCTGAAGAGCTTGTAAGAGCGCTTACACCCTATCTCTTGATGAACGCCGCCGCTTCGAGAAGTTGCGCCGTTATAACCGCCGCCGCCGCTGGATCTTCTGGAGGAACTGGAGACCCGAGCGTCCGAACAGCTTCGCAGTAATTCATTGCAGGTTTGCTGATAAGAACCTTCCGGAGGTATGAGAGACAAGCAAGACGCACGCCCCGAAGTTCTTCTGAAGTTGCTTCCCCGATCAGCGATGCAACGCCCTTCGGATTTCCGTTGCTGACATATCGACAGACGCCTATCACATCGACCCCGGTCGAATCGAGGTCCGAACCGAGAGCCGCCGACTTCGCGCCCTTCCCTGAGAAGAACAATTCACAAGCGTTGATAACCGCTCTCGGACGAGCAACGCCGTAAGTGTTCAGCGCCTCTAAAAGACTCCCTGTCTTTCCGGAAAACTTCGCCGCCCTTGCCGCGCGATTGACAAGCATCGCGACGTCAGAAGAAGCCAACGCCCGCATCTGAACGCCATAACATCGATCACGGAGCGTCTTCTTCAGCTTTGAAGGTTCGGTAGTACAGAAGATCCAAACACCCGGTCCCTGTTCGCTAGGCATCAAGAGCGAGTCCTGAGCTTGCTTCGAGAGCGCGTGAGCTTCGTCAAGAATGTAGACCCGCGCCCGCGACGGAGCGGAAGGCATTAGCGAAGACTGTCGTATTAGCTCTCTCGCTCCGTCGACGCCGGTAAGGTCAGAAGCATTTCGTTCAAGAATGTTCAGTATGACCCGCTCGTCCCACGCCCTCTCAGGAAGTTCTTCCTTCCCGAAGTGATATTGCAAAGCTAAGAGCCGCGCGAGTGAAGTCTTCCCGGTTCCCGCGTCTCCGGAAAGAACCCATCCGAACGGAGCGCCGGTCCGGAACTGTTCGAGAATGGGAGCCGCGTCGAATCCGATGAAGTGTTTCAACTGACGCGGTCTTAGAACGTTCTGAAGCCGTCCGTTCATTGGGTCCGCGCCGATACCATCGAAGCAAGAGACGGAGCCGCCGATGCCAGTCGCGAGACAAGCGGCAACATTTGACGACCCATCTGTTCGCGCTCCCGCTCCCCACGACCCTCGAAGTGTGCGGCTACTTTCTTGTCCGCTTCTTCCAGTGAACCATCACAGAAGATGACCTCTTCGATGATCGCTCTTAGAAAGTCGCGCGGATCATGGTCGAGTTTCATCGACCGCCGCCCGGTTTGATGCTCTTCTCTGGAAACCGACGACGACTTGCGCGAAGTCGTTTTCTTCGCCGCCTTCTTCGTTGTTGCTTTTCTTGTTGCCATAGTTTTAGATCCTGTCCGCTTTGACAAATTGAGTGCGTCCATCATTGAAGATCTTGTAACCGATCTCCCGACCCTCGACGCCGCCCGCCTTGTTTTTATGATTCTTCATGAGTCCTTTGATCCCGATGATATCAGAACCTTGCCGTATCTTTCCGGAATCCTTTCCCTTCCGCCGCATCCTGACTCGGACATGCGCGTAGAAGGGAACCGCATTCCCGCCAGGAGAGTACCACGGATCACCGAAAGCAATCCCCGGTCTTTGCCGGAGTTGATTGATAAAGATCACTACGCCGCCGCATGACGCGACGATCCCGATCCAACGTGGCATAAGTCGCGACATGAGCTTAGGGAGCGCTTGATCGTTCCTCATGTTCTGATCGTCGATCTCGTCCTCCGCTGCGCCCTCAGGCATGATCGAAGCGACTGAGTCGAGAATCAAGAACGGGTGTCGATCCGCCGCGCGAACCGCCTTCATCCAATGTTCCGCTTCTTTCAGTAACTCCTCACCCGTGATCAAGTGAGGTTCCTTCTCCGTGCCTACCGTTCCGAGATACGGTTGGAATAATGAGAACTGCTCTTCCCCTTCGGAGCATTTCAGACCACGAGTTGTGCTCCATTCCCGATCAAACGACTGTTCGAAATCGAGGAGTCCCACAACAAAATTCTCCGTTTGAGCAACCGCGCCAATGTCTGTAGCAATCACGGACTTTCCGGAAGAAGGTTGACCTGATAGCTCAATTATTGACGGGACCCTGAGTCCTGTTTTGTGATCGCCAAAGACAGCATTCAAACCAACGTTCCCCGTATCGAGTCGCTTTGGTTCAAGAACTCGATACGGCTTATGTTTCAACGCCGCTCGGATCTTCTCTGAGGTTGGAACCGCTTTACTTCTTGACATGAAGTCCCCTTCCGGAAACTGAAAGGGTCCGCATCAACGGACCCTTCAAGTCTGCAACTACTTCTTACGCCTGACAGTCTTCTTCGCAGCGGGAGCTTTCGCCGCCGTCTTCTTTGCTGCCGGTCGTTTCGCCGCCGCCTTCTTCGCAGCGGGAGCTTTCGCCGCCGTCTTCTTTGCTGCCTTCTTTGGAGCGGGTTCCTCTTCCTCCCCTTCTCCATCCTCGAAGTCGAAGTCCGCAAGATCGTCGCTTTCGGTCTCCTCTTCGGTCTCCTGTTCGGTTTCCTCTTCGGTCTCTTCCCCGTCGTCGCCAAAGTCGAAGTCGTCGCCGTCTTCTTCCTTGTCGCCTTCGGTCTCTTCTTCGGTCTCTTCCGCTTCGAAGTCGAAGTCTTCCTCTTCGCCTTCGGTCTCTTCTTCGGTCTCTTCTTCGGTCTCTTCGCCTTCAGCTTCGAAGTCGAATGCTTCCTGATCTTCCTCTTCGCCCGCTTCCTCTTCGGTCTCAGGTTCGGGTTCGGGTTCGGGTTCGGGTTCGGGTTTCACCTTCCGCCGCCGCTTCGGAGTCGGCTCTTCAACTTCCTCCGCCACTGCATCGCGTCGTGGAAGCTCACGCCCTTCGAACATTGCCTTCTGAACCGCCGCGTCGTATTCCGGAATGATCTCTTCGAAAGGTTTCAGCTTCTTCAGAATCTCCCTCGGAACGCGAGTGCGGTCCTCATCCGGTTCCGCCGCGCCATACTTCGTATCTTTCATCCCGGTACCGACCCGATTGATTGTGAGGTTCCGCCCCTTAACCGGGTGATCGTAAAGGACACGAGTTGACGAGAGCCGGTTTTGCATCGAGGTTGACATCGACTTCGCGCCGCCTGTCGGAACGTACCAAATGAAAGGACCATCCCAGTCGCCGCCGTCGATGATCGCGACTTGCATGATCATCTGACGCTTCGAGCGCATCGCCTCCGCTTTGTCGCGAAGAACCTTCTTTGCACTCTTCGCAAGCTTCGGAATGACCTTGTCGCACAACCAACAGGAACCCTCACCTTCCGGGTTCTTGCCACAGTTCACGAGACGTTTGTCAGGACCGACATTCCCGTGTTGCATGATGATAATGTAAGGAGCGTTGTCGAGTCCGTTCCTGTTTGGCAAAACGCGGAAAGTATTCTCACCTTCCTTCAGCTTGAACTTACCGCCCGCCATGAGTCTCTTGACTTCTTTCTTCGCGTCTTCGCGCCATCCCATAGGACGACCACCTTTCTATAGTTTTCCCTTCGGATACCGTTTCCGAAGATTCTTCTGTGTATCTTCTGTTGAGATCTTCGCCGCCATCTCTTTGATCAGAGTTCGACCGATGTTTTTCAAGTCTCCCTCGACTAGACCACTGACGACCTGAAGAGCAAACCCGCGTTGTCGGAAGCTTTCGACGAGAGACTTTGTGTACTCTTCCTCAACCTCCGCGCTTGCGAGTGTCGCCTTCGCCCTCACGACTTTCTTTTGTGTTGCGACCATTGACCTCACCACGTCAACCGTCGCTTTGTCTCCTGTGCGTTCAAGATGCCGCTTCGCTGCTAGATAGGCGTCCGCCTCAATCATTTCAAGGTAGACCTTCGCGTTCAACCGTGCCTCTTGTTTCTGTGCGCGAAGTCTCGAAGCCGATTCATGTAGCGTCGCTTGAGTTGTCCCCGCGACGACAATCGTATCCGCGTCAAATGCAAGCCCTTTCAAGAGCGCGTCGACGTCAACGTCTTTAGCAATGTGGTGAGATAATTCCATACTGTCCCTTTAGAGATACGCGATCACGCCGCAAGCTCAAATTCTTCCGCCATTTCAGCATCGACCTTGACGTTCTTTTCCTTCCAGTCATTGAGGAGAATTGGAAGAGGTCCGCCCTCGTAGTCAACCTGAACTCCGTAACGGAACCCGACCGTTGCTTCAGCCAATAGCGGAACCCTGAGAGAACGTCCCCAAACTTTCCGAATGTATTGCGGGACCGCCTTCTCTAGCATGAACTTCGACTGTTTGTAAGCTTCCGGAAGATCCCGAACCTTTGTTCTCCAGACAATAGAATCGTGTACTTCCATGATCGGACGCTCAAGCGCCGGAAAGAGATCCGGTCGGACATTCATCAAAGCCATAGCGCAAAGTAAAAATGTATGAGCCGCGCCCTGAATCGGAGTGTTGATCGCCTGATTCGCCGGGTTTGTGTCACGGTCATCTTCTCCGCCGATCATCCGTCGAAAGCCGAAGATGTTTTCAACGTAACCGTATTTCTCCGCAAACGCCCGCTGATACTTGATGAACCGCGCGACGCCCTTATACTTCCGGAAATATCTTTCGTGGAACTCCGCGACCCGTTTCTTCGTGGTCTTGACGCCTTGCGCCGTGAGATAGAAGTACAGACCGTCCGGAGACAATCCGAAGACCATTCCAAAGTGACAACCTTTGACGAAGGTTCGAGTCGGTTTGTCAGCTTTAATGAACTCTAGCGACCATGCGGGATTCAAGAGGTTCCCGACAAGACAATGAATGTCTGAACGCGGGTCGGAAGGATCGTCGGAAGCATTCGCTTCGATGAACTGACGACAGAGGAGAGGATCTCCCGAGCATTCCGCCAGCATCCGAATCTCAATTTGACCGTAGTCATTCGAGATGAAAGCGTCGAGGTCAAGGATCTCATCCGGTAACGAGTAAGGAAGCCCCTTCTGTTCGCGATCCAGCGCCTCTAAGAGCCTTCGAGAGAGTCGAGGGTCCTCAGTCAGTAATCTCCAGTTGCGATCACTCACGAGCAGATTTTGAAGAAAGGGAGAACCGTGCAAGTTCTGGAAGTTCACCTTGCCGTCGAAGCCATCCCGAGAGCCGCCCGATCTGAGCCGTCCGGTAGCTGCGCCGGTCAAAAACCATTTTGTTCGAAGCTCTCCCTGATTCATCTCCGCGCTCTTCAAATAATTGGAGAGATAGGTAGACTCCATCTTCGAGAAGCGCCGGAACTCGATAACTTTTTCCGGAAACTCATGCTTGTATTTTTGAGCGAGAAGTTCGAGGATCTCTTTCTTCGTTGATCTTTCCGGATTGATCTTCTTGTTATGACCGACTCGATACTTTCCTTCGCCGCGTCCTTTGGTGTCAGGGTCAATAGTTTCAAAGCCTAGCTTGTCATAGAGAATTTCAGCGATCTCGTCTGGAGTGTTCGGGTTCAGATCCGGATTATCCGCCATGATCCGAATCTGATTCGTCAGACTCACGACCTTGTGAGGGATAACCTCCGCCGCCAATTTGAAATGATCCATATCGAGGACGGGACCGCGATCTTCCATCCGATCCAGTGTCCAACCCGCGCGAGTGTACGTTCTGAGAAGTGAGTAATCGACCTTCTGCGCCGCAATGATATCGAGTTCAATCCGTTTGGTGACCGCCGCGTCCGCGCCATTGTACAACGTCATGATCGGAATCGGGATGTCCGCATAGTTTCCGGAAGTCTCGATATGGGGTTTGATCAGATCGTAGTATCCGGCGTACTCCGGATATTCCCGTTGAGTGATCGCCGCCAAACCGTGTTTCTTCTGGAAGCTCTGATTCAAGAATGAAGCGTAAATCGTATCGTACAAGTAGCCGCGAACCTTGATCCCGAGCAAGGCGAGAATCTCGTCAACGTCAAAGCTTCCATACTGAAAGATCTTCTCAATCTGTTTGTCTTCGAGTAGATCCTTCAACGCCGCTTGGACCTCGCGCCGTTCGCCGGGAGTCATAAGCGGGAGATCCTTATGATTCAAGAAGATCGTCCGCGCCTGATCCTTCGCCCATGAGAAGCCGATACAGATAATCTTCTTCTCTCGATTGCGTCCGAAGAAGCCGGTCTCGATATCGACCGAGACCCGTTCACCTTTCTTCGCCGCGCGTCTCGCATCTCTGACAACCTTCCGGACACTCTTCGGTTTATAGACCGCCTTCAAGTTCTGAGCTTTGATCCAACCGAAGCGCCCGGAGTACTTGAGATGCGCCGCGACCGCCGCTAATCTCTTCTGGAAGAGTTCAAGCTTCCAATCCGCGAAGTTCCCGCGCGTGAAGTAGGAAGGCGAGTCGAGACAGTAGACCATTGCGGAATACCTCTCACTCCAGAAGACCGATGCGCCGCCCTTATACTCTTTCCCGAAGAGCGTCATTGCTGTCTTCTTCCCGAGCGCAACGATGATCTCTGTCTCCCCTTTGTTGAGACCGAACGCGGTATCCGTATGCTGCCGACAATGAGCGATCTCCTCCCCTGTTGGTTCCCGGTCAAGTACAACTAAACCATCTTTCGCCTTCTTGACAGGACGACAACGGACAATATTTTGAATATCGAAGTCATCGCGCGAGAGACCAACCGCGTCCATCTCTTCCCAAAGCATCTTCCCTTCAACGCCGGTTAGTTCGAGTCCGTTGATAACGTCTTGCTTCCCCGGAGAGATACTAAAGAGCATCGCCCGCCGCCGCTGTATCCGCTTGTGACCGAGAAGCTTCCGCCGTCCTTCTGTGTCAAGTGGACAGTTGTGACAACCGTAACCGAACTTTCCGGAACGTTTCTTCGGTTTCCCTTTTCCGTCCGAGAGCATGGGACGCTCCGGATCTAGCAGGTTAAGCCACAGAGCGGGAGTCGAAGTCTTCATAACTTCACTCGTTCCCCGTTGCAAAGAATATGAAGGAAAGCGTCGCCGTTGAAATCAAGATTCTCTCGGTCCATCGGATGATCATAGTACAGCTTTCCGCAGTAGGGACAAGTACAATCACCACTCGCGCGAATGAACGCTACTTCTGAGTCCGACTCCCCCGCAAGACGTTTGAAGGGATTCATTTCAGGACCCTGAGGGAGAGAATGATACTTCACTAGAGAACCTTCCGAGACACGAGAAGCTGAATATTGAGCCTATTGCAAGTGACAAGGAACGGAGAGTTCTTGTCCTCGTATGCAATCTCCACTGCCGCGTCAGCGGGACAGAGACTCAGGAAAGGCATTAGAGGCGGTATGAGGATCGTCAGGCGATCCGCTGGAGAGCTAAGGTCTAACGACTCTCTGAATGTCCCTGAAGGCGTAGAGACCACGAAAAGCGCCTTCCCTTGCTTGCTCTCTGTGTCAATCCCGACCGTGATGTCATCGGCTTCCGACTTGTTTGAGAACTGAGACATCTCCCGGAGAAGAGCGAGGACCGATCCAACCGGATAAAGCGTGATCCCATTCTTGAATCTCGAAGCAATGTTGAACAGTTTCTCGATTTGTTTTTCCGGAAACTTTTTCAAAGTGTCACGGTCATAGGTCCTGTAGAGTGACCCGCCCTCGAAAGTGACCCGTGCCGCTTCCGCATTCCTCCAGAGTGTCGCTTCTGAAGTCGCCGCCTTGATCAGGTCGAGCGGAACGGGTCCTCTCCAGTTTGCGGAGACTGACGCTTTTATTATTGTGAGTTGATTGGAAGCGAGAAGCGAGTCTCCGGTAAACCATAAGCAACTCAGGGACGGGTCGATTCCTTCACCGCCTGCATAGCTGAGAGCAAGTCGAACAACGTCATAGTCGGTTCCATCTAGATCTAACTTCGTCGCCTTCGTTGCCTTCGGCCACGATTCAAACCCTTCGACAGGTTCCTGAAGCGGGAACTTTCCGGAACGTCTCCCCGCTCGAACAATCAGAGTGTCGTCAACCTGAGAGATAGTCAAGTCCCCGGTCAACTTCTTCAGCCCCTTAATCCACTGAAGGAAGAGCGCCCGGTCGACACTCGCCTTGATCGGTTCATCGATAGGCGCGTCAATCCGAGCCGCCGCTTGAAGTGTTGACGCCGCCCGAAGGGAGAGCCGACTGAGCCGCGCCACTGTTGATATCTGTAGCAAGTGCGAGGACGGAAGAGCGTTGACTTTCGGGACCTTCTCAAGAACTGCGACCGCCGCCAACAGTTTATCAATTGGAACTTTCATAGTAGAGTGACCCTCAGCATTCCATTGCTTTCATCAAACTTCCATTCGACGCCGCTCTTGAATCCCTTCCGGAAGGTCCGGAGATAGTACGCATGATCACCGCCCATCTCTTCAATGTACTGATCGAAGTCGCCGCGTGTCATACCCTCTTCGCGCATTCGGTCGAACAATGGACGAACGATACTTCCCCGTGTAAACGGATTGTTTTTCGCCGTCTTCTTGAATCCCGCTTCCCGCTGCTGAAGTTCCGTTATGCTTCGCAGACTCGCCGCTCTAATCGCCGCTGTCATTTGAATGAGTTTCACAATACGTCCCTCTGCGAACAGCCGACAGGGTAGCCGGTCCTGACAATATGTTGAACACTCGTCAGCTTCCAGATTGTAGAGATCGCTTCCAAAACAGGATACCCGCGTCGGATAACTCGCCAACCGCTTCAGACATTTGTAACACGTCATACATTCCGGAAAGTAGAGGAAGCCGCCGACGTCGCTCGTCGAGTAACGATCCCCACATTCAGTGCAAATGAGTAATGAGGTCTTACCGGGTTTCATTTGTTTAAGAGGAAGAGGAAGTCATCGACTGTGACCGATGTCCGCGCTGACAACCATCTGACCTCATCCTGAAAACGTGAGAATACGCGAGACGAGGATCTTTCCGGTAGCTTCCCGCCGAAGACATAGAGTTGAAGTGTCTCGCGAAGATCGTCCGACGCAAGCTTGTAGAACCGTTCCACTCGCTCACTCGCTCCCGGATTGACATCTGACAACACGGGAAGCAAGATGAACTCGTCCGGATCGTCATAGCTCACGACGACCGCCTTCCGCTTCTGGTAGCTCATCCCCTTCAGAACATCTTGAAGCCGACGCGAGACCGCGTAAGTGAGAAGCTTGGGAAACGGTTGACGTTTGCCGCGCCGGTCCTCAAACTTCCTCTTCGCATAGATGAAGTGCTCTGCTCCAATTGCATAGAGATCTTCTACGTCAACGGAGTTCCGGAAATTCGAGGGTATCCGGGAATAGAATCTGTGCGCAAGCTTCCAAAGAAGTCGCGAGTAGTCTTCGAACTTGATTTCAGTAGGATGATCCGACATCCGCAATCTCCGATCTTTTGTTCAACTTACCGGACAGTAACGCCCTTAAAAAATTCTGCCATGCGAGACGTGAGGTAACCGCTCTCGATCCCGCCGATCCATTCGAGCAAAACTTCCTTTCTCTTCACAAGATCCGCCTTCTTCATAAAGCGAAGCTTGTTTCCCCACATAGCTGCAAGCTCACGGTCAATGTGATCTTTTGTTATCCCCAAAAACTGAGAGTAGTCACTCGTTCGAGGAATATAAACCGTCCGGAAACACCTATGCACTCGATCCCATCTTGCACGCAAGTTCGGATACTTAGATCGAACCGCGTCCGGAAGTTTCCGGAAGTCCGCCTTCGACGGATCAACGCCGTCGAGGATCATTGCTTTCGCACCAACAGGACCGAGACCCTTGATCGCCTTGATATTGTCACTAATGTCCCCCGCAAGAGCTTTGTAACGTGACCACTGCCCCGATGTGATCCCGTACTCTTCCTTCAGGTCCGCCGCCGTGTAGAGTTTGATTCCACCGCCGTTCTGAGGTCTGAGCGCAAAGCAACGCCGGGAGAGCAACTGAAATAGATCTTGATCATTCGAGTAGAAGTACGTCGCTCCCGGAATTGAATCGCGGACCCATCGTGTCCCAATCCCAATCAGATCGTCCGCTTCGAGTGTCGGAACCGCCAACGTCGCGAAGCTGCATATCCGAAGGAACTTCAGGAGTTCCGGAAGCTGATCAATAACCTTCTGTTTCTCCTCGTCTTTCTTCCGTTTGCCCTTATATTCCGGAAGGATATTGTAACGGAACGAGCGCCGCTGATTTCCGTCAGGGTACCCCGAATCAAAACAGAAAACAAGGTCCGCTTTTGAAGAGATCTCCAAGAGCGTCAGGATCATCGACGGAACACCGAACAGTACAGAGGTCGGATTCCCTTCTGAATCCGTTAACCTTTGGTGTGCATAATGCGCCCGGTAAGCGAGATTCGACAGATCGACAAAGACAATATCCCCTTCTTCTAACATAAGTTTGCAACCTCCAAAGAGATCCGCTGACGAAGCGTCCGCGTCCATGGCTTTGCGCCCGCCGCTGCCGTCTGAATCTGATCACAAGTGAGATCGTCCGCATCCGCAAGTGGGAGCGGATGAACAAACCGAACATTGAAGTTCTCATCGGCAAGTCGATCCGCGACCGCGACCGCGCCTTCCACGCCTACCCGATCCGCATCCGAGAAGACGACCATCTCACGATGACCGGACTCTCTAATCTGTTCGATCTGGAGACCTGTTATCGAGTGACCGAGAAGCGCGGAGCTTCCAACCTTGAACCCTCGAAGCGCTTGCTCAATCGCGACCGCCTTGAAGCATCCCTCCGAAACGAAGAGCGGTCCCTTCCCGCCGAGTGCGAGGTTATACATCGAACGTTCGCCCGCTGAGTTCAAGTACTTCGGTTCACGACAACCGGTCCAATCACGTCCGACGATCCCTTTCAATTCATCTTTGAAGACAACCGGAATAATAACACGGTAACCAAACCTTCCGGAAAGACATGCACCAAAGTAATGTTCCTTGATCACCTTCGGAGAGAAGCCGCGCTGTAGAAGGTACGTCCGTGCGTCCCAGAGAGGACCGTCCTCCGGTTCCGCTGTAGACAGTAGCGTGAAGTCGTCCGGTAGCTCTAACGGCTTCTCTTCGACCTCGTCGACCGCATCTAAGCCGGAGTCGTAGACAGACGTCGCGTCGATCTGAAGCTGAAGCAAAATCAACCGCGTCGCCTTCCTCGACTTCCATCCGCAGTTAAAGCAATGAGCAAGACTCTTGACGTAGTTCAGACCGAGACGGAATCGCATGTCATCGCAGAAGGGACAGCATAGGTTGACCTCGTTTCTCCGGGAGACGTTGCGCCTGTATTGGACCCCACGAAAGGTGAGCGCTTCGAGGAAGGTCATAGTGCTGCTCTCCAGTCTTGTTCCAGTTTGAAAGTTCTTGCGAAGCTGACACGCTGCCGGAAAAGTTCAAGGTATTCGTGCGATTTTTCAACTGCCGTGATGCTGTGCCACCTTGCAAAATGCGCTCCAATAACTTCGCTTCCGCTTCCCGCATAGGGAACCAAAAGTTTAGAAGAGACATCAAGTGGAGGTCGAAGAAGAAGAGCAAGACGTTCAGTCAAGCTTACAGGTTTGATAGTAGGGTGTGGATTCCCTTTCTTCTCACGTCCCCATCGAACCTTAGGACAGTAGAAGTAGCGAGAAAGTTCTTCCCCGAAGATCCCTTCCTCCGTTATCACGTTAGACGGGAAACGAGGTTCTCCCCCTTCGTTATCGAGTCTAGTTTCCGGAACATTAAATGCACCAGTCCCATAAGTCAGAGCGCAATCACGAAGGGAAAGCGTAGACGGTTTTCGACACAAGAGGACAGGTTCCCAAGAAGGCTTGATCTGTGTCTTATACCCTTCCCAAATCTTAGCTTCCGGAGACACGGGAGCAAACTTCTCCCGCGCCGTTATTGGAAACCCGCCTTCATAACCGGGACCGCCGACGTGCTTCACGAACCGTCTCGGATTCCCGTCAGGCATCTTATAGTGTCCTAGTACCTCAGTGCGTTCATTTCCGTTCTTTCTATCGATCTGCTTTCCAATATCCTGTCCTTTGGGAAGTCCATTCGTATGAAGCCATATCAAACAGTCAATGATTTCGAAACCAACATCTTCCAACTTCACCGCCATCCGATGAAACGTTCGCGTCCCTGAGAAGAACAAGCATAGCGCCCCCGGACAAAGCACGCGAAGACACTCGGAAAGAGCCTTCGTAGTGGGGAGCGCCTTGTCCCAGTCTTTCCCTAGAAAGGAAAGTCCGTAAGGCGGGTCGGAGAGAAGCGCTTGAAAAGTTCCTTCCGGAATATTCGCTAGTCTCTCTTCTACCGTGCCTACCAAAACGTAAATACTACTCATTCATCGTTCTCCAGTTCTTCGAGTTGCTTCAAGACGTCCGCCTTCTCCATCGCTTGCGTCGCGTCTCGGTCGAAGATCAGCATCCGAGGAAGGTCAGGCATGATATTGCAACCGATGTTTCCCCGGTCGAACTTGTGAGCCGCGACGTGAACGTAGAGTGACTCGTCTCCCCAATCACCACGACCGAGAGCGAAAGCGCAAGCAACCTTCTTCGCCTTCCCGATGTCTTCCCCGATCTCGTCGCCGACGATGATCTTCAGATCCGACGTGTTTCTTTTCGTTTGCGCCGCCGTCCATCCGAGCAATTGTTCCTTCGCCATGAATCGCCGAAGCGCCCGATAGATTTGATCAAAGTCCATACGCCGTTGTTGATTGTTTTGCTCTGGTTCGATCTCCTCGTCGTAGTCGACAATGATTGCGTCCGCTTTGAACCCGAGTTCTTTCTCTGTTTCGTAAATCTGAATGACCTTCGAGACCGTGATTCCTCCGTCCGTCCCATCATAAATCTTCAGCTTTGATTTTATAAGTCTCCGGAATCTAGCGAAACGTTTCCGCAACTGCGCGGGATCGTCGCCGACTTCCTTGACTGGAATCTCTGCTATCCCCGCATCGAACCGATCCTCGACGTCGTCCTTCGGGTCTTCGAGTGTGATGTAAAGAACGTTGAGTCCCTGAAGAGTATATGCTTTTGCGATCTGAATCAGGAAAAGGCTCTTCCCGCGCTTGTAGGGAGCCATGACAAGACCGAGTTGTCCCCTCGCAATAGAGCGAACCATCTGATCGACGGGATCGATCATGATTGCAGGATAGCGAGAATCTTTCCGGAAGGCGCGACGAATTATCCGCTCTTCAAGAGAAGCGTAGTATTCGGCAACCTCGACCCCTACCGAGTCTTCAACGGAAGAGACCCGTCGAACGATCTGAGCGAAGACCTCGTTCGTCAACTCATTCGCCGCATTCAGTTCGATAATCTCGTCAATCGCCTTTGTCCGCTCCGCCGTAAGCCGCCACTCAATCAGCCGATCTGAAACAGCTTTTGCGCTCGGATCATCCCTCAACAAGTTCCGAGCGAGTCCCGCTAGTTCCTTCGCCCGGTCCTTCCCAAACCGAGCAATCCGAACATGGTCCTTCAGTTCGACACCGATTAGTTTTCCGATAGGTTCACGGTACTTGCGGTAATGTTCGAGCGCTTTCGTCGCGATGATCCAACGATCCCGAGACCCGCTGTTCGATGCGGGTTTGAAGTCCGCCGCCGCGAGAAGTGTTGAATGCCGCCTAAGGAACGCCCGGTCGTTGAGGATCAGCGATAGAAGAGAATCTTGATAGCCGACGTCATCGATCAGAGACGACATTCGACCGACCTCGCGAAAGACGTCAGGTCCACGGCGAATTGCGGTAGCGTCGCAAGAGACGCTTCTCCGTTTCGCGGGATGTGTTTTCGCGTTGTTCGGTCAAGGCTCTTAGGTATCTTTCCGGAAACTCTTCCGGATTGGCGGGAAGCTGAACTCGGAAGGTAGCTGAATTTATTGCTTGTTGTTTTCGAAGTCGCCATGATTTTATTTGCTCGCCATTGGGAAATTTTTTCTGAACCTGACTGTCAAGATATCTCAAAGCCGCCGCCCCTGTCAAGACTTTTATTGAAACTCCTAGTCGATCCGAGCTTGCGCCCTTGCCATGCCGGTACTTGCTAAGCAGAATTCCGAGGATCTCAGACAGCGGGAGCCGATGTTTCAAGATCGCCCCTCTCAGGTTTAGTAGACGGACAAGCGTATCCGGTTTCGTGTCGAGGATCACATCGATCCGCATCTTCGAGAGCGCCCGTTCAACACGACCGACAAACTTCATCGCTTGAAGTTCCGTCGCCGATAGCCGCTTTCGAAATGCTTGTCGTCCGTCCATGTCTCAGAATACGCCCTCTCTTGATCCTTCCGGAAACCGCGAAGCGGAAGGGGTCTCGCGTGCGCGAGACCCCGAACTAGCTATTGTCTAAACGAAGTGAGCCTGAGCGAAGCGAAGGTAGACATTAGCTAGTTCGAATCAGTATTACCTTTATCCTTAAATCCTTTGTTCTTCAAAGAGAGATTCGGAATCCCCGTAGGGGATTCCTCACAGAGAGAAAGTTCCTACTTCTCCGAAATCAACCCTTTCAAACGGGTCTCAGCAAGGTCAAAGAGGTATGCCGCGTTGTTCCTCCAGACTTGAGGATCGACCGTCACTCCTAGCTCTCTGAGCGCTCTACGACGAGCAAGAGACGAGTCTCTGAAAGGGTTGCATCCTCGGATCGGAGCCTTGTCGCCAATATCGAAATAGATCAAACCCTTCTTTCCGGAAACTATACGAACACCGCGTCCGTATTTTTGCTTGACGTCGTTCCCATCACGACCGCCCGCCGCTTCAATGATCGTATCGAGGGACTTGATATCGATTCCTTTTCGGAAGACTCGATTACAAACGAGGATCGGAACCTTCCCCGCATCGAAGTCCTTCCGCGCCCGGTTGCGAACCTTCGCCGGAACCGCGCCATAAATCGCTTGAGGGTTCAGATCGGAGAGTTCATCCATCAGCAACTCGATATGTGCAATCCGGTCGACAAGGATCGCCGTCCGCTTACCACGTCTGAACGCTTCCCGAGCAAGAGCAAATATCGCTTCGTTTCTTTCCGGAGACTCCACGAGGTATTGACCATAGAGCGCTGTGTACGGAAGCTCTTCGAGTTCCCCTTCCTCAAACTTTATGTGTCGCATGACATCGACCGCGACGACCGTTCCGGGAGCAAGCTTCTCTTCCCGAACGCCCTTCTCGTAAGGATAGTCGTAGACAACCGGACCCGAGAGCGCAAGCGCCGGGAAGAGTGCATAATCTTTTTGGAG
>Ga0114923_10000726_pt1 | contig 24258 bp, 16 predicted proteins | sample SumtaG_FD_89578 | JGI IMG/M metagenome (GOLD analysis project Ga0114923, IMG submission 89578) | Deep subsurface microbial communities from Indian Ocean to uncover new lineages of life (NeLLi) - Sumatra_00157 metaG | ecosystem: Environmental > Aquatic > Marine > Oceanic > Sediment | place: near...
CGGCGTCAGCGTCGCCCGGTGCCGCTCCACTTCCCGAAGGATGTCGGCAATCATGTCGGGGTGGTCCCTGGCCACGTCATACTGTTCGGACGGATCATGCCCCAAGTTATACAGCAGCGGCGGATCGTGGCGGGTCTCCTGGAGATTCGAGCCGTAGGCCGGCTTTGTGATAAAGTGGGCCTTGTAGAGGCCTTTGCGAACGGCGTAAAGCTGGGCGCCCCGGTAGAAGAACATCGTTTGCCGAGGGCTGGGCCCCGTGCCGAACAGGGCTGGCTCCAGATCCAGGCTATCCATCACCCGGTCCCGGGGTATCTTCGCCCCGGCCAGGTGGCTGATTGTTGCGAACAGGTCCAGGGTAGAGCCCAGGTCGGTGACAATGCCTGGCTTGATTTGTCCGGGCCACCAGAAGATGGTCGGCTCGCGCATGCCGCCGTCATAGGTCGCTCCCTTGCCACCACGCAGCAGCCCCGCCGAGCCACCGTGCTGCATGAAAGTCAGCCAGGGACCATTGTCGGAAGTGAAAACTACTAGGGTGTTTTCGGCCACTCCCTCCTGACGGAGCGTATCAAGAATTCTGCCAACACCCCAGTCGATCTCCTCAACCACATCACCATACAGGCCCCGCAGGCTTTGGTCCTTGAAATCCTTGGAGACGAACAGGGGCACATGGGGCAGGTTGTGGGCCAGGTAGACGAAGAAGGGATTCCTCTTGTTGGCCTTGATGAACCGAATCGCTTCCTCTGCATAACGCTTAGTGATGGTAGTCTGGTCCGCCGGGCGCTCGATGATTTTCTCATCACGCATCAGCGGAACGTTAAAATACTCGATCTTGGGATTGAAGAAGGCCTGCCGTCCCTCGCCGGCAACGCGGTCCATGTCGTTGGAATAGGGGATGCCGTAGTAGGAATCGAAGCCATGGCGTGTGGGCAGGTACCGGGGCAGGTGGCCCAGGTGCCATTTGCCAATGCACGTCGTAGTGTACCCTTTGGTCTTTAGTGCCTTGGCAATTGTGATCTCACTTGGGGGAAGACCGCCAGCCGAATCGGGAAACAGTACCCGGCGCTTATCGCTGCACATGCCGTTACGGATGGGCAGCCGCCCGGTGAGCAAAGCTGCCCGACTTGGCGTGCAGACACTTGCCGCTGCATAGAAGTTGGTCCACTTCTGCCCTTCCTGGGCCATGCGATCCAGGTTCGGGGTGTTGATCGTCGGGTGGCCGAAAGTGCTCAGGTCACCGTAGCCCAGGTCGTCGCAGAAGATGATGATAAAGTTAGGCGGTTTGCCGGTTGCGGCGTGACCCGGGATCCATGGTAACGCCATAGACGCTGTGCAGGCGCTCAAGGCTTTCAGGAAATCACGGCGCGTGTACTCGAGTCTTTTCATGATGCTTCCTTCCTTGGATCAAAGTCAAAATTAAAGATATATGGATTGAGGGAAAAATTATATGTGTACATCGTCAAAGGAATGTGGACCACGTAGGTAAAAAATTAAGAGAGACATTTACCTGTTCCAAGGTTTTGCTCATGCTTCATCTATTATAGCGCATTTCGCTTAATCCACTTCAGTTGTTCAGTTTCTTCCTAAAAGCGAAACACACGGTGATGTAACACCACCTCTCCCTCGCCGGAGAATTATTCCTGAAAAATGTAATCTGCCCCCCTGCTCAAGTAGCAGGAAAGTGACGGTTCTAAACTGTATGTAAATAATGGAATAGAAAGAGCGGGCTTTAAACGTATACTATAATTAGTATGCTACCGAGTGGTTATCTCGACGGAAACGCCGTTTCCCCGTTGTAGGATTTCAGCCCGGCCTCTCGACTGATTTTCAGTGAATCCCGCCAGGTCCGGGAAGTCTTCTTGAAGCCTCGAGATGAAGAACCGCGTGTAGATTTGGGTGGTCAAGACAGACTTGTGACCCATGAGCTGGGCCACAAGGTGAATATCACCGGTCTGAAGCCAGGTTCTGATCCCGAAGGTATGCCGCAGATCGTGGAACTTGTGCCCTTCCAGCTTAATCTTGTATGCAATCTTCCGAAACTGGTCTGTGTAATATTTAGCGTTGTGCCCGGCCTCCATAAGCTCCCGATAAATTCGGATCAAGTCGTGATTGAGCGGGATTTGCCGTTCCTCGTGCCCTTTGGAATTTTCTGTAGGAACCAGCAGGAATGATCCTTTCAGGACAGCGTCAAACGGCTCCCGTAGGCGGCACCCTGTTTCCCGGTAGAACCAGAAAACGTCTGCCAGGAAAGGAGTAGCCTCAGCTTGAATCTGGTCAAACTCCTCATTTGACAGGTAGCGGGGGAGACCCCGGCCCTTCTGGATTTCCTTCACCTTGGGTACTTCGGGAAGCAGCTTGGCCTCATGTGCCCATAGGAAGAACGTTTTCAGGGCTCTGAGATTGATGTTCAGGGTTGTTACCGAATGCCTCTCCCGATAAGCCCGGATAAATACCTGTATGTCCTTGGTGGCAATCGTTTCAATGGGCCTGTCTTTCCCGGTCGTTGCGAGGAAGTGAGAGAGAGCCAAAGAGTAGGTTTCCAGGGTCTTCCGGCGTAATCCTTCATCTTCCCTGGTTTTTAGATATTCCCGTGCGGCCTCTTGAAGGGTGATTCTTTTAACGGCGGTGGAGCTACCGTTCATCCAGGAGAAGGTGAACTCAATGCCCTGCTTAATAAGTGCCTCCACCTTTTCCACTTCCTGTATCCTGAGTGCCGCTTCCCTGGCGTTTTCAGTCTTTAGGGGAATGAGCTTTCCCCTGGGCCGTTGCCCAGGCCGGGGGATGTAGATCTTGGCATAATAGGGGCCACTTCGTCCTTTATCACCACGGTTGCGGGAGCCACCCGGAAATCTGACTAGACTTGCCATAGCATCTCTTTAACGTTTCTGCCGAAGGCCAACCGGAGAGGCTCATGGGCTATGATGAGCAGGTGAAGGGTCAGCCCCCGGCAGATAATTTTGTCTGTTATTGGAATCGCGCTCATCATAGCCTCTACCCGTACGTTAGCATACGAAATCTCCCCGTATCAAGGTATTCTTTTATTTCTATCCGTATACGCCACATACGCTTATGAAATGGGAAGACGCCCGTAAATGCCCGTACAAGGTCATAGCTGCGGAAACGGGATACCAGGTATGGATTTCAGGTTTTGTTGCGTACATGGGCTGTACACGAGCGTTGTACGCTGTCCTGGGCGATTTGGTAAGGGCTGGATTATGAGATCCGCGAATGAGGTATGGGTATTCATAATCCATCTGCTTCGTGCAGTGAGGTAGATTCAGTTTTTGACATTTCCTTTTATAATAGTTGTTAATTTGCCTCACGATACTTTTATCTGTATTATGCTGGTGCGGTTTATATCCAAAGTAGACACTCAGAATCTAGCGATCTGCGATATCTATTCTTGACATGGGGAATATTGTTGCTCATGTTCAACTCTAAACTCTTCAATCGGAGGACGATCAAGATATGAATTCGAGGCGCTCAGAAATTCCCACAGAGGAGGAACTATCTCTAGAACGGCGCAAGAAGCAATGGGATGGCGATAAACTCATTGAATTCTGTGATGAAAACCTTGAGAAGGTGATTCAGTACCTGATTGACGGCGGTCTCGATGTCAGGATTGCAGATCATCTTGAGAAGTATCCAGTACATTTCCAAGGTGAATCCAATACACTGCCAGATGATGAGAAGCGCGACATCTCAATTAAAATCTATCGAAAGAATTTCGCGTATGATCTATGCTACCTCATGTTTCTTCTTAAAAGTGGTCCAGTCCAGAGGCAAAGAATATCACAAGGAGGACTTGAATATCAGAAGACTCTATTCTCAGCCTACCTCACCAGGCTTGAGATCATTCTTAAGGATCCCTCTTTTGTGAAATATATGGAGTTCGACCTTGATACACTGCTAGCTAAGTATCAAAGACTTAGAAGGCAGGTTGAAGAGAGGAAGCATAAGCGGGCGGGGCAAAGTAAAATTCTGGCAACTGCAATGGATAGTCTTGTCAGCAAGCTGGACGATTATGGATATGAGAGCGAATACCAATGCACAGAATTCCTATATCAGTTCCTTTATGCATTCGAAATACCTGGCTTCAGAGCGACTAATAAGGAGGAGGCAATAGACAAGATACGTAAATGGATCCCGCTGACCTACCCCGCTTAGCTACGCTTATCATCTAGATTCCTACCCGACTAACTTTTCTCCGGAAAATAAGCCTCCCCAAAACTGGGTCTAGCTCTCCCTACCGGGCTTTTTATCATAGCCGTAACCTTGTAGCACGTGCATTATGACACCGCAGCAAGGAAATATCAATGACGTTGTACCTTGAGCTGCAACAGCGATGCAAGTGGATAGCAGTGAATTCATTTCGGCATCGATACAAAGCGGCAGGTTAATAAGAAAATGCCAGATTACCTGAGCCTCTATCGCAGACACGTGAATAACCTGAAGCAGGTTGGCTCGGGGCCGGAACATAGAGGTGAATGTCCATTCCCTGAGTGTAAAAATAAGCCCAAGCCGAAGTTTTACGTAAACGCAGAAACCGGCCAATTTATCTGCCATCGGTGTGGGGCCAAGGGCAACGCGATCACCTTCGCCAAACACTTTCGGGATAATCCGAATCCTTATTACGATAGCCCTCTGAATCCGACGACGATTGATCTAAAGGAGATAGTTAGGTATAGCCAAAACCTCCTTGAACGACCGGAGCATTGGCGCAAACCATGGAAACGTTACATTCTTGAACTGCTGCAGGTCGGCTGGGATGATGAGAGAGAGACACTGACGTTCCCAGTCTTTGACCACTCCGGTCAAATCATTAGCCTGATCCATCATAAGGCATTTCAAAATGAGGGCAGCAAGTGCGCTCTCTACCCTGCTCATCTATTGGAGAAATATGATCCAAGCTATATCGTACTGTGTGAAGGATTGACGGATTGCATTTCGTTATTGAGTATCGACATCCAAGCCGTGGCATCCACAGGTGGAGCGTCTACGATACCCCCAGACATCTCCGCTTTGCGACGGTTCAGGAGAATCTATATCTGCTTTGATGTCGACGAGGCTGGTGAGGCTGGGTGTGATAAGTGGATTAGTCGGCTCCTTTCGGAGAGAGATAAATGAAACTGAGGATTTGTGATCTATCTGACTTTGTCGGTCCGAGTGGCGATATCACCGAGTACCTGAGCTTGCCCAGGAAAGACAGATACACTTTCATCAATGAGGTCCTGGACTGCGCCCGGGTAGGTCGACCTTTTACCGACGTACCGGACTTCATCCGCCAGACGATGCTGTCCGAGGAGTTTAGGAATCTAAAGCACCCCCTCGATCGCTTAGTATTCCTAGAGATCACCCTCAGGGCGGCACGCCACTTCACCCTCACTGGAGTCATTAACGGAATGCGTGTGAGAATTAGACTGGGCGAATTCTATACATCCATAGCCAGGATGGTGAAAATCTGCCCGTTCTATACAGATAAGCAGATGCGGACATGCCTGTTGAGGCTGGTGGATGCCGGTTTTATCCGTCAGCGGGATCTGAAGATGAAGCGTGGCCGGATCATCACCCTCGTGGGCTGGGCTGATGAGTTTGGGCAAAGTGAAGGTCAAAGTGACAAGTGGGCCCAGGACCTCATCAGGTTCCCACGCCCCCCGTCTATTTCTGCCAGTAAGGTCGACCAGAAGCAGGCAGGCAAATCGCCTCAAGTGGGCAAATAAAGTGGGCCGCATAAACTATATAGTACTCTGGAGGAAGAGTTCTACCAAGCTACTTAGGTAATACTAGTAGCTATACGTATCAGAGAAGTATGGAGCTAGATAAAGAGATAAGGGATGTTCGGAAGCAACTGGAAGTGATCCTCCAGTTACTGCAGGCGGGACAGTCTCCCTGGATGACCACCCACGAGGCTGCCCGGTTCCTGCGATGCAGTGAATCCAAGGTGGAGCAATTGACTGCCAGAGGTCTGCTGCCCTACCGACGGTTGGACCCTACAGCCAAGAGGTCCCAAAGGCTCTACCACCGACGGGACTTAACTGCCTTCCTGGTGACCGGCCGCAATTCGAAGGAACGTCATCTGTCTGCACAAGAGCGGCGCATGGTTGAGGAATTACTGTGAACCTCGGCGATCACTCCATCTACTGCGGCGATTTCTTCCGGGAGTTTACCAAGGTACCCGAGCATTCTGTGGATATGATCGTCAGCGACCCGCCCTACGGGACACTCAGGCGCATGCATCCTTGGGATCAGCCGATTGATCCGTCATTCCTGGCGGGCATCCTGAATCATCTCCTGGCTCCCATCGGTACCTTTGCCCTGATCTGCAACTCCGCAATGATCCCTGATCTGGTCCTATCCTTTAATAGGCACTTCAAGTATCGCTACTTGGAGGTGTGGTTGAAATCCTCCGCCCAGGCAAAACACAAGGACCGCCCGAGACCCGACGTGGAATATGTCCTGGTATTCGACCGGAAAGGGATGACCAAGGCCGACCGAATCTTCAACTGGGAAGATGTAGCACTGCAGGGCGACCCCTACGTTCGTGTGAATCGCAACCTGGAAAATGCCACTATGCCTACCCTGAAACGGGAGGTGGACGAAAATCCCAGCGGTCTGAGATATCCTTCGACTGTTGTTGAGGTCAAGCACAGACCCTCGATGACACGGGAGGAAAAGTCTGGCACTGACCATCCTCAGCAAAAAGATATCCATGCTGTTGAGCGGCTGATTCGTTTGCTTAGCAAACCGGGTCAGACGATCTTGGATCCCTTTATGGGGAGCGGCACAACCATCGTGGCAGCCGCCAGGTGCGGCCGGGTAGGCATCGGCTTCGAGCGGGAACGGAAGTTTTTCAACCAGGCCAAGCGCCGGATTGAGCGGGAGACTGAGGAAGGGTCATGATGTGGTTTTGTCCTGACGTATACATTGAATGTCTAAGCCGATTCATAATCGGCAGATCAGCGGTTCGAGTCGTTCGTGGCGCACCACCTGACTCGGTAGCTCAGGTGGTAGCGCAGCGGACTTTTAATCCGTTGGTCGGGGGTTCGATTCCCCCCCGGGTCACTTCCCTTCTCCCCGTCGAGAACTACCATTTTCGTCGGGGATTTCTCTTTTCTGGACCATCAGCCCAATCCCCAAACTCCCGCAAAGAACCGCAAAGAACCGCACAATTTGCCGGATACGGGACCGGATACGGGGGCCGGATACGCAACCGGATACGCGGCAGCTGCCCGGTCTGGCCGGGTTGGCCTTGGGTTCGAGCGAGATCGGAGGTTTTTCAACCAGGCGAAACAGTGCATCGAGCATGAACTGAAGGAGAGTCTAGATGGAAAAGCGTGAATACCTAAGGGGCATTGTGCTTGATAGCTTCATCGATCATTTCCCTCCACCGCCAATCGAATTTCCCCTTAGCGATGGGGAGATTGAAAACTTTCCCAGGCATCTCTATGATAGAGATCGGGAACTCTATAGCATAAAAAATTTCAGTGGTCGTCGAGAATATTATCGCGGGTTGCTAGTCCAGATCTCCGCAAACACCCGCCGACCTGGACATGGGCTATATGTCATCATCCTTGTCCCTGAAACCTTCGAGAGAATCTTAAGGCAGATTACCCTACTCCCTGGTCACAAAAGCGAAGAAGTGAAAGAAGCGCTGTGGCAGATGTACTACCAAGGGAAAATACTGGGCGAGATCGAAACCGACGTGTGCTCCAGGACGCTCACCCGTTACCTACAAAGGGCCGAGGGAGTGCTGGATATCCTGGGGGAGCACCGCTCTCGCCCTCTTGAGATCACTCTGAGGGCCATCACCTTGAGCTACCGGGTATTGCGTCTCGGCCGGGACGCCTGGCTGGATGTGCGCAAATACCTCCCCGATCGAATCTTCTGAAGGATGATACTGAATAGTTTTACAGAGAAGTTCATCACTGATGCCCCCGAGAATCATACCAAAAAACGACCAAAAGGACCATGACGGGAGTAGACATCAAGGGGGAAATAAAAGTGTCTGGATGTGCAACACTCCCCCAGTGTTGCAGAACTGGACAAAAATATCCATGCCCTGGCCTGGATGATCTCAGCCCTATTCCGCAGGCTCGGAATCGCTCTGTCGGGGGGCTGATTTTAGAGATAGCCCGAGCACCTTAATGATCAGGATATATTGTAGAGCTGCTGACAACAACGAACTCAGAAAGGAGGACACCTTGAATGGGAACGATACATCAAGAGATAGCGGGAAATACTGAAAGGGAGCCACTTCTGGGAACCGGAATCTCTGGAGAGGAAGCCATCTTAGCGCGCTGGGGCAAAACAGTTAAGAAAATCAAACTGGCTCAGCTTGAGGGCTCATGGGGAACGGCCCAGATACTAGGCCTCGATGCTTTTTCTTGGCGGATTGACTGGGCCGACGTGTGGGCCTTCCGGTGTATCGGCAATAACACGCCTCTGGTTCGAATAACAACCCGGGGCCGAAGGACAGTAGCGGTTGCTCCCTCGCAATTTTGTCTGACGGTGAACGATGAGGGTAAGATTGTTGTATCAAGGCCACTAAACTTGCACCCCGGTAGATCCCTGATCCCCCTGGCCAGGAAGATTCCCGGACCGTATAGCCTCAAGCTGCCGATCCAGCAGAACCTGCTTCTGAAGCCTTACGGGCGTAGACCCAAATACGTTATCGAGGAGCTTCCCCTGACCAGGAATTTCGGATTCTTCTTGGGGCGGTACTTGGCGAACGGCTCAACAGAAAATGATGCTGCGGTAGCCATTGCCAATATCCATCCGGCCCTGACCGAGAAGATTGTCGCGGCAGCTACAAGGCTAGGTATTAAGCCCCATGTATCGGACTTAAGGATCAGGATCTCCTCCGCTCAGCTGGCCAGGATCCTGGAAAGGGAGTTCGGGACAGGTGCCGCAAAGAAGAAAATTCCCGGATGGGTGTTTGGAGCCTCACCCGCGTTCCGCCAGGGTCTCGCGGATGGCTACTGGAGCCACGCCTGGATCTCAGGGGATGGCATGCAGATGAAAGCCTGCACGGACTCGAAGGAGCTGGGATTTGACATGCAGGCGCTACTTCTCTCCATGGGCATCCAGTCCTCATGCCGGGAATGGTATTACATAAAGAAACACACCCCGACTGAGCTGCATTACATTGTCGAGCTGGCGGCCTCCAGCATTGGCAGGATGCCCTTGCTCACCCATCCGGATAGGCGAGCCTGCCAGTCAAGGTGGAACATACCTAAGAAAGACATGCTCTGTGTGGCGCCCATTCCCAGAAAGCTAGTCAAGGGCAGGCTCAAAGCTAAAGCTTCGAAAGGATTTGGAGGTTTCAGCTTCGTCAACCGGGAGGCCTCGCATCCTCAGCATCGCAAACTGCTTGAGGGGGATCTGATGTGGGATGTGGTCGAGTCCGTGGAAGAGGATTTGACCAGTAGGACCCTCTGCCAGATTCAACTGGCAGGAAGCGCGACACCCGTCCTGTATTCCGGGATAGGTCTGGTGGGGCATCTGTCTATGGATATTTAGAGGCTAGTCGTCGGCCCTTCGACCAGTGGAATGAATTATTATGGACCGTGAAGAATTACCTACGCTTCCCCAAAAAATCGAGGGAGCAATCAATCGACCCTTGGAGGCTGCTGATATTGAGGCCATTTTTCGGGATGCGGGATCCTGGTGGCTGTTTTATGCCCTACTCTTGTACACTGGAGTTCGCTGCGACAGACTGGCCGTGCTCACCTACCGCAATGTTGATCGAGAACAAAATGTATTAGTCAAACCCAATCGCAGGCTGGGACGCCGGCAGGCTATTCCTATTGTACCGGATCTGATGCGGGAGATTCCTGCCGGAATGCCCCCGGACGCCCCGCTCTTTCGCAGCCTGTACGTTGATATTGAGGACCGTAGTATTTTCGAGGAGGAACTCAATAATAATCTCGCAGAGCCCCTCAATTTATTACAGGGCCTTTTAAGTGCGGCAGGTCGGCCAGTCGCGTCGCTGCATTCTTTCACCATCAGCCACAACAATCTGATTCAGGGACACGACCTTTTTGCCCCGGATCAGCTAGCCATACTGGCTCACATTACCAGAGTGATTCTGAGGATCCGGCGCCCTGTGATTTTGAATTAGAATTGCCTAGTTGCGACCTTCGGGTTATGAGCCCGACGGCGGGGTAATAATAACAACAGCTTACGAAGCCAACGTGACCAAAACGTGACCGTTCTGCCTTAGTAGTTGGCTGACTACCAACTTGGCAGAAAGCCCCACGTGATCAAACCTGTGGGGCTTTCCGTTTGCCAATTGTGTAGGGATCTGGATTTTCAGTTCATGTACCTTCCGTCGTGAAATATAAAAAGGGGCAGGAAAACGGGGCAAGAATCTGACCTATGGTGACCAACCCTGACCAGTTTCATCCAAATAAATCCCCACCTGTGCAATAAAGTGCAGCTACACGTACTTTCCCGAATAATCTTGATATTTTACAAAGTGTAGTGTACATTACGACGGATGTCTTCTCTCGAAGACTCCAGGATTTATTGACAGATCACGGTGCCATAAGGCACTGGTCAGCGGCCTGCCTGATTAATTAAGCTTCACATCTTTAATCATTTCGACCTGACGAGTGCCTTGGGGCAAGCGCCATCATACTGATTATCACTAGTGGGAGAAGGGGGAAATAATGAGGTACTTGAAGTCCGATCAGGAATATCCTGCCTTTTCTAACGCAACCATTAGTGCTTTCCTGCTAGTCAGTCTGGGAAGGACGCGTATTATGAGGAAACCATATTAACGGAAGTTATCTACTCATTGCAGGCATAAGTAAAATCTATTGTGAAATGTATCAATTAAAAGGAGGGTTTTTAAAATGACCAAAGAACAAGCTTTACATGAAAGAGGAATTATTCTACGAATATTACCGATTGTTCTTTTATTGTTGAACGGACTCGCTATCGCATTTGCCCAGGAATTGCGCATTGAAACTATAGCACCATCGCAGATTGCCATCCCTGAAAACGTGATACAACGGTTGGTAATCAAATCCGCCGATAAGGTTCAGATCGGACATTTCCTGCGGATCAAGGATACTCTTCTCGTTGCGCTGCCGGGGAAAAAACCCATTCAGCTCCCCTATCGTCTCCAACCGATCGTATCGTACGATGGATCGACAATCATCCAGTACGGCGACAAAACGTTGTTGGATCTCCCGAAGCATCTGGATGTGTATTGGATCGATAATGACGGAAAAGAAAAAACCGGGCTGGTCAATCACTACAGCGGCGATGCCCAGCTGGATGTCTCTTCTGACGGTTACACTGCAGTCGGCGGAACGCTTCTTGAGAAATCGCGGGGTGCATCGATCGGCAGCTATTCGCCCGATGGAAAAAAAATCTGGGAAACCGGCATCGCTAAAAACCGGCGTGTCTCTCAACTCTGTGCTGTACGGCAGGGAGGTGCGGTTGTGGCGGTAACAACCGACTCTGAAAATAAACTCGAGAAACATCAACTCGACATCTATGGGAAATCAGGCTCGCTTCAATCTGTTGTAGAAGATCTTGGGATCATCCAACGCGTGGTTCTCGTTGGCGACGAATCGACGCTTTTCTTCGGGGGACGGGATTACCACGGGATGATCGATGTTGCTTCGGGCCTTGTTCTCTGGAAAAATCCTGGGAAAGTGACATTGGCCTCTCCTTACGGCGCTTCGCTTTCTCCCGATGGTAAAAATCTCTTCCTGATGGCTGTTCAGTTCGAGGGAAAACGAACCGGTTTGTATCATTGGAAATTCATGATCCTTGATGCATTAACCGGAAAAGAGATCGGCTCTAATGTGCTCCCCGAAAAATATCCGGCAACCTGGGGACGGATTTTTGAATCAGTCAGCGATGGCTCGGTGACGGTTCTTGCAGGAGATTCGCGCATCACCATCACGGTAGGTTCAGAGAAAGGAGGCCGCAAATGAGACCATTACAATCAGTTATCCTGCATTTATGCGGCTTCGCTGCAATTATCCTTGCATTCTCTACGGCAGCTTATGGCCAACCTGCTGCTCCCACCGATCTTGAAGTTATCCCGCGATATACTTCGCCCATCGTCATCGCTGTCCAGTGGCAGGATAACTCGAACAATGAAGACGGATTCAGGATCGAACGAAGAGAAGAAGGAACCGCTGCATGGACGTTCTGGACAACCGTCGCAGCTACAGGTGGAATTGGACAGCGTAGATGGATTGATAATACCGCTGCCTCCGATAAAATGTGGGAATACCATGTGTGCGCAACGAGTGCAGCGCTTGGTAATTCAGCATATACGGATGTATCCCATGCCACTTCACCAAGACAGGAGTGGCCTATCGATGATGGCGACCGAAACATCCTAAATAATTTCGGAAATGCGATGGAATCGGTAGTCGCAGGAAATTTCTATTTCCATGCCGGCGTCGATATATCAGCCAGCGGAAAACAGGTCAATGCAGGCCGAGGTGGGATTGTGACTGGCGTAGGCAACGCTGTAGGTGGTTATTTGGAGCTTAATGTGGACTTCGGAGCCGGTCCTGAAGCCGACGTGTACGCTCACGTCGCAGTCGACCCTGCCTGGGCCTGGAACATATGGGAACCGATTGCTCCGGGAGAGAGAATAGGAACCGTTCGCGACAATCACTTCGATCGTGACGACGTGGAGGCACACCACGTCCATTGGGGCGACGGTCATATGAACAATCTGATACCGTATACTATCGATGCCAACAGGGATCCGAACGACACGCCCCCCGCAGTTGGTGATATGGACGGAGACGGTGACGATTTTATCGTCGTCAGTGCCGCTGCGAATGACCATGCGAGTCCGCTTGAACCCGCGTGGGGCGACGTCGATTTTCTCGTCGACGCATCGGATGATATGACACCAAGCTTCAATATTAATGTGGCACCCTTCCGAATCGGATACTGGATCCAATCGACGGTTCCTGGCGGTGAAAATGTGCGCAGCAGTGCAGCTCCCTACCGGTTGATACAATTCGATTATCCGTTGACCGGTCCCGGGCCCGCAGGTCCGATAGAGCTTGCCTGTGTTTACTGGGATCTTCCAGGCGATCTTCACGGCATCGATATATGGCAGAATTTTTTCACATGGATCGTTACGAATACCAGAGGAACAGACGGCTCGATCGCAAATGTCGATGCGGCTCAATTCTGGCGAACAGATGCCCGAAAGAGCACGGGTGCACAACCCAATGGATCGGATGCCCAACATGCCCGCGAAAATCAAGATGCAAAATTTCCCGACGGGAAGTACAATGTTCATATAATAGTAGGAGATCTGGTCCATCAATCGGACCATGTGAGATCAATTGTTGTCGACAACTCGCGTCCGTACGTCAAACGCGTCAAGATCAGTTCGGGAATTCAACCCATCTATCTGGCACAATGGGTCTGGAATGCAGCGGCCGCCCAGCTCGAGATTCAACCGGCAACTTTTAACAGTGCTGCCGCGCTCTCGGCATTCCGGACACAGGATGTGACCATCGAGGTCGAGTTCAGCGAACCGATGCAAACCGCCACGATAGAGTCAATCCTTCCGCTCGGCACTACGCCAACGTTGATCTCAACCCAGCTCGACCATGAACGCACGATCTGGAAGGGCATCGTCTCGAATCTCGATATCGCCGATGACGGCTCTGACGACGGCATTCACATGATCACGTTCAACGGGACTGACTTCGCCGGAAATTCTTTACTCCAGATCCACGACCGCACCGCCATGGGCGCCGATCACCATAACCGCGATGCAGGCGGAGCGATGAGAGGAACCGTCGGCACTGACAACATCCACGGATTCCGGATTGGGCCGCTCTCGGGTGTCCTCCCCGTTACTGCCATTTTCATGAAGCAAACGGCAGCGGACCCGGCCACACCTCTCATCAACGACAGAACGGCTGAGATACAACAGGCACTGAATACGTATTTCAGTGAAGTTTCATACAGTCATATTTCTTTTTCAGTAACTGGACACGGTTGGTACCAGCTTGCTCATCCCATCGATTGGTACTACACGATCCCGCAGACCCCGCTTATCGATTTGGTGCAGGAAACGATCAATGCCGCACAAACAAACGGTGTTGATCTCAGTACGTCGAATTATATCCTGGTCGTGACAGATGATGCCGACGCCACACATGGAGAATGGTCAACGAATGGCGGTTGGCCCTACACGGTCGCAGAGGCACCAGGGTGGAGATTAATCGCCGGCGGTACAATGAGGGCGGCATCGACTGATGCCCGCATCACGAACCTGGCGGGACGGTGGGTTGGATTGATTGATCTCTTTGAATATCCGTACGTCAGCACACAACGCCCATTCGTCGGTCCGTGGAGCCACATGAGTGATAGAGACCAAATGGTTCACGTAATGGGATGGGAAAAATGGCGGGCCGGATGGCTCGACGAAACCGGAACCGCAACCGGGGAAACGCTCACCCGTGTTGCAAAACCTCCGGTTGCAACTCCGCTCGTCAACCAGAACTATACGCTACTTCCGCTCGATCTGGATAACAACGGAAGTAAAATGGTAGCGATCGAAGCCGGCGACCGTTTGTATTACACTGCAGAATACCGTCGGCAACAGAATCTTGATGCAGCACTTCCCGATGGCGGAGTTCTCATTGTGAAAGCGAACGAATATGTTAGCCAGGGCGAAGGGCCTGCGATCGTGCAGGAATCTTTGGTCACGGCCGGCACGTTGACCGATGCGACGTTCAACCTTGACGCATCGAGAACAACTTTCAACGATGATATTTCGGGGATCAACATCGAAGTCACCTCGATGAATTCGAACCAGGCTGAGATCCGTCTCAATTATGAGGTACCACCGACGCAGAACGATGTGTATGTATCGAGGATTGACGACCGCTATCAAACCGAAGATATCTGGATCGATGCTCCCGATTTCTCAGGGAATTTCGAAGCCGATCCTCTCACGGTGAAAGATGCCAACGAAAAACCAGTCATCGACTGGGTGAATAAGGTGCATGCCCGCGTCCGGAATCAGGGACATGCCGATGCGACGAATTTCGAGGTTCAATTGGGACTCAGAACACCATGGGGCAGCGGCGGTCCATGGGATGTTCTTGGGGTTGAAACCGTCACACTCTTGCAGGGACAGGATCACAGTTCCGATGCATACTTTATCATATCGGTAAACTGGACTCCGAGCAGTGGCGAGAATACCTGCGCTCAGGTGACTGTCACGGGAATTGCGAACGATATTAATCCTGAAAATAACCAGACACAGGAAAACATCTACGAGTTCGTGACGTCGCCAGGGAGTCCGTACGCACCGGTGACCTCACGTTTCGAAGTAGAGAATCCGTACAACGAAACGCTTCCGGTATTTTTCAAACTCGACGGATTACCGCCAAGCTGGTCGTATATACTGACGCCCGAACGTCTGGTCATCCCATCGAAAGGAGTCGGGTCGGCTCAGGTAACCATACAGCCGGACGAAGCCACCCCGTTGTGCTCGAAAGAACCGGTGACAATCTCGGCATACGTTCCTCAGGTCGATGTACTTAAACGGCTTGGTGCCATCACGCTTCAGATCGCGTTGAAGAATGCCGGCACTATTCAGCAGAATAGCTGGGTTGATTGCGGAAAGAAAGGAACAATGCTGGGCAGGGATGCACGCACCACACATGTTAATGCAGCAGCGATTGTGGGTGAGATCACCGAGATCGAATACACAGGGGAAGGGCATGGTAGCATCACTGGCAAGGTTTCCGATAAGGCTACGGATGAACCTCTAGCAGGCGCCAATGTGATGGTGGCGGGGACCCCCCTAGGTGCCGCAAGCGATATTGAAGGTTATTATCGCATTTCGAACGTGCCTGTGGGTGTCCATACCGTGAGAAGTGAATATATTGGGTACAGGCCCGTGCGTATGTTGAACATCCCTGTATTCATCAACTCTACCTCGAAGGTTAATTTTGCTCTCAACTCAGAAGCGCTTGAGCTTGGGGTGACCGAGATCGCATACACAGGGGAAGGGCATGGTAGCATCACTGGCAAGGTTTCCGATAAGGCTACGGATGAACCTCTAGCAGGCGCAAATGTGATGGTGGAGGGGACCCCCCTAGGTGCCGCAAGCGATGCTGGAGGTTATTATCGCATTTCGAACGTGCCTGTGGGTGTCCATGCCGTGATATGTAGTTATATTGGGTACGAGAGCGTGCATATGTTGAACGTCCCTGTATCCATCAACTCTACCACGGAGGGCAATTTTGCTCTCACTTATACTGACGAAACCATATCAGGAATAGAGACCAGCAGGTGCGTGCTCTCTTCACAGGGATGCACCGATCCGCCACTTCCGAATACAGAAATTCTCGTAATTTACACTGCACCTGACGGAACGAAAGCGGTGCACTACGTAACGACCGATGCGAACGGATGTTACGTGGATATGATCAGTGCGGGCGAACCGGGTGTATGGCAAACACAAGCTGTACTACCCGAGACCGATTGCCGAGCCGGCCACTGGACACCACCGCAGACAGTTTATGTCAGAGGTCCGTGGCGGTACTTCATGGCATTCGGTCCGAATTTCCCAATTGGAGAATTCAATGATCTATACAACCCTGGATTCAGTTTGAATTTTGGAGCAGAGCAATCGATCAGATCGAATCTGTCGCTTGTGGCACTGGTCGGATTCCACCAGTTTTACAGTCCAGATTCGAACCAGTATTTTGTCCAGGCCTCAGTGAACGCAAAGTTCGTGTTTTTCGGAACACCTGAACGTTTCGCGTATGTCAACGCCGGACCCGGAGTATACAAACCGAGATATGGCAGCACCTCATGGGGAGGAAACATCGGCATCGGTATGACGTGGATGATCAGGCCGCGGCTCGGGATAGATTTGAACATGGATTACCATCTTGTGAATTATTCCGAACGCGAAATAAAGAGGGCAAAGTTTGCAGATATACAGATTGGGATTGTCTGGTCGTTTTGATCTGCATTGCTACCTCAATATTACTATTGGGTGTGGCAATAATCGAACGGCAAAGGCAACTTCAGGCTTGGATATATATGCAAGCTTAGTAGATAACAACCGCTTCCACTTGACCAGGTTCGGTGTGCGTATATGCGCTCTTTGAGGGAGCCCGCGCATTGGTTTTTACTAGGAGCTTTACCGGAGTAGGCGGCAAGTGAAGCAGACTGTTAGGCGCCCATGGTAAAAAGATGACTATAGTGTAGCGGTTCAGAGCAATGTGGGCCAAAATGGACTAAATCTTAAGAGACACTTTTACTAAGTTGAACACAAAGCAAAGCAGTCTTAAAGATGGCAGAGAAAAAGCCAGAAGCAGTGGTCCGCAACATCAAGCGCAGAACCCGCCGGAAGTATTCTGGATATCTGAGGGCGAGTGACATTATAATTTTCCCGGTTTCGCGAAAAATTTATCATTCACTATAGGATGCCAAAATATTTGATATCGGAGGCAGACTGATGGACTTACTGCGGAGAGAGCATACGGCTTCCATCAATGAGGTAGTCGAAGCCGAGCGGGAGTGGATAAAAAAGAGACGGCAGAATGCAGGGAAGGAGAAAGGCTCACCCGAAAAGGATGCGATGGGCGTTGCGCTCTCTGGCGGTGGGATAAGATCCGCCACCTTTAACCTTGGTCTGCTACAGGCACTAGAAGGTTCAAATATTCTCAAACGGATCGATTATTTGTCCACTGTATCTGGTGGAGGATACATCGGTTCCACATTCACGTGGCTGAAATCGATTCGACCCGATATTTTCCCTTTCGGTACAAAACGTAAGCACCATTCCGGGGTAGGTGGGAAAGTGTTGTACTGGTTGCGTTGTCGCGGCAGATACTTAATCCCGGGAGATGGACTTAATGAATGGGCTCTGGCGGCTGCTATCCTCACTGGTACATTGGTGAATTTAGTTGTTCTTGTACCAGTATTCTTGCTGACATTCTGGGGTTTGTCACAAGAGATATTCAAGTTCAGCAGTCCTCTTGAAGCTCTGGCAAGCTCACTATCATTGCCGTTGACATATAGTGATGGATTCGCAGTAGTATTCGGGCTTGGACTATTGGCCTTGGCCTTCTTTCTTCTATTTGTATTTATATTTGCAATCGAGACAAGTATTTCCCATTTGAGGAGTTTCGTTAAACAGAGAAAAATGCGAAGTAAGGCTGGTCAGGCCTTGATGTGGAGTGTGGTATTGATCGTCATAGGGACCTTACCACTGGGACATGCTTATGCTGTGGCACATCTTGGCAATCTCATCGAGGAAGCAATGTCAGCCATCTCTCTGTCTGGCCTAATGGCGCTGTTCGCGGGTTGGCGTGGGAAGAAGGGCGGAAACGAGATTCGAGGATGGCGTTCATTTGTTCTTTCTCTGGGTTTGACATTACTTATTTACGGCTTATTCTTATGGTTCTATCATCTGGTCAATTGCCAGGTTGATTGGCCTGGCTCACTGGGTTTCTGGATCATGATAGGAGCATCGGTATTTTTTGCTATTTTCACCGACATTAACCATGTATCGATGCATCGCTATTACCGCAACAGGCTTATGGAAGCATATATGCCTCATGAAATAGAGGTTGACCTTCCTTCGGAGGAAAGGCCTGTTGCAGAGATTGAAAATAAGGACTACCCCGGGGTCTCTCAACGAGAAGCTGATCAGTTTCTTCTCGGTAAAATTCCAATTACTGATGCACCCTATCATATTATCAATACGAATGTTCAATTGATCGGCTCCTCTGATCCCAGACTGTGTGGACGAGGCGGTGATAACTTCATTTTAAGTCCCAAGCATTGTGGCGCAGAGTCTTTAGGCTATGCTCCTACAGAGACTTATATGAAGGGGATCGTGAATCTGGCTACGGCGATGGCTATCTCAGGCGCAGCGGTGAACCCCAATACATATGCCACGCGATCTCGTCCTCTCAGTTTCATCATGACCTTGTTGAATGTTCGCTTAGGCTATTGGATTCAGAATCCTCGCTATTGCTCCCGCCTGTACCGTACAGTATCAAGACCCTGGTGGTATACATACATGTTCAGAGAAATGATGGGAAAAGGACTGAATGAGAACAGTAGACAAGTCCATCTTTCTGACGGTGGGCATTTTGAGAATCTGGGTTTATATGAACTCGTACGTCGCAGGTGTAGCTATATTGTTATTTCTGATGCCAGTGCCGATCCAGACTGGACGTTTAGTGATCTGGCTAAGGCGATCGAATTAGTGCGAGTTGACTTTGGAGCTAAGGTCACGCTGGATACATCGGAGATCTTGCCTGATAAAGAAAGCAAGCGATCACCAAAGGCCTTTGCTTTCGGAGATCTAGAGTATGATGATGGTACAACCGGTAAAATCCTATATATCAAGACCACAGTTATTGACAAGCTCTCTGAAGATATCTATGGCTATCATCGCCTAAATCCGAAATTCCCGGACGAAACGACTATCGATCAGTTCTTCGATGAACAGCAATTCGAAGCATATCGAGAGCTAGGATTCCTGCTTGGAAGGCGTGCCTGCGAGGGGATGAAAACAGCAGGATGGAACGTATTGTTTGAGACCGAAGGCTAGAAGTCATCATGTCTATGCGGCCAAACTAAAAAAAATGAGGGCCTAATCATGCCGACGATCACTGATACACTTCCTCAAGGGATCAAGTCTGAACTCGCGGAGTTACGAGATGACCTCGATCATAACCTGCCGGCCAAGAAATTGGATAATAATCTATTAATTGCCACCTGGAATATCCGTGCTTTTGGCGGACTGACAGAAAAGTGGCAATCCGCTTCCAGTGACTCCCCGAAAAGGGATCTGCATGCGCTGCTTTGCATTGCAGAGATCATCTCACGTTTTGATGTCGTTGCACTGCAGGAGGTCAGGTCCAATCTGAAGGCTTTGCGACATATGCTTAAGGTCAAGATACTCAGCGATAACTGGGGATTGATCCTGACTGATGTCACCAAGGGAGATGCAGGGAATAAGGAGCGGTTGGCATTCATTTTCGATAAGCGAAAGGTTAATCTTTCAGGACTGGCGTGTGAGCTCGTGATACCACCTGAGTGGCTGGCGGAAATCACTCCTGATGCCCTTGACCGGCAATTTGCACGAACACCCTATGCCGTGAGTTTCAAGACAGGGAATAAAACCTTTGTCCTTGTAACTCTCCACGTGATATATGGCGATAGAGCACAGGAACGTGTACCTGAGCTGAAGGCTATTGCCCGATGGATAACTGATTGGGCGAGTAGCATCAATGCCTGGGATCATAACCTTATTTCCCTCGGGGACTTTAATATTGATAGACGTGGGGATGCGTTATATGACGCATTCACTTCAACGGGCCTACATATCCCTGATAAACTCCACACTGTTCCTCGTACGATCTTCAGTGACCCGTTGCATCCTGATAGAGAGAAGTTCTATGACCAGATTGCCTGGTTTAGTCAAAGTGGAAATGTACCGGTGCTCTCATTCGATTACTTGGATTCAGGGTATTACGATTTTACGAAGGTGGCGTTGCGGTCACGTAGCTTGACCAAGAATCAGTTATCCTGGCGCATCTCAGATCATTATCCTCTGTGGGTTGAATTTTCTGTCCGAAGTTGAGATTTATATTCATTGTGCAAGGGCAATATCGTCTCGGAAGACAGTAGTAGCAGTATTCAAAGGTTTTGGTAAGTCTAGGCGTGGTAGCTAGCTTATGATCAGTATGGTTGTGGGAACTAAAATGAGTAGATGGGCGACGCTAGCGAAGTATCGATGAGTGGCCACCTGCCACTATATCACTTAAAGGCCATATCGCAGAGTCTGCAATCATGGTTTCCAGCCTTAAACTAAGAGGGAGTGCCTTATGAAGTACATCGACAGATATCTACGCTATCCACTTCATTGTATCATTCCTCCACATATGACCGACGCAATTAAAATGCGGGGGGATTCAAAGCAAAAGGAGATGGCCATCGAGCTCAACAATGAAGGAATTCAATTCAGAGAAGAAAGGCAGGTCGCAGCACCTCCAACGGCCTTCATGGCAGCTCCGTTGGTCGAAACTGGCGCACTACCCCAGCTCGACCGTAAAGTTTACGATTGTCAAAGCAAGGCAACGCTCCCAGGAAAACTGGTCCGGAAGGAGGGAGCTCCGCCGTCTGGCGATCAGCAGGTTGATGAATCATACGATGGGGCAGGCGACACCTATGACCTTTACTTCAACGAGTATAATAGAGACTCACTGGATGGGCAGGGTATGAAACTGGTTTCAAGCGTGCATTACCGTCGTAAGCATAACAATGCATACTGGAATGGTTCGCAGATGCTTTATGGTGATGGTGATGGGATTATCTTCAATCCACTAACGAGTGATCTCGCGGTTATCGGCCATGAACTCTCCCATGGTGTTGTGCAATTCTCAGGTGGATTAGTATATCGGGATCAATCAGGGGCGTTGAACGAACATTATGCTGATGTATTTGGTGTTCTGACGAAGCAATACAAGCAAGATCAGGAAGTGTCCCAAGCTGACTGGCTAATCGGTGCTGGTATACTGGGTGCTGAAATTAACGGCGAAGCCCTTCGATCAATGCGTGCTCCGGGAACTGCTTACAATGATTCCCTTATTGGCAAGGACCCTCAACCATATCACATGGATGACTATGTAGTGACACAGTCGGATAATGGTGGAGTTCATATAAACTCAGGTATCCCAAACCATGCCTTCTATCTAGTAGCCGTAATGCTTGGAGGGAAAGCTTGGGAAAAAGCGGGACATATCTGGTATAATACCCTGCAGAAAATAAACAATCCCCATGCTAAATTTATGGATTGGGCAGAAGAGACTATCGAACAGGCACGCGACCTGTATAATGCGGGTAGTAAGGAAGCAATCCTCACAAGGCGTGCCTGGAAACTGGTAGGAGTACTCTAGAAACGAAGATCTCAATAAAAACCGCTGGCGGCATTGGAAATATTCAAATCCAGGGGCAGTTAGATACAGAAGAACTCCCACCTGCCCTGGCTAAGCAAGTACAGACAGTGCTGAATCCAACGCGCCTTGCATCAATCAGCTCCAAAGAGAGAAGCCAATTACCAGATTTAATCCAGTATGAGATCGGCCTGTTGGTTAAAAGTGGATTCCAGAGATTCGAGATTGATGAAGCAAGTGCCCCGCCTGATGTATTAGATGTACTTCAGGAGTTGATGCAGGAGATCATCCAAAGGAAGCTAGATGAGAGGTCTAGATAACATTCGGCCATTTCCCTCACATAACCTACGTTATCTCCTATAATAATAGCCCGAGACCGTTGGTATTCTCCTGAATAGCACGAATAATCTCCTGAATATCGTCGGAGTTTTTCCTCAATACTGCAGTTTCCTTGCTGCCTTCGGGCTATGAGCCCGAGGTCAGCATCTAATAAACAATCCCTTACGAAGCCGCTGTGGCTGGATTGTGACAGGTCACCGCACCCTTCGGATGATGAGCACTCAGTATGCCTCTCAATCGGGGATCATTCTTGCATAGTACACTCCTTGTCAGGACGGGAGATGGGGTAAAAAAGGGTCAGTTGCTGGCGGACAACAATTTTACACAGGGGGGGATGCCTGCGATCGGCTGTAATGTGAACATGGGAATCATGCCACTTTGCCGATAGAGCTTCGAGGAGAAAATTGTGATTGCAGACGCTGCGGCCATGGGCTCACTAGTGAGCATTTATTTGATTTGTCTAGGGCTCTAGACCCCCATATGACGGTCAGCCCTGGCCGATTTACTACTTTTGGCAAGGGGGTACGGGGGCGATGCCGCGGAATTAGCCTGGTCGACCAGCATTTCTTCCTCGAGGATCCGACTTAATCTGCGATAGTATTATCCTTGCCCAGAATCCAGAGTTCTACGCGTTCAAGTGCCTGAACAACCCTGTTATAGCGGCCTGGCTGGGGCTGCCAAATGCCGGAACAGCTTGATTGAGCCTCCAGATGGTCCTGCATGGGTCTGATCGGCCACAATCTTCCTCGAGAAATTCGTATTTGAAAGGTGAGCAAGAAAAAGCAATTCTTACCTCAATCTCATCAATAACGGAGGCACCTCATGGCTACTTGGGTTGTAAGTCCCGAGAAGTTCCTGGCGCCTGATGATGTTCACAGACTAAGGCGGATTCTAGGTGACGCCGCAACACTGGCCCAAGCCAGGGGTGCTCAGGCTGCTGTCCGGGACCGACTGATCATCGAACTGGCTCTGGGAACTGGTTTGCGCGTCTCGGAGCTGTCCAACCTCAAGGTCGAGGACCTGTTTCTGAAGAAGGGACAGAACTCGTTGCACGTGCGTAACGGTAAGGGCGGTAAGGACCGCATTGTTCAGTTTTCACCCGGGCTTAAGAACCTGATCCGGACCTACCTGGACTACCGCAAAACCGACAGCGATTACCTATTTCCTTCCCAGAGAAACCCGAGTATGACCCCCTCGGCAATACAGCAGACCTTCAAGCGCTGGGCCGCCAGGGCCGGGCTACCGAAAAGATACTCCATCCACTGCCTGCGGCATACCTATGCCACCCGGCTGCACAAGGCCAGCGGCTACAACCTGCGGCTGGTCCAGAAACAGCTTGGGCACAGCAGCGTCTCCACTACCCAGGTTTATGCCGCTGTGCTGGATGAAGATGTTGAGAAGGCGTTGGCAAATCTGGATGCGAACCCGACGGGATAGCATCTGTGCGCCTTATACCCCTGTTCACTGACCCACTAAACCTACAGAAGGAGAAACAGCATGACTGCATCTCAAGTCCAGAAAGTCGCGACAATCGGGCAAGTTATCTTTGGCGGCGTTATTTTGGCGCTCCAAATTGCCGGCTTGATCCGTGGTCGCATAGTAAAGATCCATGTCGGACCAGAAGCTTCCTAGGAAGCCTAAGGAGCAGACTGCGGAAGTCACTATTCCCGGTCTGCTTTTAAGCTGCGCACTCCTGGGGATCACCTGCATGGCCATCGGGCTGGGAGTCGTCTCATACCGCGATCGGCTCAAGTTGAGGCGGCAGGATGCGCTGCTTGCAGGAGCTCAGGAGTTGGTTCAGATACTTATGAATCTTCGAGGAGGAAATCCATGTTCAGGGAACACAGCAGAACCGGGAGGATAGAGTGAAATGGCACTAAAGAAGACACTGAAGATTCACATCAGCAACCAGTCAGCAGCCAAACTGGCCGGTTTGCTTTCGAACGCGGTCCTGCTGGCCTCGAACACCTACCTGATC
>Ga0114923_10000727_pt1 | contig 24245 bp, 22 predicted proteins | sample SumtaG_FD_89578 | JGI IMG/M metagenome (GOLD analysis project Ga0114923, IMG submission 89578) | Deep subsurface microbial communities from Indian Ocean to uncover new lineages of life (NeLLi) - Sumatra_00157 metaG | ecosystem: Environmental > Aquatic > Marine > Oceanic > Sediment | place: near...
ACTGGTAGAGCCATGACCTATATTAGTGACTTGAAAAACCTTCTCAAGTATATCTTGGAACAGGCTATTGAGAGAACTAAAGCTGAGAAAGGCTCCATAATGCTTTACGATCCTGCCACAGATCAATTAAGCATCAGTGTGATACAAGGATTGGAAGATGAAAACTATCAGGAAAAGATCAACAATAAACAAATCAGGTGCAAAAACTTTAAACCAGGCGAAGGTGTTGCCGGGAAGGTTTTTCAAACGGCAAAACCCATAATATTAAATAATGCTGGGGAAGACGATAATTTTATTGAGTTTGATTCATCCTTTGTCCGTTCTATCGCCTGCATTCCCATAGTTGTGTACAACGACGTCATTGGCGTTATCAACGTGACCAATAAACGGGATGAGACACACTTTACCAAGATGGACGTGGAGATGTTGAAGGCCGTAACTGACCAAGCAGCAGTGGCTATCAATAAGGCGCAGCTCCAGGAGATGGCTGTCACTGACTTTTTAACAGGTCTGTATATTCGACGTTATTTCATAGTGAAGCTTCAGGATGAGTTAGACAGAGCTGAACGATACAACACAGCATTCTCAATTATCATGGCTGACATTGACAAATTTAAGAATATAAACGACACATATGGCCATACCGCGGGAGATCGTTTTCTCAAAGAAGCCGGGGGGTTTTTGCAAAGAAACATAAGACAGATTGATGTAATCGCAAGATATGGTGGAGAAGAGTTTGTGATACTTTTTCCTGAAACAGACAGGAAAGTAGCTTACGCTCTTGCAGAGAGGTTGAGGAATGGATTTTCTCAAATCAGACTGAATAATCTGCCCAAAATCTCCATTAGCTTGGGTATTGCCTCCTACCCTGAGGATGGGAAAACTATCGAAGATCTGATTAAAAATGCAGACAAAGCCATGTATTCTGCAAAGCAGAGAGGGCGAAATAAAGTTGTTAAATATTCTTCCCATCTTGTAGCCAAAAAAGAAGCTGAAAAGCAAATGCAAACCTTCTGAAAACATCCCTATATCTCAATTCTTCAAGATCGCAAAAACCGGATAAATGACAGTAATTGCCATAAGGCTCCAGAGACCATTGCAGGTATTAAAGGAACACATAGATATGATTTTATAAAATTTAACATCCTATGCCAATATTTGATAATGTTGTGATTACGTTTTGAAACATACTAGAAAAACAGATTTAGACCGGGTATAGCTGTAGGCAAGAAATGTAGCATCAAGGCCTGAATAAGTTGCTTCTATATTTTGTGGTATGGCGAAAACAAGGGAAATCACAGGTTGCCAATTTGAATTGCATGTATCAAATTCGTATCGCAACTTTTTGACAATATTGATATCTTTATAGTTGGCAAGCTATCACATCTGCTTCCGGAAGTAAGGTTTCAGTGTGCAAATAGATTGCTAAAGGAGATACAAGAAATGACTGCTCCCGAGCCCATCTCACTAAGCGCAATTCGCGAGGCCCAAGAACGTCTCACTGATACTGTGCTTCGCACCCCGCTTGTTCGCCTAAACGTCGATGATTCGCCACCGGAAATCTTTCTGAAACTGGAAAACCTGCAGCCTATCGGATCTTTTAAGCTACGTGGCGCGGGCAACGCAATGCAATTGGAAAAAAAGGAACAGTTGCAGAAAGGCGTTTGGACTGCAAGTGCGGGAAACTGGGCACAAGGGGTCGCCTGGTACGCTCGTCAACTAGGAGTGGAATGCACGGTCGTCGTTCCTGAAGCTGCGCCAGAGACAAAGATTGCCGCAATCGAACGCCTCGGGGCTCGCGTTGTTTTCGCGCCCTTTAACGATTGGATGCAGATCTTCCAATCACGCAACTACGAAGGGATGAAGGGCTTATTCATCGATGACTTTAGTAATCCGGCGGTGAGGGCCGGCCATGGCACCATAGGGTTGGAGATCCTCGAACAATTGCCCGATGTAGAGGCGATCATCATCCCCTATGGTGGAGGTGGCCTCAGTTGTGGGATTGCACCCGGCTTACGTGCTCTTAAGCCAGATACCAAGCTGTACGCCTGCGAGGTTGAGACAGCGGCACCCTTGGCCGCTTCGCTCGCTGCCGGAAAGCCGGTTGAGATCGATCATACGCCCAGCTTTGTAGATGGTATTGGCGCTCCATTCCTTTTTCCAGGAATGTGGGAGTTGGCGAGTCAATTGTTGGATGGTTCACTGGTCGTGGGATTGGAGGAAGTGGTTTCCGCAATCAGAATTTTGGCTGAGCGGAATTGTATCATCGTTGAAGGCGCTGGGGCGACATCGGTAGCCGCCGCGCTTACCGGCAAAGCTGGCAGTGGAAAGGTTGTTTGTGTCGTCTCCGGAGGAAACATCGACAAATCGAAATTGGTTCGAATATTTCAAGGTAAGGTGCCGTAATCGTCCAAATTTGGCATGAAGACCGTTTCTTTCGCAACATATTAAGTAAGAGAGGATGGACTACTATTTCATAATGTGTCCAAAGAACGATATCACATTTACTGAAAGGAGGTATAATATGAATTCCGAGAACCAACAAGAAGTCCAATACTTCACTACTGATGATATGAAAGATCTGCCTTTCTCTGAAGCAGTACGTGCAGGAAATATGCTCTACTTGTCGGGGCAAATTGGAATAGACAGCTCGATGAAATTGGTCCCTGGTGGCATTGCGGCTGAAACCCGACAGGTGCTGGAGAACATCAAAGTCACTCTGGAACGATACGGTTCATCGTTCGATCATGTCATAAAGGTCACGGTAATGCTTGCGGACATTAGCGAGTGGGAGGAGATGAATAATGTCTATGTGCAATTTTTCTCCAAACATCTACCAGCGCGTAGCTCGCTTGGGGCAAACGGACTTGCAATGGGAGCGAGAGTGGAAATTGAGTGTATAGCAGTACTCAAATGATGCCTTCGGATCTTAATCCTCACAGGTTAGAATGAGGTGCCCCTCATACTAACGTATATCGTAATGAGTCAATCATTCCACAACAACCGAAGATCACTAAATATAAAGCATTGGCAGCCAAATGACGGGCGCTAACATTCTGCTGAACACTGACTGATGTCCCGCTATGCTCCACACCGGCAGGTGAGCGGGGCAGTGCATAAAACGGCTATTAGTCCTAAGTCCATTCTTGCCTGAAAATTGAACAATTACAGATTTAACCTTCAAAATAGTGAAATTCAATATTCCTACCTTAGAGGTAGCAAATTTAAAAGCCGAAAAATGCTTGATTTTATTTCGAAATATGCTATAAATTTGTTATGAAACCGAGTGAACGTTCAGGCAAGGAACCTTCACTTTAGTTTTAATGATTTGGATGCTTGATTTAGTTATGTAATCTTCACTTTTCTTTAGTAAATTTTCATAGGAACTTCCTTTTGCTTTAATGAGAAAAACAATAAAATCCAAAATCTTATAGTTCTCTCTCAACTCTCTGTCCCCAACCGGCTGAGGCACTTGCGGCTGTACTCCACTAAATCTCCCCTTGGGGTATCACCCGTATCCAGCTGTACAAGACACCATAGTGCCTCTCGTGCAGTAATCACTGGTTTGAGTGCTCGCACCATGTCCGGGTTCAGGGCACCGTGGAAAGCGACAAATGTGTCTAGTTGATGATTCGACAATTCAAAATTCATGGCTATGAAAGCAAGATCAATAGCAGGATGTCCAATACCAGCGTACTCCCAGTCAATAAACCAAAGCTTTTTTCCGTCATCGATAATGTTTTCCGGGATGAGATCAGCATGAATCAATGAAATGGGTTCCAGTTTGGGTGTAGCGTTAATAATAGATTCTATTCGGACGCGCTCCCTTGGCTCAAGTTTTTCGGGTGGAAGACTTTCCAAGTAAAATTTAGTGCTGTCAACCGGATCAAAAACGGGTATGTCTTCCGGCAAAGGTAAGGCATGCAGTACTGCAAGGTGTTTGGCCACTCTATCCATAATTGCTGACGAATTGGCGTCATCAATCTTAAGGGTTCGGCCCTCCACATAATCGGTAACAAGGATGCCATTTTCAGCATAGTGGACAGCAGGTGCCACGCCATTTTGGGCTGCGAACAGGGCGCAGCGAGCTTCCACTGCTCGGCTAATGCGGTGCGTGGGAAGGTCATATCCAATTCGCGCAAAATAACGATGCCGTCCGCTGGTGACAAGAAAATTCTGATTGGTACGACCTGCTGTGATAGGAGCAATCACCGGTGTTGTTGGCCATATAGGCAATGCTTGTATGCGTTCTTCTGAGATCATCCTTTTATAGCCCCAAAAGTTAAACCACGAACCATATAACGAAATAAGCTGGCCGATAAAATTAGAACAGGAAGGATTATAACAACCCCAAGGGCAAGGGCTGGTCCCCAGAGAATGCCTCTATGAGTCAAGGCAAGACCGACAATTACGGGCAGTGGACGTAATTTTCCTCCAACCATGACATTGGCGAACAGAAATTCGTTCCATGTGAAGATAAAAACAAAAATTGTACAGCAGATCAATCCCGGCAGAGAGAGCGGTATGATAACCCGAAATAAAATTGAAAAAGCTCCGTACCCATCTAGCTGAGCCGATTCATCAAGTTCATAGGGGATTTCATCGAGGAAAGATTTCATTACCAAAATCACGAATGGCAATTGGAAGGCCGTATTGAGCATGATTAAAAGCGTTAACGAATTATAAAGCCCTACCTTTTGGGATAACATGAACAAAGGTACCGCCGTAGCAACCGGTGGAATCATCTTCAAACTCAAGATGTCAAATACGAGTGCTTCCTTTTGCCAAACCGGGTACCGCGACAAACCATATGCAGCCGGAAGTCCAAGTGCAAGTGTAAATAAGGTTCCTCCCACCGATATGATAAGGCTGTTTAGTAAATGAGAACCAATATGCCAATTTTCGAAGATAAATCTCCAGTGATCAAGGGTTGGTGCGAAAAACCAAGCCGGGTCAGAAGACAAAAGATCAGTCTTTTTCTTGAACGCTCCCAAAAACATCCAGACCAATGGAAACATAAATGTCGCCACTATCAGCCAGTTAATTCCTATATGTAGCTGCTCTAATAGCTTTTTAACTTGTCTGCGAGACATTTTTCATACTTCTCCGGAATAGAGTGAAAACCATGGTGAAAATGACAATCAGAAGCAAATACGAAACGGCCGATGCAAAAGAAATATTCATATTCCTAAACGCTGTTCGAAATAAGTAAAGGGCGATGATATCCGTGGCACGCGCTGGGCCTCCTTTAGTCAATACAAAAACTGAATCGAAGGTTGCCACCGCAAACATAAGTCTAAAAATCAGTGTAATAGCCATGACTCGGCGCATAAGTGGTATGGTGACATGAAACAAGGTAAACCATTGACCAGCCCCATCCACCGCGGCAGACTCAAAAGGTTCTTTAGGAAGTCCATCCATCCCAGCAAGAAGTACCAGAAACATGAAAGGCATCCAATGCCAGCAATCCATAATAAAGACAGAAATCATTGCCAGTTCTGGAGTAGAAAGCCACATAAGCTTTCCAAAACCTAACTTGGATGTTAGCATGGTGATAATACCGAAGTTGCTGTTAAGCATCAGTTTCCAAATAAGGCCTACGGTTACAGGCGTCGCCATTAAAGGAAGTATTAGAAGCGATCGCATCACGGGATGGGTTCGCCTCATACGGTTGAGCGAATAAGCTAATGCAAAGCCTAAAATAAATTCAATCACCACTACACAAAATAAAAAGATAATAGTCAAAACAAATGATTCGCGAAATACGGAATTGCCAAGCACCGAGGCATAGGTTCCAAAGCCGGTAAATGACCACCCTGGTTTCGTTAGGCGCAAGTCGGTGAAACTAGCCCAAAGCGAGTAACACATGGGATAAATAATGATCAGGAGAAGGTAGCAGAATGCCGGTCCCAGAAAAAATCCTCCCACGATGCCGGGTTTCAATGCCTTAGCTTTCATTAACTTGTCCTTCTATTGTGCAGCATAGTGCCGAGCCCTAAAAATTTATCCGCTTTTTGCTTTGGGCGTCAAAGAAATGCAATTCGCTAAAATTGATATGCACCAAGACTTCGCTCCCCACAGAGACCGAGTTTTTTTTCCAGCTGGTTTGTGCAACGGATGTCCAGGTATCGTCTTTTGAACCCAAATCAATCAGAACGTCATGTCCTAACGGCTGCAATGAGCGTACGATCATTGGGATCTTCAACACATGAAGATCAGAAGGCTCATCGTTTTGGAGTCTCGTTTCTTGCGGCCGGAAGCCCAGGATGACGCTGAGGATCTTTTCAGGAAGTTTCCAACCTTTCGGAAGCGGTGTTGCGGCATCAGCCACATATAAGACATGAACATCATTTACTTTCTCAATTCTGGCCGAAACAAAATTCATCTTAGGACTGCCAATGAATCCGCCGACAAATACATTTGCAGAGCGTTCATAGATCTTTCTAGGCGTTGCCACCTGCTCTATGTGACCATTTTTCATAAGCACAATTTTTTGAGCCATGGTCATCGCCTCAATCTGATCATGGGTAACATAGATGGTTGTCTTACCAAGCCTTGCGTGCAGTTGAATTAATTCGCTGCGCATTTCCTCGCGCAGGCTGGCGTCGAGGTTTGACAATGGTTCGTCAAAGAGAAATACTATTGGGTTGCGAATCATGGCACGGCCTAGAGCAACTCGCTGACGCTGACCTCCTGAAAGTTGTTTCGGATAGCGGTGCAGAAATTCTTTCAGGCCTATGATCTCGGCAATTTCACTCACTCGCCTTTCAATCTCAGCTTTATCAATACGCCGTGCTTTTAAAGGGAACGCAAGATTCTTTGCAACCGAGAGGTGGGGATAGAGGGCATAATTCTGGAAGACCATGGAAACATTGCGATCCTTTGGAGGTACGTCGTTTACACTGATGTCATCTATCAAAAGATCGCCTGCGGTGACCTCTTCCAAACCGGCGATCATCCGTAAGAGTGTGGTCTTACCGCAGCCAGAAGGTCCCAAAAGCACTATGAATTCGCCGCTTTCGATGGTGAGATCCAGTGGCCACACCGCCTGTACGTTGCCATACTTCTTTTCAACAGCTTTAAATTCGACCTTTGCCATGATGTGTATATCCCTGTGAGCGGGACGAAATGAGTGCTGGTTTTCGCGACCAGCACGCATTTCATCGAGCTCATGTAACTTTTTAAAACTTATTTAGCGTATTTTAGTTCTTTAAACAGTTTTTCCAAATTGGCCTCAGCAGCTTTCATGGCCTCAGCCGATGTCTTCTTGCCGACCCAGACAGCAAAAAGCTCATCATAGACAACGCGCTGCATCTCGACATATTCCGCAAAATCAGATGTCAAAGGTATAAGTTCTTCTGCATCCGTCACGGGTCCAAGAAAAGGGTAACGTTTGAGCCATTTGGGATCCTTGTACACATAATTTTTATATGCGCCTGGTGCGCCATTTTCAAGCATAATTTCCTGCCCCTCATCGCTGGTAAGGAAGGCAATCAGTTGATAAGATTCTTTGGGATGGCGGGCCTTGGCACTAATGGCGATTTGGAATCCACCAAGATACTCGTATTTCGGGCCGCTGCCAGGGGATCGTGGCGGTAGTGCGTATTTAACCTTACCCGCCACTTTGCTGGATTCGGGATTTTCTACATCCGAAAAAATCATATACCAGTTCAAAAACATGGCGCCTTGCCCCTGCATAAAGGCGTTGGTGGATTCCGCATAACCCATTTCGTTACTGGCTGGAGGGGTATACGGTTTGATCTGGAGCCATAAATCAAGCGCTCGCTTTCCCTGCTCCTTCAAATCGATAACAGGATGAAAATTTTTATTCCAAACAAATTGATTTGAATTAGGCGGCAACTCCATACCGGCAATGCGCACAGTCCATTCGGAATAACCCGCGTCCTGTTCTCCCGGCATGGTTATTACGCCGTAAAAACCATGGTCAGGGTCATTGAGCTTTTTGGCGTACTCAAGAAATTCTTTCCAGGTTTTTGGTGGATCTTTGAGGCCGGCTTTTTCGAATTTCTCTGGAAGATAAGCTAAAACTTCAATGAAAAAATCAAAAGGTGTAGCATACCGCTCGCCGTTATAGATATCATAGGCTTCCACCAGCCCGGGGACAAAGCCTGCCCAGTCAATCTTCTGCTTAGCTTCAGCGTCCAAAGGCTCGAGTGATTGGACCCAACCGTTCTTTACTAGTAATGGAAGCCAGATACAGTCGGGTGTCATCACGTCGTACTCATCCGAACCCGAGGTGCCGACGAGAACCATTTTAGTGTAGGCTTGTTCATAAGGAAACTGATCGATTTCTACCTTAATGCCTGTTTTTTTAGTGAAGATTTTTGTTGCGGCCTTCATAGCATTTGAATAAGCTTCGCCGGTTGTAATTACACGAAGCGTCGTAGCTGCCTCTACTGGGTTGACAAAAACCGAAATAAAAACAATCAAAGTTGCAACTGCGAACAGCACAAAGCTATAGCAAACCTTCCCATTCATTTGTTTCATAATAAACCTCCCTTAAAATTTATCTAGGTTTGTGCAAAAATTTCCTTTTTGGTAAAAGGACTTTAACCATATGACCTAACATACGATCACAAAAAATACCTACCCTTTCATTTACAATGTTGTCGATTGCCGTACCTCCATTAGGCAATCTTTTTATGGGTTAATAAATAATGATTTTTTTTCATTATTATTCTCCTAGTATTAAGTCCATTTACTATTTCAGTAACCTGAGGGCATCATTTACCAAATCATCAAGAGCTTTGCTTATGTCGTCGGGAAGGGGGTTGGGTTTGTGGTTTTTAATTATATCTTTCGCTCTTTCTTTCGCCCTCTCTTTGAATCCTTTGCATCCTTCCGCTTCCCAACTTTCTCTTGAATTGCGATATAATATGTTCGGCAATTGACGCTCTTCTCTTAGGAATTGAAGAGTATGCTCGTCCTCTAGAAAATTGCCTCCCGGTCCCACCCTACTGATAGCATCCACTCCCAGGTGCTCATCATCGGCTTTAAATCCTTCCAGCACACTGTATAGAGCACTGTTGATCTCGTCATCGATGACAAGTTGAACATGGCTGAAAGTGAGCCCTTGTTCCAGCATACCTGAACCGGAAAGAACATGGGCACCGGCAAGCCCCGATAAGATTGTGAAGTTTGTGCGTTCAAGTGTAGATTGGCCGTCGTATGTCATGGAATCAGTCCACGGACCGTGCAGGCTCAAAGGGACATTGTAGTATTGTGCCATCTGGGCACTGGCCGCCGACATCATGGCGGCTTCAATGGAACCTGTAAGACCGATTCCAGTGGACATATTCATGATCATGGGGCGAGGTGCGTGTTCAAGGGGCGCTCCCGGAAATGCCAATTGTGATAGAACCACACACCCCAAAAACTCTATATTCATTAATATACAGTTGCCGGCCAGCGTCATGGGTCCCGTTGCGCCGCAAATCGGCATAATGCAAAGTTCAAGGGGAATCCCGTATTCACCGCACAACCACAGCCCGTCCACTGAAATCTCGATGAATTTCATCGGACTTACAGGGGCTTCTAGCAGGCTGATGAGCGGGCGTTCTTTTAGCTTTTCTTTACTGCCAGCGATTATCTCACCCATTTTGAACATAAGCTCAAGACTCTCTTTGGTGTATGTGCGGATATGGACATGTTTGTCCGTATTATCTAGCATCTCGCGTAAAACCAATATATCACGGCCCACCACCGGCAAATCATGCCCAAATACGGCCGCCACAAAATCAATATGCTCAAGTGCGTCTAGCAGTCTGAAATAATCCTTCATGTCCGCGCTTGTCAGCGGTCGTTTCTCATCGGTTTCCAGGTCTAGGGTATAATCTGATCCCCCCCCGTTTCTGGAGTATGGCCGACCGCCTGGCTCCAACACACAATCTTTCTCAGGATTGCGGGCGGCGAGGATACATCTACTCGGTAATGTCTTCAGACATCGCTGCACCAGCTCCTGAGGAATTTTCACTCTCTGAGTCTGAAAATCCACCTTGGCACCTTCTTTTTCCAGCATTTTAAGGGCTTGAACATGGTTTACTTCGATGCCGACATTTTGCAATATTTGCAATGATTGCACATGGATCTTCTCGATCTCACTATCGGTAAGAAACTTTAGACAGGACACCAGTTTTCTCTGAAAATGTTTTATGTTTGTTATCCTCCTGCAATGTAAATAAGAAATATAATTTCATCAAGGCGTCAGTACCAGTGAATGTCAAAAAAAATATAGGCTTACTATCTTAATTTCAAAAAATTAGCCGGTATTGATTATGTGTTAGGTCAGCTCTGCACTACCTCATCTAATCAATTTATTATGATATTTATAGATATCCGACCGATATCGGACTTTTTCATATTCGATAATGGTTCCGTTTTTAAGATAAGTTTTTCTCTGATCCAGCAAAACGGGATCTCCAGGTTCTAATTGCAACAATCTTGCACTCTTTTCATCTGCTTTAATAGCTTCGATTACTTCGTAAGCTTCGTACAACTCAAGTCGGTAGTAATCTTCCAATGTTCGGTACAACGTGGCTACGGAAAAATTTATCTTTTCGATGCCTTCAATAGATCCATAGGGTAAATAACACTTTATATGGGCAACAGGTGTATCATTGGCATAGCGCACCCTCTCTAAATAGAATATCTCTTCACTTTCACATTCCTCTAATTGCAGTTTCTTGTAAATTTCTTTGGTGGGTGCAGTTTTTTTTGATTCTAAAACTTTTGTTTTAACGGTGTAATTTTTCAGTAAAAACACTTCGCTGCTGCTATTTAAAGGGCCAACCATGTGATCCGCATGCTTCGGGTCATATTTTGCCACGAAGGTTCCCTTACCCTGTTTTTTAATTACCAATCTCTGGACAACGAGTCTATTAATTGCCTCTCTGACAGTCACCCGGGAAACATTATAGGTATTCATTAAATCCCTTTCCGAGGGAAGAAGATGACCTGGCTTAAAATCACCCGCCACAATTTCTTTTCTTAGATTCATTTCAATTTGATAATATAAAGGAAAACTAATTGGCAAAATTTTACCTCCAGTTAACTGGTACTGATGTTCGGTTATCTTAATACTATTTTTGTTTTGTCAAGAGTTTTTTTTTAATCTTTTTTAGAAAAAAATCGAGATACTTAAAAAATGCCTTCCAGATAATTCTAACAGCTGTAATGATAGGAAATAAAGACTAAGAAGGCCGGTAGTTAAATAACCTCCAACAGAAGATGGCGTGCCTTTTTATGAAAGTATTGATGCAGAATGTATAACTCCAGATGCCTAAAGAGACTGTCGAAAAAGTCCATTTTCTGCTATTTTGATAGATTCGCATATAGTAAAATCAATTACTTAGAGGCTAAAAATGAGTATTTTAGGTTTTTCGACAGTCTTGAAAGGTACCTATAAGATGAATTCGTAATAAATATATTACATAAGACAATGCACAATATAACTGATACATCTAATTTTTTACCATGCTCAGGTTATTGTGTTCACTCCCTCAATTTGTTTTAAAAACTCCTGCTATCAGTGTTTACCAATATCCAAAATTGGTAAGAAGCTAATTTCCCTCAAATCATGAATAGACGCTGGAATTCTATTATCTATACGTACCTAACCGACACATCCCGCCAATGCTTGATTTCGGACATGAATCTTCACTCGGCATTAAATATATCTCATTCCAGATTCCTGCCTTACAGATAGCAAAATTGAAGCCTCAAATTTGCGTGGTTTAGATTCTAAATCAATACCTATTGCCTTGAATAGAATTGATAGGTGCGAGGTAAATCTCTCTCTTAAACATGCCTTTAAATTATTCTTGCATTTCAGAGTTTGACATTCTGCACTCATATTTGCTAATACTGTAACCACTCTAAAACAGTGGTGAGATTTAATTTAAAGGAAAGGAGGAATAGATGACAAAAGTAGAATTAGTGGAAAAAATGGCAAAGGATGCACAAATCTCTAAAGTTGCAGCCGGTAAAGCTCTTAACTCATTTATGGATGGTGTTACAAAGGGATTAAAGAAAAGAAATTCCAGGGTTACTTTGGTAGGGTTCGGTACTTTTCAAAATGTCTATCGTAAAACACGGAAAGGGCGTAATCCTCAGACCGGCGAGGTAATTAAGATTAAAGGAAGAAATGCTGTAAAATTCAGGCCTGGCAAGAAACTAAGAGACGCTATATAAAAGATTAGGGCGGTTGTATATTCTTAGATCAAATATAACCGCCCTTTTTTTATTTATCTTCACGTTTTGATTCAATTAACAGTAAAGATTTTCAATCCATCTTAGAGCTTCTATATCACTAACTTTTCCAAGGTACCTTTGAGTGGTCGAAAGGTTTGCATGGCGTAATATGATCTTTGAAACGATCTCCAAAGGTGTACCCGCCCGACTTGCGTAAGTTGCGGCGTGACGCCTTAGATCGTGTGGCTTCAAATGAATATCAACCATCTTTCCCGCCTTATTAACCATAACCCTAGCTGCGGAATAGGTTATCGGAAATATCCTTTGATCAGGTTCAATCTCCTTATCTCTAATATATTTATTGAGTCGATCAGCAACTTTTTGAGGGATAAAAACAACCTCTATTTCTTTACCACTTTTAGGATCACGTATGATAAGTTTTCGATCTTCAACATCCCGGGGAGTTAGATTCAGCACCTCACTTATTCTCATTCCACCACGGGCCATCAGTTCGAGCATAATCCGGTTTCTAATGCTATCAGTCCTGAATATGATCTCATCGATAATATCTTTTTCTAATATTGGCCACGGTGAGGGTTTAGCCTCTTTGAACATCTTTTTCAGAATCGGAGTATCACACGGATTTTGGAATTTTAAATCGAATGCGCTTATGGCAAAATTGAAGAAGGTTTTAAGATTAGCATATCGGACTCTTTTGGTGGTTTGTTTTGTTCCTTCGGTAAGCTGGGTTAAGAACGACAGAATTTCATCCGATGTTATGGATTCCAATTCTCTGCTACTGAATTGGCACTGGAACCTGGAAAAGATGAACTTTTGATTCCTTGTTGTATTTTTTTTTGAGTTCATTTTGTGATAATCGAGATAATAGTTTACTGCTTGAGATACTTTCATTGTACACCTCCTGTTTTTAGGATTCATAAGAATTTGACATCTGCCTTTGATATTTGGTAATATCATGAGCAACTTATTAAATCTTCAGTTAAATTTTATGGTGACAGAAACTGAGTTTGGATTACTATGGGGATTGGCTTACGAATTTTTTTCATAAATGATGATGAGTCATTACAGCCTTTAGCTGCGGCAAAGTATAATCGATTGCTCCGGCGAGACCCTAAAGAATGTCTTACCCGGTATGCTGGCAAACGTGTTAGATACGCTCTGGTGGTGGTGGATTTGGCAGATCGAAAACTGGTAGAAATCTTACAGATTCAGTATGCCATATTAAAATTTGATTCCGAAGGCCGAATCGATGCAAATGAGCAGGAACGTGAGTGGTTGCTTGCTGTAGAAGTTTTACCTCCTTATACTGATGAACAACTTTCTTCGCAGGTTATTGACGCTCGACATCACTTTGCCAAAAAGCGTTATGACAATGAGTATAAGTGGGTGCCAAATCCAGAAATAGAGGCTGCAATTAGGAAGGCTATATTCGATAAAAAACAACGATGACTCGACAAATCAATTGAGGTTTTGATTTTATTTCGAAATATGCTATAAATATCCTTGTCCAACAACAATCACATTAGGCAAGGAATCTTCACTTTAGTTTTAATGATTTGGATGCTTGATGTCAGACTGAAATCAATCATTAATGAATTTAACTGGAACCCGATTAAAGCTCCAGGTAAGAGACATTTTACAATCACCTTATTCAAAATAATAAAGCCCACCTGATCATAACCTATATTACCTTCCTGGCCTTTCACGATCAGGAACACCAATTGAAATCGTAAGTAAAATGATTTTAAGTATACGTATCTTTGGACTACACAGCGGTATCTTGGAAAGGCAGTGATGTGGAGGCAATGCGATGGATTGAAAATCTTTACGGATAAAATGAAGCCGGGGTAAAGCATTATCGTTTTGCCTCGGCCTGAAAACATTAAAATTATGTATATGGTTTGCCAATGTAACAAAAATTAAGCTTCAAATTATTTCACCATCATAGCCGGAATACACAATTTAGCCAAAGTGTGGGTTGCGTGCCTGAAGAAAACATTAGCAAAATTTTAGTGGAGTTGTGTATTAGGCGGAGTAATGCCAATTAATAACTGCCAATAATCATACAAAATATTCCAGATTTTGCTATTCAAAATTTTTTATATCTGGCGATTTAAATTGGATCAAAGGAAATTAGCGTGGAAGGACATTGACCGGAAATCATTTCAGACCTCCGGTAGCATCTCCTTGATTAACTTGTTAAAGACTAAAATGGGCTGTAGAGACATAGAAAAGTAAAAAAAAGCATCATCTACGAATCTCAACGCCCAAAGACGTTGGATTATAGCCGTTCGTAGGGGTCTTATCACTGGGACATGCAGAAATACCAATCAGCACATTCATCTCAGCTTTAAAATCTATATAATCTCCCGGTTTAGATTTTGGGACTTTGCTGCACACAGGCTCCCCTTTTATCCATAAATCTGAGTCAAAGTTCATAAAAACGTTAAGAACCCCAGGCAGATGTGACGGAACACCATAGGGTTTTAAAGCTTCCATCAAATTGGTTGCACAGCTTGGGTGAGTTTCATCACCGTAAACTGATAACGATCCATAGACATAGCTGCTACAACATGTTCCCAGTGTTACAAAATGACTCCCTACAGGATCATCTGTAACGGTTAGCATAACCTTTTCATTTGGCGGCGCAGACCATAGTTTTTTTAACTTACGGACATCTCCGATCCCTTCAACCATATTAAGATATATCGAGTGCCCTACAGAAAATACTTCGTCGTAGTCATCGGCATTATAAAAAACCACATCAGCAACCTGCTTACCCTCAAGGTCTATAATTCTTAACGACTGCCCTTTTTGGATTTTTAGAGCCCTCGCTTCCTTTGCAGGAATAACCAATTTCTGAATAATATTATTTCCCATTTTTAGCCTCCTTGTTTGATGTAGTTAAGGGATAAAATTGATTAATATCACCTGATCTTCTACGTGCCTTAACCTAAAGTCAGTCGTAATTGTATATTACATAAGACAATACTACAATATAACTGATACATCTGACCTTTTAACAAGTCCAGGATATTGTGTGTTCGTTCCCTCATTTTTTTTGAAAACTTCGGTTATTGGTGTTTACAAGTTTCTAAAATTGGTAAGAGGTTATTTTCCTCAAATCAGGTATGGACCCCGGACTTTACCTTCTATACGTACCTAAGCGACACATCCCGCCAGTGCTTGATTGCGGACATAAAGCAATACTCGGAATCAAATAAATATAATGCCAGGTTCCTGCCTTTGATGTGGAAAAACAGAAGACCGAAAAATGCTTGATTTCGCTTCGAAAGCTGCTATAAAAGTCCTTGTTCAACAAGAATCACATTAGGCAAGAAAGTGCGCATTCTCAGCCATCCAATACAACCACAATATAAAGAAATAGCCAAAAAATGCACTTTAAATTGATGCCTCCTGAAAGGATTTAACTCACCTTCTATCCCCTTAATAAAGATTGACATTGAGGATTCATTTTACTATTAATATATCCAGGATACAATTCATTTTCATCAATTAAAAAAATTCTGATAAAATCCTAACATGAATTAGAAAATTAGAAATACAGAGACTAAAATGGAAGACAGACATTATCTATTTTGCCCTGGCCCCGTGATGGTTTCCGAAAAGGTTCGCAAGGCGTTACTCCATCCGGACATATGTCACAGAGTACCTGCTTTTGAAAATATTATTCAAAATTTGCAAAATAACCTACTAAAAATTTACAACGCCGATAATAATTATACAATTATGTTGATAACGGGATCAGGCACAGCCGCTAACGAAACTGTGATCTCCTCTTATTTTAAGCCGGTGGATGAGGTGCTCCTGATCAATAACGGCGAGTTCGGTAATCGGCTAGAAGAACTTCTCCAAATCCATGAAGTTAAAGCTACAGTTCTAAATTACGAATGGGGTGAACGCCCCAAGGTGTCGGATGTTGAGGAAAAATTAATAGACAATCCTGATATTTCGACAATCATGATGGTATATCACGAAACCAGCACAAGCGTAATTAACCCCGTTAGAGAAGTGGGCGAGCTGGCCCATCACCATGGGAAATCCTTTATTGTCGATGGCGTCAGCGCCGTAGGCGGTGAAGACGTTGATGTCATAAGAGACCATATCGACTTCTGCACCTGTTCGTCTAATAAATGTCTTGCCAGTTTACCTGGCGTCGGCATCATTTGTGCCAAAATATCTAAGCTGGAACAGTCCAAAAATAACAAACCCCGGGTTGCTTATCTCAATCTTCACAGACTTTATTATATGTCCAAAAATTTTAACCAGACACCCAACACCCCGTCAGTTACGATGTTTATCGCATTGGATGCCGCCGTAGAGAAACTTCTCGAAGAAGGGCTCGAAAAGCAGATAAATCGCCATAAGCGATGTGCCCAGATCATTCGCAACGGGGTCAGGGAAATGGGGCTGAAATTGCTTATCGATGATGGAATTGCATCCAATACTGTTAGTTCTGTTTTCTTACCGACAGAGGTTGCAATGGACGAATTCATCGGGAAGCTGGAAAACAAAGGCTTTATCGTTTATCCCGGCAAAGGTCCGTTGAAACCTGAAAATATGTTTCAAATTGCCAACATGGGGGAAATCAACGAGGAAATTTGTCGACTTTTTCTGAAAACAATGGAGGAAACGTTGATAGAATGTAGACCGTAAAAGGTTAGAGCCACGAACCTTTTCCCAGGAGTATCGATTCTTTTTAAGATTTGAAAGACTTGGCATTTACATTTGGCAACATTTCCTAACTGTTAATGCAAACCCATAAATAAAGGAGGTGCAGGATGAAAAAGAACTTAAGTAAGAACGAAGGAAATTTGCAAAATGCTCTTCAGAAACCGATCACCCGGCGTTCTTTTCTAAAAAAGAGCGCCACAGGAACGGCGGTGGCCTTTACGGCGGCCAGCATGGGGCCTTTTGTTCGAACTTCAAAGGCGGCCAAGCTGGAGCTGCGCTGGCTTGGATGGGAACATTACAATGTCAAAAAGCTCACCGCTAAGTTCGAAAAACAGAACAATTGTAAGGTCAGTGCAGGATTTTTTGATGGAAACTCGGAGGCTTACAACAAGCTGCGCGGGGGAGGAGTAAAGGATTTTGACCTGGTCATGGCTGATGGCTTCTGGCCCCGGCTGTATGCCAAGCAGGGTCTCACCCAGCCCGTTGACTACGGTAAAATTTCGAACATGAAATACGTGTTTCCGGTTTTCCGCCCGCCCAATTTTATGCTGCTCAAAGAAGAGATCGGCAATAATATGATTGCTGCCCCCAACTGCTGGGGCGGGTATGGAATCACCATCAATATGAACAAGGTGGCGGAGGAAGACTCAAATTCAATTTATCTGTTGTATAACCCGAAATACAAGGGCCATCTGTGTGTCAGTTCGCGTTTCGAAGAAAATATCGCTCTGACCGGCATCCTGGTATGCTATCGGATGGGAACCAAAGACAAGCCGCGTCCGGACGGCAAGCCATTTAACCCTTACGTCCTGTATGACAATGAGCTTGAGGAGTGCAAAAGACTTCTGATTGAGCAGAAAAAGTATCTGCTCACACGCTGGAACGACGAGGCAACGTTGGAACGGCTGCTTCGCGCCCAGGTGGTTTGGGCGGCCCCCGAATGGTCAGGCGTTTACCGCCTAATCCAATTTGACTACCTTGACGGCAAATCCAAACTTCGGATGAAACATTTGCTCCATCCCAAAGAGGGCGGCCTGGGATGGGTCGACACCTGGTGTCTGACTTCCGGTATTAAAGACAGCGAAACACTCGAACTGGCTCATAAATGGATCAACTTCCGGCTGAAACCCGAGAACATGGTTGTTGTCGCCGAAGAAATCGGTTGGGCCCCCACCGTGGACGTGCGCAAAATGATACCCAAACGATTCGTGGATACCCTCTTTCTCAATAATACGGATGCCATTAAAGGGTTGTATCAGTTTGACGCACCGTCCTCACCCGAAAAATGGGAGCGTGTCTGGTCCGATATGGAGGCTGCATAACTATTTATTTTAAAGATGAACGGAACGTGCGGTTGTGCCGGCCGCACGTTCCTAACCTTCAATTTTTATAAATTTTCTGGAAAATAGCAATGACTGAGCCTGCCTTAAAGCTGGAACAAGTTGAGAAAACCTTCGACAAGGTCCGCGCTGTGGACAAAGTAAGCCTTGAGGTCGACAAGGGGGAATTTTTTTCACTTCTGGGACCGAGTGGCTCCGGGAAAACCACCCTTCTGCGAATTATTGCCGGTTTGGAGACACCGGGCGATGGCAACGTACACATCGGAGGTCATGATGTGACCCGTCTCCCTCCCTATGCACGCGGTATCGGAATGGTGTTCCAGGATTTTCTGCTTTTTCCGCATAAAATTGTCAGCGAAAACATCACCTTCCCTTTAAAGATGCAGGGACTGCCTCCAAGCAAACAGGAAGAACAACTTAATTGGGTTCTTTCGCTGGTTCATATGGAAGGTTATGAGGACCGATACCCCCATCAGCTATCCGGCGGACAGAAGCAACGTGTGGCCTTAGCCCGGGGATTGGTTTCCAGGCCGGATATTCTGCTGCTGGATGAACCGCTTGCCAACCTGGACCTTGAACTTCGTAAGGAGATGGAAGTGGAGATGCGACGATTTCAGGCGGAGCTTGAAATTCCCTTTATTTACGTGACTCACAACCAGGAGGAGGCCCTCACCCTGAGCACCCGGATGGCCGTCATGAATTACGGAAAGTTTGAGCAGGTCGGCGCCAAGCTGGATCTTTATAACAATCCGAACACCCGTTTTGTGGCATCGTTTCTGGGATCACCGAATCATATCAATGGGCAAATCAAACGTGTGGAAGATAACATCGCAAATCTGGACTGGAAAGGGTTTGATTTGCGTATTCCTGCGCCTGCCCATGCAAATTCAGGTGATGATGTGGATTATTACTTAAAACACGAACGAATTCACATTCAATCTCCCCAGGATTCCGGGTCTGTCAAAGGAGAAAACCGTCTTGAAGGCACCCTGCGAGACATCATCTTTAAAGGGCAGCATTCAGATTATTTTGTAGTTCTGAAAAATGGGCAAGAGTTGGTGGTCAGTGCCGCTACCGAAATTCCCTCACTTAAAATCGGTCATTCGGTTGAAGTGTATTGGCCTCCGGAAGCCGGCGACGCCTACCTAACGGAGGGAAAAGTAAATTGATTTCCTTCTGGAAATTGCGACAGAGTCCGAACTTTCGCTTTGCAATACTCACGATGCCGGGTGCGCTGTTTTTACTCACTTTTTTTGTTCTGCCCCTCATTTCGATTCTAATATACAGCTTTTGGCGCACCGAGAGCTACCAACTGATTGCCGACTGGAACATCGAAAACTATAAAACGATCCTTACCCAAAAAACTTACCTTACGTTCATTTGGCGGTCCCTGGTCATGGCGGTATCGGTATCGCTGGCGTGTCTTGTTTATGCGTATCCGGTCGCTTATCTCGTGGCGAAACACGGCGGGCGTTATCGCCTGATTTTGGTGCTATTGACCGCTGCGCCCTTTTTTACGGGTATTATTCTGCGGGTGACCGCAATTCAACAAATTCTTGGACCTATTGGTCTGCTAAATATGGCCCTGCAAACCTTTGGATTTGAACCCATTCAAATCCTCATGTATTCCAATGTCGCCTCCGCCATCGGATTGATATATCTCTGGATCCCGTTTATGGTGCTGGCCATCTACCTCTCGTTGCTCAACTTCAACTTTGAACTCCTGGAAGTGGCCTATGTTAATGGAGCCAAGCCGTGGCGGGCCTTTGTGGAGATTACCTGGCCTCTAAACTGGATCGGAACCGCCATCGGGATTGTATTGGTATTTATTCCCACTTTTGCTGCATTTGTAACGCCCCGATTTCTAGGGGGTGTCAACGGGGCCCTCTACGGCAATATTCTCGAACACCAGTTTGGGGCAACCGGAACATGGGCCCTGGGTTCTGCCATGGGTGTGGTTTTATTTTTAATATGCCTCATTTTTATCATGATTATCTGGCGTACCATAAACTTGCAGCGCAGCGGCTATACGGGGGAGGAGCTTTAATATGGCAGTCGTAGTTCCCAAAGAACGGGTAGTTATTACGATACAATCAATACTGCTCATATTCCTTTATCTATTTCTCTATTTTCCTATCTTCTTTATTATTTTCGTTTCATTTGTGGATAATACGGTATGGCCCTTTCCACCGGTATTTACCTGGGAATGGTATGAGCGGCTGTGGATTATGAGTGACTTTCATGTGGGATTTTTAAACAGCTTTCTGATTGGAGTTGGCACCGGTACCCTTTCGAGTATCTTCGCCGCTTCGGCCGCCATCGGGTTATTAAAGTACCAATCGCGCTGGAGAGGTCTTTTTGCCGTACTTTACCTTTCGCCATTATTTGTCGCCGGTATTTTGATCGGTATTTCATCGCTCATGTTCCATCGCAATGTATTGGGTCTGCCCGGTAATCTGACATCCGCTGTCCTAGCCAATACCCCCCAGACGCTATCCTTTGCGTTTTTGGTTATCCTGGCCCAACTGACCCGTTATGATTGGCGCATGGATGAAGCGGCCATGGTGTTCGGTGCCCGACCCGCACGCTGCTTTTGGGAGATCACCCTGCCAACCATTTGGCCCTCCGTTCTGGGTGCATTTCTGGTGAGTTTTATCTTAGCGTTTAATAATCTTGAAATTACCTTTTATAGTGTGGGAGCCATTGCCACCCTTCCGACCATCGCATGGGGAACGTTACGCCACGGTATCGAACCTGAGCTTTATTCCATGGCTGCCGTGATTAATGGACTGGTTTTCCTTATTCTGATCACTCTCTTTTTTCTCATCCGACTTGGATTTATACGACTGGGGTATCGGGGACAATAATCTTTTTCCCGACTATTTTAGGAAATATCCGGTTGGAAGCGAAATCACCCAGCATTTTGACATCGCTTTGGGGAGTTCTATGATGAAACGCGTCCTTGCGATTGACCAGGGCACGACGGCTACGAAAACCTATACGCTGGATACCGCAGGGCGCTTTGCTTTTTGCAATTCCGTTGAACACCGCCAAATTTACCCTCAACCTGGCTGGGTGGAGCATGACCCCGAAACACTTCTTCGCAATGTTCAGGATTCCATAGAAGCGGCAAACGATATCTATGCCATCGGCATTGACAATCAGGGCGAGACTGTTATCGCCTGGAATAGTGAAAGCGGTTTACCCGTCTACAATGCGATCGTCTGGCAGGACCGGCGAACCACCGATTTCACCGAAGAGCTCAAGGCCCGGGGCGCGGAAGAAATCACCCTCAAACGAGCCGGACTTCCCTTAGATCCATACTTCTCCGCATCTAAACTGCGCTGGATATTGAAAAATGCTCCGGAGGCTGAAAAATTCCTCAAAGAAGAACGATTAAGACTAGGAACCTCCGAAAGTTTCTTTATTTACAGGCTTACCGGTGAATATGCTACCGATGTGACCACGGCATCGCGAACGAGTTTGATGAATCTTAAAACATGCAATTGGGATCCTGAACTCTGTGAGTTATTCGAAATCCCTATCGAGGCTTTGCCGGAAATTCGACCGACTACAGGTTATTTTGGCACCTTAAAGTCGAAGAGAAGAGATATCCCGATTACCGCAAGTGTCGTCGATCAACAGGCAGCGCTTATGGGTCACGGCTGTTATGAAGCCGGCCAGATAAAAGCAAGCTTCGGAACTGGGGTGTTTGCGCTCGCCAATGTAGGGCATAGCGTGCAAAGTGACCATGCCGGCGGAATTTTGTCAACGGTTGCATGGCAGTTTGCAAAAGAGAAACCGGTTTATGCTGTTGACGCCGGTGTCTACAATGCCGGCTCAGCGGTGAACTGGATAAAAAAGCTAGGCTTGTTTAATGAATTTGGCGAAATCGATCATTTCGAAAATTCCGCGGCGGTGTTAAGGGGGCTCGTCTTCGTGCCCGCGTTGTCCGGGCTGGCGTGCCCTTTTTGGGACCGTTCGGCTGCCGGTCTCTGGTTGGGGATGAGCCTTGAAAGCACAAAGGATGATCTTTGCCAGGCAGTGCTGGAAGGAATCGCATTTCGAACTGCCCAGTTACTGGATGCTATGGCCCGCTTGACCGGTAAGAAGCGGAAACTATCCGTTGATGGCGGGTTAATCAACAATTCGTATTTCTGTCAGTTCCTGGCGGATGTAACTCAATGCGAAATCGTTGTTCCGGCTTCACCGGATATTACCACGTACGGAACCGGACGCTTTGCCTTGATCGGCAGCGGGTTGGTGGAACAGTCTTCCGAATTACCGCCGGCAGAGAAACCGCAAGCGATTGTTACTCCGCAAAAAGATTTAGTCCGCTTTAAAGAACGTTTCAATGAGGCCATAAACCGTTCCAGAAACTGGCGATGATATAGTTAATTCTTTTTTATGTGTAATGCGGTCAGATAGAAAGAGAACTTGATTAGGCAAACAATAATGAAACTGTGACCCCAATTTTCGTAGTAGCAAACAATAAAAAAAAGGAGCTATGGCATATACCATAACCCCTTAATATAAAACCTTTGGAAAACGTCCCCTCTTGCCTTTTTTTCATCGCCGGTACGCGATTTCTGCCTAGGACCTGGAGAAATAGAAAGCCAAAAAATGCTTGATTTCGCTTCGAAATCTGCTAATATTCTAACTTGATAGCTGGTGTAACATCAGGCAAGAAGTCGAGCATTGGAGTTCAAACCATTTCTAATTGGACATACACAATATGTAGAAGTGAAGGAGGAAGATCAGTTAAAGAAAAATTCTCAATTTGAATTGCATAATAAAACTTATCACAATCTTTTAACAGGATTGATTATTTTAGATACTGGCAAGATATATGGCGTTTTTCAAGGCATGTTTTTCGTGTTATACTCTCAATAGATCGCAGGTTTAACGAAAAGTGGGATACTGTCAAGATGTACGAAAAGCGACAACCTTGGAAATAACCAATCCCTTGACCCATCCCGACTCATTATGTATAAATCTATACTATAATATGCTTAAATCACGCTTCGCTATCCTGAATAGGTCTCGTTTTTCTCTTGGATACTCAGCACATTTGGAACCTGCAATCCTGTCTTTCTGTCATTTCACTTAAGAAGCAAACGTTAACCCAAATCGTTTTTTAAAAGAGGAGGTGAATCTTTTGAAAAAAATATTGCTCTTTATAATTCTTTCATTATTTGCGGTTAACATTTCATCATGTGGCCAATCAGATACTCTCCCCAATGATCAAGGCAAAAAAATCAGCTCTCCCGAAGGATTAAAGAAGGTTATAGATAGCAAAGATCTGAAATTTGTAATTGTCGATGTAAGATCGGAAATCGAATACAGTAATGATCATATTCCAACAGCAATAAACATACCTGGTGGCTTTATTTCAGACACTAAAAATCCACCCCTAAAAGATAAATATATTATTCTTTATTGTAACCTTGGTCTAAGTGCGTCAGCTGCAGGAGAAAGAATGCTTGCTGACGGATACAAATATATTTTTGTTTGGGGTGGTATTACAGATTGGCCTTACAAGCTTGAAACTTCAAAATAGTCCTTGAGTAAAAATTACTACGGGAACTTCACTATAGGTATGTATTTCTTAAATTTTACATAACCAAGCCCTTGAACTCAGATTGGGGTTTCGCTGCCGTTCAACCCCATGTGGTTAAGGGCGACGTTACATCAATGTATAACTGCCTTCCAGTATGAAAAAATTAGGTCCGAAAATATTTGCGATTTACGAATGAAATCTGGTATAAAAGATCTTGTTTGGCCCGAATTGATAGAGGCAAGAGTACCAGATAAAAGTCAAGCAAAATTTTCATTTTTTTTTGAGACAACACTCCCCCTGTCCGATCTGAGCCGGTTTTTTTTGAGCTTTATATGAACCGTTCTTAACTATCACCATTTCAGATATTCGAAGTTCAGCGTAGCCGGTGGTAAACCCTGCCCATAATGTCCGACTTTGGC
>Ga0114923_10000728_pt1 | contig 24214 bp, 26 predicted proteins | sample SumtaG_FD_89578 | JGI IMG/M metagenome (GOLD analysis project Ga0114923, IMG submission 89578) | Deep subsurface microbial communities from Indian Ocean to uncover new lineages of life (NeLLi) - Sumatra_00157 metaG | ecosystem: Environmental > Aquatic > Marine > Oceanic > Sediment | place: near...
ACTATGACTAGTGCTTCAAACAAAATATTCACACTACAGCTAGTACAAGTCAACTACCAACTTCTAACACAAACTATATCAATTATTTTCTACCTCTATAAATTCTTTGAATTCCGAAGTTGTTTCTGCAAACATATCAAACTCTCACTCCCCCGCTTTAAACATTTAAACTTTAATTACAATAACTTGTTTCTAATTTGTATTCACAATTCAAAAAAAGACTATTATATCCAACCCATTTTCTTTTCTAATTTTTCCTTTATTAATTCTCCTAATTCAATCAAGCCTAATCCGCCCGACAATTAAAATTTTCTCTATTATTCCTTTATAATCCTCTGACATTCCTCCTTTTAAATCCAACAAAACTTCTCTATGCTTCATTTCTGCTTTATTCAACTTTTCTTTAAATTGTTTTTCTTTTTCACCATCCCCTAATTGCTTTCCAGCCAAAATCGCTCTCTCTAAATATTTTTCTGCCTTTGTCAAAGTCGTTACCCCCAAATCAACTTTATTACCTTCTATCAACGCCCAACTAGCTCCTAACCTTTTATCTGCATACAATAAAAGTTTTTCAGCTTTAGCCAATGGATTAGTTATTAATAATAATTGAACTCTATCTCTAATCATTTTCAACCAATACAAAGGATGGTCCGGTAATATTCCCGGATATGACAAATAATAATCAACTTCTTTTTTTTCATCTGTAGTTACCAATTTCTCATCTTCATCGGCTTCTTCTATTACTCTCTGTTCTTCTTCCATTACTATTGGCTTTACTCTTTCTTCTTGCTGGGCTCTTACTTGTATGCCGGATATGCTTAACACTCCCACAGCAAACATCAATCCCACAATCATTATCCACCATGGCATTCTCACTCTATATTCTTTCATAAATCACTTCCTTTCTAGTTCTATAATTTCTTCAACTTTATTTACTGTCTCTTTCAATTTATCTTCTTCATTAACTACCACATAATCAAAATCTTCTTTCTGCTCCAATTCCCACTTCGCTCTATTTATTCCCCAATCTTCCCATTTTTTATCCTCAGTTTTTCTTCTTTCTGATCTTCTTCTTAATATTGAAATTGGCGAAGTTAAAATTATAAAAATACTATTCGGCACCATTTCCTTAACTTTTTCATATATATTTTTCACTCCCCTCACATCAATTCTCCAAATTACATCTTTCCCTGAATTCAAAGCTTTTATCACATGTTTTTTCTGTCCTCCTCGATAATGCCCCCTATACTCTACCCATTCAAAAAAAGCTCCTTTATTAATCAACCTTTCAAATTCATCCCTAGAAACAAAATAATAATCAACTCCTTCTTTTTCATCATCTCTTTTTGGTCGACTATTTGTTGTTACCAATCTTTGCATATTTTTATTTCCCTCCAACAACAATTTCATCACTGTATCTTTTCCTGAACAAGTCGGACCGGATAAAACTAACAAAATTCCTTTATTCATAATAATCGCTATTCTGCCATAAATCTCTATTTCTCTCAACCACCAAACTCCTTCTCCTTACTTCTTTTCCTCTAGTTATATATAATATTTCCATGTCTGCATCACAACGCTCTCAATCCAAATTTATTAGAAACCTTTCTGACAAAATCGAAAAATTCTCTCCCCAGCAAACAGTCAAACAAAAAAAATCTCCTCCTTTAAAATCTAAAAAAACTTCAAAAGTTAAACTAAAAAAATTATTCAATCTTTCAAAATTTACAAAACTTCAATTTAAAACAAAACTTATTTTTATTTTAATTACTCTCGCTATCTTAATTCCTTTTTATTTTTTCATTCTTAAAGACCTTCCTTCACCTGCAAGACTCACTTCAGGCGAATTTCCTGTCTCCACTAAAATCTTTGATCGTAATGGCGAACTTCTCTATGAAATCTATGCTGACTATAACCGAACTCCCATTAAGTTAGAAACCCTGCCTGAATATGTTAAACAAGCCACCATTGCCATTGAAGATAAAAATTTTTACAAACACCACGGTCTTGCCTGGGAGGGAATTACCAGAGCTTTTATTAACATTGTTTTTAAGAAAAATCTCCAAGGCGGCTCTACTATTACTCAACAATTAGTTAAAACCACTCTTCTTACTTCTGAACGCACTCTGCAAAGAAAAATTCGTGAAGCCTTATTAGCTTTTGTTACAGAAATTCGCTATTCCAAAGATGAAATTTTAGAAATGTATCTTAATCATGTTCCTTATGGCGGCACTGCTTATGGTATTGAACAAGCCTCAAAACTCTATTTCAATAAATCAGCCAAAGATCTTAATTTAGCTGAATCCGCCCTCCTTGCTGGACTACCCCAAGCCCCCACTCGCTATTCTCCTTTCGGTTCAAATCCTGAAGCTGCTAAAAATCGTCAACAGCAAACCCTTAATCGCATGATTGAAGATGAATATATTAATTCTGAACAGGCCAAAACTGCTTTCAAGCAATCTTTAAAATTTGCTCCTCAAACTATTAATATTAAAGCTCCGCATTTTGTTCTTTTTGTTAAAAAATTATTAGTTGAAAAATATGGTCAGCAAACCGTTGAAAAGGGCGGACTTAGAGTCATTACTTCTTTAGATTATAATCTTCAACAATACGCCGAAGCCACTATTGCTACTGAAACCGCTAAATTAAAACGCATGAAAGTCTCCAATGCTGCCGCTTTAGTCACCAAACCAAGAACAGGAGAAATTCTAGCTATGGTTGGCTCCAAAGACTATTTTGACACTGAAATTGACGGCAATGTAAATATCACCACCAGTCTTCGTCAACCCGGCTCATCAATTAAACCCATCAACTACGCCACTGGTCTTATTAAAGGTTTCAATCCTGCTACTATGTTTTTAGATGTTCCTGTCTGCTTTAATGTCCCTGGTCAGCCTCCTTACTGTCCTAGAAATTATGACAATAAATTTCATGGTCCTACTCAAATGCGTTTTGCCCTAGCCAGTTCTTACAATATTCCTGCTGTTAAAATGCTGGCTGCCAACAGTCTTGAATCTATGATCGCTACTGCCTCTGCCATGGGTATTACCACTTTTAAAGATCCTTCCCGCTACGGTCTATCTCTTACCTTAGGCGGCGGTGAAGTTAAAATGATTGACATGGCTGTGGCTTTTGGAGTTTTTGCCAATGCTGGATTAAAAATAGATCTGACTCCTATTCTTAAAATTGAAGATTATCAAGGCAATATTTTAGAAAAAATTGACTTAGCCAATGAACTTCCGTCCGGGAAAAAAGTTATCCCTACTGAAGTCGCCTATCTTATCTCTCACATTCTTTTAGATAACAGTGCCCGTGCTCCGGCTTTTGGCACTCATTCTCAATTAAATATTGCCAATCACGCTGTTTCTGTAAAAACCGGCACTACTGATGATGTAAGAGATAACTGGACCATTGGCTACACTCCATCATATTTAGCTGTTACCTGGATTGGTAATAATGATAATTCTCCTATGAATCCATATCTTGTTTCCGGAGTCACCGGCGCTGCTCCTATTTGGCACAACATTATGACAAAAATCCTGGAAAATCAGCCTGATGAATGGCCTAAAAAACCGGAAAATGTTGTTGGACTGCAAGTCTGCAATATCTCTGGATTCCTTCCCGGAGATTCAGGCTGTTCAACCCGCTATGAATATTTTATTAAAGATCAACAACCCACTCAAACAGAAAATGTCAAAAAAAATGTTTGGGTAAATAAAGATACCAATAAACCTCCTCAACCAGGCGAAACAGAAAATCTTGAATTAAAAGAACACATTGTCCTTTCTGATCCTGTTCAGCAGGAATACTGCCTCACTTGTCAAAAAGACACTGATGACAAAGGCGAAATCCATGAACTCCCATATATAATTACTCAAACAGCCAACGGCTTTTTCTCTAAACAACAATCCCCTTAAGCTCTTGGCTAAATAACTCTTCTCAGATATAATTGCGCTCATGGACAGAAAGGTTAGTTTTTTTATTGCTATTCTTCAAACAATCGGTCGTTTTACTTATCGTGCTTTTTTCAAAGTAATTCTCATTTTTTTAAAAATCTTCTCTCTTATCATTCATCTTATTAAACAATTTCGTTTCCCTCATTTTAAATTACCTTCACTTAAATTACCTAAAATAAAACTTCCTCAATTTAAACTTCCTCGACTAAAACTTAAAATTTCCCCTCCTCGTTTCAGTTTTATTAAAACAATCTTAATCTTTCTTATTTTTATTTTCACCCTTTCCTTCTATTTTTTCATTTTAAAAGACCTGCCTAAACCAACTGATCTCATCAACCGTCAAACCAGTCTTTCTACTAAAATTTTCGATCGCCATGGACAATTACTTTTTACTTTTTACAAAGACCAAAATCGCAGTTTAACCAAACTTCAAAATATTCCTGAACACTTTAAACTAGCCACTCTAGCTATTGAAGATAGTCAATTCTATAATCACAAAGGTTTTTCCTGGAAAGGAATTCTTCGTTCTTTAAATCAAATCATTTTCAAGCAACAACTACAGGGAGGCTCTACTATTACTCAGCAGTTAGTAAAAAATGCCCTTCTCACTCCTGAACGTACTCTCCAAAGAAAAATCAAAGAATTAATTCTTTCTCTTGAAATAGAATTCCTTTTCTCTAAAGATGAAATTTTGGAAATGTATTTTAATGAAGTTCCTTATGGCGGTACAGCCTATGGTGCTGAACAAGCAGCTCAAACTTTTTTTAATAAATCCATCAAAGATGTTAATCTTGCTGAAGCCGCCCTTTTGGCTGGACTACCTGCTTCTCCCACCACCTACTCTCCTTTTGGCAGCAACCCTTACTTATCTATTTATCGCCAGCATCAAGTTCTTAACCAAATGGTTGAATCTCATTTTATTGCTCCACAAGAAGCCTCTCACGCTAAACAGCAAAAAATAAAACTTGCTCCTCAATACGCCAATATTAAAGCCCCTCATTTTGTCATGTATATAAAAGATATTCTTGTAAAAGAATTTGGTCATGCTCTTGTTGAACAAGGCGGTCTTAATGTCTACACCTCTCTTGATCTTGATATTCAGCAAACTGCCCAAAATATTGTTACTCAGGAAATCAATCAGCTTTTTCCCCTCAATATTACTAATGGAGCTGCTTTAGTCATTACTCCTCAAACCGGAGAAATTCTGGCCATGGTTGGTTCTCGTAATTATTTTGACCTTGAACGGGATGGCCAAGTCAATCTCACCACCAGTCTTCGTCAACCTGGTTCTGCTATCAAACCTGTTAATTATGCTGTTGCTCTACAAAACGGCTTTACTACCTCTTCAATTATTCAAGACACTCCTGTCACTTACAATATTCCCGGCTCTAAACCATACTCTCCTGTTAACTATGACAGCAAATTTCATGGCCCTGTTACTCTTCGTCAAGCCTTAGCCAGTTCTTACAACATTCCTGCTGTTAAACTTCTTGCCAGCTATGGCGTTGACAAAATGATAGATATGGGCAAAACTTTGGGTATTACCACCTGGACAGAACCTCATCGCTATGGCCTTTCTCTCACTCTTGGAGGCGCTGAAATCAAAATGACTGATTTAGCTGTTGTTTATTCAACTTTGGCAAATCAGGGCCTGCGAGTCAATCTCCACCCTATTTTAAAAGTCACTGACTCTAAAAATAAAACTTTAATGCAACTCGACTGTCATCAGGACAAAAGCTTTCTTTCCCAAGCCATTGCCGCTCCCACTCAAGTCTCCTGCTTACCCCAACCTGCACTTAATCCTAACATTGCCTATATCCTTACTGATATTCTTTCAGACCCTTATGCCCGCGCTCCTGCTTTTGGCCTCAGCAGTTTTCTCAATATTCCCAACCATCAAGTCGCTGTAAAAACCGGCACTACTAATAATAAAAGAGACAATTGGACCATTGGCTATACTTCTGACTATCTTGTTGCTACCTGGGTTGGCAACAATGATAACTCTCCCATGTCTCAAGTTGCTTCAGGCATTACTGGCGCTTCTCCCATTTGGAATAAAATTATCAACCACCTTTTAAAAGATCAACCTAGTCATCAATTCTCACCTCCTAAAAATCTTATCAAAGTACAAATCTGTACTCTTACCGGTCAACTTTCCTGTCAGGGCTGCCCTACCAAAACCGAATATTTTCTTCCCAACACTGAACCTAAAACTCACTGCTCCTCAAAACAAATCCAACAAATATTAGAAAAAAATAAAGATAAAATTCTCACTGGTATTTCAACAGAAAACAATTAACTTATTTCCCTGCCCATTCCCACACTACCCGAGAAATCTTCGGCAATACTTCCTCAGCCTCTCCATCATTTGCCTCTGAAGATAATACACAAATTATATAAGGCTCATCTGCATAAACAATGCCGCAATCACTTACCACCCCCTCCTCACTCCCAAATTTATGCACCACCCTTACTCCGGTAGGCACTCCTGCCGGTAATCTGTCTTCTAAAACCGTATCAGTCAAATTATTAAATAACTCTCTCCTACTCTCATCTTTTAACAACTCTCCTTTATATAGTCTTAAAAACAATTCCCCTATTTCTTTTGCTGTTATTTCATTATTTTTAATTGAAGTTTCTTGCAATCCCCATCCTTTAACTATCCCCTCCACTTTATTTTCTCCTCCTAAAAATCTTGTTAATAATTTTGCTGCCATATTATCACTTTGATTAGCCGTCAACTTTGCTATCTCTCGATAACTATAACCTGTCCCTGTTGGCTGATTTTGCATACTGCCAGACCCATATTCAAACCTATCGCTATCTTTTAATATATAAGTTTCTTCAGAATCTATTCTGCCTGCATCTACTGCTTGGTAATAAACTGTTAAAATCGGCAACTTAATCACTGATGCTGCTGCCATTACTTGCTCTTCATTAATTCCAAAACCTGCCTCATTATCTATTTTCTCCACCCATATACTATAGTCACCAATTAAATTCTCCAACATTTTTTCTACTATTGTTTCCACATCTTCTCTTTTTTTAATTATTACTTCAAATCCTACAATTTCTGATATATCTTCTGCATCACCCACTGGTTTTTCTATAGTGATCACTTCACCTTCATTGAATTTCTGCCACCATTGTTTTACTTCTACCGGTAAATAAAAAATTAAACTTAGAATAATTGTTAACAACAACATTATTGCTGTTTGTTTTCTGCTTCCTTCTTCTCCAATTGTTTTTCTTGATCGTCTCCTGACTTGCTTTTGCTCACCATTTTCATTAATCACAAAATCTCTTTCTTTCAATTCTTTTTTCTCTGCTTTAACCATTGTATTATTTCACTAATTTTTCTATTTCTGGTGTAAACAATAAACCTTGTTTTGGACCAAAATGCTTTACCACAGATGCTCCATTAACTACTCCCCACTTCAAACATTCTTCTACTGACAGTCCTTTAATTAATCCAGCTGTTATCCCACAGCCAAATCCATCTCCTGCACCTGTTTCTTCTACTGTTTTCACTTTTTTTGCCGCTGCATGTATTATCTTTTTATCTTTTACTATTGTCACTCCTTTTCTGCCTTCAGTCATCACCACCATATTTGATCCCAAATTCCTCAAATCTCTCAAAATCTCTTCTTTATTTTCAAATTTATGCCCTGTTAATTTAGCCGCTTCCTGTCTATTTAATAACAATAATTCTATTTTACTTAAAAACGCTCTTAATCTTCTCTCTGCTTTAATCTCTTTAGACCCTGGATTTAAAGCTATTTTAATTCCTTTTTCTCCTGCTATCCTTACAATTTTAGTTAACATTGCCAAATCTCCTCCTAAACTCGATACATAAAACCAATCTGCTTTTAATTTATTCCATTCCACTTTATGCCACGAAAGCTTATTACTCGCCCCTCTATATACCAGTGCTGATCTACCTCCATCTTTAGATACTAGTATTGTTGAATAACTGGTATGCTCCTTAACTTGTTGCACATATATTAAACTCACTCCTTCTTTTTTTAATTCTTTTCTTACAAATAATCCCCAGTCATCTATGCCTACACAACAAACACAACCTGTTTGCAGTCCTAATCTTTCAAACCCAACTGCTGTATTAGTTGCTCCACCTCCTGTTGTCATCACCATCTTATCTACAGCAATCTTTCCTCCATAAACTTCACACAAAGCTGTTCCAGTTGCTACTTTGCCGGATTTTACTATCTTAAACTCATCAGAACTTAAATATACATCTACAAAAGCACTCCCAAATGTCACTACATCAAATTTCATATATTTCTATTCTAGCCTCTTTTTATTCACTCTGCCTGCCCATCTAGTTTTCCGAAAGTGATACCGACTAATGATTGCGTGAACGCTTCGAAAAACTTTGTTGGGCCAACTGTCTTAATTTTTCCAAATTTTCTTTCGCACTTTCACCTTTCCATAAAGCACTGGTTACTGATAGTTTATTAGCCCCAGCTTTCACGCAGTCTTCAATTGTATTTTCATTTATCCCCCCATCCACCCAAATATTTCCTTCAAACCTGTAATCTTTTCTCAATATTTTTATTTTATCTAAAACTCTTCTATCGAATTTTTGGCTGGAAAAACCAGCTGGCACCGCCATTAACAATATATGTTCTACTTTTTCCAATATTTCTTCTTCCAAAAAATCTACTGCTGTTGACAAATCCAACCCTAAACCCACCTGCATTTCTCTTTTTAAAACAACTCTTACAAAATTCTTTTGATTTTTCATTAGCTCAATATGTCCAATTACTACTTCTATCCCTATATCTACACATTCATCAATCATCTTAATTGGCTCATTTACCATTAAATGCACTCCCAATCCTATATCTCCATCAATATCTATTAAATCTTCTATTTCAATAGTTTTATTATCTGAAAATTTACCATCAATAATATCCACCATCACTTCATCAGCTACTCCTTTAATTTTAGCAATTTTCTTTACCACTTCTTCTCTTGATTTTTCTAAAATTCCCGGCACTACTTTTATCCTCATACCAATGCCAACTCCATCATTCTTACTACATAACCCCATTCATTGTCATACCAGGAAAAAATCTTTACTAAATCTCCGTCAACCACTTTAGTTAAGCCTAAATCTACCAACGATGAACATTCCATTCCTATAACATCACTGCTAACAATTGGCTTATCTGTTACTTCCAATATTCCTTTCATATCACCATTTGCTGCTTTTTTCATTACCTGATTAACTTCTTCAACACTTACTTTCTTTTTAACCAAAAAAGTAAAATCAACTAATGATCCCACTGCTATCGGCACTCGAACCGACACTCCATCAAACAAACCATCTAACTCGCTTATCACTTTACCGGTTGCTGTTGCCGCCCCTGTTGTAGTTGGAATCATATTCAACCCTGCTGTCCTAGCTCTTCTTAAATCTTTATGAGAATTATCTAATAATCTTTGATCAGATGTATAAGCATGAATTGTCGTCATTGCCGCCTTTAACACTCCAAACTCCCCTACCATTACTTTAGCCACCGGCCCAACACAATTTGTAGTACATGAAGCATTAGAAAAAACCTTATCGTCTTTTAACTTTTCTTCATTTACTCCCATCATATATACCCCTACATCTCCACCTTTAGGTGGTGCAGATAAAAGCACTCTTTTAGCTCCGGCTTCCAAATGATCATCTACTTCTTCCGCTTTCCTGAATTTACCTGTACATTCCAACACTAAATCTACTTGATATTTTTTCCACGGAAGTTTTTTAGGGTCCAATTCTGCCAATACTGGAATTTTTACTCCATCCACCACTATATTATCCCTTTCTACTTTCACTTTTCCCTCATATTTTCCATAAACCGTATCATATTCAAATAAATAAGCCCAGCCGGCTGTATCAATTCTGCCTGAAGTATTAATCGCCACAAATTCTATTTCACCCCTATGCTTCTTTAATCCTACTCGCAAAGTTAATCTGCCAATTCTGCCAAAACCATTAATTGCTACTTTTAACATAGACTTCTCCTTATTATTTAAAATTTTCTTTTTCTAATTTTTTAATTTTATTTAATCTTCTTTTATATTTTTTTTCTTTTTTCACTTTTGTTTCCAGCCACACTTTTAACATTTCTTTAGCCATTCTAGTATCCACTACATCAGCTGGAATTGTCAAAACATTAGCATTATCATTAGACTTAGCATGCCTCGCTCTCTCTATATCCCAAACCTCAACTGCCCGCACTCCCTTAATCTTGTTAGCCGCCAACGCCATTCCCCCTGAACCGCATAGTAAAATCCCCTCACCTTTATTTTTACTTACCTTTTCTCCTACTTTAATAGCAAAGTCTGGAAAATCATCCATTGAATCATATTTATCATTTCCTAAATCTTCATAATCTTTATCCCACTCATCCAACCACTCTTTAATTTTTTCCTTTAATGCAAATCCTCTATGGTCAGCCCCTAAATAAATCATAGCTTGATTATGTCATGAAGGCTTTCTCTCTACAAATTTTACAATGCCTATGATCAAAACCCGCCATCTCTTTTTCAAATTCTTTTATTGCCCTTAAAACTCCTTCTTTTGTATTTACTATTCTAAACACCTTCTCTGCTTCTTTCCTAATCATCATATTTTTCTTAAAAATTTTAATAATAGACTTCCAAAAATCACCGAATAAAATAAACGGTTTATAGTGTGGGTAATATAATCTTGCTAATACCCAAGCTGTTCCAAATTCTGACACTGTGCCGGTTCCTCCGTTAAAAATAACAAAACAGTCAGCATGCTCTAATAATTTAAACATTCGCTCAATATAATTGCTTGTTTTTATCTCTTTATCCACTTGATTAGCCAAATATCTTCCTTCAAAACCTGGTGCATTTTTAGGCGAAAATGTAATCGCAATCGTTTCTCCCTTAACTGACTCTGCCCCTTGAGTAGAAGCATTCATAATTCCCGGCCCGCCTCCATTTACTATAGTAAATCTTTTCTCTGCTAAAAATTTTGCCGTCCCAAATGCCTGTTTATAAATCTTATTACTCTGTTTAAAATCAGAATATCCAAAAAAAGCAATATTTTTTATTAACCTCATCACTGCCATAATAAAACCACTATAACACAGTTAAGTTTGCAAAAACTACTTCTGCCAAAATACTCCGGAAAAACCAGTTCGTTTTAATTAGATTTAATTTTTCTTTCTTTTAAAAACTCATCTACCGCCTTTTTACATCCTGGCCAATAATGATAATCATCCAAAACAACATATCCTTTTTTCACTACTTGATCATATAATTCTTCCAAACAAATCTTAACTGATTCATACCAATCAGAATCTATTCTCAATAAAGCTATTTTCCCGACTTTTCTTTTTGCCTTAGGTAAAGTTTTCTGAAACCAACCCTTATAAAAATAAATATTTTTTTTATCTAATTTCAACTTTTTAAAAAACAGATTTTTTACTACTTTCAATAAACCTACTGTTTTTTTAATTGACTTTAGTCTACCCTCTTTCTTTCCTTCTGCAAACACTATTGCTTTAGCTCCATCATTTTCTGTTGGCTCCGGCATTCCTTCAAACGAATCAAATAAATGCACTTTCCTATTCATTTTATGTTTTTGTATCAAATATGTCATTATAGTTGCACTTCCCCCTTTCCAAACTCCACATTCAACCAAATTTCCTCTTATACTTTTCTTTTCAATTTTTAAAATTAAATTCCACAAACTTACTAATCTTCCATAACTAACCAAAGTATTTTTTCTCACTCTTCTAAACAATTCTCTTCTCTCTTTATTCTTAAAATCCAATAAAGAACAAATATAAAACCTCAATTGAACCCAATCTATTACAAATTTTTCGTTTTTATCCAACCAATATATTAAATTCAATATCCGTTTCATTAAAACAGTATATAATATCAACTCTTTTTAACAAGATCAAAAACTTCCTTCCAATATATGTTCTGCTGGCGCTGTATCTCCATCTTCAGGTTCTAAAGTAACTACTGCCCCCCGAAATTCCATCTTATCTGAATCAGATGTAAAATAAAGTTTTCCTTTTCCTTCAACTACTGCCATTCTGCCGGTAGAGAAAAAACCCTCATCTCCTACCAACCAACCCTCATAATAAAATCCTTTTTCTAAAGACTCTAAACCTGTTACTTCTAATTTATGAGAAAATTGCTGACCATCATAATTTCTCCATGCTGTTCCTGCTGCCTGTCCCTCACTAACATCTCTCAATACTGTCATCTCTACTCCCTCCCTTAAAAAAACATCTTCAATTTTTTGTTTTTCTGCATCACTTAAAGGCAATTGCAACTCTTCAGGTTCCATCATTTTTGAAGATTCTAAAATAATCTCCGGAGCAACATCTTCTTCTTTTTTATCTTCCTTAAATAACCACATTCCTCCAATAATTATCACTATAACAACTACTAATCCCACAAATCGCCTTAAACTTTTATTATTTCCGTCCATGTTCCTCCTTATTAAATTAGTTTAATTAATTAAACACTACCTATAATTTATCCTATATTCACATTTCTTTCAAGTACAAAATTATTAATCTTTAAATATAAAGTATAATATCAACATGCGCATCTTAATGCTTTCTACTTCATTTCCTCCTTATCTTAGCGGTGTTGCCACTTCAACTGCTAACCTTGTCACAGCCTTAGCCAAAAAAAATCAAGTTGCAGTTATTACTTCATCATCTAACAAACGTATTCAAAATAAATCTATTAATCACAATCTTAATTTACATCTTCTTCCTGGAATTAATATTAAAAGAAAAGTTAACTTTACCCTTGCTTATCCACATCCTAAAAAAATTAATAATATCCTTCACTCTTTTAAGCCGGAAATTATTCATCTTCAAGACTTTAGTCCTATCAGTTTAACCACTCTTAATTTTGCCAATGAATTAAATATTCCCACCATCATTACTCATCATTTTACCGCTGAATTAATAGTTAAAAATCTCATTCCTGCTAAAAAACTATCTAATAAATTAAGTCAGAGCCAAACCGCTAAACAACTTATCTATCGCCTTGTCAATCTTTTCTATAAACGCTGTCAATTAGTTACTGTTCCTAATCCCAATCTTATTCCCTATTTACAAAGGGCTAACCTTAAAACCCCTATCATTTCTATCCCTAATGGCATAAACACTAATGAATTCACTAAAAAAATAAATCCACATAAAATCCTTCATAAATACAATATTCAACAATCAAAAATAATCCTATTTGTTGGTCGATTGGAGATTGATAAAAGTTTAGATATTCTTATTGAAGCTTTCAAAACTATATCTAATCAAAATCCAGATACTGCTTTAGTTTTTGTCGGTGAAGGCAGGGAAAAATCAAAACTAATAAAAAAAACTAAAAAATATACACTTCAAAACAATGTCTATTTTCTTGGAAAAATTAATAATAAAAATTACAGCTTGAGCTATCTTTATAACTCCGCCTATCTTTTTGCTAATCCATCAATTATCGAAAATCAAAGTGTGGCTTTTATTGAAGCTATGACAGCAGGACTACCAATCATTGCTTCTTATAATCCAATTCAAACAACTATAATAAAACATTATCATAACGGACTTTTAGTTGAACCAAATAATCCAACTGCTTTTGCTGTTGCCATTCAAAAACTTCTATCAGATAAAAAACTCTGTAAAACAATTTCACAAAACAACAAAAAAGACTTTAAACAATATAACATCCACAAAACAAGCCAGCAATATTTAAAAACCTACCAATCTCTCTTATAACAAAAAGCCAGCCCCGCGGTTGCGGGGCTAGTCTTATATTCTTAAAACTTATTTATTCTTAAGAACAGGCATACCTGTTCTTTTGGTCTCCATAACCTCTTTACCTTTAGGTACTTCATCTAAAGCACCGTCTCTTACATCACGAGCAAAGAAATAGATTCTTTGTTGTTTACCTCCTCTTAAAGTTACATCTTTAAAGTGAAGGTAATAAGTTACACCTTTTGAGTTTTTATATGAAAAAGCCATTCTCTTCTCACCTCCTTGCCAATTACACTTGAGCAGTAATTTACTATTACAGAGGTAGCATAAACTAAAACTCTTTAATCTGTCAAGAGGAACACGCCTGTTAAACTATAGGCTCATCCAAAAATAAAGTTAAAAAAACTTTTCAAAATGAATCTGCTCTTTCAAAACACCTTTTTTCTGCACCAATCCATTTACTTCTTCAATCATTTCTTTATTGCCGCACAAATACACTCCCCAATCAATTCCCAAATCAACCTCTGTTTCCACACATCTTGTTACATGCCCGCTACATAATGGCCATCTTTCAGGAGGCTTAGATAAAGTTAAATGAAAATTAAAATTATCATAGTATTTATGCAGTCTTCTAAAATCATCTTCCCAAAACATATCATCTACAAATCTCAATCCCCAATGCAGTTTTATAAATCTCTTATCCTCCTTTTCCTCTAATAAATCCAAAACCATACTCCTCATTGGAGCAATACCTGATCCTGTAGCCACCAACAATAATTTTTTTTCTTTTTCCTTATTCTCTTCTTTTATCACAAATTTTCCTAATGGCCCTAAAAAAGAAACTTCATTCCCTGGTTTTAAATTTTTCAAATATGTTGCCCCCTTCCCCCCTAAACTAACATCTACACAAATCTCTATTGCATGATTCATTACCGGCACTGAAGCAATTGAATAACTTCTTTTCTCCCCTCCAACATCCACTGACACAAACTGCCCTGCCTTAAACTCAATTCTATGCGGCTCCATCAACTCAATATGTAAATATTGAAATTTATCATTTATCAAAACATGTTCTGAAACTTTTCCTTTAAACTGCTGAGGTTTATTCATATCAAATTAATTTATTTAATTTTTTAATTATTTTCTCAACATCTTTATCTGAATATCCATGAATCTTCATTCCTTCCTCAAAACTATCAAATTGAGCTGACATGCAACCAACACAGCGCAATCCATAATCTTCGGCTAATATCTCCCCTACTTTCGGATACTTTGCTGTTATTTCAGCAATATTGCTCTTTTTAGTAATTTTTGCCATACCTCAAACCCTAGTGTAGCACATTTTTTTCTTCCAGGACTTAATTCAATTCCTAATATCTTCAACATCTTTTTCTCTGTCAATTTCTTAACCTCATCTTCATTTTTTCCCTTCAACCATTCTGTCAACATACTTGCTCCTGCTCTGGAAATTGCACATCCTTCTCCTTTAAATCTAATTTCTTTAACCATTCTCCCTTTTTTATTTTCTCCCCACTTTATTCCCATTTCTATTACATCACCACAACTTACATTTGCTTTTCTTTCCACTTTATCCACTAATTTCAATTTCTCCCAATTCCGCGGATTTTTATAATGATCCATTATCTCCTCTCTATATATATTCATAATTACTTAAATACATTTTTAACCTTCTTAATTCCTTTAATTAACTTATCCACATCTTTCTTGTCGTTATACACATAAAAACTGGCTCTTGTAGTCGCTGTCAATCCTAGCCTCTCATGTAACGGCATTGTACAATGATGACCTGATCTCACTGCTATTCCTTCACTATCTAAAATCTGTGCTACATCATGAGCATGAACATTATTAACTACAAAAGTCACCACCCCTCCTCTTATACTCACATCCCTTGGCCCAACAATCCTTAGACCTTCAATCTTTTCTATCTCAGAAAGTACATATCTAATTAACTTTTCCTCATGCTCTCGAATATTCTCCAAACCAAGTTTCTGGTGATACTTAATTGCCTCTGCCAACCCCACAGCTCCACTCACATTTGGTGTCCCTGCTTCCCATTTTTCAACTCCCTTGGCCCAGACTGCCGGTTTATCCTTATACACCTCACTGATCATTCCTCCGCCAGTTAAAAACACTCCTACTTCATCCTGCACTTCCTTTTTAATATATAGTCCGCTAATTCCCATCGGCCCCATCATCTTATGCCCCGCTATTACCAAAAAATCACACTTTAGCTTTCTAACATCTACTCCTATATGCTGTGCACTTTGAGCTGCATCAATTAAGATTCTTGCCCCCACTCTCTTGCTTAATTTAACAATTTCATTAACTGGTAAAATCTCTCCGGTTACATTAGACACATGTACCACCGCCACCAACTTAGTTTTACTAGATAATTTATCTTTAAAATCTTTCATCTGAAACACTCCATTTTCATCTGTATCAACCACTTTTAAACTCGCTCCAGTTTCTCTACACACCATTTGCCAAGGAACTAAATTAGCATGATGCTCAATCACTGTTGTCACTACTTCATCGCCTTTTTTCAAGTTTTTCATCCCCCAAGCAAAAGCCACTAAATTAATCCCTTCAGTAGCATTTCTTACAAAAATCAACTCACCTTTTCCTGCTCCAATAAACTCTGCTATTGCTACTCTTGATTCTTCATACATTTCACTCGCCTCTTCAGACAAACTATGAATCCCTCTATGCACATTAGCATTATGTTTTTCATAGTAATCAACCATTGCTTGAATCACTTGTTTTGGTTTTTGTGAACTTGCTGCATTATCTAAATACACCAACTTCTTCCCATTAATCTTTCTCTTTAATATTGAAAAATCCTTTTTTATTTTTTGTATATCTAGCATATTTAGCCTACACTCCCTTTCATTTCTAATTCCACCAACCTATTCATTTCCACTGCATAATCTATTGGCAGTTGTTTTACAATTGGCTCAATAAACCCATTAATAATCATCACCATCGCTTCTTTCTCCGATAAACCCCGACTCATTAAATAAAACAACTTTTCTTCAGCAATTTTTCCTGTTTTAGCTTCATGAATTGCTATCACTTTATCCTCTTCAATTTCCATATGTGGATAAGTATTTGTCTTACTCTTATCATCCATTAACAAAGCCTCACAATTAACACTGCTTTTAGCTCCTTTAGCTCCTTTAGCTATCTTTACTAACCCTCTATATATAGTCTTTCCTCCATCTTTACTTATTGATTTAGCTATTACATTTGATTTTGTTCTCTCTCCCAAATGAATTACCTTAGCTCCTACATCTAATTCTTGTCCCTTACCAGCCAAACTTAAACTCAAATAATCAGCTCTTGATTTTTTCCCTTTCAAAATGCTGCAGGGATAAAGCATTGTTGCCTTACTACCCAAGCTGCTTGACACCCACTCTATTACTCCTTTCTCCCCTACTATTGCTCTTTTAGTTGCCAAATTATATACATCCTTACTCCAATTCTGCACTGTTGTATATCTTACTTTTGCTTTTTTCCCCACAAAAATCTCTACTACTCCTGCATGCAATGATACTTTTTTGTATCTTGGCGCTGTACAGCCTTCAATAAATTGAATCTCGCTATTTTCCTCAACAATTATTAAAGTATGTTCAAACTGTCCTCCTTGTTTTTCATTCATCCAAAAATATCCCTGTAAAGGTTCTTTTATCTTTATTCCCTTAGGCACATATACAAAACTTCCCCCACTCCATACTGCTCCGTGTAAAGCTGCAAATTTATTATTCTCTATATTTACACATTGCTTCATAAAATATTTCTTGACCAATTTTGGATATTTAATAACTGCTTCATCCATATCGCAGAATATTATTCCTTTTTCAGTCAGTTTTTTCTTTAAATTTTGATATATTACTCCACTATCCCACTGCACCCCTGCTCCTCCTAAAAATTTCCTTTCAGCTTTTGGTATTCCCAACTTTTCAAAGGTCTGCTTCATTTCTTCTGGTACTTGCTCCCAACTTCTCAATCTTTTAACCTTAGGATCATTAAAATAACTAATTTTTTTAAAATCAATTCCTGACAAATCCACTCCCCATTCAGGCATAGCTTTTTTTTCAAAAACCTCCAAAGCTTTCAACCTAAATTCCATCATCCATTTTGGCTCTTTCTTCCTTCTAAAAATTTCTCTAACTAAACCCTTACTTAATCCCCTCATACCCCTCCTTCTCCAATATTGCAATCAGTTTTTTACCACCAGATTTCACTATTTTTCCATCTTTCATTACTATTACCCTATCTGGCTTTACTTCTTTTAATATCCTTTGATAATGCGTAATTAACATCAAACCCATCTCTGAATCTTCTCTTCTTATTGCTTCTATTCTTTTTCCTACTATTTTTAATGCATCAATATCTAAGCCTGAATCTACTTCATCTAATATTACATATTTAGGCCTTAACAATGCCATTTGCAAAACTTCTATCTTTTTCTTTTCTCCTCCGGAAAATCCTACATTAATTGATCTTGACAATAATTTTCTATCAATCCTGAGCTTTTCTGCCTCTTTATATAAAACTTCTCTAAATTCACCTACAGTTAAGCATTTCTCTAATTGACCTGTTCTTTTACAAGCTGAGTTTTTACAGCTTATCATCGCTGCTCTTAATACCTGCTCCACTGTTACTCCGCCAATTGCCACTGGATTCTGCCAGCTTAAAAATAAACCTGCCTTGACTCTTTCATTTGTTTTCATCTTTAATAAATTCTCTCCATCTAGCTCTATACTCCCCTTTTTCACCTTATATTTTCCCTGCCCCATTAAAGTATGGGCCAAACTGCTTTTACCACTACCATTAGGCCCCATAATTACCACTACTTCACCGGCTTTTATCTCTAAATCCACTCCTTTTAAAATTTCTTTTCCTTTAACTGATACTTGCAGACCTTTTACCCCTAAACTCATATTTTTACCTTATTAAATCTCCTAAATTTGTTTTTTTAAGCTGTTTTTCTATTACCATCGTCAACTTTTTCATCAACTCTTTCTGACAACAAAAACTTTCTGCTCCGCATATCTCTCCTTGCAAACATTTTACTGGCGCTACTGAACCTTCTAATGCTTCCAATACATCTTTAATCCCTATCTTTCCTGCCTTTTTTGCTAAACAATAACCCCCCTCTCTTCCTTCTTTGCTTTTTAAAAATCCTCCTTTTTTCAAATCAACCGCCACTTTACTCAAAAATCTATATGGCAACTTCCTTTTTTCTGACCACTCTTTTAATCCTACAACAACTCCTTTTTCTGCTCGGGCCAAGTCAGTTAACAACAACAATCCTAATTCTGTTTTCTTAGAAATCTTTAACATAACTCCTACTAATATAGTCGGAGTTTACCACAAACCTACTTATCCATCAATGCTTCAATCCCCGGCATTTTCCGATCAGCAATATATTGTAAAGTTGCTCCACCAGCAATCGATACATGAGAATATTTGAAAATTAACCCAAAATTTCCTGCTAAAGCTGCTGTGTCTCCTCCTGCTAAAATAGTTGTTTTACCATTTTTAGCAATTGCTTCTGCAATTTTTAATGTTCCATTTCTAAATCTAACATCTTCATATTTCCCCATTGGCCCATCCCAAAACACTGTTTTAGACTTTTTAATAATCTTTATAAACTTCTCAATCGTTTTTGAACCAATATCTAAATAAACCCAACCTTTAGGAAGTTTTTGTCCCTTAGTTAAATCTACATTTTTCTTTTCCTTTGGTTCTTTAATCTCATCTGCTGCTATAAAATCATCTGGAATCACAATTTTATCTGGATATTCTTCCATTAATTTTTTTGCCTCTTCTATTGGATTAATTTTAATCTTTTTAGCCTTATCCACAAATGGCTCCTCTAAAAAAGAATTTTCAATCTCAATTCCTTTTGCTTTCAAAAAATTATTCGCCACTGCCCCACCCACTAACACATAATCAGTTTTTTTAATTAAATGCCTGATTGCTTTAATTTTGTCATACACTTTAGTTCCACCCACAATTAATACTAATGGTCTTTGAGGGGATTTCTTTAATTTATCAAATACTTCCATTTCTCCTTCTAAATACATTCCTGCCACTGCTGGAATATGTCGAGGTATCCCTGTTACTGACGCATGTACTCTATGAGCATGTCCAATCCATCCATTACCATCACCTCTCCATTTCTGGCAATTTCTTTAGCCAATTTATCATCATCTACTTCTTCACCCGGATAAAATCGAGTATTTTCCAACATCACCATCTCCTCTGGCTTCATTTGGTCAATAAATTTTCTTACTTTAGGACCAACCAACTCCGGCAAATGCTTCACCTCTCTATTCATTAATTCTGACAATCTTCTGGCTATTGGCGCTAAACTAAACTCCTTAACTACTTTTCCTTCTGGTCTTTCTAAATAAGAAATAAAAATAATCTTACATTTTTTCTCCAGAAGATAAAAAATTGACGGAAAATAAGCTTTAATTCGCACATCTGACACTGGCACTAATCTTCCCTTTTTATTTTGTTTCAACTTAATATTAAAATCACAATGATGTATTACTTTTTTACCAGTCAAGTCAATATCTCTTAAAGTTTTTTTATTCATATTTTTCCTTCTTTAATCAGCCAATCCTTTCATGTCTTCTACTTTTTCTTCTAGTTCAAAATCAGCCAAAGCTTTATGTATTTCCACTGGTTTTATCCATTTTTTAGCTAAATTCACAGTATTAATAACCTTAAGCTCTTTATACATAAATTCAAATCTTTTCTCTAGCGCTGTTCTGATCTCCGCCCTTATCTCGCTATCAATCTGCCAACATTCTTTCTTAAACTTTCCCCAAGCTTTTTTTCTCAACTTATAATAAAACTGTTCATCTGTTTGTCCTTCTTTTTTTTCATCACTTTTTTCTTTATCCAGCCAAACATACATTTCTTTCAATAAATCTTTAGGAAATTTAGCATGATCCATCATAATATTCTGAAATCCTGTTGCTAAATGTACTTCAATCGCCTCTGTTTTTACAAATTCCTTAAAATATTTATCCGGCAAAGTTGAAGCTCCATGCTGAACCGACCCCCCCATCTTATATCCCCTACAAGCCTTAGAAATATCTCCCAGCACTTTAAAATCTACTGCTACATCAGCCAAACTTCCATCAGCCAGAACCACTCCGCCATGATGCGTTCCTGTGGCCACACTAATCTTACTCATCCCTACCATTCCCTCACCCAATCCTTTATTAAACCCCTTAACATATGCTTCAAAATCTGCAATCGTACTATTTTTACCTCCAATATGACCAATTTCTCCTCCTATGGACACTGTTATTCCCTTAGGTTCAATTTCTCGTATTAATTCAGCCATTTCCAAAGAATATTTAATATTAAATTTCTGTTGCTGTTCTTCTGTTTTTCTCTCCAAATCAACCAAAGTACTCATGTCAATATCTATATTAAAAAATCCTGCCTCAATTGCTTCTTGAGTCAGTTTTTTTATTGACTCTATTTCTCCTTTTTTTGGCTTACCTGGTTTTTCAGCTTTAACTTGAAAATGATCTGCTTGAATTAACAAACCTCCTCTCCATCCTTCTCTTATTGCTCCGGCTATCATCATACAAACATATTCTGCTGGTGATTGATCAGTATATCCCATCTCTGACCTGGCCAACTCACAAATCAAAATTCCCACTTTATTTTCCTTCGCTGACTTAAACACTGCTCTCGCCATGTCATAACCCATACCCCTTAAATTCATTGCCGGCACAGTAAAATCCAAAGGTATCTCCTCTCTTCCTCTAGCCATATATAAATCATTAATGCTCGCTGGTCTTACTTCTACTTTTTGTCCCACCTCCCAAATCAACCATCTTGCTCCTGCTTTTTCTGTTTTACTGCCAAACACCGCCATTTCTACCAACTTATCCCACTGCCCACTCTGCAATTTATTCTCCACCACTGCTACTACTTCCCCTTTATTAACTTCTATCATTCCTTTTATTAAATTCAAAACATTACTTCCCAACATAATTTTCTTCTAATAAATTTATTTTTACCGAGTTAAACTCAATCATAATCTATATTCTATCTCTTTTTATCAAACACATGCGTTGTATCTACAAATCTAATCTTTCCAGTTTGCGTACTCATCACCAAACTATGTGTCCTTGCTCCTCCTCCAAAAAATCTCACTCCTTTTAATAAATCACCATTAGTTACTCCTGTTGCACAAAAAATTATTGTCTTACCGCTAGCTAACTCATTATGCGAATAAATTCTTTTAACACTCCCCCCCATCTTTTTTAATCTTTTCACTTCTTCATCATTCTTAGGCCAAAATCTTCCCTGCATTTCCCCTTTTAAGCATCTTACTGCTGCTGCTGTCATCACTCCTTCCGGAGCCGCTCCAATTCCCATCACTCCATGCACCCCTGTTCCTCTCATACATACTGCCACTCCCGGCAATAAATCACCATCAAGGACTAATTTTACCCTTGCTCCTGCTTTTCGAACTCTTTCAATTAATTTCTCGTTTCTTTCTCTATCTAAAATCACTATTACTAAATCTTTTATCTCTCTTTTTAATCCTTTAGCTATTGCTATTAAATTTTTTCTAACTGGAGCATCTAAATGAACTTTGCCTGCTACCTCAGAACCAACCACTAATTTCTCCATATACATATCTGGCGCATGAAATAACCCACCTCTTTCACTAGCTGCTAAAACTGCAATTGCTCTCGGACCTAATGAAGCCGTTGCATTTGTATTTTCCAAAGGATCTACCGCAATATCCACTGCCATTCCTTTTCCTGTTCCTAATTTTTCTCCGATAAACAACATTGGCGCTTCATCTCTTTCTCCTTCTCCAATTACCACTCTTCCTTTAAAATCAACTGTATTAAAAAAATTTCTCATTGCCTTCACTGCCGCTCTATCTGCTCCTTTTTTATCTCCGAATCCTGCTGCTCTAGATGCCGCTTTTGCTCCGACTTCAGTTGCATGTGACAATAATAAAGCTAAACTATGTTCCATATATGCTTCTTTATAGTTTCTTTTCACATTCTTTGTCAAGCTTAACTCAAATCTGCTAAACTAAATCCATGACTAGTAACACTCCAAATAAAAAACTCATTGTTGGCTGGTTTACTTTTACCTGCTCTGAAGACTCCACTATGTTAATGATTGAAGCTTTAAATCAGCACTGGCAAAACTGGACTAAACTTATTGATTTTAAATATGCCAAAGCCTTAAGAACCATTAATCCTTTAGGCCCCATGGATATTGCTTTTATAGAAGGAGCCATCTCTTCATCTCAACAAGAAGAGAAATTAAAAAAAATCCGCTCCTTAGCTAAAACTCTTGTCGCTATTGGTTCTTGTGCTGTTACTGGTCAGCCTGCCGGTCAAAGAAATAATTTTAATCCAGCTCAATTGCAGGAAATAAAACCTATTCTTGAAAAATTTAACTTCTCCCCTCAAGCCCGCAAACTTTCCGATATTATCAAAGTTGACCATTCAGTCCCCGGCTGCCCCATGGACGAACAAAAATTCCTTAACTTAATGAACAAATTTATTAATGAAAAATAAAAAAATAAAATTTAATCATGCATAAAATTAATCTCGACCTATCACTCAAAGACATCTCCAAAATCGAAGGCGCCGCCGGCCTTGATCTTTCCATCAAAAACGGTCAGGTAGAAAAAGTTCATTTTAAAATTACTGAATACAAACGCTTTTACACTCAGGCTATTCGCAATAAATCTGCTCTAGCCGCCCCTGCTCTTCTTGCCCGCATCTGCGGTACTTGTTCCAACGCTCATATCATGGCTGCTATTGAAGCTGTTGAAAATGCTCTTAAAATTACCCCCTCTCCACAAACCATGATTCTTCGCCGTTTAATCATCAACGGCCTTATTATCCGTGACCACGCACTTCATCTGTATATTTTTGCCTTGCCTGATCTTTTTGCCAAAGACAGTCTTCTGGAATTTGACGACAAAGATACAATCCAACATCAGCTGCTTCATGACACTTTTAATGTTAAAGACGCCGGCAATCAACTTTCAATTCTTATTGGCGGTCGCAGTGTTCATGCCCCATATCCTCTTGTTGGCGGCTTTCTTAAATTTCCCGACAATCAAAAAATCCCTCAGTTAGTTAAAAAACTTAACACCATCCGCCCTGCTGTTCTTCGCTTAATTAAAACTTTTTTTGACTGCCCTTTTGAACTTAATCGAAATATTCCTTATCTTGCCACTAAAAATTCTGATTTCAGTTTTTTAACCGGCAATATTGTTTCTTCAGATGGCATTAATATTTCCCCTGAAAAATATCGCAGCAATCTTAAACATGTTGTTCTTCCTTATTCTCAAGCCTCTGCTTATACCTATAAAAACACTTCATATATGACCGGCGCTCTTGCCAGACTTAATCTTAATAAACAAGCTTTAAATCAAAATACTCA
>Ga0114923_10000729_pt1 | contig 24175 bp, 30 predicted proteins | sample SumtaG_FD_89578 | JGI IMG/M metagenome (GOLD analysis project Ga0114923, IMG submission 89578) | Deep subsurface microbial communities from Indian Ocean to uncover new lineages of life (NeLLi) - Sumatra_00157 metaG | ecosystem: Environmental > Aquatic > Marine > Oceanic > Sediment | place: near...
GAGAGCAACAGATGTAGCATTAAAATTCAACAGAAGTGCCAGTACAGGCAACGATCATTTGCAAGTGAAATTTACTTAATGTTTTTAGATTATTATGATATAATACTTTTAATAGGATAATAATTTTAATCAGGAGTATTATATTATGGATATGTCTTACCTGAAAAAACCAGATAAAGGTGTTTGGTTTGTTTTTCAAAAAGATGTTAAAGTTAAAATAAAGTCAGTTCGACCATTTGAAACACGAGAATTTACAAAAGTAAATACATTTGAAGAAGTGCAGGAAGGTATTACATTTACTAGAGTAGATAGTGACAAAACGGCACTTGATATTAGATGTGCTACGATAGTAGATTGGGAAAATTTAAAGGAAGGTAAGAAGGATTTTCCTTGTAATCAAGAAAACAGGAGATTTCTTCTTGAAAATTGGAATGATTTTCTTTTATTTGTGATTGAAAAATCAACCATTATAGAAAAAGGTTACGTTGAGCATGAAAAAATACTTGAAAAAAACTCCTGAAGTGGGCTAAATTAAAAATTAGTTCACATATTTCAGGATGTAGTGCTTGTAAATTAAAAGAAGTAAAAATACCTGGCTGGAAGCCTGATTGTAAACAGTGCGAAGTGAGGAATATAATATTATTACCTGAAAACTATAATACATGGGAGATGTATTGCATAGTAAGTGGTCAAGTTAATGAATCGGGACAGTTAAAATATGAATCTTTTCCATTTGTTTTTGATTTATTCTTAACAGATTATTGCAATGAAGAAAAAAAACGAATATTTAATTTAATATGCAAAATACATCAAGTAAGATTAAGTAAAGGTAAGTAAGAAATGCCCGAAGAAGTCGGAATCACTATTAAAGTAACTGAAGACGGTACACTTTTAATTGAAAAAACCGGTGAAGATTTTGAAGAAGTTGGAAAGCAAGCAAAAAAATCCAACGAAACCACTCAAAAAGCGTTTAAAAAAACCAATGATGTTTTGGATAAATCCAATAAAAAAACCAAAAACTTAATATCGTCAATGATATCATTTAAGAGTATAATTGCGTCTGTTGCCGGTGCTGCCGGTTTAGGGCTACTTATACGTGGTTTTTCAAAAGCATTACAAGTTTCCAATCAATTTGAAAATGCATTATTGGGACTTAGTTCTGTAACTAAATCATTAAATCTGGATGTAAATACTGCAACTAAAGCAGCTCAAGACCTTGCTAGTGATGGTTTAATAACTGTTGCTGAAGCTTCTAATTCATTAAAAAACCTATTACTCAGGGGTTTTGGTTTGGATCAAGCTATTACAATAATGGAAAGATTTAAAGATATTGGAGCGTTTACTAGGCAAGGGCAACTACAACTGGGTGAAGCGATTGTGGGTGCTACTCAGGGACTAAAAAATCAATTATCTATTTTAGTTGATAATATAGGTTTAACTAAAAACATATCACAAATATGGAAAGAATATGCTAAAAATATCGATATTGGTGTTGGTAGTTTAACTAAGGCTCAAAAAGTACAAGGTGAATATATTGGCATATTAAGAGAAACTAATCCATTTGTCGGTGATGCAGCTAAATTATCAAGTAGATTTTCTGGTGCAGTGTCTAGGTTAAATGCTTCAATTAAATTATTAAATAAAAGTGTAGGTGATCAATTAAAGCCTGAAATGCAAAAATTAACATCTACTTTAAATAATAATGTTATTAGTTTAACTGGATGGATAAATAAAAGTAACGCTGTTGGAAAATCAGCAACAGTTATCGGTAGTACATTTAAAATATTAAGCGATATTTTATTCGTAACTGAAAGTTCTACTATTAGAGCTGCTAATGCTATGGATCAATTAGGTCAACAAATAACAGACACAGCATTTAAAATGTTAGGATTAGGTAGGGAAATGATTTCTATTACTACTTTTTCTGAAAACATATCCAAAATTATATTTGATTTTCCTGGTTTTGTGGAAGAATCTGTAATTAAAGATCTGGAAATTGTTAATTTCCTGCTTAAAAAAAATGAAAAAGCCTTACAGCGAACATTCATTAGTCCTCGTATTTTACTTGGCGAAGAAAGTCCCCTCGCAAAACAACCCGAAAAAGAAGCTCCAGTAATACCTATTAATGCTAAAACAGCAAAAATACGTCAAAGAATAGCACTTGAAACTGCCAATATTATTGCTGGTTTTGAAACGGACTTAACTAATAAACTAAAAATTCAATCTCAGATTAAATTAGCACTTTTTAAACAAACAGAAAAAGATCAAACCGCAATAGCATTGTTCGAAAATCAATTAAAATTAAAAGACGCTATTGCTATTGCAGAACAGAGAATAATTGCAGAAGAGCAAGGCATTGAACAAGAATTAAAGGGAAGAAAAATAGTTAACGATGCCAGAATAAAGTTTGAAGAAGAAACGAAAAAAACATCGGACAAAAGACAACAAATAGCACTTGAAACTGTCAATATTTTATCGAACACCGAGACCGATCTAGCTAATAGATTAAATATCCAACTTCAAGTTAAATTAGCACTTTTTAAACAAACAGAAACAGATCAAACAGCAATAGCATTATTTGAAAGTCAGTTAAGAATACAAAATGCTATTGAAATTGCAGAACAAGAAACTTTAATAAGGAACGCAAGTAACGAACAAGCTATAAAAGGACAACAGATTGTAGATGCAGCAAGGCGTAAATTTGTAAAACAAACAACTGACGCTGTTATTGCAGGTTTAAAGCAGGAAGAAAAAGGAGCAAGAATAGTTGCTCAAGCTAAAATTGATTTTGATAAACAACAAGCTGATGATAAAATAACTCAAACCCAAAGAGTCTCGTCAACATTATCTTTCTTAGCTAATTCAGCATTAGCACAAAACAAAAAAACTTTTATCATTAGTAAGGCTGCCAATATCGCAATTGCTACAATGAATACGTTTACAGCAGCTACGGAAGCATTAAAAATACCGGGCATAGGATTCGCTGCTGCTGCTGCAGTTAAGGTAGCAGGATTAGCTAACGTTGCTAAAATAGCATCTACTAGTTTTGGTGGGACAATAACAAGTGGTACTGGTAATGTAAACACTGTCAGTTCACCTACTACAAGTAATGCATCGGCTACTACAAACTTTCAAGATATTACAAACACTGAAACAAGGAAACAAGAAGTAAATATTTTTATCGATGGAGTATTACTTGAAAGTAAACGTCCAGAACTAGCTAGACTGATAGATCCATTTTTAAAGGAAGCACAAAAGGATGTAGCATAATGAGTTTACCGCAAATATTATATGAAAATATTTATTCTACAGGAACAATAACTGTTACAAGTACCGATTCTAGTATTGAATTTGATAAAGATAATATTTTTGATTGGAGAACCTACACTTTATGGAAAGCTTCTAGTTCAGCTAATCAATCCATAACTGTAGATAATGGATCGGCTAGAACTGTTAATATTTTAGCTATTATGAGTCATAATTTATTTACAGCCGGTTCCACGATATCGGTTGAGAGTTCCAGTGATAATTTTTCGGGTGATACTACTAGTGTCTTGTCTGGGTTTACTGTAACTACAAATAGGGTTATATTGAAAGATTTAGGCTCGCCAGCATCTAAAAGGTATTGGCGAGTGAATTTCAATTCAAACTCAACTGCTACTTTTGCGGGTATAATCGCCCTGGGAGATAAGTTGGAATTTCCTTTTCCGCTCAGTAATAATAATAATTTCGATCCATTGGCTCATACAATTAAATCGGAAAGTTTAAGATCACAGACCGGTAATCATTTAGGTTCATCTTCCAGTTTTAAAGAATTAACACTCACTCCAACATGGGAGTTTTTAAGTCAATCATTTGTTGATGGTGGTTTAGCGACATTTTACGATACACATGCTTCAGAATTAACACCTTTTTTTTGGTCATGGGATTTAAGTAACCGTTCTACTGAAGTTTTTTTAGTGGCTTTACCTCCTAATTTCAGTAGAAATTTTCCTTTTGCGGGTACTACCAGAAATATTTCTTTTACATTTAAAGGGATTCTTGAACTATGATTAATTTAGGTAATACTATAGCTAAATGGAAATTATCCGATCCTATTGGTAGTTCTCAATTAGATTCTTCTTTTAATAGTCATAATTTAATAGAAGTCGGTACGGCTGCCTTTTCCCTTACGACAGATTCTTTTGGTAAAACAGGTAAGGCTTTAACTTTTGACGGTGTAGACCAATACATAACACACATTGATAACGTTAAATTTTCTGTAACCGGAGATCTTACAATATTTGGCAGATTTAAATTTACAACCGCTGGAACTAAAAAAAATATACTATCCAAATGGATAGTAACAGGTCAACAATCATATCTCGTATTTATTGAATCAACCAATAAGTTGGTTTTTTTGGTTAGTAATGACGGTACAGCATTTACAGCTATAACAGGAGGTACAACGTTAGTTATCGATACCTGGTATTCGTTCATAGCTGTTCATGTTAATGGATCTCAGTTGGAATTATATTTAAATGATGTTTCTGATGCCGCTCCTGTGGCACATACTACTGGTATATTTGATAGTACAGCTGACTTTAGGTTGGGGTCTGAAAGTACTCCACCGGTTTTCTTCTACGAAGGTGATTTAAGTAACATCCTTCTTATGGATCAAATTTTAACACCAACTGAACGAACTCAATTATTTAATTCCAGAACAGACTTTCAAACTTTATATGAACAAACTATTAAAAATATAAATAAAACTCCTACAACCTTGATATCGATAGATATTACAGAAGTCACTGACCTACAAACAGCTACAACTTATTTATTTAGCGAAAAAGATAAACCACTACACATTGAAAACCCGACAACTGCTAAACCTTATTTAATATCTGATTTTAATTTAGGACAAGAAATAAAAGAAACTGTCACTGTTGTAAACAGGTTAAGTGTTATTTTAGCTGATGACTTCAATGCTGATGACTCTACTTTTTGGAGAGTATGGAAGGCTAATAACCCTTTTTATTTAAATAGAAGATTGTCTGTTAAAAAAGGTTTTTCCGGGTTTAATGAAAACGAATATAAAACTATATTTACTGGATTAATTCAAAATATGATCTTTAAAAATAATGGGACTATTGAATTTGTCGTTAAAAATCTCCTTACTATCGGAGATCAATTAGTACCTAACGATACAGATGGGAAATTATCAGCAAGTTTACCACCTTCCGGTAATGTGTCTCTGGAAAATACAACTGACATGGATCAATACGAACCATCTGGTTATGTTAAAATTAATAATGAATTAATTAATTATTCATCTAAAAGTGGTACAACACTAATTGTTAGTGCTGCTGGTCGTGGTAAATTCAACCCCGATGGTTGGGATAATGCAACTACACATGATTTAGGTGAAGTCGTACATCAAGTAACTGTGTTTGAAGATTTAAACCCTATTGATATAGTAGAGACTTTACTTGAAACGGCAGGATTAGATATAACCCCAGGTGTTGGTGATCTTGATAATGGAACTTTTGGAAGTTTTAATACTGTAAGAGACGATTGGTTTAATGGTATTAAAGTTCGAGGGGTTTTGGATAAATCATTGAAAATTACACAATATTTAAAGGAACTCAGGGAGAGTGGTTTATTTTCAATTTTCCAAAACGAATCACAACAACTTGCTATATCCTATTTAGCACCACCTTCTTTGTCAGTGGAACCAGTAACAATAACCGATGCTAATAATATTGTTTTCAACTCTAGTGTTATCAATGATAAGATGGATCTTCAATTAACGAGAGTTACTCTATCATATAATTTACTAGGCAGTAAGTCAGGTCAAGATCCTTTTGATTATACGCATAAAACTAAATTTATAGACGTAACCAGGGAAAATAATTATCTACAGCAAAAATCCAAAGAAATAAATTCCAGATGGATCAGGACAGATTTAGGTGGAGATGCTTATGCGCTCAGGATAATTAAAAATTATATTAGAATTTTTGGAGATGGAAGAAAAACTTTAAGTTTCAGTCTAGAAACTAAATATGCTTTACTTCAGGTGGGTGATCTATTCTTCCTCACTACTTCACAAATTCAAAATAGTACAGGCACACCAATATCTGATCAATTGTTTTATGTATTTAAAAAACAACAGTCAAGCAATAACTTATGGCAATACGAAGCTTACGATTCTACCTTAACACTACCTATTGGATATATTTCACCATCTGATCATCCTGACTTCACCAGTGCTTCTGTAGCGCAAAAGAAATATGCTTTCATAGGTGTACCAGAACCAACCGATACAGGAGATATTAGTAGTGGGTCAGCTATTGTTCAAAATTTAACTGATACTTCTATATTTTTCATAAGTCAATTGGTTACCGGTATCGGTGTACCTTTTAATACTAAAATATTAAGTATTGATTCAGGTACGCAAATTACGTTAACCGATAACGCTACTACAACAACTATTGGTATTACTTTGACATTTTACGCCAAACTAACAACAATGTCTGATAATTCAGATGGATTTTATCTTTTTTAAGGAATTACATAATGGGTGAAGGTGATTTTTCTAGCAGTAACCAACTAACTACATCTGAAGTAGATGCCGATAGTCCAATAACTGAAACTCTTACGACTAAATATAAAGAGCGAGATAATGAGATTATAGAGCTTGCATTAAAAGCTAAATTTTTTGGTGGTACTGGCATTGATGGCCCTATTACAATTTCAGCCAATACAACATTGGATGCATTATTGGATTCATTTAGCATAACTGATGGCGTTATTCGTTGTACAACCTTTACTCTTAATGCCGGAATTACTTTAAGTGTTGGAAGAATTCAATTGGCTGGAGATATTACTAGTGCATCATTAGTAGTTGATGGTATTTCTGATACTTCAGATTTATCAGTAGATCAAAGAATGAGCGTATCAGCCGATGTGGTAGACGGTAATTATATCGATATAATTAATTCCGGGGTTCAAATAACCATGAAGAATTCTACCGCAACTGCAACAGGCACTAGAACTTTTACTTTTTTCAAACAACAACAATTAATTATTCTTGCTTCCAGTAATATCCTGATTAATGGTACAATAGCGTGTGACGGTGCCGGACATCAAGGAGCATTAAGAGGTTTCGGTGATGATACTAATGGTTTAAATGGTACTGCTGGTGATTTTGGCGGTGGTTCCGGTGCTGGTGAAAGTAGTGGTAGTACTGGTGGTGCTGGTGCTACTGGTTTTGAATATAATAGCGGTGGTGGTGCTGGAGCTGTGTCTGGCGGTAATGGTGGTTCTGTGGATAGTTTTGCCGGGTTTTTAGTTAATTCAGATATTGCAGATTCGATAGGTGGTGCAAGTGGCGGTGCTGGTGGTAATAGTGGTACTGATAGTAGTGTTAATTACGGTGGTAACGGTGGTGGATTTGTTTTTTTTGAATCTCCAGTTATTAATATAACCTCTACTGGTATTGTTACTGCTGTTGGTTTAATTGGTGGTAGTGGTTCTGCACCTGGTGGTTCTGACGGTTCAGCCGGTGGTGGTGGTGGTGGTGTTATTATTTTAAGGGCTGGTAATTTAATAGAACTAGGTAGTGTTACTGCTGCTGGTGGTGCTGGTCAGCCTGGTGGTGGCGGTAGTGGCGGTGCTGGTACGATTATTAGAGAGGTAGTTGCTAGATGAGTCATGAATCGCCTTGTGAACATAGTAAAAGTACCAGGGAAATGTTAAATAAAATGGATAGCGATATAAAGGATAGTTTTAAAGATTTTCAGCATCAATTAAACAATATTCATGATAAATTTATAAATAGACCTCCTGTATGGGCAACTGTATTAATAAGTGTATTAAGTGCAATTACTTCCGGTATGATGACATTGTTATTAAAATAACTCTTGACAGTGGGATAAACATATGATATCATATATTTATAGTTACTTAATTTACTTAGTTTACTTAAGAGTGTATTCCCTCCAATACTCTCTATCTTAGTCTCGAAAAAGAGCCGATAATTTAAATTATCGGCTCTTTTTTTTATCCTCAATTGTTTATCAAATAATACTTGATTAAAATATCCTGCAATGTTAATATTGTAATAGTGATCATTGAGCTATTCACTCCATGAATAAACTCATATTCTTCACCTTATAATAAAATTAGCCAACCCTTTAAAAGGTTGGCTAATTTTATTTCATCTAAACCGATATATGATTATTAAAAATAAGGGGTAGGAATGACTAAATACATTTTCATTACAGGTGGTGTTGTCTCATCACTAGGGAAAGGCATTGTAGCAGCCTCGATTGGTAATTTACTTGAATACAGAGGGTTTAACGTTGATTTCTTGAAATTTGATCCCTATATTAATTACGATCCAGGTACTATGAATCCATATCAACATGGTGAGGTATTCGTTACTATAGACGGAGCAGAAACAGATCTTGACCTTGGACATTACGAACGTTTTACCTCTAAAATCACAACTAAATATAATAATTATACGGCTGGTAAAATTTACTCAAATGTAATACGAAAAGAACGAAATGGTGAATATGAGGGGGCTACAGTTCAAATTATCCCTCACATTACTAACGAAATAAAATCACATATTGAGCAATTTAAAGATAAAACAGATGTTGTTATTGTGGAAATTGGGGGAACGGTTGGTGATATTGAATCTTTACCGTTTTTAGAGGCAATTAGACAATTTAAGAGAGATGTTGGTCGTAAAAATGTAATATTTATACATTTAGCTCTAATACCTTTCTTAAATACTGCTGATGAGTTTAAGACCAAACCGATACAGCATAGCGTTATTAAACTTAGAGAGCTTGGAATACAACCTGATATTTTAATTTGCAGGTCAAATGTTGAATTACCTGATAAAATTAAGAAAAAAATTGAATTATTTTGTGATGTTGATCTTGAATTTATAATAAGTAATTATGATATCGAGTCGATATATGAAGTACCTATACAGTTGCAGAATAAAAAACTGGATACAATCATTATAAAAAAACTCGGCCTTAAATTGAAAAAACTTGAAAACCAGGAATGGGTTGATTTGATTGAAAAACAAAAAAAAATCAATAATAGCTCCACATATGTAACTATTGGAATTATAGGTAAATATCTTTGTAAGGATGCGTATATGAGTTTGAATGAGGCTATAGTTCATGCTGGAATTGAATTAAATGTAAACATTAAACTTGATTACATAGATTCATCAGAAAATACCGACAAAACAATAAATATTTGTAAAACACTTGATGCTATTATTGTACCTGGCGGATTTGGAAAAAGAGGGATAGAGGCCAAGTTAAAAGCTATTAAAATTGCTAGACTAAACAAGATACCTTTCCTTGGTATTTGTCTTGGTATGCAATTAGCTATTATCGAATTTTGCAGGAATAAAATATACTTACCCAGTGTTGATAGTGAAGAATTTAATCAGTCATGTGAAAATACTGTCATTGAAATAATTGAAAAAGACATGGAACGCCCTGAACTTGGGGGAACATTAAGAGTGGGTAGTAGTTATTATTGTAAATTAAAAGATACATATCTAGCCAAGAGATACTATAAAGAATCCTTAATAGAAGAAAGGCATCGCCACAGGTTTGAATTTAATATTGATTACAGAATCATATTAGAAGATAACGGAATGATCATTACCGGTGAAAGTTTAAATTCAAAATCAGTAGATATAGTGGAACTTAAAGATCATCCATTTTTTATGGGTGTTCAATTTCATCCTGAATTTAACAGTAAATTCACAAAACCACATCCTTTATTTATCGGACTTATTAAAGCAGCCATTACGTATAAGGAGAAATAATTATGGAAAATTTTTTAACTAAAATAATTGAAATTCAAAAAAAAATAGGTAAAAATTACTGTGTAGGTATTTTTACAGATCCAGAATTGAAGCAAATTACATTGCAAATTAAACGTTATCATAATTACGTACCGTACGGAATTGAAAATACGTGGAGTTTTGATTATTTAATTAATACTGAAAATCTCAATTTAGAAGTTAATCTTTTTATACAAAAAGCTAAATATACAATTGACAACACAATCAATAGTACAGGACCTAATAAAATATGATTTATAATTACAAGACAAAACCATATAATCATCAAAAAGAAGTTTTTGAACTATCGAGAGATGAAACAGTTTATGCTTTATTTATGGAAATGGGAACCGGTAAGAGTAAAGTTATTATTGATACTATTGCTTATAATTATCTGAAACGTAATATTTTTATTGCTATTTTTTTTGCTCCAATCGTTGTACATACTAATTGGTTGAGAAATGAAATTCCTGCCCATTTACCTGATAATATAAAGTGGGATGCTTTCTTATGGGAAGGTAAAAAAACAAAAAAAGCTAAAAAGGAATTTGATTATGTTATGAATTTACGGAATAAATTAACATTTTTAATTATCAATATCGATGCTTTATCAACTGATAGAGGTAAAAACGCTGTAATAGGATGGATAAATCACACTATTGATAATATAGTTATAATAGATGAATCAAGTAGAATTAAAACACCCAATTCAAGAAGAACTAAAAATATTTTAAAAATAAGTAAACAAGCATATTTCAAAAGGATATTAACCGGCACACCAATTACAAATAATCAACTGGATTTATTTTCTCAATTTGCTTTCCTTGGTCTTAATATTATAGGTGAAAAAACTTTCTGGAATTTTCAAAATAAATATGCAAAATGGGAAACACAAACTAACTGGAAAACTAAAAGAGAATACAGGACACTTATAGGGTTTAGTAATACTAGAAAATTAATTGAAAAAATAAAACCATACACTTATTATTGTAAAAAAAGCGAATGCCTGGATTTACCAGATAAAATATATGAAAGAATTTTAATTGAATTTACACCTAAACAACAAAAACTTTACGAACAAATAAAGAGAGATGCATTACTTGAAATTACAGGTAATAATGGAAATTCCAATGTTTCAATAATCACACCTAATGTATTATCGAAATTAATTAGATTAAGACAAGTAACTGGCGGTTTCCTTCCTAAAACTTTTATAGATGAAAATGCTATACCCGGTGAATATATAGATATTTGTGATGGTAAAAACCCAAGATTAAAAGCATTAATTGAATTATGCCAGGATGTGGATGGTAAAATTTTAATATGGAGCGTATTCAGGCCTGAAATTAAAGCCATAAGTGATGCTTTGAAAGAAGAATTTGGTAAAAATTCAGTAGTTGAGTATCATGGCGGTATAAATAGGGTTGACCGTATAAATGCCGTTAATTCCATACAATGTAACGATACTGTAAGGTTCTTTATCGGACAACCTCAGAGCGGAGGTATTGGCCTTACATTAACAGGTGCTAATACTGTTATTTATTATAGTAATTCATTTAATTCTGAGGATAGATGGCAATCAGAAGATCGTGCTCATAGGATAGGTCAAACCAAAAATGTTACTTATTTTGATTTCGAGGTTGAAGGTACTACAGATACTCAAATAATTCATGCTTTAATTGATAAAAAAGATATTGCAACATCAATAGTTAAAGGATTACGAGATGAAAACAAATGAAGTAATAAATCAAATCATTAATGATTGCAATAATAGTATCGTAGATGTTAATTCTTACAGTAACGAGAAGTTGTGTGATATTTATTTAGACGATGAACGGGATGATTCTAAAAATAATTGTCTGGAATGTCCAGTATATTTTGTGACCGGCGATGTTGAATGTCTTTTAAACGTTGATATTAGAAATTTCATTAAACATAGAGATAAAGAACATAATTCACAAGATAAAAAAGAACCATGCGATAAATGCAAAGAATTAAAGAAAAAAGAAGGTGTGTTTTATAGGGAAGTACTTCGGAAGTATAATAAAAATACAGGATCAATTCAAAATTTTTTCAATAAAAGAAATAATATTTTAATTAAAAAAAATATTACGGATCTGGAATTAATATTGAGCGGTACCGGTTCATTAACCGATACTGGTGCTGGTTTATTAACTGGTGTTGGTTTAAGGAAAAACATTTATCATAATCATTTATGTTGTTATTTTGGGGATTGGGTATCAGGTTATTGCTTAAATTGCCCCATAAAAATAAAAACAAACATCAAATATTGTCACAACGCCCCTTTACATGAACTAGTGAAACATTTAGATTTTAAAAGCAAAGATAATAAGGAGGGGGTTGAATATGGAATGACGCATCCCGGTTGTAAAATTTGCAATACTGCAATTGAAAAACAAATAGTTTTTTTAAAAAATTTCCTAACTAAACAAGAAAAAAAGGAAGTTCAAGATGAAAATAAATAAAACTGTGAAAATAAAAGCCATCAAAGGAAGTATTAAAAAATGGAAACATATTTTATTTAACAATAGTATTGATTATGGTACTAATAATTGTCCGCTTTATCATCGTTTTTTAAATAAAAAAACGATAAACGCATGTAAGTTATGTCCTGTTTATAAAGTAACTGGATTGAATTATTGTTGTGGCTCACCTTACCAAAAGTGGTCTAATCACCAATCAATTATACATAATAAATTTTTTCCTCCATTTGAAATATTTGATACAACTAAACCTCAAGCCGCTACGCTTAGTAGATATGGTAGATCAGGAATGCAACTGCTCTATCAGCGTGTTCCTGGAACAACTAGTTGTTTAAAATGTACAGAAACGGCACGTCAAGAGTTATTTTTCCTGCAAAACTTAATTACATGTAAAACAAGAAGAAGGAAGTTTAAAAAATAACTCTTGATTACGACACCGTTGTAAGATATAATTAAATTATAAGATCAAAGAGGAGTAGTAATTGAAAAATAACAAGAAAAGTAATTTTAGCTATGCGTGTCGTAAATTTTAACATAAAGGAATAATAATTAAACGGAGGTATCAAGATGGGATTAGAGATAAGTTTAATGACTGGTAAAATTATTTGTGATGATTGTGATACTGAAGAGGAATATAAATTCGAAGCAAAAGAATCTATTCCGGTCGATAGTATGATTCATAACATTTTATTAAACTTACCTTCGGGTTGGGATATTGATCCAGATCAAGACTATAACGTACTATGTCCTGAGCATTTTGCGGAATTAGAAGAAGAAGGAGATTTAGAAAGAAAAGCAAGACATAAAACATCTATAAAGTTTTTTTAATAGGCAATCAATGTTAAATGAAAGGTATTAATATGGAAATAATTAATTTTATAACGCCTGAAACTGTTAAAAAAGACCTTAACAATACAAGACAAGTATCGGAAATTCAAAAAGTAATCAATAATTTAATATCCAAAAATAAAAAAGTACAAAAATTAGAAGAGGAGCTAAAAGAAGCTAAAGAAAAGCTGAAAGAAATATCAGAAGAAGATTTACCGGCTTTATTTTCGGAACACGATATTGAGTCGTGGCAAATCAAAAATGGACCATTAGTTAAACTGGAAACAAAATATACTTTTTCATTACCTTCTGTAATTACAAAACCAAAAAAAAGGGCTAAAGCTTTAAATTGGATTGAAAATAATATAGAATCTGATATTATTAAACGTACAATATCTATCGAATACGGCATTGATGAAGCTTCCAGGAAAGAAGCGAATAAATTAATTGCAAATTTAACTAAAAATGGCTGTTCGTTCAATGATAAACCTAATGTAAATCCTCAAACATTAAAAAAATGCTTGATAGAGAAACTGGAAAAAGGTGACGATGTTCCAATGGAATTATTTAACGGATATGAAATTAATCAAGTTATTATAAAATAAATTCTAAAGAGGTATATTATGAAGCTTAATTTAAGGGAAATAATATCTATTCAAACCGGTAAGTTATTTACTAGAAACGGTATGGACGATATTTATAAAATATATAATAAATTATATGATACGTCATTTATGACTCATGAATTACCTTATATTTGCAAACAAACACAACCGTTATTAAATGAAAAATTCCCACAATTTAATCTTGAGTGTAAATCTAATTCAACTAAAAATTTAAAAACAAGTTTATGTAAATTAGGTAAATTACTTAAAGTTCTTTATTTTAATGATTCATCTGAATGTGAAATTGAAGCACAAATGGATAGTTTCTTTAAATCGTTAATTTCTTATTATGGTAATACGTTTATATTTGAAATAGAAGAAGAACTAAAGAAACTATCCACTGAAAGTAGTAAAAGTGATGCCTGGAATTCAATTAAAGATAAAGCTGTAATAATTACTACACAATAAAGGAGAAGTAATGTCAAAAGATGAAAACGAAGTAATGGTAAAAGAAAATAATAAAGTAAATCTCTTTGAAGGGTTTGAAGAATTTACAGAGTTTGAAAATGCAGGATTTGAGGGAGTAGATCAGGAATGTCTTCAAGTTCCAATGATAAAATTACTTCAAAAGTTATCACCGGAACTGGATGATAATCCTGCTTTAAGTGCGGGTATGTTTTATAATAATGTAACAGGTGAATCTAGTAATACTATTACAGTTATTCCTTGTTATTTTAAGAGGGAATTTTTAGAGTGGGTGCCTAAAGATAATGGTGGTGGATTGGTTGGTACTTATCAAATAAATGATGCTATAATAAATGACATAACCAGAAATGAAAAAGGTAATGATATGCTTCCGAATGGTAATAAGTTAGTGGATACTAGATCTCATTATATTTTAATTGTGTCAGATTCAGGAGAATTTAGTTTTGCTGTTATTAACTTTTCCGTTACATCTACTAAAATCAGTAAGAATTGGCTTGCCGGTATGAAAATGATAAAATGGGATAAACCTGGTGGGGGTAAATTCACACCTCCAACTTTCGCCTATAAATACAATTTAACAGTAGGTGAAGAGAGTAATTCGAAAGGAAAGTGGTTTCAAACTAAAATAGAGAGAACTACAAGAGTAGATAGTAAAGAAATTATAACAGCTGCTAAATCTTATTACCAAACTATAAAAAATGATGTAGTTAAAATTGTTCAAGAAAAATCTATTAATGATGATACCACTAACAATACTGACAATAGAAGTTCAGATATGCCTTTTGATTAATTAGTTAACATAAAGATTTATTTAGTTGTATTACATATAAAGAGTATCCTTACTTTAAAGATGCTCCTTATATGTTTAAGGAAATATAATGTCTAAATCATGGGATGATTTAAAAAATGAAATAAAACGAATGATAAAATGGCAAGATTTTTATAGAGATGTCAAGAATATAAAAACCTCTACGGCGGATTGGATGAAAGGCAATTGCCCTTTACATAACGATACGACAGCATCATTCACTTTTCATTCAAAACATTTAGGATGGATGTGCCACGCAGGATGTGGTCAGGGTGATATTTTTGATTTTTTAGAAAAAAAAGATGGATTAGATTTTAAAGCAGCTATTAATATGCTCGCTGACACATATCATTTAGAAAAACCCAATAATAACCCTACCCCAGAAATACCCGAACTACTTATCGAAAAATACACAGAAGCCTTATTAAGAACAAACCATATCAAGACCATATTAACAGAACAACGAGGACTTTCAATTGACACTATTAAAGCATTTGGATTAGGATGGAGTTCTAAAAGAAAAAGAATTACTATACCTATAAGAGACGACAAAGGTAAGTTAGTAAACATAAGATACTATTTACCGAATGCAGGTAAAAAAGACATTAAAATTCAAAGTCATACTATTGAGGTAAATGATAAAAAAATAGGTTACGGCAATATGCGTCTATATGGTGTTGATAAATTAATTATTTACAAAGGTAGTCAAGTTATTATTTGTGAAGGTGAACTGGATCGTATACTTTTAGAACAATATGGTTTTATGGCTGTAACTGGTACGGCAGGTTGTAATGGTTTTAATCGGGAATGGACTCAATACTTTAAAAATAAAGATGTTATTCTTTTATTTGATTGTGATCAAGCAGGAATGAGGGCTATTAATCAAACGATAATCCCTAAATTTAAAAATACTGAAATTAAATCAATTAGAAATGTAAAATTACCATTAAACGGTACTAAGGATGAAAAAGATATCACTGACTATTTCATTAAAGCACAATTCGGTAAGGAACATTTAATTAATTTAATTAATACTACAAAAACACATAATTATATAAAGAAAATAAAACAAGAAGAAATAATAAAACTGGATTCATTCATTGAAATAGAACAAGATATATATAAAAATAAAAAAGTAGAATGCGATATTGTAATTGACGGAGAAACTGAAGAATCATTCCACGCTGTAACTGAATTTAAAGTAATTTATTGCAAATTGCTTGACCAAGACAAATGCTCCGATTGTATGGAAAACATACAAATACCTTTAGGTAGTGAGGAATTTATATATAGTTGCATGTCTGATGATTCCAAAGTTCTAGGCAGGCTTAGGGATTATTGTTGTAGATATGGGCAAAAGCCTACTATTGAGAAATTAAAATCCCGGACAATTAAAGAATTCTTTTGTCATCAAGTTATAAATAGAATAACCGAACGTTCTGACGACGACACTTCACAAACAACTAATGGTAAGGTAGAAGAATTTCTGGAAAAGAAAGTATATTATATTTCACATGAACGACCCAAGGTTGGTATCTATAAAGCTATAGGGTGGGTTAAAACTCATCCGAAAACACAAGCCATAACTTTCCTAATAGAAACTCTAACGCCACAGGAGGACGATTATCAGGCGTTTAGAGTTGATGATAATATTGAATTGTTGAATGAAATTAAAAAATATCCTGGCAGTAAAATGGTTAAGGATTTAACTAACCATGTTACTGGTATTTACGAGAGAGATGAATTGATTTATGCCTGCTTATTAACGTATTTTTCACCGTTATGGTTTATTTTTAACAGTGAAAAAACTAGAGGATGGATCAATACAGCCATTATAGGAGACGTTGGAACCGGTAAAACTCAAACCTTTACCCGGATAGCTGATTTCATTAATGTTGGTGATGTTATTAGTGGTCTTACAAGTAGTAGAACTGGCGCTCTTTATGCTATAACTAACAGTCCAACTAAAGGTTGGAAGATAACTATCGGAAGATATCCAGCTAATGATGGGAAATTATTACTTATCGATGAGGCGCAACATTTCGATCCCGAAGAGATGAAGCAAATAGGTAAGGCAATGGATGAAGGGTGTCTCCACGTTAGTCGAGTTGTTGATCAGGTTTACGATACACGTACCAGATTATTATTAATATGTAATCCTGTTAAGCAACGAAATATGGACGGTTACGCTTTTGGATGCACTGTTTTGCCTGAATTATTTAATTCAGCATTCATCAGGCGATTAGATTTGGCTATTATTGTTAATTCTAATGATATTGAGAGTGATAAATATATTAATCAATTAAAGCCTAACAAGAAAGAACAAAAGATAACAGCTGAAATGTTAAGAGCTTTGGTTTATTGGGCATGGAATTTAAAAATAAAACAAATTAACTTTACAGACCAAGCAACTAATTTATGTTTAACTAAGGCAGAGGAACTTAGTGAAATTTATTCATATGCTAGTGATGTACCTTTGGTATTAAAGGCTGATTATCGAAAAAACATTGCAAGACTTGCTGTAGGGTTTGCAGTAATGAATATTAATACTCAGGACTTTAATGAATTAATAATAACAGAAGAACATATTATTATGGCTGTAGAGTTCGTTAAAATTATCTATTCTAATAGTAATTGCCAGTTAGATGAATATAGTGATATTCAAAAAATGTCTGAACAACTTAAGGATTATAATAATATAGAGTCTATTTTTATAAACAAAAAATCAAAAGATAATGACTCTTTGTTTTTTTCTGTAATAATATCTCTATTAAAAACACAGGATTGTATAAAGCGTAATGTATTACAAGAACAAGTAGATTGTAGTGATTGGGATTTAAGAGGTGTTTTGAGTGTACTTAAAAAATTCAATTTAATTAATAGTTCCAGGAATGGCTTGATTCGGACCAGTAAGTTTACTAAATTTATTAAAATATTTAAAATTGAAAATTCCGAGTTTTGGAAGAAAGAATTAGAAAAATACTACAATAATAATGTTGTTATTGAAGAGAACATGCCTTTTTAGTACTTTAAAAACATCCTAGAGAGTTTGTAATTGATTAATAATAATACATATTTTACTTTAATGAAAATAAATATATCATCATTTTTTACGTTATTAAATTTCCAACTAATTGATTTTAAAGGAAACAGTATTTTAATTTTCTGTACTTACTATACACGAGTAGTGTAAGTTGTTGATTTAATTACATATCTATATATCCCCTCACGGATAAATGAAAAAGTGCCCTGCCCCTATAATTTAACGGAGTTGCTACTATTTAACATAAACGTCGCAAGTATGACTTTTTTTAGGGGCACCCGCTTTGAGCGTTTATCTGTGAGGATTTAGGGTTTTAGTTTATGGTTTTCTTTTATTATCAACAAGTTAAGTCCCTCATTTAACGCCACAAGAACAAATATACTAAAACATATGTTTCTTTTAAAATCAATTAGTTGTAGTGCTTTATGTAGCACTAAGGGAACAAAAAGATCCTAGAGAGTAAAGTAAGTTATTGAAAATAAAGTAAATAAGTAATTATCAATAGAAAGTTATGTAAGTTTCTATTGTACACATTATAATGCAAGGTATACACGGATGAACTTAAATAATATTTGTAACGATCCTATTATAGTTAATAGTAAACACATAAGCAAGTTAATGAAGGAAGCTCAAGATGAAATTAATATATATTACAAAATAGGTGATATGGTAAGATTAGAGAAATTTAAGCAATGGCCTGGAGCAGAGAAAAAACTTGCCGATAAAATGGAGAAAGCAATTAATGATAATAATAATTACATTAATGCTATTAATGAGTGGAAGGAATTTTGGCTTAAAAGTACTCAAGCTATGAGAAAAGAAGATTTGATACAAAAAAAAACAATAGATATTACAATAAGGGACTTACTTGAGTCCAATCAGTGCTTACAAATATTATGGAAAGGTCACACTGTTAATATTGCTCCTTCGGTTGAGATGAGAAAAAAAATGACCAAGACAGGTGAATCATGGTTTACTATAGAAGAGGTTTTGATCTTTAAAAATAAAACAATAAATGAAGATCAGCTTGAAAAACTCATAACAATAAAAGAACAATTTAACGGATGTATTAAAGAAAATGAAAATATCGAAAAAATAAAAGTCAAAGCTAAAGAGAGATTGCTATATAAACACAATATAGACTCTACAGTAGAGGAAAAAGTAAATAACATAAAATCACAAGCAATTGAATTAGGATGGCCTGAGGAGCAATTAACGTCTATTCAGGGATATTTCAAATATCCTCTAAGTGAAGAATATGGGTTAATTTGTCATATAGGAAAAAATGATACTATAGGGACGGTTAATAAAGACTATATTGAGATTATAGGGCCGGCACCCAGAAATATAGTTCATAAATTTTTAAGGAGAACAAGGAAAAATAATTGTTAGAAAATTAACACCAATAGAATGTGAACGTTTACAAACATGGCCTGATGGGTTTACCGAAGGAGTTAGTAATACTCAAAGATATAAAATGATTGGTAATGGTTTTACTAGTGATGTTTTTATTGAATTTTTAAATAAAATGAAAGAAGATATGAAAAATGGTAATTCTTTACGTAATACAGAGAATAAGTAAAAAAGGTAAATTATTGAGCTATAAAAGAAAGTATTTGAAAAATTGGGAATCAATTGATCAGTATTATTTTTCAAATTATATTAATAAAAAGACTCTTTGGGTACATTCTCAATATCAAAGAATAAGTATGAATTGGGATTGTAAATTACCTAATATTAGAAGAAAAATAAATTGTAAAATAAAAAAATTAATAAAGAGGAAATAATTAATGAATCCTGAAAAAAGATTATGGAATTATTTAAAACAAGGTATGGGTAATAAATGGCACGCTCAAAGACATGAGGATGTATCAGCACAAGGTGTGCCAGATGTAAGTTATGGTGTAAATAGTAAGAACGGTTGGATTGAATTGAAAGTAATTAAAGAGTATCCTAAGTGCAATACTACATTAATTAAAATCAGACATTTAACACCTATGCAAAGGAATTGGTTGAAAGCTAGAGGCGAAACGGGTGGCAGTTGTTGTATTTTATTGCAAGTAGAAAAAGATTATTATTTATTTGACTGGACGAAGGTCTGTGAATTAAATAAAGGTATACCTAGGAATAAAATGAAGTACCACGCTATAACTTCTTATAGAAATAAAATCAATTTCAATGATTTATTGTGGTTATTGGCACATATAAATACATGAAAGGGAATTAAGTAATGAAACAAAGACGTACAAGTAAATGTAAATACTGTGGAATAATAATTATGTTTACTATCAGTAAAAACAATACATGGGTTCCAGTAGAACTAATATCACTTGACGGTGGTGACTGGGTGTACGATGGTAAACCTTTGGAATTTTGGCCTGAAATACATTTTATTCATGAGTGTGAAGATGATATTAACGATTTCAATAATATTGATATTTCATACTTGATTACATTGTGATAGTAATGTATAATTAAATTATAAAGTGAATCCTAAAAAATACAAATAATAAAGGGAATATTAAATGAAGAAATACGAATTAACTAAAAATATTAAAACAGTAGGTGATTTAACTCTATATCAAATTAAAGCTTCTAGAAGTTTCAAAAACGTTAAAAAAGGAGACTTGGGCGGTTGGATTGAAAAAGAATACAATTTATCGCACAAAGGCAATTGTTGGGTTTCCGGTGATGCTGAGGTTTGCGGTGATGCTAAGGTTTGCGGTAATGCTTGGGTTTTCGGTGATGCTTGGGTTTCCGGTAATGCTAAGGTTTACGGTGATGCTAAGGTTTCCGGTGATGCTGAGGTTTTCGGTGATGCTGAGGTTTGCGGTAATGCTTGGGTTTTCGGTGATGCTGAGGTTTGCGGTAATGCTTGGGTTTCCGGTGATGCTTGGGTTTACGGTGATGCTAAGGTTTACGGTGATGCTAAGGTTTACGGTAATGCTAAGGTTTTCGATGATGCTGAGGTTTCCGGTGATGCTAAGGTTTCCGGTGATGCTTGGGTTTCCGGTAATGCTAAGGTTTACGGTGATGCTAAGGTTTCCGGTAATGCTTGGGTTTTCGGTGATGCTAAGGTTTACGGTGATGCTAAGGTTTGCGGTGATGCTAAGGTTTACGGTGATGCTGAGGTTTCCGGTGATTAAAACTATAAGGAATAAAATAAAAGGATAATAAATGTCAGAAATATGGTACCAAATATCTATAGGTAATATTAAATGGGAAACGGTAAATATAAGGGAAATAGTAATAATGCGGTCTACAAGACATTTTTTAATATATGAGAATGGTTCTAGAGAGGCTAAAATTAACGGATTGAATAGATATTTTCAAACTAAAGTTGAAGCAAAAAATTATATAATTAAAACATTGAAAGTAAAAATAAATAATAGAAAAAAAGATATCAAGGATATGTCAATACAATTAGAGAATTTAAAACTGTCTATTAAGTAAGGTGCGGTATGGCAATAAAGTGTAATAAGTGTGGTCAAAAAACATATGTACTGGAAAGTATTTATACTATAATTTCATGGCATTGTTATTTTTGCGGTAAATATAAATATGTGGGTACTGGTAGTTTATTTGACTATAGAAAATTAAATGAAAAACCCGGAAGAAATAAAAATAATGAAGCAATTAAAGATGATAAATACTATACTTTAGCAGAGATAGCCTTATATTATGGTTATGAGACCAAGCAGATATTGTATTTAACAAATAGAAGATCAGGTATACAACTAAAAACTATAATAATAGAACACCCGACAATTGAAAACAAAAGAGTCAAGGGCGTTCAAGGTGGGAATTGGAAGAGGTTTTGGAAGAAATATAAATTAGAACAAAAAAATAAATAATACCCTATATATGTATATATAATCATTTTACTATATATGGTAAAATATATTCTTAAACTAATTGATAGTATACCACACTTATAGGATAAAATAAAGGTATTGAAATTGTAAAAATATACCTTTTATAACTCATTGATTTAAAAGGATATATTATGATGATTAATTTATTTAAAAGGAGGAACGAAAATGGACATGAAGAACATGACGTCAAAACAGGCAACATTTTATAGTATTGCCTTGTGGAACTGGATGGAAAAAACAGGAAGTAAATATAAGGATGATTAGATAGGTTGGGAAAAAAACAGAGGATTATTTAATATTAATGAACCTTTTTGCTTTTTATGTTATTGTAAAGGAATGTTTCCTGCTTATTCATGTCCATTAGACGATTGTATGGGGTATAAAAATGGCCTTTTTAAGATTTGGTCAAGATCTGAAAATATTTTAGAAAGAAAATTACATGCCGGTAATTTAAAAAGAAAACTAATAGAAGCATATGAAGCCATGCCTAGTGATTATGTATTTATTGACAAGGTTTCTTTGAAATTAAAATTTAATAGTATACGGTTTGGTGAGGGTATATATTTGGATTATTAAATTCGGAAAGGAAACACTATGTTTACATTTAAAGGCGGTAATGAGGTTGATGTTGATAAAATAGAGGGCATTAGTAAAATATTTAACGAACTTAAAATAACAACCAATGGAAAAAGAAATATATATTATTATCATATTTTTTTAACTTCTGGTCAAAAAATGGAAATAACAATCATGGATTTTAATTCTAAAAGTAAAGTTATGATGTATTTTAAAGAAACAAAAACCAGATTACATAAAGAATGGAATAAAGCTAAAACTAAAAATGGGTGGTGGTAATGGGATCAAGTAAAGATATGGCTATCGTGACACTTGAACGTCATGATGGAGATAAAATTAAAGCATTAAAGAGTGTAAGTAAAGGTATCAAGACAAACTTGACAGTTCTTTTATTGTTAATTGCAGGAATATATCATTGCTCAACCAATGAGGGTGGTATTATTATTACTTTAATATTATCCATGATGTTTCTTTTTGATATTTGTATTTTTTCAGCTCAAATATTTATACAAGATGAATTGAAGAAATTAAAATCAAAGGAGTAGATGTGAAATTTAATCGGAACGACTATTAGTAATTTAATGATAGGTATTGTCAACACAATAATACCTGCTTGATGAGTAAAGTAAAATTAGTAAGGAATAAAATATAATGACAAATAGAATTAAAATAGAAAAATATCCTAATTTATACTGGGAAATAGAAAAAATAGAAAAACACACAATGCTTATGTGTTTGTATTTTAAAATTAAAACAGGCACATTATCTGTTGATATAATGTGCATTGAATATGATAGTAAAAAGAAAACCTGTGATGTTACTATAATGTTTAAGGAAATAAGTTGTTTCCATATTAATATTACACCTTCTGATATAATGTCAAATTATATAGAATTAGTTGTGAAATATGTAAAAGAAGCAATATTAGAAGTTAATGAAAAATAACTCTTGATTACGGTATTATTGTAAGGTATAATTAAATTATAAAGTAAAGGAAGAAGGGCGAAATTGTTCTATTATTGGTAAAAACAATATTATACCGAAATAGCGAAAGTAGGAAAAAATGAAAATATATAAACTGGTCGATAAAGATTATAAAACTCATAATAAGACACAATGGGAAATTGGGAAAACAAATAGTTTACCTGCGGTCAAGAATCCCCAACTTTGTTCTAAAGATGTATTGCACGGATATACCCATAAAAACCTGGCATTATTATTAAACTCGATACATGCAAATATTGCCGAGGTCAAGATATTGGAATGTGAAGGAGAAGTAGTAGTACAGGATTGGGGAAAAGTTGGATGCTTTAAATTGACTCCAATATCTGAAGTTAATGTTCCGCTCTGGTTTACTATGGAAGATAGAAAGCAAAAGATTTATATTCGCTTTGCAATTCTATGTGCAGAGAAAGTTTTGTATTTATTTGAAGAGGAATGCCCTGAAGACAAAAGACCTAGAGAAGCAATTAATGTTGCTAAAAACTATCTAGAGACGAAGGCAGCAGGGGCAGTAGAGGCAGAGGCAGCATGGGCAGTATGGGCAGCAGCAGCGGCAGCAGAGGCAGCAGGGGCAGCAAGGACAGCA